>JAEEGL011068030.1_pt1 | contig 15395 bp, 10 predicted proteins | sample 9134231 | NCBI WGS metagenome assembly JAEEGL01 (sample SAMN16246548, study PRJNA631951) | gut metagenome | biome: gut microbiome; feature: rumen; material: fiber-attached | host: Bos | place: Iran: Karaj | collected 2018-10 | reverse complement strand
GCCTCTGGGACAGCATCCCGCGAGGGGAAGTTCACAGAGCAGAAACACAGCAGGTCATTGCCTGTTTCCACCCGATCTGATATAATCAGTGGGGGGGTATCAGGATAGACGTAGAGACTATCACTGATGTTGAAGGAGTTGGCAAAACCTGTGGCGAAGACCTTCAGTTCCGTGAAGCTCTGTCCTTTGGGGTCAAGCACCAGGGTCACAGCGCTATTGGCCATATACAAATGAACGTTAAACGTCTGGTCTATTCCCGACAGCACCTCCATGTGCTGACGAGCGGTGAAGAGGCCTGTGGTATGAGATGGAAGTATCTCAACCCCATCCATCACTTGTCCTTCGATCTGTCGTAGCATAGAGGAATGGCTATATTCATCACCCATCAGTTCCACCACATCGTTCTCAGCGATGTTGGCCACTGCCAAGTGAAGGTATTTACGCATGGGAAGCGTCAGTGTATAGCTCGACTGGTTGGCATCCATGATGTGCTCGTCGTGCTGCAGACGATTCAGCTGCCCTTCTGTGTCGTAGAACGAAAGATCGACGTCGTGCGCAAAGTCGGTGAAGATATCCTTCAGATGCATTTCAAGGGCGTTGGCCACACTGAGTTCTGTCATTGTGGTCAGCTGCGTCTGCAACTCTGTCGTCATATTGGTCACCAACTTCAGTTGGTAGTCCATCTGATATTGGCTTTCCTCTTGACAGGCCGACAGGTCGTCATCAATCGTGGAGCATCCTGCCACCAGCCAACAGGCTGACAGCAGGAGTCCCACTTTGATGAAAGAGTATCTTCTGGACTTCACTTTTAGAGTGATTACTTCAATTTTCGTGTATTGGCAAGACGCCTGCCAAACACATTGTTTTAATACAGAAGGGGATTAGTTACCGCCAAGTACTTCATCGAATACCAGGCCTGTTCTCCAATCGAGGTCAACAGACAGACCGAATGACAACTGGCTGGAACGCAGGTCAGGAATCGTGACATAGGCGTTCTGCAAGCTCGATGTGTGTGCGGAAGCGTTTGCATCAAGCTTGAAGTTTGCCGTAGTCATGTAGTCCTGAATAAATACACGGGTGGTCTTGGTTGAAACGCCACTTGCGTCAAGGGGTGGAACCTGGTAATATGTATCCCATGTAGGAGCTGTAAGTCCATCCTTTGCAGGGTCAAGTTCTGCAACGAGGTAGAATGTCTGGCCTTTGCGAACCAGATTGTCACGTCCCCAGAAGTCATCACCGTTGTTAACGAACTGAAGTGCAACGCGCACCTTGTTCTGTGTGGCAGCGCTGGTATAGTTGTCAAACAGGATGGTGTAGTTATCAGCTGACACAGCTCCAGCAGTGTTGGGAACTGCAGTTCCGGTAGCAAGACCTGTCACGCGGTTGTCATAAACCAGTTTGTCGAAAGTAGAGGATGTGGGAGGCAGGAATTGCCAGTCAACACTTGCGGGCTGGCCTCCAACAATAACGCCTGTCCATGTGAAGTTAATATTTGCAGGAGAGAATTTTTGGTTGGTCTCACCAGTGTTGAGTGCAGCCCTGTTGTCCTCAAGTTCTGTCAAGCCAGACTTGATGCTGACTGTCGTCTTCAGCATAGCCACACCATAGTTCACGTTCTTGGTCATGGCCGTTGCACGGGTAGCAGATGTAACCGATGTTCCAGTCCAATCGCTGTCCCACTTGGCGTTATCATCCCAGTTGGCAACACCGTTAGGATAACCTGAAGAAGAAGTTTTCTCCTTGTTAGAGGTACGAACACCACTGTTGCAGTAATACATCAGTTCTGCGGGGAACTGATAAGCTGTCTGGTCGGTTGTGGCGGCCTTGTCGAGCAGACTAGTTCCAGGAGTCTTGTGGATAAACTTGTTTGTTGTAGCATTATAGGCAAGCTGTGCAGAGCCCTCAGGCAAGGTGAAATTGACAATAGGGAAGTCAGCAAGTTCTTCGTCTGTGACAGCAGCCCAATTGGCATTCCAATCGCTACCCATAGATGTTTGGATACCATCGACACCCTTAAAACCATTAATTGGAGAGTCTGTAACAGAAGTAAAACAGCTGGTTATCTGGGTGTTGATGGCCCCGGCGATATGTCGTGCCAGCTCCTCATAAGGAGAGGTAGCCGTGGCAGCGACCACCTTAGTAGTCACTGCATACAAGTCCCTTACAGTAGTAAGAATAGCCTTTGAAGAACCGCCGCGCAGTTCGTTGGGGCCATAAGATGTAAGGGTGTGGAATGCCTTGTAGAGAATTTCCTCCAGAGGGGTAAGTTCACGCGCTTGAGTGGTCGGGTTCAAGTCTTTCCAAGTGGAAGTCAAAGTGGCAGCACCGGTCCAACCAGGGTAGGTTGTGGTATTGACTGTATAGGAACCTGTAACATTAATTATCTTTGTCATGATGGCTGCCAGAAGCTCGGCAGTATATTGGAACCTGTTAGCATCTGTTGCAGTACCTACACGTGAGTTAAGAGCAAAGCTGAAACCTGTTGCTGTTTTGCCCGAGACGTTGTAGCTTACCTTACCTAATTCATTATAATCAGGAGTAGAAGAGCTCATGATGGCCTTGCCGTAGAACAGCATAGCATCAGTACCTGTAGGCATAGCGAGCTCCAGAATACGATGGGAGTTGCTGCCGTCGTTGTCAAGCGAACCTGCAGCGGCCACTGTTCCCAGGTCATAGCGGTTGGCAGCTTCTGCTGCGGCAAAAGTTGCATCAACGAAGCCTTTACCACTTGTCTTGAAGGCAAACAGCAAGGTGTTGTCAATGCCGCGGAAGTTCTCGCCGCCAGCCTGTACGGTGGTGCCTCCAGAACGAGTCTGGGCGTTACTTGCGATGTTCAGCACAAACTGTGACTTGACAAGTCCAGTGGCTGCATCATAGGTGGGATTTTCCTCCACCGCTGCCACTTCGTTTTCAGACGAACAAGCGGTGAAACCCAACGTGCCAGCAAGTGCTATCGCACCCATCATGGCAAAAAAGAAATACTTTTTCTTCATCGTTTCCAAGTTTAAATTATTAATAATAAATTGCACTTTCAAATAATTAATTCTCAAATGTTGTAATGTTTAAATTATCAATATCTCAATTTTCAATTTTCAATTTCCTCAAATTCTCTTCTGCCTCCTTATTGCCGTTGGCAGCTGCACGGCGGAAGCAGTCGAGGGCTTCCTGCTGCTGGCCGCAAAGCCAGTAGGCGACACCCAATGCGTTCTGAGCGCGCTCGTCGTCGCGAACCGTCAGCAACAGACGCAGCGCCTCGTGATGGCAGTCACTGCAGTCAGCCGTCAGGAGTCCACTGGCCTCGTTGATGACCTTGGCGGCATTGTCGGGCACGTAGTCGTAGTATATGCGGACGTAACCCGAGTTACGCTGGTCGCTGAGGATCTCGTCCTTGATATACTCCCAGGTGCGGCCTCCATTCATGCGACGCAGCTTCTGTTCGCGGACGTCGGCATCACTCTCATTGTCGACGATCTCCAAGGCTTGCTGCAGTTCTGCCTTTTGCGGCAATTCCTTCGCCACAAATTCTTCCAGCTGGTCGCGGAATTCAGCCCACGCTTCGCCACCGCCCACCGTGTCAAACAAAGAGTCGGGAACCTGCAACTGATCCTGCACATAGTGCTGTAGGGCGAGGGCTCGATTGGTGGCCAATGTCTCGTTGCCGGCAATGGGACCTTCGATAGAGGCAAGACCAATGATTTGGATAATCTTCACACTGCTGGTGGTGTCGGCCATAATCTGACGGGTGATATCCACGATGCGCTCCAACACATTCCTGTTCTCGCGGAACTCCGTGTGCAGCACGGACTTCGCCAGTGGGAAGTGGACATAAAGGGCATCCTTGTCACGACGGAGGATGCGGGTGCGGTCGTAGGGCTTGTACTGCGACACATGTGCCAGCACGGGATTATCCTTTTGCAGCTGTCCGGCACGCCCCGTGAAATCTGGCACTTCACGCACCACAGGAACAAAAGGTTCGGGTTCCGGTTCAGGCGTTGGAGGAACAATGACGACAGGTTCCTCAACGGGCAACATCTTCGCTGGACGACCTGGAATATTATAGACGAAATTCAGTGCAGCCTGTGGCATGGCGAACACACCGCTGCCATCACCAATCTTCTCTCCGCAATGAACGCAGGGATATCTCCCATATTTCGTATAACCTACGGCGACACCCGCCGCTGCCTCAAAATTCCAATAACGACCCAACGGCCAGGAATAACCATAGAAAATACCCAGTGCCACCATATCACCCTGTCGGCGCTCTTCGCGCACCGACTTATACAGGCCAAAGGGGAACTTCACATTGCCTACATTGTAGTGGCTGTAGATCAGGTTTGCCCCAAAAAAGTGATGAACATCCACAGAATCTTTCCAGTAGCGGACCTCTGGCGACAACAACAGATGACGCCATTTTCGAGTGGTCTCGTCACTGGTGGGCCAAGGACGATAGCCTGCCGTCATCCCCAACAACCAGTGGGGCGACAAGCGGACTCCAGCCCTAAGATTAGGGGTCAGCCAAGCATCATACAGGAGATTATTACTAATGGTCACGTATTGTGCGCGCGCGGCAAAACAAAAGCTAAAAAACAGCACCACAATAGCAACTAACTCCTTATTTCGATTCGTAAGATGTACCATGACTCATGTCTTTGATTTGCAAATATACTCCATTTCATTATTATTGTGAAAAGTTCGTCCTTACGGGTTAAGGTTTTTTTATAATAACATGTAATATTTAACACCAATTCACAAATTTAACATAAATATGCCAGCTATTTGCATATAAATGAACCACAAGGAAAAGTATTAAGAAAACGAAATATTGTGTAAAACTTTTTTAAAAGCCCGTAGTTAAGTAGATGAACAAAATAGGGATAAACGTAAAGTCAAAGACATCTATACACAAGGAAGATTATGTATATACGTAAAGACAATTATGTATATACGTAAAGACGATTATGTATATACGTACTGGCACTTACGTCCTAACAGGGAAGACGTGACGGATTATCGTGGAAGACATGACGGATTATCGTGGAGGACGTAACGGATTAACTCAGGCAGGTGTGAACAAACAAACCTTACTCAATAGACCGCTTTTGTTCGCATAGGCGCGCGAGCACGTAAATTCAAAAAGATAGACACAGAATCTAAAAAATAAGGGTGTCCCTAATCTAGGGGCACCCTTATTTGTGGTGTATGCAATTTTGCAGTTACTGCAAGTAGCGCAGGGGATTAGTTGGTGTAGAGGGTGTAGCGGTTGTAGACGCGGCCGAGGTTCTTGATCTTAATGGTGAAGCGGCCAGTCCAACGCGGGGTGAAGGTGCAGACACACTGGTCGGTGTTGTCAGTGTCACTGTCGATGAGGTTTCCGTTCTCGTCGTAGACATAGAGGTCGAGGTCGGTGTCGCCGTCGCCGCTAACCATTACGATAGCCTGCTCGCCACCACGGAAGGTGATGTTGTAGACGTCTGTGCGACCAGCGAGTACGGTGTCAACGTGGCGGTTGGGGCCTGTGACATCGCCGCGTACTTGTCCGAGTCCATCGATGAGTGCGAGGAGGTTCTTGTCTCCGTCAGCGAACTTCTTAGCATCCTCAATCAGCTTCTTGATGTCGGTGGTAACGGGGTTGTTCTTCTGTTCGGGCTGAGCGCCGGTAACGGTCTGACCTTCTTCTGTCTTCTGCTTGGCTTCGGCTTCTTCGCGAACACCTACACTCTGATAGAGCTGAACGGCCTGGATGAGGGGCAGAGCCTGCTTGGTGGCATAGCCGTACTGAACGAGGCGGCCGGCGGTCTGGATGAGATCTGCAATTTCAGAATGCTGTTTTTCGGAAGCATCTGCTGCGGGTTGAGCTTGCTGAGCGTTCATGCTAACAGCGGTGAGGAGCATCATGGCTCCGAGAAAAAACTTTTTCATACGTACTAAAAGTTCTGTGCCTATAGTCTCCAGGATTCGGCGGTTAGAGCGTTGTTTGAAGTTGCAGGGAGACTCTTGCGCGGTGGCGCAGGTGCACCTTCCTTATTATTGATTATTTGTCCTTAATGAGTCAGAGGGCTTTTGAAATATATCACAGGTGGAGTATCTTTAATATCTTTTAACGATTGGTACTTACATGGTAGCATCGATAAGGATGAAGGCATTGGCGAACTGGGGAGCACTGACATCACGCACGTAGGGCGCATCGTCCGGTCGGACATCGCGATTGGTACTGAGGAGATAAGCTCGCGCATCATCGAAGGCACGGCGCAGGGGTTTGCCGTCAATGATACCCTGATAGAAGTGGGTCATCAGTGCACAAGTGGCCCCATCATCCACGCTCCAGAGGCTGACAACGATGGCACCGACGCCAGCATTTTTCAGTCCGCGCTGGATGCCATAGACGCCGTCGGGTGTAATACGTCCGAGAGCCGTCTGGCAGGCAGAGGCCACGAATAGCTGCACGCGACTCATATCCAGTCCGGAGATTTCGCGGGCAGAAAGAAGTCCGTCAGGACGGGAGCTGTCGAACTGCTCATCGAGCAGATGACTGTTGGCTCCGGCAAGAGCCACAAGGCTCTCAGAGAGGCTCTCATCAGTCATGGCGCCAGGCTTGAGGTCGGTGCCCAAGGCTTGCTGTGCGGCACAGCAATAACCGTGGGTGGAGAGGAATACAATAGGATAGCTTCCACAGAGCTCACGGAATACGGGTTCCGTGACAGCGCTATCGACGAGCAGCTGTCCGCAGCCGCCCCGGGAGAGACTGGCGATGGTGTCGGCTTCCACCCGCGATCCTTCAAGGTAGCTGAAGTTGGCTCGCATATGCTGCATGTAAGCATAGGTCTGGGAATCGTTGTCAGCAGTGGAGGCCGCAGCTGCTGCAGCTTCGTTGTTATAGCGGACTCCGCCACAGACAAGTGCACAGGCATCCTTTGTGGAAGGAGCATCGGTCATCAGCTGACGGGTGGAGGTCAGCCGGAGGACGGAGGGCTGGTTGCCGCGGGTGACAGCGGGGAACATATATTCAATGGCCAATTGGTGCTGGTAGCTGTCGGGGGCAAAGAAGATCTGTCGCTGGTTCTTCAGGCGTGAGGTGAGAGCTTGGGGCCACACCATAGCAATGAGCGTGGAGTCCTCATAGAGGGCGTTCTTCTTCTTGCCATCGGTGGTCGAAAGACGTTCGGCTACCGTCCATGAACCGCACTCGTATGCAAGGATGCTGTCGGGACGGGTGAGTGCGATGAATTCCGGCTTGCCCTTGGCCTGCAACAGCAGGGCCCCCATCCGCTGCTTGCCACCTTTCTCATACTGAATGAATTCTATTGCGGCGGCATCTTTCTGCAGACGCTGCTGGATCTGCTGCCAGGTGTAGGACAGCGAGGCGACGGCCTCTTCCGTGGCTCTACCCTCTCCCACCACACGACCGAGCTGCAGCAGCAGTCCTTTGGCAAAGAGGGTGACGTCGTAGAGCAGGGCGGGATCAGCGGCTTCGAGACGGTAGCAGTCTGTGACGAAGGGGCGGAGGGCCATCCAATATTGCTCGCGCTCACGCGCGTTCATATTTATAAAATGTTCACTGGCATAGCGGCGCTGGAGCTCGAAATAACGGCGATAGCAGTCCACCGCCTCCGCAGCGCTGCCTCCCTGTGCCTCCTGCCGCAGCATCAGGACTTTGGCCTTCTTGCGCAGAGCCTCAGCAAACTGACGGCTATCCGTGTTCTCATAATTCGCCACCACCCCATCAATAAGTTCCACGGCCTGAGCAAAATCACCTGTCCGAGCCAGACAGATGGCATACTGGGCATAGATATCATATAAGGGATCGAGGGAACCGTCGCCAGCAGGTTCCATACACGTTGCAAAAGCGTCGGCCTGACTGAAGACTACTTCCATCTGTTTCAAGGCCTCGGCATAGCGACCCTGCTTGTAATACAGTTGAGCGAGTTCCTGATGAAGGAGGAAACGATTATAACCCTCGGCAGAACTGAACAAACGTCCCTGAGCCTCCAGATTCTGATAATAGCTCAGGCTGGAAAGGAAGGCCTCTTCTGCCTTTGCGTAAGCATTGTCCTCATAGGAAGAGAGCTCATAGTAATAATCTCCCTGTAACTTGAGGATATCCTGCTGGAGACTATCGACTACGCCCTGGGACAAATGGTTGGCCTGCTTATGCTCCTCTAACAACTGCTGCATCTGTTGTAGCACTTGCTCTATACCATAACGATTGCTAACGAGGTAATAGCGGTATCCTTCCTGCCTGAGACCTCCCCAACGCTCACTGAACGACTGGGCGGTCAGGCTCTGATGCATCGCAAACAAGATGCAGAAAAGAATGGTCAGACTTCGTTTCATTTGCTACGAGTGTTATGATTCAGAATGATAAAGGACTGTGAAGCAGCTCCCTTGTTTGTTATCTCCAGGACGAGTTGGTCGGTGAGCCGAAGAGGATGAGTGGTACGCAGATAATAGTTGCCGTCAGATTCCCGTTTAGCACTGCCTAACGTCTTATCACCACAGCGGAGTGTGGCAGTAAAATCAGCATCCGTTTGAAAAGGAACCAGTACAAAGGTCTGCCGACCTTCGCGCCCCCGGAAGCTATAGCTCACCTTCTGCTGGCCTTTTACAGCTTTCTCCAGCAACGAGTAGTTATAGTTCAGATCCTCACCCGACAACATTTCCTGCTTTGCTCCCACACGCTTATCGCGGTCTCGCTGAATACCATTAAGAATCGTATTCAAGCGAAAACGAGCCACATTCTTATCTATCGCCAGACACTCATTGGGGTCGCGTCGCAACTCATCCATTGGTGTCCAACAGTCATCAGCCTGCAAGTCCGCTTTCACGCGTTCGAATGCAGCTTTCTGCTTGGTCGCATCAGGTTGTCTCAAGTTGCTGACAACGGATATCAGGTTCTTGAGTTCTGCATCAATCGTCTCCTGAGCAGAGATATTGAGCAATCCGCAGAACAATAACAGACAAAAGAGAGAACGTTTATTCATTGTTTCTTTTTTTTAATGTGTAGAAGCTATCATCGCCTCTGGCCATAGAGCCTCGGAAGAGTCAGCAGCACTGGAAGAAGCTACATCATTATCAGTATTGTTGCGCAATTTGGGTCCAGCTTTGATAGCCCTAAGACAATCATCATAATGTTTACGTGCCTGTAAATTTACCTCAACAAGTGTAGGGCGTTGCGTCGGTGAAAAACTGAGGCTACGCTGTACCAGCTCACTGAGTTCCGGCATCTCGCTTCGCATATAAGGCAACTTGGAAGTATCCCGCTGCCCCCTGCCACCCCGGCCATTCATCACAGCACATCCCATGATAAGATAGAAAACGGTTGCACCCAGAGACCATACGACAGCAGCTTCACTTTCATTATCCTTTGTCTGTTCTGGTGCATCAAAGATTCCCGGAACCTCTTGAACAGCCTTTGCATCAAACACAAAACGCCCGTCTTCTACCAGAATCCGTTCTGGCGCTATGCATCCTAAGCCACAGAAGGGATGGGGCTTTGCAAGCAGCTCTTCCGAGAGGTCGCGCAAGAGTTGCCATGCCGTCACTTCCAGACAGTATCCGGCTAAGCCTTCTGCTGTGAGAGATGAAAGAGGAACATTATTCATACCTTCTTATTCTTGCTGGGTTTTACATCTTTGGATTTCCGTAATAGGAACGGCATATTTCACATCTTTACTGAGGTTGTCTGTCACAGAAACAAGTCCTACACAAACCATTCCGCTACCACTGCGCATCATGATCGGTCCACCAGAATAGCCTTCTGTGAGATCGGCATTCATGCAAAGAAGTTCGCCAGGCAAGTCCACATCATCGAACAGGACCTCCGTATTCAGTTTTCCCACGACATTCTGCAAGCGTTTGCCGCTCTGATGCGAGAGGTTGGGATAACCCAACACCAACAGGGATGCATTCGGCTTCAGCAGACTATGCATGTCGCTGCCACGCGCCCTAATTACCATTCCCTTCTGACTACTCATCAAGGCTTCGGGAGCCCGCATGAAGGCCATATCGCCTAATGCCATCTCCTTGTAACTTGGGCGTACAGTAATGCTACGCCAATAATATTCGTGGCTGAAATCACCGATTTCAACGATGTTATCACGAGACGTGTTGACGAAGAAGTCTGTAGAGCGGAGTGATAAGTCACTTTCCAACGAAGTAATAAGTGTCAGGAAACTGACAACCTCCCACTGCGTACCATCATCTACCAATTGGTTGTGTGTCTCCGCCTGTAGGGCCCAACGGGTATATAGAGGTTCTATCTTAGACGTATCCAATCCCAAGGTGTCCTCATCATTCAACCAGGGTTGCAGACAGTGACGGGCAGTCACAAGCAAGGAGTCACTGGTAAGGAATGCTGTTCCTGAAGGAGCCAAGGGAGGGATATGTGATCGCAGTACAACCGTGTCTTTACCGGTGACAGCCACTAACTGGAAAGAATCAATCCGCAAGCGGAACACGGCATTCTCCACATCCTGAATCATCGCATCAGTAAACTTTTCCCGGTTCATTCGTTCATTGAACCACCAGCCCAGGGCACCGACCAAGATGAGAGGCAGCACCACCAATGCTGATACCGTCCATCGCGATATCCCCGCCTTCACCGGCGTGATGCCCTTGGCGAGATATTCGCTGTCGTGATGAATATTGAAGAGAAGCTCCTGACGGCTGCCAGCAAAGCTGATACGGTCGCCGTCACGCAGCAGATGTAGACAATCAATAGGCGTGCCGCCCACCCGCACTTCATGTTCCTTGTAAGGTGATACGGGCACCAGCACCCAGCCTTCGCCGCCCTCCTGTGGACGCACCACAGCCAGCACGGCATCCTCGAAGGGACTCTCGTTGACGAGTCGTGCCTCGCAGTAGTCGGTCTGTCCGATATGCAGTACATCGGCCGCATTAAACAGACGGTCGCCAGCGCGATGCAGGGCATCCGCGTGCTCGTAGCGCAACGTATAATAATTCTTCAGTTCGCTCATGACGGCTGTTCGTTGAAGGAGTTCATAATCAGAGGTATGCAGGCGGTGAGGGCATAGTCATAGATACGCACATCCTGACCAGAGCTGTCGAGATCCAGTTCCTCGTAGGAACACAGGTCGTAGTGGATGCGACGCCTCTTGTAGGCTTTCTTCAAGTCCTCGGGCACCGGCGCGCCTTCTTTCTTCGCCTGCAAAATGGCGCGGATATTCTCTCGTATCTCGTCGCGTTCGGAGTCTGTAGGCGGACGGAATCCAAGGATCAGTCGCTCCACGCTCCAGCGGTTGTGCTCCACGGCCGAGAGCAGTTCCGTCTCTGCCTGAGTGACGGCATAAAACTGTCCCCAGTCACCTTCATTGTGACCCAGAGAACGCATCTTCACGGTCATTGTCATCGCGTTGTAGAGGCTGGAGAAACGCATCGCATAGGAATCTACGGCCTTCCATTCCTCCTCCACCTCGTCCTCAGGCAGCGAGGTGGGAGCGGCCTGCCGTACGAACTGGCAGTTATAGAAATAATTCAGGCGCTTGGCCAGATTCATCAAGGGCAGTGAGATATCATAACCGCAGTCTTCCATCCCGATAGGATAAACGTTCGTGAAGCGGCTGTCGTGCTGCGAGAGGGCAAAGATGCCGCGCTGGCGCACGTAAGGCAGCACCGTGACGGCGTGGTCGTAGATGGCATCAGGCAGGCAGAATGCCTCGTTGGCATTGCGGGCGTCATCAGCGTGGCAGAGCACTATAGTCAGCACCTGAGTGCGGTCGGCAGCCCAGAGAGCCAGTTTCTCGCGCAGCAGGGGGTGGTAGGATCCTGCCGTGACGAACTCCCATTCGATATCCACGAACTCATCGCGCTGCCCACTGTAGCGGGGAGCATGGAAGGCGGTGTGTGGCGTCTCTTTCGTGAGGTCAAGGCGGCGATAATAGCTGTTGTCGAAAAGGTGATGGTAGCGACCGATGAAAGCATCTGCGCGCTCATCCATCCGATCATCAATTATCGTAATGCGTGTGCGCAGCTGATGGTTGCCGACATAGTTGGGGAAATGAGATACCAGCGCCGCATGAATGGCCAGACTCTCCGTTGCCTCGTTCCACCCGATGAGCACCAGGTGTACCCGCTTCGGGCTGTGCTCCGTGATGGCCTCCCGATCCAGAGGCGGACAACAATGCACCTTACCGCCGACACTGGCGAAGGCAGCCTTTGCCCACTGATCTTCCATCGTGAAGGCATAGACGTCAAACATCTGGTTTACAGCTTCCGGCAGGTCGAAGTTCTGCAGTGCCCAAAGTGTTGTCTGACTCTGCAGCAACAAGTGACAGGCAATGCGCCGTCCGCCCTCGCGTTTCAGCTCCACCCCCGTCGTGGCGGCCTCTTCCGTTGCCAGTCGCTTGAGGAGGTCTAAACAGCAATTGTCGGCCTCATTGTCACTCTCCGTGTCGGGAGCCGAGAACAGACAGAGGGCATCCACCCTACCTATCCTTCCGCCGCCGACGTCAGCTAATGGAGCGCCAGCCTGGGGGAAGTCTGCCCGAAGGACCTCTGCACCCTGTTGTGCAAACTGCCCCTCGATGTCCCTGGAAATAGGGTGATTACCTATCAGAAGTACTCTTTGAACGATCATTTCTTATATTCTTTTGCCTCTGCGAGGATATTACCTGCGGCAAAGTTAGCAATTATTCTTCAATCACTCACACTTTTTCCACACTTTTTTCCACAAAGGCCTCATTTTTCACGTAAAGAGCCTTTTACACCTGCATTTCTATCACTCCACAGGTTGCATATTGTCCTCGGTGAAGGGTCAATTCGACCACAAAGTCATACATTTTCTCGCATCATTCCTTTTTTCTCTAAATAAAAACATCCTATTTGAATAATTTTTTTGTACTTTTGCCAAGAAATTCACATCAATTATCTACTAAAAGCTATCAAAATGGACACTTTCGAGCTATTAGGACTCGGCATTTATGCATGGATTACCATTGCCACCGTCCTTACAATGTTTAGCGTGCTGCTGTTCACAAAGCTACGCACAGATTTAGTGTTTCTCGGAGCCATCGCGTTCCTTTATGTAACGGGCGTCATGAGCGCGGAGGAAGCATTCTCCGGCTTCAGTAATAAATCGGTCATCGTCGTAGGCGTACTCTTCGTGGTGGTGGCCGGGCTGACGCAAACGGGTGTGTTGCGTTGGATCGTGAAAAACATATTGCGACAGCCCAAGACCTACAACCGGGCAATCATCCGACTGATGTTGCCTGTAGCGGTACTGAGCTCGTTCCTGAGCAACACGACGGTGGTGACCCTCTTCGTCAATGTGGTGAAGATGTGGTCGAAGAAGTTGAACATCTCGCCTTCCAAGCTCCTGATTCCCTTGAGCTATGCATCGGGAATGGGCGGCGTGTGCACGCTGATTGGCACGCCCCCGAACCTCATCATATCGGGTCTTTATACCGACAACACAGGACAGACGATGAATGTGCTGGCCACGACTATTCCCGGCCTGTTCTGCCTGTTTATAGGAATTCTGAGTATCATTGCCATGCGCCGTCTGCTACCCAACCGCCAGGCACCGGAATCGGCCTTTGAGACCACCGGCGAATATACCGTAGAACTGTCGGTACCCTCTGACAATCCGCATATCGGCAAGACCATAACCGGAGCCGGACTGAATGAGGTGCGCGGAGGCACACTGATAGAAATGATTCACTTTGACGAAGTCATCTCGCCCGTCCCAGACGATGAACCCATCATGGGTGGCGACCGCCTGATTTTTGCCGGACAGATTGAGGAAATCCTCGACATCAAGGAGAAATTCCAGTTCGTGAATGCAGATCACCACGTCTTTTCTATGAGCGAAGTCAGCAAGGACCGTCAGCTTCGCACGGCATACGTCACGTTCGAGAGCAGCCTCATCAATAAGACCATTGGCCATTCGACCTTCGAACGCGACAATAATCTGACATTGGTGGCGGTGGCACGCAACGGCAAGCGCGTCGAAGAAGCGCCGCGCGATGTGGTGCTCCGTGCCGGCGACACGCTGCTGCTGGAATGTCCGCCGCGTATGAACCTCGACACCAACGCGCTGTCGAAGGAATTGCACTTCTTCGACTCGGAAGTGTCACAAAACATAGGAAGCAAGACGCTCGTTTCCACAATCATCATGATTGCAATGGTGGCGCTCTCGGCCCTCAACATCATGCCTCTGCTGCAGTCTGCCCTACTCGCCGCTGCCGCTATGCTGATCTTCCGCTGCTGCAATGCCGACCAGGCGATGAAGGCTATCAACTGGGATATCCTGATGGTGTTTGCGGCGTCTTTGGTACTGGGGCTTGCCATCCAGAAGACGGGCATTGCCGAACGGATGGCTTATGGCATCCTCGACGTCTGCGGCACCAACCCCATCGTGGTGATGGTGGCCATCTGTTTCGTAGGAACCTTCACGACCGAATTCATCTCCAACACGGCGGCTGGCGCCATGTTCTTCCCCATCATGTACGAGGCGGCAGAGAAGCTGGGCTACGAGCCGTTCCCCTTCCTCATTGCCCTGATGATCAGCGTCAGCAGCAGCTTTGCCACGCCGATCGGATCCCCCACTCACATGCTGGTCTATGGCCCCGGCGGCTACCGGTTCAGCGATTTCATGCGCATTGGTCTGCTGATGAACATCATCATCCTCGCTGCCAATATCTTCATCGTGAACCTGATTTATCCGCTGACGACCTTATAATACGGCATCTCCGTCCTCAGAGGGCCCTCTGAGGACGGAGTTTCTTTAGCCAAAATCTGGCATCAATAGACCGTAAACAGAACCGAGTTATAAATCCTTGTCGGCCTCATGAGGCCGACAAGTTTTTTTTACTTGAACTTGAAGATGTTGATGAAGCCGGTCATGGTGAAGACCGTGCGGACATCGTTGGAGATGCCCTTGATATAGACCTCCCCTCCCTTTTCCTTTGCATTCTGCAGAAGGCTGAGGAAGATGCGCAGGCCGCCCGATGAGATGTATTCCAGGTCCGTGCAGTCGATGATGATGTCCTTTCCCTCATAGTCGGAGAGAGGGCTCAAGGCCTTTTCTGTTTCAGGCACGCTGGCGGTGTCAAGTCTACCAGTCAGAATGGCAACTATGTTGCCGTCTTGTTCTTGGATTGCTGTTGTTACCATAAGTTTAGTCTTTTCGATTATTATAATTTCGTTGTTGACGTGATAATCGTTAATATGTTAATTGTTAATTGTTAATTGTCAATTGTCAATCGTTAATTGCAAACACTTCCCCGTGTCCGCTCCTTCACCAGCGTCAACACATTGAAGTGGTCCTCACGTGCATAGGTGACGGAGTCCATGATCTGTCTCACGAGATGCATTCCCAGCCCTCCTATCGCCCGTTGTGTGGCGGAGAGAGTGATGTCGGGTTCTGGAACCGTGGTGGG
>JAEEGL015778239.1_pt1 | contig 15396 bp, 15 predicted proteins | sample 9134231 | NCBI WGS metagenome assembly JAEEGL01 (sample SAMN16246548, study PRJNA631951) | gut metagenome | biome: gut microbiome; feature: rumen; material: fiber-attached | host: Bos | place: Iran: Karaj | collected 2018-10 | reverse complement strand
TTTTTCTCTTCTTCTTTATCTTCTTCTTTATCTTCTTCTTTTTCTTCTTCTTTTTCTTCTTTTTTCTCTTCTTCTGTTGATGTTTTTGTTGCCCCAACTCCTTCTGGCCAATCATTTTCAAGTTTAGTTAAATCTGCTTCAAAATCATATGATTCACCTTCTGCCATTAGTCCTGAAGTTGCATCTTTAAAGGCAATTGCATCTTCACAATAACGATCATAGAATGCTTTTGCTTTATCATATGCTTCTTTTAATGCCGCATAGTTTGGTGATTCACTCGCACTTACTGTCCTTTTAGTACTAGTATTAATACTTGTAAAACTAATAGTTGGTGGAGAAGTCATAGAACATGAAAAAGTACATTCGGGATAATATAACTTCCTTGTAGTTTTTTCTTCACTATCATCAGTTCCGACCTCTTCTGATCCTGCATCCCTGTTAGCGTTATATGCATTTACAGCTTCAGTTACTTCTTCAACTAATTCTTTATATTTTGTGAATATAACTACATAGTTTTGTCCACCTTCTTCAACCATGTGTCTATTTGCATCGCTCTCAATAGTACTTTTTAAACTATTAAATAATTCATATTCTGTGCTGGTTGAAGACGCGAATTTTTCTGCTACTCCGTTTAGTGGCGCATTACCCCCTACATTGAATGCACTTGCACTTAATCCAGGTGAAGTTTCCAATACAGTAGTAACATCAGATGGAATTGATGTAATTCTACCATCTGAAAGTAATGATGTTGCATCAGTTATTTGTGATTGATTTTCATATAAAAATTCAGTTGGTGTATCTACATGATTAGTTCCACCACTTGGCACTTCTACACTTATATCTCCAATTTTTGGCATAATATATACCTCCTTTTTATAAACAAATAAAATTACAGTTTGTTGTAAATATAAGAATTGTTCTTATACTTACAACACACTGTAATACAGTGTGTAATCTATTATTCAATAGTTTTAGTTTGTGATTCAATATCAGATTCTGCAGTTGTATATTCATTTAAGATAGTAGTATAATCAGTATCTAATTTTGCATTAAAAGCTTCTTGAGCTCTATTAATGTTAGATCTAACTTCTTCTATAGTTTCTTTATAGAAATTAGCTGAAGATCCTCCCCATCCCATACTTTCAACTTCAGTTCCTGCTGTATCTAAGAATGCTCTCATTGAATCAAAATGCTTTCCAGTTTCAGTTTTTAACTTTCCTGCAATGTAATCATAATTAATTTTATTATCAGCCATTATTTATTTCACTCCTTTCAAATATTAAACGCCTCTATTGAAGCTTGATGTTGTTGTTGTTTCTGCTTCTGCAAGTCTTGTTGAACTACCTTCTAATACTGTTTTTGAAGTAGTTAGTGTTGTAATTTGATCAGCTAGTTTTGAACTGATTACTTCAGAATAAACTCCAGCTAATGCATTTGATACAGTACCTGCATTTTCTCCTGTAAAATCATCTTTTACTAGAGTGTCCATTGCAGTTTTTTCTGCTTCGATTTCATTAATTAATGTTTGTAAACGACCAGCTACTTGCATCATTTCTTCTGGTCTCGCATCTAATGGTAATTGTGCCATATTTTTTTCCTCCTTCTATTTTGGTTATTTAAGAATACCGTTCTTTCCGAACCCTATCCTTATGTTTTAATTGTAATTTATTTTATAAAAAAAAACAACATATTTATGTAAACTTTTGTTGTTTTTTTACAAATCACTGTTTTTTAAATATTCATTTATTATTTGTTGAATACTTATAATAGACTTTATTTCTTCTTCTATTCTATTAATTGTACTATTCATGGCATTAATTGTGTTACTATCATTTATTTGAATATTTCTTGATAATAGTTTTTCTCTTTCTAATTCTATTCTTGCTAATGACTTTTTTAATGATATTAAAACTTCATTTAATTCATTAACACTATCTACTACATTTTTTTCTATATAATTAAATATCATAAGCTGCTCCTATAGTTTATCTCATCAATAGTCTTATTGATTTCTTCTATTACATTATTTATATCATTATTTAATTCAATTATTGATTGATATTCACTTCTTTCATTTATAGATAGAGATTTACTATTGCATAGATTGGCACTTTCTAATATCTTTTCTTTGTTACTCTCTATGTTGTTTTTTTCTTCTACTAGTATTTTTTTATATTCATTTAATATATCTATATTATTCATAGATCATTACTCATTCTACTATATTTTAAAGCTGTTTTTACTGCTTTTCTTAGTTTAATACCGCTTTTTTTGATATTCATTAGTGCTTCTTCTATTTCAGTAGTGTAATACTTTTGCCATGCTGTTCTGAATTCATTAGCCCAATCTGTATTTATTCTATCAGGAATGTTTTTTCTTATGTTTTCATCAAGAGTTGCCATAGAATCAGAAATGCTAGATACTATTTCATCTATTTCAAGTGCGGCTGCTAAAGATGAGTCTTTATTTACTTTTATCATTATTTAGCCTCCATTTCTTCTTCCATTTCCATAATCATATTATTATATTCTTTTCTTTGTCTATTAATATTTTCTTCAGCTATATTAATAGTCTCTTCTATTTTCTTAAAGTTTTCTTCTTTTGATTTAAAATCTTTTAATAGATTGGTAGCTGGAGTACCTTTAATTTCTTCATTAGTTATATCATTAATCAAAGTAATTAATCTATTTAAATTATATTTATATTCTTCTCCTGCTGTTTGTAAGGCATCTCTTAAAGATTCAATTGCTTCTTCATCTACATTTACAATTTCATTCATAATACTACTACCTTTCTAATTTTATTTTATATTATTTTCAATATAAAATCAATCATATAAAAAAGACTTATAAAAGTCTTTATTGTCTAGTTCCACAATGTGAACAAAATGCTCCGTTAACTGGAGAACCACAATTTCTACAATATTTCGGAGTTGAAACAGATGCTGTATTTAATACTGTATTTTGATTGTTATTTACGTTTTGATTATAATTAATGTTTTGATTTGTATTATTTTCATTAGCTTCAGGATTATTTAATATATGGTTGTTCTCTTTTGATATCTTGTTAATCTTTTTAACACAGTATACAAATATTGCTATTTCTACTATTAAGATTGCTAATAAGAATAATATACTACCTGTTGATAAACAAAAATCATAGAAACCATGTGCTAACATAGGTATTACTAATGCTAGTGCTAAATTTTTCTTTTCTTTTGATTTATTTCCTTTTAATCTATAGGTTTTTGCTATAGATAAGTAAGTACCCATTAATACAGCATCTGCTGCATGTGATGGAACAGCTGTAAGCCCTCTCATTACTCCTAATGTATATGGATTAATATCTAAACCACCTGAATTAGCTGCTAATAAATATAAAACATTTTCAAAACATGCAAATCCAAGTGAGACAAATACTGCATATACAATACCATCAAACACTTCATCATATTCCTTGTTATTATATCCAACTAGATATGTCATTAATAATTTAGAGAATTCTTCTATAATTGCTACACCTAGCATAAAATAGATGAATAATTCTCCTATTCCCATATAAGTTGTATCACTTCCAAAGAACGGAAATAAATCTTCTTCTACTCCGGTTATTATTAATGTTACTATACATGATGCTATACCAGCTAAGAACAATTTAATTAATAGTCCTTTAGATTCCTTTTTAAAATCTTTTTTATAAATATAGAATAATAGTAATGCTACAGGTATAACCGCAAGTATTATTATCATTAGTGATTCCATAAATATCCTACCTTTCTATATTATTTTATCATATATTTATTCTTTTTCTATTTATTTTGTAATTTTTATTTGTCATTATACACAAAAAAAAGCATCATAGATGCTTTGATATTATAAATGGTGGAGCATAGCGGGATCGAACCGCTGACCTCCACGGTGCAAACGTGGCGCTCTCCCAGCTGAGCTAATGCCCCATTTCAACTGGACAATATAAATTTTACATAAATATTATTTTATTGTCAAGTTATTTTTTTAATTTATATTATTTTATTATTATCATAATAACTATAGTAATTATTAGATGATACTATTAAGTGGTCTAATACAGGAATACCTTGTATCTTTCCTATTTTAACAATACTATTTGTTATATAATCATCTGCTTTTGAAGGAGTTACATCATTAGATGGGTGATTGTGTATAACAATTATATATGAAGCACTTACTTTATATGCTTCTTTAAATATTTCTCTAGGATGAATTGTACTTCTATCTATAGTTCCTACAAACAATAATTTTGCTTCAATTAGTTCGTTTTTTGTATTTAAATATAATGAATAAAAATATTCTTGTTTTAAATTATCAAATAAATATTTTGTTTCATTATAGATATCTTCTGGAGTAGTCAATTTCTTTAATTTTGTAGGTTTCTTCATATATATTCTCTTCCCTAATTCAATACTTGCTATTAATTCTATTGCTTTTACTTCTCCTAGTCCTTTTATTTTTATTAATTCATTTATATCAATTTCTTTTAGATCTGATAACTTATAATTATTTAATAATTCTATTGAAATATCTTCTACACTTCTTTTCTTAGTTCCTGATTTTAGAATTATTGATAATAATTCTATATCTGATAAGGTTTCTTTTCCTTTTAATTTTAATCTTTCTCTTGGCCTAAACTCTTTGGGTATATCCTTTATTTTCAATATATCACCCTTTATATTATTATCTATAAATAAAAAGAAGTGTATTTCTACACTCCTTTTATTATCATTTTATTCAGTTGGTACAGGTACTTCTGTATTTAAGAAAGAAGTTAATCCTATTCCATTTACAGAGACATCTTCTACTTCTAGATATTTTTCTTCAGTATATTCACTTTGGTTAAGTATAGTTGCTAGAGTTGATAATTGTGAATCATCAAATGAATTATCTGAATTTCTAATATCTACACCATATGTAAATTCTTCATTTGCTTTAGTATATACTACTAAAGTATTTTCATTATTACATGTAACTTCGAATGTCATAAATTCTCTATTTTTTAGAGTAACATTTTTTTGTTTTGATGCAGTACATCCATTATTTTCATAATTAGTTTTTATAGCTTGTGGATCTGCTTTTAATGATTGATACTGTACTTTCTTAGCAGTTATAGACATAGCCCATGTATCTTCCTTATTAGATACTACTAAGCCTTCATTATTTACTTTATATTCTAATGATTGTGGAACTTTATAAGTAAATCCATTTGAATATACTGTATCTACTGCAGATTCCTTTTGTAGAGCTAATTCTTTATTATGTTGATATGTCATTAATGTATATGTAATTCCTCCTGTAATTAGCATTATTAACAATACTACAAAAGCATACTTTAATACTCCACCTTTTTTCTTTCTTGGTCTATGTTCTTCTTTTGGTGTATCAACTTTTAATGTATTTGGAGTTGCTACATTAGTTGTAACATTTTCAGGTTTATGTACATTTGCAGTAGGTGGAACTACTAAATCTTGTAGATCATTTTCCTTCTTAGGAGGTTCTACTCTCATTGTAGAAGTTTTATCTAAATCTTTTTGTACTCCTAATGTGAAATCAGATGTTGGTGGTTTCATAATTCTATCAGACTCTTTAAGTGGAACTATAATTGTTTTGTTCTCAATCTTATTCTCTGGTTCTTTCTTCTTTGCCATTTGACTTTCATTTAAAGAATTAATCTTAGACATAGGAATAACAATTCTTTTAGGTTTTTCCTCTTTAACAGGAGCTTTAACTACAATTTTCTTTGGTTGTTCTTTTTCATCTACTCTTGGTTGTAATGTATTCTTTTCAATTGTGCTAACTGCTTTATCTTTTGTTTCGTGCTTAATTTCTGTTGAATGTGGTTTTGTTCCTAAAACATTTTCTTTTTTTGTCTCAAATTTATTATCTACTTTAGCTTTTTCTTCTACTGGTTTTTGAGGTATTGCTGTAAACTTATTTTCTGTTTTTAAAGGTTCTTTAATATCTTTATTTACAATTTGATTAACTCTATTACTTGGTACAACAACCTTTTTAGTTTCTGTAGGTTCTTTAGAATTAATACTATTTACCTCTATCTTTTTATCAACAGGTTTATTATCTACTTTTGGTTGTAGTGGCTTTGTGACTATAGGTGTAATGCCTTTATCAGCAGGCTTATTATCTACTTTTGGTTGTAGTGGTTTTGTAACTACAGGTGTAACACCTTTATCAATAGGTTTATTTTCTACTTTAGTTTCAACCTTCTTTTCTACTTTGTTATCAAAAGCAGGCTTTTTTGGATCAATAACCTGATATTTAGGTTTATTATCCTTTACTTGCTCATTTTCTTTTTTTGCTTCAGCTATAGCACCACAATTACCACAAAATTTTTCATTTGGACTAATTCTATGTCCACATTTACTACAAAACATGTTATAACTCTCCTTCATAATTTTTCATGTTTTCTTCTATGTTAGTTACTTCTTCTAATATTTTTTGTTCAATTACATTCATACTAGATATTTCTATAACTAAATAGTTATCATCTATCTTGGTGTATAATACCTTAGTATTTATCATATTCAGTTTATCATAATAAATTCCATTATACAAATAATATTGTCTATTATTTAACATAATTTCGTCAACATTGGACAATTTACTGTTGTTATATACCTCATAATTTGAAGTTATTATAGCATTATTTTTATCTATATCCTTTGTTAGATAGTACTTTACATCATATCCGTTTTTATATGCATATCTTATACTATACATATTATTATTCTTATCTAATTCTTTATAACTAGTTGGTAATTTTATATCAATTTCATTTATATTTGTCTTTTTACTATCAGTAAAATACTTTAAACTTAATATCAATTTTTTATCTATTACTACTCTATTTATATTATTAGCATAGTTTTTAGTAGAAATAAGCTCAAATGACTCAATTAATTCTTCAGGTATATATCCATTTATAGTACTTATTTTAATTATAAAAATATGATTATAATCCAATATATCTATTATTTCAGAGTTTTCATATACCTTATTTTTCTTAGTATATGAATTTTTATATATATAAGTATCTTCTTTAAGAATATTTATATCTTCTTTATAATCTTTATTATTATTTAAATCTTTATAATTATAATAAATAGTAAATTTATCTTTATTCTTATTAAGATATTCATATATATTTGTTTCTTTTATAGATGTAGTTATTGTTACTTTGCTTTCATCATATGAGAATATATATCTATTAGATAAAGTATTTAATTCTTGTAATATGAATTTTTCTGGTACTTTATAAGATACTTTATAATTTAAATCTGCTATTTCATATGTATTTTTATTTTTTAAATTACTAGATAATTCTTTGTTCTTTTTCCATTTTATTCTTGATTTATTAATATCTATTTCTCCAGATAAATCTATGTCTTCATGATTTAGTTTAAATTCTCTTACTATTTCATTATAACTATCTAATAATATATCAATATATTTATCATCTGCTGTTAATTCAAATAGTATTAATTTATCCCCTTTTTTCATAATAGTGATTAGAGACTCATTATCTCCTTTTTCATATAAAACTTTATAACTATCACTTTTGTTTATTTTTACTACTTCTTTTTTTAATAGTTTTAATTCCTTATTCTCTTTTTCAATTGAATATAGGACATTATCTATTGTAGAAGACAAATTACTATATTTATATGTTTCAGGTAATTCTTCTATACTTATATCTATTATTGAACCATTCTTATGTTTTAGTCTAATTGAGTCATCATCATTACTTCTTAATTTCCATGTTGAATCATATTTTAATATATACGTATCTGTTACTAATTCTTTATTTTTAATTGATGAATTATCTTGAACTACTAATATTAATACTATTCCGAATACTACAATAATAGCAGCAACTACGATAGTAATCATCATATCTTTTACAAAACTTTTCATTTTATCACCACTATTACTATTAAATAATCAAATTCATTTATGATTATTATCTTATTATATTCATTTTCATATATATATTTATTATTAGTAGCAGATACTTCTTTATAATTATTATTTAATAAATGATTTCTTAAATCTAGAGATATATCTTCATTAGACATATATTTATTAATTTTATTTTCATATCTTAAACTTATTATATTATTATCTTTAGAAGATTTTACTAAAGGTATATTTATATTATTATTAATCGTTTTAATAATATCTAGATTTTTTATATTATTTTGTAGTTTTACCTCTTTTGATTTGTTTTTCTTATTTTGATAAAAATCTTCTTTTAACTTTTCAAATGAAGTTACTTCTATCGAAGTAAAATCTTTATTATTTAGTTTATCAATTGTATTTGATATTATATTCGTATTTATATATTTTTTATATATTGATTCATCATTATTAGTTGATATTCCTAATAATTTAGAATCTGTTGATAATAGTATTTCACTAGAATTATCTTCTTCAGCTGTTTTTAAATAATTATAATTATCTATTATTAATGATTTATTAGTAACTAAATTATTATTGGTTAGCTTTATTGTTACAACTGGATCTTCAATATTAGGTGTTTTACCTATAGAAACACTTGAAGTATTATTAGTTTCTAATTTTAATAAAGCTAAATTATTTTCTTTTGATAAGGTAATTATTCCATCTATCTTATAATTATTTGCTGAAATAAATGATGCATTTAATAAAGATTTTTCTATAAAATCATAATTTGTTAATACTATTCCTGGAGATACTAATACTCCTAGTGATGATGAAACTAATTCATTAGTGTTATATGCATTTAATGTAATAATACTTGAAGAAATACTATTATATATATGATTAATAGTACTAGTATTTAGTTCATCATATTTACCATAGTCATATATATTAGATAGATTAACATCTTCTTTTATAGCAAAAGCTGTATCATCATAAGTATTTAGATCATCTACTAATTTAGCTGAAATATAATATAAATAAAATGATTCATCTTTTTCTTTAAAGAAATATGTTAGTATTAGATTTGATTTTTCTTCTATAAATTTCGTTTCATTAGGTGATATTCCTTTATATGTTACATCAGGAAGAGTTAGTGTTGAAATATAATAATTATTTGATTTAGTAATATCCATATTAGTAATAGATGAATACTTTATATTCATTTCATTTAATGATAAAAACATTCCATCCACTGAGATATCAGGTACTAAATCATTTCCATCTGTTGAATATTTTAATTCTTTATATTCTTTATGTCTTAAATAATATGTTTTTGATGATTCGTTTTCGTTTCCTAATAATAAGTAAGTTGTTTTTTCTGATAATTCTTTTATTTCATCATAATTATCTATTTCTTTTGAATTTGTTTCTATTTTATAGGCACTATTAAAACTAGACTCTACTTGTCTATATTTTGATAGATTTAAATTAATATTCTTATTAATAGGTTTTTCCATATAAAAGATATTTATTAATATTAAGAATATTAATGGTATAGATGTAATTAATAATAACTTTTTCATATTACACCTAACTTTCTAATTTCTTCTGTAATACTTGTAATATGTATTTAGATGCAATAGAGGCATTATCTCCATTTAAATATTCATCATGAAATGCTTCCGCTATAGTTTCATCGTAAATATAGCTTCCAGTATCGTCTGTTGATACTGCATAACCTGATATAGTTTTTCTCCATGCATCAAATGATAATACTGTATTACCATCATTTATATAATTATTATAAGCTTCTTTTAATAATTTTAATGAGTATTGTCCTTCACTATAATTCTTAGTTAACTCATAAATATATTGATCCTCATTAGCTGTTACAGCGACTAATCTATTGGTTTTACTCTCTTTTAATAAAGCTATGAAAGATAAATAATGACCCAACTCATGAGCAACAGGAGAATATTCTGTTGCATTAGCTGGAAAATGACCAGTAATAGAACTATCTTTTACAGTAGACATTAATTTATCTTCATTTAAAAAGAACGATGCATTTAATAATATTTCTGTTTTGTATACTTTTGCATATTTACTACGTGAAGTAGCATTTGCAAATTTAAATGTAGGAACAAATACAGCTATAATATTATTATCTTTTAATGAATTGTTCTTTAACGATAAGTTTGTTAAATAATTACGTGCTCCTGGATATTCGATATAGATTGTTGCGATTACTTTTTCTAATTCAATTGCTAGATTAGAATCTAATTCACATAGATTTACTGCTGTTACACCATAATTATTTATTATATCGTTTTCTATTCCTATTATACCTGCATCGCAGGTTGTTTTTTGTTCAATTGAGTCTTTTTGTATTAAACTATATGCATCATCTGTAGTATTTATTGTTACACCTGAATATACATGGTCTGTAGAAATAATTGTTTGAAAAGGAGATGTTACTTCTTTTTCAGCAGTATATTCTTCATCTGATTTATCAGAAAAATAATAATGATCAGTTAAAAAATATACTGTTATGAAAGAAAAATATAAAATAAGAGTCCCAAAAACAACCCCTCTTATTATTTTCTCTTCTTTTTCTGTTCTTTGTCTAATTAGGGGCCTATTACAATTTGGACACTTATCAGATTTATGTGAAATTTTAGATTTACAATATCTACAACGCATATCTTTTATCCTCTATTTTGATTATATCATAATATAAAAAAACACGTAAAATAATTTACGTGTTTATTACAATTATGATACTAATTCTGATGATTTAAATTGGAATGTTCCTTCTTTTTCAGCAAATGTTAATTTGTATAATGATCCTTTAGCTATATCTGATAATGATAATTTGTTGTCATAGAATTCTCCTATAGCATTTGTCTTTCCATAATCAGAGAAGTATGTTGTTGTCTGTTTTTCAAAATTATATGTACCATATAGAACTCTTACATATACATTTAGTTCATTATCTTTTTCTTCTGCCATTACTACTTGATCAAATAAAACATTTTCTTTCGCTTCAAATCCACAACCTAACTCAGATTTAGTAAATGTTTGAGTTGATTCATTATAATCATATATTGGACATCCATAGTGTTGAATAGGTAATTCATAATCAGTTCCATATAGTTCATCAACTTTTTTATTTAATTCTTCTACTGTAAATGATGCTCCATCATCTAAAACACCCATATTCTTATCTTTTAAGATATCTGTTGCTGCTACAACATAAGCAGCGTCATTTGGAACGTCCTTTGCTGTTATACTTTTTCCTACAAAATACACACCTACTATTTCATGAAAATAACTAGAAGTTATTACTCCATAAGAATTGATTACTTTTTCGTCATCTATAGATAAATTCACAGCAGTTTTAGTTGTAGTAGATGTTTTATCAGTTGTATCATTGTTTCCTTTTGTATATATAATATATCCTACTAGACCTATTAATGCTAAGAATAATATTACAATTAGTATTGCTGTACCAACTCCACCTTTTTGATTTGTTGTAGTAGTTAATTGTTGATTTCTTGCTGAAGTTGCTCCTTGTTGATCATATAATTCATTGAAAGATCCAATTTTAGGATTCATTTGCATTGTTTCTTGTCTAGCAACCTGTTGATATTGCATTGCTTGTGTTCCTTGTGTTGTTGCTGTAGTTGCTGCTTGTCCTGCTACTTGGTTATATTGTGTTGTAGCAGTTTGTGCTGTTTGAGCAAATTGTGCTGTTTGAGCAGCTTGTGTAGTTTGTTGTCCCATTGTTTGCCCAGTTGTTTGTGTTTGTACTTGATAGTTTAGATTTTGTTCATTTTGTTGTTGTTCTGTATTCATAATCTATCCTCCTATATTATTTACATTATATAATTAATTAATTTAAATTTCAATAATTTTGGACTTTTATTGAAAAATATGATATAATATGGTCGTTTTATTCGGAGGTGTTATATGAGTAGTTTAAATAATTTATATATTAATAATCTATATTTAGAAGGAAACAAACAAAAAATACAAACTTTTAGATTAATTCCTAACTATGAAAAAATTGATGAATTTGTTTCTGAAGAAATTACTAAAGTTCCAAGTGATGAAATTATTTTAAGAAGAGATGATCCTATTTCTTTTTGGAGCTTTAAACGTAAAGATGATGTGGTTTATGATTGTGAAGCTTATTCTCTAAGAAAGAATTCTTTAGAAGGAATGAGACATTATTTAGATAGTTTCGTTGATTCTTTAAAAAGCGGTGAAAGTAGTTGTTTCAGTCCTGAAGGTATTAGATACAGATATAAAAATGGAAGTGAGATTTATTCATTTGATGTTGGATATTTACCTTATTCAATTCAAACAACTGAAAATCTATATAAATTAGGATTAATAGAAAATCATCAATTTGATTCTGTATTATTACATTATTCAGATTTATCTGAAGTTGCTGAATTATTCAGTCTATCAGATGAAATTTATTCTCAAGATTTAGAAGAATTAGATAGATTAATTGCTTATGGAATTGTTCCTGAAAATAAAGATAGAATTATTAATTATCAAAATACAAGTAAAGTATATAAAAATTTAAGACAACATTATAAATAAAAGAACTATAACTATAGTTCTTTTTTAATTTCTATTCTTTTTAATCATTCTGGCTATTTCACTATTTTTGTAATCTATTTTATCTGTTACTTCATCTATTACATTTATGAAGTTTGGTATTTCTATTTTTTGATTTTCAGAGATAAGCTCAATTTCAGCGATTGCTTTATCTTTCCAAAATGGATATATATCTATTTCAAAATATTGATTCTTATATGTTAGGCAGTATCTATCTTTAATAATCTGTCCTCTGGTTAAATCTGCATTTAATAATTCATTTATATATTCTTCTTGAGTTAATCTATTTTCTATTTCTATTCTCTTTAATGGATTAACATTTATTTTTCTTGTTTTTGAATAAGTGTATGATCCATTATTTCCTCTTTGTCTTATTCTTACTTCTTCATTTTCATTTGATACTAAATATGTTTGAACTATTTTTACTTTTTCACAATTAGGTAATGATTCCAAATATGAAATATCAGGCATTTCTATTAAGAATTTTCTTTCTATCTCATATGGATTAGGTTCTCCTAAAACTGCAGCTATTTCTCTCATTAATTTTTTCATTTTATCTTCAAAATTACTACTATTATCTATTATTCTTAAATGAGGATGACCAGTCCAAGATGAGACGAGTAAGTCATCTAATCTTGCTGCTTCTTCTATTGTTTCTGTTCTTGCTTCATTATCTAAATTGTAATACTCTTTTGCTCCTTTAGCAGCAGTTACTAAATGAAATACTGCATCATATGAATCTCTTATTTGTACTTTATTTAATCCTTTCTTCTTTAAGATATTATTAAAATCTTTCTTACCCATATATGCTATATTGTCCATTATGCCTCTATCACACACTAATAATATCTTATCATTAGGTAATTTCTTAGCAGCTTCTTCAAATAATCTTTCCTTTTCTAGTTGTAATCCAATTAATATTTCTTGAAAATCTATATTAGTTCTTGCTTCCCATGGAGTGAATCCTCCTGTTATTAATTCGGTAGCAGTTTCTTGAATAAATAATACTTTATATCCTTGTTTTACGAAATTATTTTGTATCCAATTCATTGCAGTTGTTTTTCCTGCACATGGACCACCAGTTAAAACAATTTTAGTTATCTTTTGTTTTTTCTTTTCTTCTTTGATTTCTATTAAATCATCTAGTGATACATCAAATATCTCTGATATCTTTTTTAGATTTTCTATTGTTGGCTTTGAAGTACCATTTTCCCATTTAGATACTGACTTGTCTGAAATATCTAATAAAATAGCTAAATCTTCTTGAGTTAAATTTTTCTTTTTTCTTAGTTCATATATCTTTTCTGCTAAACCATATTCATCCATAAATACCTCCTACATCTTTATATTAGCTAAGTAATTTTAAAAATACAATGAAAAGTATGTAACCTATTGGTAGAATTAAAAATAGAATAGACTATTGTCTACTCTATTTTGTTAATTCTTCTAATTTTTGTTTTTCTTCTTCTAATTTCTTTCTATCCATTTCTACAATTTTTGCTGGAGCTTTATTAACATAATTTTCATTTGATAATAATTTTTCTCTTCTAGCGATAGATGCTTTTAATCCTTCTATTAGAAGTTTTTTAGATTCTTGTTCAGCAACTGTTTCTATATGTTCAAAGAAGATTGTTGCTTTTACTTTGTTAGAAAATACCTTGTAGGCATTCATGCCTAATGGTTTATCAACCAAATGATCTTCTAGTTTTAACATCTTAACTATCATTTGATTATCATCTGTAGTATCAAACATTACTTTCATGTCTTTTGTTATTTTGTTTTCTGCTTTTACGTTTCTAAATTGTTTGATAAATTCTATTTCATCTTCTACAATTCTTTCTTCATCTTCAAATACATATTTCTTTGTATATTTTGGATAGTTTGTAATCATAATTGATTCTTCATCTTTAACAGGTAACATATTATATATTTCTTCTGTTACAAATGGCATAAATGGATGTAACATTTGTAATATTCCTGTAAGTACAAAACACAATGTTGACTGAGTAGATTCTTTATCAATAGAATATTTAGCCATTTCAATATATGAATCACAGAAACTATTCCAAGTAAAGTCATATATTTCTGATCCTGCTAGATTAAATTCATATTTATCCATATGTTTTGTTACTGATTTAACTAGTTTTTCATATTTAGATAAAATCCATTTATCTTCATTTTTTAATTCTTTAAGATTAATCTTTTTTAAATCATGGATATTCATTAATGTAAAACGAGAAGCATTCCATATTTTATTAATATAGTTCCATGTAGCTTTTAGTTTTACTTCATCAAATCTCATATCTGTTCCTGGAGCAACATCTGTTGCGAGATAGTAACGAAGTGCATCTGCTCCATACTTATCAATCATATCAAATGGATCTATACCATTTCCTAGACTCTTTGAGAATTTTCTTCCTTCTTTATCTCTAATTAATCCATGGATTAATACATCTTTAAATGGTCTTTTTCCAGTTAGTTTTAATGATTGGAAAGTCATTCTATTTACCCAGAATGGAATAATATCATATCCTGTAACTAATACATCATTTGGGAAGTATGCATCCATATCATCTGTTTTATCTGGCCAACCTAGAGTTGCGAAAGGCCATAGTGCACTAGAGAACCATGTATCTAATACATCATTATCTTGTACCCAACCTTTTCCCTTAGGCGCTTCCATACCAACATATACTTCATCACCTTTGTACCAAGCAGGAATTCTATGTCCCCACCACAATTGACGAGAAATACACCAGTCATAAGTTATCTCCATCCAGTGATTCATTACTTTTTCATATCTTTTTGGTACAAAATT
>JAEEGL015719166.1_pt1 | contig 15396 bp, 24 predicted proteins | sample 9134231 | NCBI WGS metagenome assembly JAEEGL01 (sample SAMN16246548, study PRJNA631951) | gut metagenome | biome: gut microbiome; feature: rumen; material: fiber-attached | host: Bos | place: Iran: Karaj | collected 2018-10 | reverse complement strand
TTTGCATGAGAGCGAGGACGAGTACCATTCCCGCTCGAAGTGCGGCGAGATGCTGTCCAGCCACATGCTGCAGCTTTTCACCCGCTCGCCGAGAAAATACGCCATGATGATACACGGCGTTGTGCAGTTTCAGGACAAGCCCGAGTACGCCGTAGGCCGCGCGGCGCACAAACTTATCCTAGAAGGGCAGGACGCGTTCGATCTTGCATACACCGTGTCCGACGGCCCGATCAACGAAAGAACCAACAAGCCGTACGGCAAGGATTCGCAGAAGTATCTTGAATGGCTTGCCTGTCAGAAAGGTGAAATAATCGGCGAGGCCGACTACGCCGCCATCGACGAAATGAACGGGGCATGCCGCGCCCACCTTGGAATCGCCGAACTGCTCGACGGCGTTGGCGAGGCCGAGGGCGTGGCCCGTGCGACGCTTGAAGGCGTACAGTGCCAGATCCGCATGGACTGGTTCAGCGAGAAGTCCGGCATCGTGGACTTGAAGACGTGCCGCGACATCGAGTTTTTCGAGAAAGACTGCCGCGACTTCGGCTATGCCTATCAGTTGGCTTTCTATCAATCGGTGCTGGCCGTCGCGACGGGCGTTGTGTTCCCCGTCCACATCGTCGCCGTTGACAAGAGCGACTTCCACTTTGCCGGCCGGTGGGATATCCCGCAGGCCGTGCTAGACCAGTGCGACGCCGTGAACCGCGCCGCCATCCGCCGCCTCAAGGCCTGCCGCGAAAGCGGCGAGTGGCCGACGGGCTTTGAACATACAAGAGTGTTTACATTGGAGAAATGAAAAAATGAAAAAGACTTGCAAGGAATGCGATTTCTGCCAAGGCGGCAAGTGCCGCCGCTTCCCGCGAAACGGGAACAGCTTCACGTCGGACTACCCCGTCGTGTTTGAAGACGACTGGTGCGGCGAGTTCAAGCCGCACAAAATCGAGCCGAAACTTCCGCAGGAAGTCGCCGAACCGCAGGAACAACCGCAACCGCAACCGCCAAAGGAGAAGAAAGATGGGAAAGCTGTCAACAGTAAGAAGCGGTAGGCAGTGCAAGCCGCCGAGAATCATTCTGTACGGCGTGGAAGGAATCGGGAAAGCTCAGCCTCTCGACGCCAAGATTCTCACGCCGGAAGGCTGGAAAACAATGGGCGACATGAAAGTCGGCTCAAGGATCATCGGCGCGGACGGGAAGGCGCACAACGTCATCGGCGTTTTCCCGCAGGGCGTGAAGGAAGTCTTCAAGGTGAAGTTTGAGGACGGCTCATGCACTGAATGCTGCGACGAGCATCTTTGGAAGACTACCGCCGCCTATGAACGCGACCATCATCAGGAAGGCTGCATCCGCAACCTTTCAACGATCAGACAGACGCTTAAGTATGGCACTCGCCCGAACCATGCAATCCAGCGTGTCAAGCCAGTCGAGTTCGATCCGTCCGGCGACTTGCCGTGTTCGCCGTGGCTTCTTGGAATCTACCTTGCAGAAGGCGTATGCGACAGCTCGGTCGTAATCACGAATCCCGAAAAGGACATACAGGAACGTATCAAGGCAGAAATCGACGATCAAGACCAGGCCACGGTTTTTGAGAATGGTTGTGAAGCCGTTCGCATTACACGAAAGCAACGCAATAACACGCGCGGCGTTTTTTCACAATGTCTAGCCGATCTTGGACTTTGCGGCAAACGCAGTCAGGACAAGTTCATTCCGAAGCAGTTCCTTCTTTCATCAATCGAAAACAGAATCGAACTAATGCGCGGAATCGCCGACGGCGACGGATATGTCTGCAACGACGGAACGGCCATTGAAATAAGCACCGTCAGTTCTCAGATGGCGGAAGACATCCTGTTTCTTGCACGTTCACTAGGTTGCTGCGCGTCAACGAAAAAACTCGATGGAAAGTACAAAAAAGACGGCGTGGTACACGAATGCAAGGAATACAACAGAATCACAATCACCAACTTCCAGCATTTCACGCCAGTGTCTTCCAAGAAGCATCTTGAAAAGATGATTCATAATCCATCGTACACGTTTACGCATACGATACGCGAAGTCGTAAGCATCGGCGAAAAAGAATGCCAGTGCATCATGGTTGACGCCATCGACGAGCTTTACGTCACCGACGATTTCATCGTCACGCATAACACGACGTTCGCGGCAAATGCCAACAATCCTATTTTCATACCAACAGAAGATGGTTTGGGGCAGATCGACTGCGCGAGCTTCCCGATCGCAACGTCCTACGCCGACGTGATCGAAAGCCTTACGGAACTGGGGCAGAACGAGCATGAATACAAGACGGTCGTGATCGACTCCGCCGACTGGCTGGAGCCGATGATCTTCAAGGCCGTATGCGACGAGTACGGCGTGAAAAGCATCCACCAGGCCGCAGGCGGCTACAACCGCGGCTACGACAAGGCGGTTGACAAATGGGCCGACATCTGCGACGCCCTGAACTGGTTGCGCGACACCAAGAACATGACGGCCATCATCATCGCGCACAGCAAGATCAAGGCCTTCAACGATCCCGAAAATCCGGCGTTCGACCGCTACATGCTGCGGCTTGACGCGAAAGGCTGCGACTATCTCATGGAATGGGCCGACGCCGTTCTGTTCGCCACGCGGAAGATGATCGTGGCGAAGGACGAGAGCGGACGGGCCAAGGCGCAGGCCGTCGGGGCCAACGGCGGCGAGCGCATCGTCCGCACGACGGCAAGCCCCGCATGCGCGGCCAAGAACCGCTACAATCTTCCGGACGAGCTGCCGCTTGACTGGAACGCCTTGCAAGAGGCGATCAACAATAACAACAACCAAACAGCGAAGGAGTAAAATCATGGCAAATCTATCAGGTTTCAACGCCGCAGAAGTCGAACCAGTGTCGTTCGAGGCACTGCCTAACGGGTGGTACAAGGTCATCGCCACCGAATCCGAAATGAAGCAGACGCAGGCTGGCACTGGAAGCTACCTGCAGGTGAAGTTCGTCATCACCGAAGGCGAATACAAGAACCGCGTCCTGTTCGCGCGCTTCAATCTGAACAACCCGTCGCCGGAGGCCGTCAAGATCGGTCGCGGCCAGCTTTCGGCCTTCTGCCACGCCGTCGGCGTCCTTTCCCCGAACGACAGCTGCGAGCTTCACAATCTGCCGTTGCTCGTCCGCGTCGCATGCACCAAGTCCAAGGTGAACGACGGCGAAATGACGAATGAAATCAAGGACTTCAAGGCGAAGGACTACAAGCCTGGCTCGTCCGTCGCCGCATCGCCGTCCGGCGCGGCGCCCGTCCAGCAGGCCGCGCAGCCTGCCCCGTGGAAGAAGGATTAGTATGTCTTGAACTTCCGTGGCCCCCGTCTGTGAACAACTACTACCGCCATGTCGGCGGCAAGGTTCTGATTTCCGCCGCCGGACGGAAGTACAGGCAGGAGGTCGTGGCGATACTTGCCGCGAACGCCGTGCAGACGTTCCAAGGCGACATCGAGCTTGTCGTGGACGCATACCCGCCGGACAGCAGGCGGCGCGACATGGACAACCTTGAAAAATGCCTCTGGGACGCCCTCACGGCGGGGGGCTTGGTGAAGGACGACTACCACATAAGAAGACATACGACGGAACGGCGCGAGCCGATGCCCGGACAGGGCGGAATGCTCTATCTTGAAGCGAGAAACTACATCAAAAAGGAAGAAGGAAAAAGATGAACGAGAACGAAATCATGGAAGGCCTCAAATGGCTTGAAGAACACAAGTTCACCAAGGGCGACGACGGAAAGTGGCGTCGCCGCATCGACACGGTTTCAGTCAACAAGAACGACTGGGCGCGTCTCAAGGCCGAAGGCAAGAACTACACTGGCGAAGTCGTGCAGTCGCTCGACCTCACGATCTCATTGGTGCGGATGTCAAGCGGCCTGTCCGGCTGGCAATGCTCCGTCGCCATGACGCGCAAGGACGGCAACGTGTCCGCGTCCATCGACGAGACGCCAGACCACGCCTTCATCAATCCGGAAGCGGCCATCAAGCATGCGAGCCAATTGTTCTTCATGGAACTCTGGCGCGCGATTACACAGGTCGCGAAGTACGCGAAGTTCAAGATCGAATACGAAAACATGATGGAGGACGACGAATGAAGAAGACCGTCCGATTCATGAAAGTCCGGACTGGCGCGATGCCGCCAGTCCAGGCGCATCCGGGCGACGCTGGCTACGACATTTTCGTGTCGTCCATCGTACCCGTTGAAGGCCAGCCTGACATGGTGAAGGTGGGCTGCGGCTTGGCGTTCGACCTGTCGGAAGTCGGCTTCGCGGACTTCCGCGCGCGCAGTTCAGTCTTCAAGAAACGGCTCACGCTGACAAACGGCGTAGGAACAGTCGATAAAGGCTACCGTGGCGAAGTCTATGGAATCTTCCGCTCCATAGATGCTAATTCCACGATGTTCGCCTTTGAAGAGCGGTATGCGCAGCTCGTCTTCCCGCAGATTTCGCCGGACGACGAGATCGAGTTCGTGGAAGTCGATGAACTGCCGACTTCGGAACGCGGGGCCAACGGCTTCGGAAGCACTGGCAGCGGGAAGATGGCCGATGACAAGGCGAAGGCCGCTCTTGAAGAGTTCCGCGAAACGGTCAAGTCCATGCCGACGGAGCGCATCGCGGAAGAGATCAACGGGGCCATGATGTATTCCAAGGAAAGAATGGACATCCTCATGGACGAGTACGACAAGCGCAATCCTAAATGCGACGCCTGCAAGGCGTAAAATCCAAGTGTGGCTTTGCGGGATTGCTGTAACACTCGGAACCAAAAACACGGAACCCGCTGGCGGCGTGGAAAGACACGCGAAACTACATTTCAATTGAAGCAAAGCAAGGAGACAAAAATGGAGAAGTCTAAAATCACTGGATTCACTGTACAGGATTTCAAGCGGGTGAAGTTTGTCCAGATTCAGCCGAGCGAGAACGGATGCACGATCATAGGCGGCGACAACGGACAAGGCAAATCGTCAATTCTCGACGCGATCGCATACGGCCTTGGCGGCGAGGCCTTCCGCCCGTCCAACGTCAACCGAGAGGACGGCGACGGCAACGCCTACATTAAAGTAGAGATTGACGGGCTGGTTGTCGAACGCGCGGGAAAGAACGGCGCGTTGAAGGTCACGGACACGCGCGGAATGCGCGGGAACCAGACGCTTCTTAATAACATAGTATCGAAATTCGCCATCGACCTTGGCACTTTCATGCGGGCTACCGACGGCGACAAGACGAAGATGCTTCTCGGCATGTTTCCAGAGCTGCAGGCGCAGCTTGACGAATTGAAGAAGCTGGACGCCGGACTGCGCGATGAACGGGCCGAAGTCAACCGCGACGTGAAACGGGCGCAACTGACGCTGGACGGCATGCCGCAGGCCTTCGACGCGCCGGAGGAGGAAGTCTCGCTCGACGACTACACCAAGAAGATGGCCGACGCGCAGAACCGCCGCAACGCCCTCATCGTGAAAGTCAACGGCGAGAAGGCCACTCTGCAGCGGTTGGAAATGTCCGCCGAGACGGCGGAAAGCTACCGCAAGGAAGCCGAACGCTACGGCGGAATGCTTGCCGACATGAAGAAACGCCACGAATCGCAGGTTGCCGAGATGGAACGGCAGATCTCTGAATTGAAGGCGGCGGTCGAAAAGAAGAACGCAGAGTTTCCAATCGAATCCAAGAAAATCGAGGACGAAATCTCGTCCTTGAATCAAAAGGCCGAGAAATGCGTCGCCGAATCCGCCGACGGAAAAGCGGATTGCGAAAAACGGATCGCGGAACTTGAGGAACAGGGCCTTGCCGTTGACGCCGAGATCGCGCAGATCAACGACGACGCGAGCAAGATTCAGGAAACCAACGCCAAGGTGCGTAAGAACGCGGAACGCGCCGCCAAGGTCAAGGAACTGCAGGAGTTGAAGGCCAAGTCCGACGAATTGACGGCCAAGATCAACGCCGTCGAGGAACAGCGCAACGCGACGCTTTCCAAGGCCAATCTTCCGTTGCCGGAGCTTTCCATCGACAACGACGGCCTGCTTCTCTACAAAGGCCAGAAGTGGGATTGCATGAGCGGTTCCGAACGGCTCAAGATCGCGACGGCCATAAGCTGCATGACAAAGCCAGGTTGCGGATTCGTCCTTGTGGACGGTCTGGAGGCGATGGACTCCAAGACGATAGCCGCATTCAACGATTACCTTGTCGAACGCGACATCCAGTGCATCGGAACAATCGTGGGCGAAAACAACGCGACCGTCATCATCGAGGACGGCTGCGTCAAGGAAGGATAACTGCGCGTCTTGTTTTTGTTTTGTTCATCGCGCAGCGAGGCGGCGACCTGACCGCCCTACGCCGTATCCGAATCCCTGCGGCGTACAAGCTAGGTGACGGCGTGGAGAGACACGCACCCCATTAAAACCATGATTATCATTTCATACAATTTCATTTTCGTCGTAGCCGCCGTGTTCTTTCTTGGCGTCGCCGTCGGCGCATGGCTTGACCGCCACTTTGTGAACATCGCGCGGCTTCGTGACTACGAATACAAGGCTTTCATAGAGCGGCGTTACTCCTGCAGAGTTCCGCCGCCAAGGAGCCAGGATAATGGACGAGAAGAAAGCAGAGACAATAAAGCGGATGATTGAAAAGGAATGCTGCCGGACAAGCCTCACGGAGATTTGCGAATATTGGGGCGTCACGACGGAAGACTTCTGGGAATTTCTTGATCTTGCGGTAAACGCGACAAAGGCAAAACAATTTAAGGAGACAGCCAATGAGCAAGACAACTGACGGAATAAAGGAACTGATTGAATACGTGAATGTTGGACTGCGGGAGCAGAAACGGATGATCGAATCAGACGTTGAAGCAAATAAGGACAAGCTGACAAAAGATAACATGGACGAAAAATGGGAAGAATGGTATCACTACGCGGACATGCTGCGCGAGGCCGGAAATGAAATGAGAAAGCTGCTGACACGGCGCCTTGCGTTGAAGAATGCGCTTGCAATCGCGGAGAACGACAAATGACATACTTCACAAAAGAGGAAATAGAATGGCTTGAAACAAAGCAGGCTGAAAAGCTGACTGAAAACAGCTATCAGTTCAAGGACAAGAAAGGCGGTTTCATGAAGATAATCGCATGCAAGGGAAGCGGTTACTTCGCTCATGTCCAATGCGGTAACATCTGCGGGATATTATACAAGGAAAACATGATTGACGCGATTCTTGAAGCCGCCGCCTATTTCCATAAAAAGGCAAAGCCAATAGAATCATTCCATGAATTACTCGCCGAAAAACTTGAAACATTGATAAAGGAGAAATACGGAGATGAAACTGCAAGACTTGAAAACACTTGATGAAGTGTACGAGTTCGGAAAGGCCGCGAAGTTCTACAAGGTCACGGACTTCTACCCGTTCAAAATGGAGGAAGTCACGCCGTTGGGCAGGCTTCAAGTTTCGTTCGACAGCGATAAGAACATATACTGGAATATAAACGAAAAGTGGGCGCCTTCCATGATTCCGCTTTTCGACAACTTCAACGAAGCGAAGAAGTTCAGCCTTGAGCAGCTAATAGCGTACAACGAACACAAAACGGCACAGGCGCAGGCGGAACTAAAGAAACTGAAAGGAGACGCGCAATGACGGAATACAAAGGCGGTTTTCCAGAGGAAGACGTGGCGTGGCTGAAAGCCAACAAGGCGGTTTACAATGACGCTGATTATTCATACGAGATAAAAGTAAGCCAGCAAGACACCGTTTACGCCGTGATCGTGTTCGTGATGGTCGATGGGAAAGTCCTTTGCATCATACGGAACGATTCAGTCAGAGACTACCCGAAAGCGTACGGCAAGACTGCTGAGGAAGCCTATAAGACGGCAAAGGCGCAACTTTACAAATATCTTTCCAATATCAAAATCGCGTATTCTTTAATGAACGAAATGTTTGAACACATGAAGAATAAAAAAGAGAAGGAAATAAGAAACACTGAAAATGACGAATATGAAATGCTTTGCAAGAAATACGAAGAGCTTGTGAAGAACATCGCGCCATGCCGTATTTGCGGAAAGAAGCCGAAACAGTTCATCGCTGGCGACACAGCTGGAATAGCATGTGAAGATGATTTTTCCAACAATGTAAATATGGATATAAAAATATCAAACTGCAAGCAAACTATGAAAGACATGATCGAAGATGTGAAATCCTCAATAGCTCTCATAGAGGCGTGGAACGCGAAGCAAATAATAAAATGAACGATGATATACATGTACAGAATCAGGAAAGTCAGGATAAGAAGGCGCAAAAAGATGAAATGGAACACGATAAGGAACATACGGTTCTTCAAGCGTCACACGGCGCGTGAGGAGTTCGTGACGGCCACGCTGGCCTTTCTGGGTTTCATCACGTTCTGCGCGATAATAGCAAGCATGATATAAGGAGACAAGACAATGAGCAGACCAATGACCTACGACGATTACGCGAAGCTGAAAGATGACATCAACCGAAAGCAGGATCAAGTCATGAGCGACATCGAGAGCCTTAAGGATTCGCTCCGCAGCCTTGAGGAAGGCATGGACTGGTGGAACGGGAACGACACGTTCCCGAACACCAATCTGAACAAGTTCCTTTCCCACGGCCTGCTGCCAGGCAAGCGTTTTAAGTTCAAGGGCGACGACATGGAAGTCGTCGGATACACCGATTCGCTATGCTTAGTAGTAAAGAACTTGAAGACTGGCCAGACGTTCAGCGGCGTAAGCGTGAACAAGCTAAAGGAAGAGCATTTCAATATGTTCGAGGTCACGCCGAGCGAGATAGCCGCCGAATGGGAAGCTCGCAAGGAAAACAGCGGTTGCGAAATGTACGACAAGGACGGCAAATGCGTAGGCGTGTTCTGCGAGACGATTGAAATGGCCCGTTTCCTTGCCGCATGCAAGCCGATGTACCGCGTATTGAAAGAGATTCTTGAACATTGGCACGGAATCGAGCAGACTGGCTACCGCGACGCGATTCTAGGCATCATCGACATGGTGGAAGGCCGCATGACGACAATCCAGCCGTATCAGCGCAAGGAGGAAAACTGACATGAAGAAACAGCAAGAGGACATTTTCAAACGGATTACTACACCACGCGGATTCACATGGTTTAACTTCAAGGATTCGTATGACAATAAATGCTCGTTGAGCGAAAGCAGCAACGCCGAGACGGATTGCGTCTGGCTCGGCATCACGAAGCCTGGAATAATCATACAGTACAAGGACGCGCAGGCCGCAGGGCTTAATCTCAAGAAAAAGTACCCAGAGACGAACGAATGCGGCTGGTGCGATCTTCCGCTCCCGAAAGGCGCGATGGTTGAATCACGGATGCACTTGACGCGAGAGCAGGCCAAGGCGTTGGCCCGTGAGCTGAACTTCTTTGCGAAACACGGCTATCTTGACAGCAAGGAGGACGGCGATGCAGAAAGGTGAAATCGAATTGAGACAGGACAAGCCGGCCGAGAAGTCCGACTTGTCGCCTTGCGTTTGCATGGCCACTACGTGCCACTTCAACGGCTCCAAGTTCAACGGCGTTTTCGGATATTGCCATCTAAAGGAAGTCTATCTTGACGGCAACGGAAGATGCACCCATTTCATCAAACAGGAAGAGGCTTCAAAGGTGTTCGGGAAATGATTAAGCAATGCCGCAAATGCAAGCGCGTACTTTCGGACAAGGATTTCCACAAGGACGCGAAATCGCCGGACGGGCTGCGCGGAATCTGCAAGCGATGCGCGACAGCATCCGCCACGGCGAGCAAACGCCGCGTGAACGCGAAATGCCACGGCCTTCTGGACGTGTACCACGACATATTGCGTCGGTGCTGCGATCCGTCCGACAAGTCGTACAGTCGTTACGGCGGACGCGGAATAACTGTCTGCGACGAGTGGCGGAACGACCGAAATTCGTTCGTCCGCTGGTGCATGGCGAACGGCTACGCGCCAGGCCTGCAGATAGACCGCATCGACAACGACAAGGGCTATTCGCCGGACAACTGCCGTTTCGTAACGCCAGCCGAGAACCAGCACAACACGTCGCAGACGGCCCTTTCCGAAAAGGCCGTCAACATCATCCGTGGAAACAACGTCTCGCGCCGCAAGACGCAGAAACAGCTTGCCAAGGAACTAGGCGTTTCGCAGTCTCGCATAAGCGACGTCTGCAGGAACAGGACTTGGAAAAGGGGGAAGTGAGATGGAGATCAAGCTACGCCCATATCAGCAGGAGGCCGTCGATGCCGTGTGGAACCACCTTCGGACGCGCGACGACAACCCATGCGTCGTCCTTCCAACGGGTACTGGGAAATCTGTATGCCTAGCTAAATTGGTATATGACGCAGTTACCAACTGGCAAGGCCGCGTACTCATTCTCGCACACGTCAAGGAACTTCTCGAACAGAACGCCGATAAGATACGGAAACTATGCCCGAATCTGAAAGTCGGCATCTACTCCGCCGGGCTGAAAAAGCGCGACACGAAAGACAACGTAATCGTGGCCGGAATCCAGTCCGTCTATAAACGCGCATGCGAACTTGACGCTTTCGATTTAATTATAATAGATGAATGTCATCTAATTCCGCCTGACGGCGACGGGCAGTACCGCGAGTTTCTTCACGACGCGAAGATCATCAATCCGAACGTCCGTCTGATAGGCTTCACGGCAACGCCGTTCCGTCTGCGCGGCGGACTTATCTGCAAAAAGGAAAATATTCTGAACCACGTCTGCTACGAGGCGGGGCTAAAGGAAATGATCGTGCAAGGCTACCTTTCGCCGATCGTCCCGAAGGCCGGACGTGCCGAGGCCAATCTTGACAACCTGCACATACGCGGCGGCGAGTTCGTCGCGGACGAGGTTGACGTGGCAATGAACAACGACAGGCTTGTTTCGTCGGCATGCGCTGAAATCGTGTCTCTGACGAAGGACAGGAACGCTACGCTGATATTCGGTTGCTCCATAGACCATTGCAAGAAGATAAAGAAAAGGATAGAGGAATACAGCGGCGAGGAATGCGCCTTGGTGACTGGCGACACACCTGCAGGTGAACGCGCGGAAATCCTTGACAGAATCAAGGGAATCGAGATACAGGCAGACTTGTTCGGAAACAAGAAACCGCGCCTGCGCTATCTCGTCAACGTGTCAGTCCTCACCACTGGTTTCGACGCGCCGAACATCGACTGCGTGGCGTTGCTTCGGCCCACGGCGTCGCCGGGGCTTCTCCTGCAGATGACTGGCAGAGGCCTTAGGCTTTCACCAGCCACGCATAAGCAAAATTGCCTTATCCTAGACTACGGGCAGAACATCCTGCGCCACGGGCCGCTTGACGCTATCCGCGTGGAGGAACACGAAAAGAAACGCAACGGCGGGGCTGGCGAGCGTCCGGCCAAGGTATGCCCGAACTGCAAGGAACTGTGCGACATATCGCGCGGAATCTGCCCGTCGTGCGGCTACGTCTTCCCCCCGAAAGAGCTAAAGCACGACGCGACGGCGAGCGAGGACGGGCTTCTAACTGGCCAAGTGGTAGAGACTGAATACAACGTAAGGCGGATAACCTATACAAAATGGGTGAAGAAGAACGCGCCGGAAGGAACGCCGCCGACTGTCAGGATCGAATACGAGCTTGACATGCTGAACAAGTATTTCAGCGAGTGGATATGCCCAGAACACACGGGCTTCGCGCGGCGCAAGTTCGAGGCGTGGTGGCTTGAGCATCGTCAGAACATCAACATGGACATCCCGCAAACGGTTGACGAGGCGATAGCGATGGCGCAAAGCGACGCTCTGAAATACCCTGTCAAGATAACGGTCAAGCATGTGTCCGGCGAACGTTTCGACAGGATTTCACACTACGAATACGGCGATCCGCCTGAGACGCAGTTCACCGAACAGCCGTACAACGGCTCGCCGGAAGACGACGACGTTCTTCTTGGCGACGGAATGAAGCCATACGAGCCGCCGCCCCAGCTTGAGTATTCCGGCCTTGACATGGACGACGGTGACGATGTGCCGTTCTAGCGGCAAAGGAGACGTAATAATGGTACATATAGCTGAAAACATTGTCGGAAGGGCCATCTCTGAACGAGATGTTACCAGATTCATAAGCGAAACGAGAAGAAGCATCGTTGAATCAAGGACGCTAAACCAGCGTTGGATAAAAAGGCATCTGCGGCGTCAGAACACCTATTACAAGTTCCTCAAATCACGCGGCTACGACGTTGACGCGGCAAGGAACTGCATGTACAAAATATCCGATTCGACGCGGATCAACGTCAGTCTTAAGAACTGGACTGTCGCCGTGTTCATATATCCGGTGCTAGGCGGTTCGCCAGTTTTAGACCTTGCGCAGTATGTCGAAGGCATGTTCCTTCTTGAGACGTTCCGCGAGTGCGCGAGAAAATACAACGCGCAGGGAATCTACTACTACAATCACGGCGTGACGAGACAATTGTCGATACAGGAGAAACCATGAACGGCGTAAAACTTCCACTTCACAAACTTTATGTAGTCGATGAAAAAGGCAATGCCCATGAAGTCAAGCCAGTGTTCGGCTACAACGCCGACTTCGAGCTTCGCGACGGAACGCGGTACAGTGAACGTCTCAATCAGGCGTGGCGTAACAACTTGGCCGTGACTGTCAAGATAAAGGGAAGCATACACCATCTATTCCACGTCAACGGAAACGGACGGGAGAAAGCATTGCGTAACGCATTGGCACACGCTATAAAGGAACTTCGCCCGTCGTGCGAAAACTGCAAGCACTTATTCAAGGAGACGCACATACTGCACGGCATCCGCTCGTTCAGGCGCCTTTACTACTATTGCAAGGTTTACAGGAAGTCATACAGTTTTCTGCCGAACTATGTTTCTAAATGCCCTTGCTACAAACGCAAGTGCAAGGCAAGGAAATAAAAAGCCGCGCATGGCGTTGAAGAGTGGAAGACGCCACGCGCGGCACTTGACTGGCCGGAAATGAAGAAGGAAAACGGCCAGCCAAGAACTAGGCCGCTTTCTTCATCAGCAGCCCCGCCACGGCTAGGCCAGTGGCGACAATCCATCCAAGCCATTCCTTGTACCACTTGGATTTCTGCATGATGAGACTGACCTTCGCCTCAAGATCGGCTACCTTTTCGATCAAGCCAGGCTTGCCGTTTCCATGCAGGGCATGGAAATCATTGTCAAGTTTCGTCTCGATGCGTCCAAGGCGGTCAATCACATCCTTCTCAAATTCCGACACTGGCATTCGCTTCCTCCTGCTGTCTTTCCTTGATTGCGTTCTTGTAGGCGATGCCGCCGAAAGCCTGGCATAACGCGGAGAACTTCACGGCTGAATGACGGGCGAGATAACGACGTGGATCATACCACTTGTAGAAATAGTCGGCGACTATCCGCCCGTTCTCGCGGAAGTTGTCGTTCGCCTTCTTGAAGCAGTGCGTCGTGCCGTCGCCTTCGTAATACTGCAGGTCGTGGATCATCCAGACGACTTTCAGACACTTGTGCAGTTTCGTGATAGCGTCGCGGATGACTTCGGGGAACCAGCTAGGCCCTATGCCGTTGCAGATTTTCTGAATCAGCGCCATCGGCGTGGATGACAGAAGCGACGCGCCTTCGAGCTTTAGGTCGTTGGCGAGTTTCCGCGCTTCCTCGATGTCTTCATAGGTTAGGATCATGATCGCTCCTTTGCGGAAAGGCCATGACGGCCCTTCCGCGTTTCATTGTTAAGTTATTCAAGCTCGACAATTTCTGGAATGTCCATGCAACCTACGCATGTGACATCGAACTCCGCGCCGTCGTCAAGAATCATCTTGAAGGAAATTGTCTTCAACACACCTCCTTCGATCGTGAACTCCTTGATGTAGAGGTCGGTCTTCTTGACTTTATACTTCTGCAGGATTTTGCAACGCTCGATGAAATGCGTGATGTTGTCGTACTTGGAAACGTCGCCTTCAGGCGCGACTTCCGTCTTGTCGGCGTAATTGCCGTCGATCAGTTCCTGCGCGACGGCCATCTGGTGGCTGACCTTCCTGTTCGTGATCTTGACGGTGCAGTTGCCGTCAGGACACTCGAAAGGTTTCTTTTCAGCTTCTTCAACTGGCGTAAAAGCGTCGGGCGGCAAGTCGGCCAACGCCTTGTCAACTCCGGCCTTGAAGCCCTTTAGGAATTGTTCAGCCGCCACATCATCGACCTTGTTCGCGATGATGCGGTCAGCCACTGCCCCACCGATTCTGATGCCAGTTGTGATAAGCCTTGCCTTGGCATAGCCGTATCTATCCGTCAAAGCCACTTGCGCCACTTCAAGCGCAAGCTCGTTGACATTACCTGCGGTGACACCTCCTTCAGCCTTGTTGAGAGCATCCCAAAGTTCTTCCATCTTTCCCGTGTACTTGTCGTATTTGGAATTTCCTTTGAGGATTCCATAGGCCGTGACGCTGACTGCACCGACGTTTTCGCCTGCAGCGTAGTAATCATCGCCAATGATTACTTCCTTGACAGTTCCCAACATTGATTTGCCGCCCGACTTGGACGCGCAGCCCGTGAAAACGAGCGTGGCGACGATAGCCGCCATGATGAACAACAGTGCTTTTTTCATGATTTGTACTCCTTCTGTTTTTGATTGTTTATATGTGAAGCGCGGCGGCGTGGCCCCGCCGCGCGTGGATTGACTAGGCATGGGAGCCGCGAGTGGCCGCGCCGTTCTCGATGATGTCCACAAGTTGCGCGACAAGTTCGTCCGTGATGCCAAGCTGTTCGCGAATATGTATGAGATCGTCGTTGTCAAGATCAAGATCGTTCACGGAGTTCCAGAACAACTGGACTTCGACGTTGGACTGGTAGGCCGCGACAAGGCGCGTGTATAAGTCCGGCAAGGCCATGAAAGCCTTCAGCACTTCGTAGCGCGTGAATATCGTCCTCTGCTCGCCCTTGTACGGATTCGGGAAAGCGTTACGGACGGCGTTGATATGTTCAACCAGCCTGCCCTTGTATTGCAGTTCAAGCTGTTGAGCAGACGTGCCGTAGAAGTATTCGCGAAGTTCAGCGTAGCATTGGCGTTCAAGTTTTTCGTAGTCGTCAAGCCTCTGGCCCTTGTACGGGATTCTTACGATAATCCAGTCGTAGCCGCCAGCTTCTTCGTTGCGATGGACAAACGCGGGAAACAAGATTGCGCTTCCGCCAACGTTGTTTTGCTCGACAACAAGGCCTGGCATTTCTTCGCCATGCTCCATGCAGTAGCGGAGTTGGAATTTTGCGGGAATGTCTTTTGGAATGATGTTCATTTGATTATGTCCTCGAAATAGTAGCTTTTCCCTTCCTTGACGACACGCGTCGGAAACGGTACGATTGTGTTGTTCTTCTTTTCGTAGTATTCCTTCAAAGATTCAACTATGTCT
>JAEEGL011865000.1_pt1 | contig 15396 bp, 12 predicted proteins | sample 9134231 | NCBI WGS metagenome assembly JAEEGL01 (sample SAMN16246548, study PRJNA631951) | gut metagenome | biome: gut microbiome; feature: rumen; material: fiber-attached | host: Bos | place: Iran: Karaj | collected 2018-10 | reverse complement strand
GTGGGATTGATGACTGGGGTGAAGTCGTAACAAGGTAACCGTTGGAGAACCAGCGGTTGGATCACCTCCTTTCTATGGAGAACATGGTTTTGGAGTAAGACGCAAAGCATACGCGAAAAGCAAGAAGCTATGTGCATTGCAAAACCGGATTCTTCGTCGAGCTTGGTAGATTACTTAAAGTCTTCTTGATCTTCTTCATAAATTTAAAAAGAAACCTTGAAGTAGATTCTTCAAGGTTTCTTTATTTTAGCTTTAATCATTTCTTATTTATTGCATATAAATTATATTTTTACTATAATTAGTATTATGAATACAGTTAGAATAAGATATTTAGAATATTTACATGGATATTTTCCAGCAATAAAATATAAAAAACGTTTTGGGCTTTCATTAGTTGAGGCAATGGTTGGAATTATTATTTTTTCAATAATGTTTGTTTTTATTTTTAGAGCTTTTGCACCAACTGCAACTGCCAGTCATAACCTTTTACGAGGTACAACTGTAGCAATGAATGCTTGTAATTGGTATATAAATTCATTAGAACAAAAAATACAATTTGAAGGTGCTTTACCAGATTCAGAATTAGGGAAAAACGATATAACGTTTTTATTTAGAAAAGATGAATTTTCAGAAATGGCTACTTTACGATCATTAAAAGCAACTTCAGAGATTACATTAAAAGATAATTTATATACAGCTAAAATATCTATCACTTGGGGCAACTCTGAAAATGAAAAAGAAAGAACCCATCATTTTGAGATGTCACGTTTATTGGTTCAGCCAAGTTTTTAATATGGATCTTTCAATGAAAAATAATAATAAAACTGGTTTTACTCTAATAGAAATTCTGATTGCTTTTGCTGTAATCGGATTAATTTTTAGTTTCATATATCCTGTAATTCAATATTCAAGACAAGCATCAACAACTATGACTAAATTAGATGCCTATCATGATGCGAGAAGGGTAGATCAGGAAATTTTTAATGAATTAAAATTTGGTGCTGGTATTTTATATCCTCCAAGTAATGATATAGGATTAGTTACAGACTGGTATCCACAGTTAGTATTTAGGAATCATTTAAACCAGGTAATAATGCTTTATGTAAACAAAAAAGATAAATTAATAATGTTTAATTATGATAATGTAAAAGGTTCTAAGCTCTCTTTAGGTAAAATACTAGGTTCTAAAGTAAAAGAATTTGTTGTTCGTAGGCATGGTAGTTCAGTAATTGAATATAAGCTCACATTTGAAATAGAAAAAAAGGATTTTATTATTTCAAATAGAGTGACTTTGGTTAACGTATTTTAATAAAGGAGGTTAATAATGAAACGTAAAGGTTCTGCAATTGCTATAGCAGTTATTATGGGAACTGTGTTTTTTATTGCTGTTAGTGCCTTACTTCATCATTCTACAGGTGAAATGAAGCATGTTAAAGCTATAAGTGCAGTAAAAAAAGCCGAATTATTAGCTATTTCAGGTATAGATTGGGCAGAAAGCAAGCTTAGAGTAGGACGTTGGTATGGTACTGATTTTGAACCTTATAAAAAAAGTGTCGGTGTTCATGATACTTGCGGAATAGAAGAATTATCTCCTTTTGGTTCCGGAGAAGGAACAGTTACCGTTGTATGTGAAGATGTAGCAAATAAAACACCTGGAACAAATATGTACGGAATGCAAAAAGTCTGGTTTTTGCATCACATAAATGTTTATGCCTTAGGTGAATATGAAAATCAAAAATGTCTCGTTTATGGACGTTATATTATATCTCCAGAACCATTACTTAATAGTAAATCAACTGATGGAGCTGGATTTACTTCTCCAGAATACGGTGTTCCCGGAGCTGTAAGTATTTCTGTAAAGAAAGCAAAAGTTAACGGTGAAGAAGTATCAGACTTTGTTATTAAAGAAATAAAAGTTAGTGAATCTGATGAGGTTAACGAAAATACGGTTATTGCAATTTTAAATCCTAAAAATAACCCAGATTCTAACGTAAAAGTTTACCCATCAACATTTGGAAAGATTGTTGAAATAAAATCACAAGTAGGTGATTCTGTTTCTGCAGGAGACAATATTGCAATTTTAAAGAAAAGCATTAATGCTGGCGGAACTGATGTATCAATGAAAACCCTGAAAAAGATGGTTAGAATAACTAAAATTCCTCCTGAAATCTGGCAAGGGTTAGATATATATAATAAAAATGATCGTTTTGCATTATCGCAATATATAACTGGGATATCAGATGCTTTCCTGCAGAATTTCGTTGCTCATTCAACCTTAGAAAAATCATTAAAAAGTATAGGCGGTAGCAAATTAGAAGGTAAAATTACAGCAGGTGAAGTATTAGAAAAATTCCCGGTTAGTTATACAAGTACTACAAGGAATCGAGCAGAAAATACATTCCTAGCACACATGATAAAAAATTTTACCGCTCCAGGCGGAACTTGGGAAAGAAAAGAACAAGCTCTGAAAGAAACATTTTTAAAACTAGACCAGAATCCTAATACAGATTTACCCTCAGAGTTAAAAGAATTACTAAATAAATATAATTTACAACATCTTTCACAAACAAAACCAAGAAGAAATAAAAATTATTTTGATCCAAAGATGAGTAATGATGAATTTATGACATTACTTCAGCCTCATCTGAATCAACCACCTGAAGATTTTATTAAAAATCTTTCTGAACTCCCTGATGCTTCAAGAATGATAACATTTCAAGATGGCGATTTTGGTTCTTCTTATGTAAATGATGAAGATGAAAACGGGATTGAAATCATTAATCCAGACGAAGGGTTTAAAGTTACAGTAGAAAAGATTACAAAAAAATATACATTTGTTGATCCAGTATCAGACTTCGCTATCGAAATGAATGATTTGATGGCATTCTTAAAAAAGTATTATGACGATGAAGGATGCCAAAGTCCAAGGGAAGATGTTAGAGTTCATGAACATATTGACTGGCCTTTGCCTGCACCAGCTCCAGAACCTCCTGCAGCAGTGCCAGGAGGAACATGGGTCTGGCACGAAGGAACTCCGGGCTATCCTCCAGAAGACCCGACCTATATACATAAAGGCGGTAAAGACGTTGATATAAATCCTCCAACAGGAGGTACTAGTGGATATGAACCAACTATTCCTGGTGACTTAGACGGTGGGAAAAAAGATTGGGAAAATCCTGGATTACCTGCAACAGAAGGTAAAGATGGCGGAGAAAACTCCGACAGTGATGAAGGTGAAAATTCATCAATTCAATTATGTGACTGTAATTCTGATGATTGCTGTATTTGTAATCCTTCATCAAGTAAAGACAAGTTTAAAATTAATAAAAATACAAAATGGGATGCAGTACCTGGAAAACCAGGAAAAGAGCCGACACAAGGTCACTATACATGGGAACCAGATCCACCTGCTCCAGAACCAGGTTCAGAAGGCAGTCCCGAAACTCCTGGCGGAGCTAGCGGCGGCGGAAGCGGTGATGACGGACAATCAGGAGGAAGTTCAGGCGGTGGTGGTACACCTGGCTATGGCACACCAGGCAGCGGTGGCAGTAGTGGAGGTGGCAGTCCAAGTGCACCATCAGGTCCTCCTCCTAGATATTCAAGCGGTTGCTGCTAAATAAAATAAAATAGTAGTTAAGGTAAGATTTTAATTAGAAATCTTACCTTAATTTTTTTTAGATTTAACCAATAATTTGATTAGACTTGACTTTTAGAAGTATAAAAGATATAAAATTATTATCAATTTTTAAGGGAAGCAGTGATAAAATGCATCTAACACAAAAAGACTTTGAAATACAGTCACTTGGCGAATGTAAGTTTGAATCCCCATTAAAACTATCTACTGTAGATGGTGACAACCTTACAAACTATGTTAAAGAAGATGAAAGAATTCTTTATTCTTGCTATCTGAAAGATATAAAAGAAGATATTAAAGAAGGCCGAGACCCTTTATCTTTTGAAAAAGCCGGCCCACGTAAAAAAATATTCTTTAATCCCTCAGAAACTAAAGCCGCTATTGTTACCTGCGGAGGCCTTTGTCCTGGTATTAATGACGTTGTTCGCGGATTAGTTATGAATCTGCACTACCAGTATGGTATTAAAAGTATTTATGGTTTTAAATACGGCTATTTAGGTTTAATTAGAGAATCTGGTTTAACACCTACTGTTTTAAGACCAGATTATATTTCTGAAATCCATGAACAGGGGGGTAGCATTCTTGGTTCTTCTAGAGGGAACCAGGACGTTGCTAAGATAGTTGATAGATTAATGGATTTCGATATTAATATTCTTTTTACTATCGGTGGCGACGGCACTTTAAGAGGCGCCAAAGAAATTACTGAAGAAATCAATAAAAGAGGTCTTCCAATAGCAGTAGTAGGTGTACCCAAAACTATTGATAACGATATAGGTTTCTTAGAAAGAACTTTTGGTTTTGAAACAGCTTGTTCTAATGCAGTTGAAGCTATTAGAGGCGCTCATGCTGAAGCAAAAGGCTACCAAAATGGCGTAGGTCTTGTAAGATTAATGGGAAGACAATCTGGTTCTATAGCTGCACATGCATCAATTGCATCACAGGATGTCAATTTCTGCTTAATTCCTGAAATGGATTTTGATCTTGAAGGTGAACAGGGCTTCTATCACCACCTTTTAGAAAGAGTTAAGAGAAAAGGCCATGCTGTTATAGTTGTAGCAGAAGGCTTAGGTGAAAAATTCTGCAAAACTGATGAAAAAGATGCTTCAGGCAATACAAAGAGCGGTGATATAGGTCCATTCTTAAAAGCTGGAATAATTAAATATTTCAAAGATAATAATACTCCTCTAAGTATGAAATATATTGATCCAAGTTATATGATTAGAAGTTCACCAGCAATTCCATCTGACAGCGTTTTCTGTAATCAGCTTGCACAGCATGCTGTTCATGCTGCTATGGCCGGTAAAACTGGTTGTGTTGCCGGAATTTGGAGTAATTCATTTACTTATGTTCCAATAGATATAGCAATTCGAAGCAGAAAATTTGTAGATATGGAAAGTCAATTATGGCTTAACGTACTTGAAGCAACTGGCCAGCCAAAATTTATGCTTAACAATAAATAAAAATCTTATAAAAACCTACCTTTGGTAGGTTTTTATTTTTAAAGGAAATATATATGCAAGTATTAGAGAAAAATCAGGAAATTATTAATTTAGCAAACGAAGCATTTGATCATAATGATTTTTTTAAACCATTAAGTGCGCCTCAAAGAATGCAGATTATTACTAAAGCTGCTGTTTTTGAAAAATATAATGATGGTGAATATGTTGTAAAAGCTGGTGACCCATCAGATTTCTTATTTCTAATCATAAAAGGAACTATTTCAGTATTAGTTGGAGAAGGAGACGAGCAATTTGAAGTAAGCCGTTTAAATGTAGCCCAAATGCTTGGAGAAATGGCTGTAATACTAGAAGATAAAAGAACAGCATCTTGTATGGCTTCCGGAGAATTAATAATATTAAAGCTTGCAAATGTTGTATTTAAAAAGGTTTTAGGAGCAATTCCCGAAGCTAGTCTTTCTATGATGAAAATTCTATGTGAAAGATTAAAAAAAGCATCCAGACCACCAATTCATAGAGATATGACAGCAAATGCTCCAATACCACCTATTGAAGTATTAAATCTTTTACCTTTAGCTTTTATGCAACGCCATAGAGTTATTCCAGTAAAAAAACGCGATAATATTTTAATTCTAGGCTATTGTGACCATCTTGATGACAGTCTGAAGCAGAATATCGAAAGAATGATTCCTGCCTTAACTATAGAACCAGCATTAATGGATGTAGCATTCTATAATAAAGTAATGCAGAGTTATTCAGGCGAATTAGTAAATAAAGACTCAACTGGGTCTGGAGTAAATAACATTAATGACCTTTTGAAACGACTAGTTCAAGAAGGAGGTTCCGACCTTCATCTTTCTGCTGGTCAAAAGCCTAGATGGAGAATAGACGGTGTTATTAGAGTTATAGCAGGTTTTAACGAATTTTCTGAAAATGAAGTTTTTGATCTTTTAAAGCCAATAATGAGAAAATCTTCAATAGATAATTTTGAAAAAACAGGTGACGAAGATTTCGCTTATTCCATGGATGAGCAATCTAGATTCAGAATAAATCTATTAAGAGACAATTACGGTGCCAGTGCCGTTTTCCGTCACATTCCAAATACTATTTTCTCTCTACAGGATTTAGGAATGCCCGATATATTAAGAAAATGGGCTGAAATGCCAAAAGGATTAATATTGGTAACTGGACCTACTGGTAGCGGAAAAAGTACTACTCTCGCTGCCATGATTGATCATATAAATAAAACAAGAGAATGCCATATATTAACAATAGAAGATCCAATAGAATTTGTACATAAAAGTAAATCTTCCCTAGTAAATCAACGTGAAGTCAGTGTACATACTGCAAGTTTTGCCAGAGCACTAAAAGCAGCATTACGTGAAGACCCAGATGTAGTATTAGTAGGCGAAATGCGCGACCTTGAAACAATTTCAATGGCAGTAGAAACTGCTAACACAGGCCATTTGGTATTAGCTACTTTACACACATCTACTGCAATGAGTACAGTTAATAGAATCGTAGACCAATATCCAGCAGAATCACAGGAACAAATAAGAACTGCATTAGCAGACAATCTAATAGGTGTCTGCTGTCAGACATTATGCAAGAAAATCGGCGGCGGAAGAGTTGCTGCATTGGAAATTTTAGCTATGGATTATGGAATGAGCAATATGATTAGAGAAGGCAAAACTCATATGCTTGCTAGTGCTATGATTACAGGGCAAGCCAAGGGAAATAGAATATTGAACGATGATTTAGTCCGATTGATAAAAAGTGGAAAAATCACAAAAGAAGAAGCAAAATCCCATTCTGTTGATTTGGCTGATCTTGCAAGAAAAATATCTATTTAATATCATGAAAAAAAAGGGGTTGAATATATAAATTCAACCCCTCTTTTTTTTCTATTTTTATTTTTCTTCCTGGGTTACAACATTTTCCCAATCAGAAGGAGGCGGAACAAGCAAGAAACCTTTTATCTTCGAATACAGAAGCTTAGCGGGCATATCATTTTCATGATCCCTTAAGTAAACGCCTAAAACTTTTTCTGCCTGTTGAAAATCTCTTTCATTAAGCAGTTTATCTGCCATTTCATAAGCTTCTTTTGCTTTCATGGCAGCATCAATTTCACTAGAAGAATCTGTAATCTTATCTGACAATAATTCGTAAACATTAGTATAAACGCTTTTACCAATAGCTTTTAAACGTGCAACTTTTCTTGAAACTACAGATTTTTCCGCAAGCAAAGCTGTTTCTTCACTAACAAGTATTGATGAACTAAATATTTTATTTGCTGCTTCAAGTCTGGCAGCCAGATTAACATTATCACCAATAACAGTATAGTCAAATCTCATAGTTGAACCCATGTTACCAACAACAACAATGCCAGTATTAATTCCTATTCTGACACGCATTTGAGGTTTTCCTTCACGGTGCCATTTTCCTCTAAGCTGATTAAGAACTTTCTGATTTTTCAAAGCACAGCGACATGCTCTTGTTGCATGGTCACTCTGGTCTACAGGAGCACCAAAAACAGCCATTATAGCATCGCCCTCGTATTTATCAAGCAATCCATTAAATTCAAAAATAATGTCAGTCATCGCTGTCAAATATTCATTAAGCAAGCTAACTACATCAAGAGGAGACATACCTTCTGCTAGAGACATGAAACCTTCAATATCAGAGAAGAAAATAGTAAGATTTCTTTCTTCTCCATGAAGATTAAGCTTTTTAGGATCCTTTAAGATTTCATTGACAACAGATGCAGTTACATAATGCTGGAAAGCAGATTTAATATGCTTCTTTTCAGAATATTCAACATAGTATCTTCTGCCAATCATAAACATAAAAGATAATGTTGCAGCTGCAATTGGACAAACTATTTCAAAAACAATATTGTATTGCATCAATAAAGTTAAGGAAACAATAATAAGAACTAGGTTAAGAATAAAAGTAACTACTAAAGAAAGAGTAGGGGAAGCAAATGTAAAAACGAAATAAAGTGAAACAAGTATTAACAAAGTTAATGCTAAAGTAACAATTTTATTATTAGGTGTCAGATAGCCTTTTTCTAACAGATTACTTAATGCTAATGCATTCATTATTGGAGAGAACTGATCACCACTTGTAGGAGAATAAAGTAATTCTTCAGTCAAAGAATTGCCCGAGCCAATAATTACAAGCTTATTTTGAATTTCAGATGCAGGAATATTTTTATTATATAAATCATAAAATGAAAATCTTCTGAATCTTAGAGGTTTATCATAATTCAAAAGCATAAATTCTGAATTTATAAGTTTTACTAGTTTTTCATTTTTAACATTAAGATATCCATTTTCAAAAGAGATATCATTTAAATCTATATCTTTAAAATTAGCCCATAATTTGGTTTGAAAAGAAAGATTTACCTTGCCATCAGTAGAATTCAACACAAGAGATATACTTCTAATAGCCTTATCTATAATATTTTTAAAATAACTTGGTGCTGAATGTCTTACAAGACCTGCAAATGGAGGAGTTTGAGTTAAATCATCATTACGAAAAGCTTTTACAACAATTTTGCCATTAAAAGCCTTAACGGCTTCAACTAAGTTATTATCCTGAGATTCTGTTGATGGTGCGGTAAAAAGCATATCCAAACCAACAGTCTTTGGATTTAAATCTTTTAAAATTCTTAATCCTCTGGCATAAACATTTCTATCGTTTTCAAACAAGCCTTTTACTCCAAGAATAGACTTATCATCAACAATTATCAGAACAATATCTTTATTATAACCTCTAACAGGGAAAATATTTTTTAATATGCTTTTATTTTCTAATCTGCTTATGCCAACCCTGAATTTTTGCCAGAAATCCTGTATCCAGCAATCAATGTTCGAACATAAATTTGAGTAAACCAGTAATACAAAAAACAAGCCAACAAAAACAAGGATTGATAAAACATCTGCTTTACCTTGTTTTTTGTTGACTCGATTTTTAAACATTATTTTATTAAAACTATATTTAAATCAAATATACAAATGCTATTACTTAACTACAATCTTGGTTATCCGCCTATCTTTTTATAAGACTTCTCAACACCTTCTTGTATTTTAGTGCCAGATCTTTGTAAGAAAGTACCAGAATTTTCATCTTTAGAACCTGTATCAATACCAGAATCAGGTTTTGTTTCAGATGAACTTGAAGAAGAAGATGATGAAGAAGAAGATGCAGCAGCAGCAGCGGCAGCAGCTTTTGCTTCGTCTTCTTTTTCTTGTTTAGTTTTACCAAATTTCTTTTCTGGTAGATTATTTCTTACAACAACAAATACATCATCGGGGTTACCACCGTTTTCTACAACTTGTTTAACCTGAGCTCTCTGAGAACCACTTTTTACAGCTGTCCATTCAACTTGCTGCATTTCTGGAAGTTTTTTATTGAAATTACCAGCAGGGTCATTTTCCATATTTTCATCAGTTGGATCATATAGTTCTGCTTTTCTAAGGAGTTCAAGATACTGAGCATAAGCTTCACGATATAATCTTACAAATTTTGGAAGATTTGCACGTACTTCTTTATTTGGAGACTGTTTTGCTTTCTGATATGCTTCATATGTTAAAACATATTTCATTAATGCTTTTTCAAGCTGGAAGGAAGAAACTTCTTCAGCCATGACGGGAGCTACAGACACAGCAGCTGAAGCCAAAAGGATCAAAGCTGTTTTCTTAATTAAGTTTTTCATAAGATTTCTCCTTTACTATATATTAATTTTAACCTTTATTTAAACAATTAACAAGAGAAAAACCATTATTTAACAATAATTTATCATTAATAATAAATATTTATTATTGTAAGCCCATTTCTTTAAGTCTTTTTTCACCTTTAGCTCTTTCTATGTCTGCAGTAGTATTACCACTACTTTTTCTACTACCAGTACTTGAAGGGGTATTTTTGGGGAAACCTCTATCATCATACTGCTGATTACCAGAAGAACCAGAAGAACCAGAAGAACCTCTTGAACCGGAAGAACCGGAAGAGCCAGAAGAACCTCTTGAACCGGAAGAACCGGAAGAGCCAGAAGAACCTCTAGAACCTCTTGAAGAATATCTTGAATTATTTTGAGCAGCGTTTCTATAACCAGCACCAGGTTTATCAGGCTGCGGAGTATCTTCACTATAGATTTTATCGTTAGCTGCGTTTTCAACTACAGTATCCCAAACTTCCCCTATTTCGCTTGGCAACTTATTTTTTAATTGATTCATGGCATTTTTAAATTCGTTTTCATCACAGTTCATTTCATATTTCTTTACTTCAAGAGCTCTTAACTGATCTGCACCACGAAAGTTCTTAAGCGCATAAACATCTTTAGCTGAACTCAGTTCACGATTCTCAGGAGTTGCCCAGTAGTCATGAGTTATAACCAGAACGGGTTTATTAGGATCTTCTTCCTGAAATTGTTCAGCATCAGCAAGAATAATAGAACTATTTTTGCCTTCTTTAGATTTACTAAGAAGAAGATATATATCTTGATTAAAAAAGCCTCTTCCTGTCTGAGTCATATTTAAATCATATCTGTCTTTTCCTGAAATTTCACCTAAGAAAAGATTATATCCTCTGTCATAACCACTTTTAAGCCTTGAATAGCCCATATTAATACCAGACAAGGAGATTTGTTCAACACTTAAAACATTGTTATAGTGAATAGTCTGATCCTTTTGTGTTTTGCTAAGGTTAAGAAGAAGCATCGTCACTGGAACAGCTACAACGACAAGGCCTGCTACAAGAAGCATTGCAACACCTTTTTTGTTTTTAAGATTTCTCATAATTCATAATCTCCTTTATTTTGAATTAAGACTATTCATTCATAAGATAAACAGAGTCTATCTGAACTGCAGGACCAGATTCCATATAAATACCAACAAGATTATTCAATTCGTTTCTATTAGTAAATATAACACAATCTATATCTTTTCCGATTACTTTTTTTTCATTACTCGGAGCACCGGGAGTCGGAATATAAATTACTTCTTTAATAATTTGCTTCTTTTTTTCATCATAGTGATAAGTAATAATATCGCCGTCAAAATTCCTAAAAATCAATTTAGAATCACTAACAAGATTCTTTAACGTATCAGATGTTAGTGAAGTTCTTCTAGGATAAAGAACATCTCTAGCAATTTTAAGATCTTTATGCATTTCCCAAAGAATAGTACGAATAATATTATCCTTATCACTTAATTCAGTAACACGTTTCTGATACTGATTATTTAAAGTAAACCAATGAGCGACTATAGTACCCACCACAGCTAATATCGCAACAGCAATGATTACTTCAACTAAAGAAAATGCTTTTCTTTTACCTCGGAACAATAAATGCATGTGTTTCGTATACCTTGTCTACACCAAATTCTTTCCATGTTACGTAAACCGTAACACTTTTCATTATATCATCATCAACATCATTTGACTTAAAATCACTACTTTTAATAAAATACCTATATTCATAACGAGCTAATCTAGTATAAAACTTTGGGCAGTTTTTCATACTCATAGTTACTTTGCCCTTTTTCAAATCACCAACAGTATCCTTTAATTCAAATAATGTCTGAAAATACTGGTTTTTACTTGAAGTGTCGCACATAGAAACACCAGGCATTTCAATAGACTTGATTTCATCTGTTTCCATAGTCATCATGCCTTGAATAATATAACGCCCAATACCAGCAGCCAAAGCCAAATTACTACTTTTTTCGAGTAATCTGGAAGAAGTAGAGAACATTGCTGTTGTTGGTAGTAATATAATTACACCAACAGCCAAGGCAATTAATACTTCAGTTAAAGTAACAGCTTTTCTCTTCATCTATTTAATATACGGAAATTTCATCCCTTAGTTTTTTTATTTTTATTTGATGATCCCTGGTTCATTGAAGAAGCATTTAGGATAAGCATCTTATCTGGAAATTTTTCCTGTAATACAGAAAGAAAATCCATAGCTTCATCTTGTTGTCCAATACTAGCCAAGAAATTGGCGTATTCCATACCAACATCTAAAGAACCATAATTTCTATATTCTTTTTTATAATAATCAATTGCACTTTTATAATCTTTTTCTCCAGTAGCATTTCTAGCTAAGTATAAATTAACATTTTTCATTTTAGGATCAGCCGATAAGACTTCTTTTAAAAGTTTTTTAGCTACAAAATAATTACCCTGCAATAATTCAGCATAACCCCATCTCAATTTTGCAAAATTATGGTTAGGTTCAACTCTTAAAGCATCTGAAAAGAATCTGATAGCTTCATTATAAAGATTTCTAGAAAGATAAAGCTCACCCATTCGATAATCAACATCTGCTTCAATATAGCGTGGAGTAATTTTCTGATTAGTTACGGCATCAATCCAATATTCAGGTATTGTACCTTCCATTGGAGGAGCCATTACAACCTTTTCCCCAGAACCTACTCCGCTGGAGAATAACGAGAAAACCAAATAAATAATAATTATAAGAACTAAAACACCAACAATAATAACAGGCGGTTGTTTTAAAGGATTATCGGTAGAAGAATTTAAGCCTAAATCTTCCATCTTTGATTTAATTTTACTTATAAAACCATTTTCATTTGAATTTGAAGGTAAAACAAGAGTTGTATTACTTACAGTTTCTTTTACTTTACCTAGCAGATCTTTAGTTTTATTTAAGATACTATTATCTGAACTGCTACTTTGAGCTTGAGTAACATTATTATTAACTTTTTCCTGTGTAGCAGAATTCTTATCTTGAGTGAGAGATCCATTAGAAGGAGCAGACTTTTGTTGATTAGTCTTATTATTTGCTTGAGCAGGAACATTTGAATTTACCTTAGGAAACATTCCTGATTGCGAAGTTGCCCCAGTTGAAGAACCATTAGTTAGTTTAAATTTAAGTTCTTGTTTAACTGGTTGCTGAGTATTGCTTTTGGGTAAAGATGTTACCGGGCGAGTCTGAGTTGTAGCAGATGATATTGAATCAGGACCTTGAATTAATGGCAAAACAGGTTCTTTAACATTTGAAGATTTTAAAACATTCAAAAACTGAACATAAATTTCTTTTCTATTTGTATTATATAAATTTTCTAAGTTTGCGATAAGAAAATCTCGTTGTTCCGCTAATACTAGAAGCCCTAAATTTACTAAGTCTTCCTGAGTCCACTCTCTAGATGTTAAGAAAAATTCAAAGGAATCATGATTAACTTTCAAACCTAATTTTGCTGAAACATAAGTAGCGACAGAACCTATATCTCCTTTTTCATAAAGGAAAGGCAACAAATAAGTATTTAATTCAACCCTGTTTATAGAGGATAATACTGATAATAAATCTTTGTTAGGAATTTTAGAAAGAATCTTTCTGAACAACATCGAAAAACAACCATCTTTCTGTGTACCTTCATTCCCACAAGACAATAAAAAGAGCAAAGCATATTTAGGGTCAAAATTCTGTGCAAGTTGGGCCATATAAGAAGCTAACTGTACAGAAACAGCAGATAACTCATTCCAAGTTTTGCGAAGTCTTAAATCGCCAGACTCAGATAGAATTCGTTCACTTAAAAATACGAATTGTTGTAATTTCTGTTGCATATACTTTTATTGTACCCTTTTTTGAAGAAAATAACAATCTCTATTTATTTAGTTTTGTAAGTTCAACTGTAAGCAAGTTAACAGCTTCTTCTTTATTAGATATTTCTTCAGCATATTGAGCTTCTTCAAGGGCATCTAATAATTTTTTTATAATAGGTCCAGGTTTCAAATTAAATATTGCCATAATTTCATTACCATTTAATAGGGGTTTAATTTTAGTCTTCTGAGACTGTTGATAAAAAACATCCATAATCTGGTAAATTCCTGCCGCAAAGGAAATCAAATATTCGTTACTGACATTTGCACCTAAAGCTGAATATCTATCAGCAAGGCAAACTAGGCAAATACCTAAGCCATCTCGACCACATTCGTTATAATAGCGATAAAGTCTTTTATCACTAATTCCCTGCTGAAGAATTATTCCAGGGCGCATATGATTTTTGACAAGATTTTGAAGGAAAGAAAGTTCCTTAGTGGATAATCTTAGACGCTCACAAATATCTTTCATCATTTTTGCGCCTTCTACTTCATGGCGATGGAATATAATTTTCCCTGTTTGCGGATTTATATCTTTGCATGGAACTTTACCAATATCATGAAGTAAACAACCGAATTTCAGAATTTGCAGATAAGTTCTTGGACCACTGATTTGCTCATTCAAATAACTCTGCAATTCTTTCCACCAATTGTGCGGAGCTGGAATATTCAATAAAATTTCTAATTTTTCTAATGAAAGCAGGCTATGGTCGAAAACATCCAAGTGATGCCATTCGTTTTGAGAAACACCGTGACAAGCCTCTAATTCAGGAATGATTATTCTGAATAAACCAGATTTATCAATAAGTCTTATCCATTTAAAACTGTCGGAAACAGTAAATATTTTAAAGAGCTCATCCCTAATGCGTTCACCTGAGATATTAGATAATGAATCTTTATGTTTATCTATTAATCTAAGAAGATCTGCTGATAAATCAGAATTATAAAGAGCACTAAACCTGAAAGCACGCATTATTCTAAGAGGGTCATCCTCAAACAGAGAATCTGAACAAGGAGTAAGGATTCTGTTTTTTAAAGCATCAACACCATGTAATGGGTCATATAATTCAATTTTATTATTTTTTAAAAGATTATTATTCTCAAAAAGAGATGCTGCAATAGCGTTAAAAGTAAAATCTCTGGCTTTTAAATCGCCATCAATGTTTTCTGCTCGGAATTCAGACAAATCGAAAGTGTAGCTTTTACCATTGTCTAATGTCCTTACAACTCTAACGATATGACGTTCATCATCAAGAATAACCAGACCTGAATTTGTAGACTGTGCATATTCTCTGGCAGCTCTAAGAGGATTAAAACTCAATGTTAAATCAATATCAAAACACTCTTTCTTGTTATTCAGCAAATCCCGGATAAACCCACCGACAATCCAAACCTGATGAGTCTTAGAGGGCTTTAAAAACGGTAATAATTCTTGTATTAAGCTTGATTCAGTAGCTGGAATATCTAGTATCATATGGTGATTGGTGGTTAGTGGTTGGTGATTGGTGATTGTTTAGAGCCTTCGGCTCTGTGGAAAGTGTTACAGTTGCATAAGCAACTTGTGGGCAGCAACTGTCGTTGCCTGTGGGAAATGAATAACCAAAAGTTCTATTTGTTCTAATTGTTCGAGTCGTTCAAATTGTTAAAACTAGAGTTAGTATCCAAACAATTCGAACG
>JAEEGL011271495.1_pt1 | contig 15396 bp, 11 predicted proteins | sample 9134231 | NCBI WGS metagenome assembly JAEEGL01 (sample SAMN16246548, study PRJNA631951) | gut metagenome | biome: gut microbiome; feature: rumen; material: fiber-attached | host: Bos | place: Iran: Karaj | collected 2018-10 | reverse complement strand
GGCCTCGTCGTCCCAAGTGACAATGAGCCGCTCCTTGACTCCGAGCTCTTCGCCTGCCTGGATCAGCGCCTCGACCTCGCGCTTCAGCGTCTCGCTGGACGGCATCTCGTAGCTCACCTGCACAAGTCGCTTCCTCTTGTCGATGGGGTGGGCCGCGTAGAAGTCCACCTCGTGGCCTCCCTTCTCGGTCACGACATAGCCCATCTTCCACCCTTCGCGCAGCATCTGCAGGAAGACCATGTTTTCCAGCAGATGCCCGCGGTTGGCATCGGGATCACGGGAGGCCGCGCGGACTAGCCCCACGTCGATGGGATAGACCTTCGCTGGGTTCACCTGCGCCTTCTTCACCGAGCGAGAGTGCAACTTCAGGCGGAACAGGATGTAGGCGTCCTCCAGATACTTGAGGAAGTCGTAGAGGTCGGCGAGGGAGCATTTCAGCTTGAGCTGGTCCTTCATCTCCTTGTGGAAGTTGCTGACGCTGAACTTCTGCGATGGGTTGTTCAGGACCGTGTCGAGAAGATGGCGAAGCACCTGCACGTTGGACACCTCGTAGCGTTCCACGACATCGTCGATAATCACCAGGTCGATGTACTCCTGCAGAATCGCGTAGCGGGTGCGCTCATCGACGGACTGCACCTCGGGAAAGCCGCCGATGGAGAAATACCTCCTCAAGGCATTCCTCAGGAGCGAGATGTCACGATCGGACAGACGCGTCGGCAGCGTCTCGAACACCCCGTTGGCCAGCAGAAACTCTGCAAACGAGAAGGGATACACGACACCTCGCACCGAACGTCCGCGCATGCATGTCGCAATCTCATCCGAGAGCAGCTTCGATGACGAGCCAGTGAGGACGACCTGAACCTTCTCCCTGTCGATGAGCCGTCTGACAAAGTGCTCCCAGCCTGAAACGTTCTGGATTTCATCGAGGAAGAAGTAGCACAGGAAGTCCCTGTTCTGCGGAAACTCGCTGTAATAGACGTCGAGGATGGTCTGGAAATCATCTGCCGTGAAGCGCATCAGGCGGTCATCGTCGAAGTTCAGATGCAGAATGCGGTCGCACGGAACACCGCCAGCCAGCAACTCCTTCATCTTCTGGTAGCACAGAGATGTCTTCCCCGTGCGTCTCATGCCCGTGATGACTGTGGCCTTCCCACTTACAATCGGGAAGTACGCGTCTCTGGCCGCCAACTCAGGGAGCTCCCAAGTCCGGAACTCCTCCATTATTCGTGACAGGATTTTTTTCATGCGATGATTCTCCATTTATTTGGGTTTCCATAATTTATCTCCTAAAAAGAAAACTACAAGTCAATTGCTAACTTTTTTAAAGATAACTTTTCAGTGAATATTATCTTTCTAAAGGAAGACATTTGCAGTAGACCAAACAAAAATCAGTCCTGAAATCAATACGCGAGGTCAGTCAGTTCGACTTTGAAATCCCACCCAATTGATGGATATGGAGTTTTGATTTTCTGGTGGTTCGACTTCGACATGACCCAAACGGGGATAATGAACCGCAATTGTCCTTGCTGATTTTGAGGGGAAATCAATGTTTAGAGAATTGAGGCTGGCTGCGTATCTGCGCAGAGACACTTTGCCTGTTCGGGCAAAAGTGGTATGCGTTTTGACACGAACGAGCGGCAGAGACTGGCGGTTTCTTCGTGGCAAAGTGCTCCACCACCCAACTAAATCACACGCCCGATGGCAATTGCCGTCGGGCGTGTGTCGTTTCTGTCTAACAGCTTCAAACAAGGGCATTTAGCCGTCTTGAAAACCGACGGCACAAGCGGACGGAGAATCCACGGTTGGCGAAAACCGCCCTCCAGACCGCCCGAAAATCTCCCCTTTTCTCCTCGGATTCTCCACCGAGGTGAGGACGAGTCCATTACTGTCATACAAACTCGCGTCCTAAACCGTTTTCAAGGGGTGGCGAGACATCGTGGAGAATCCGCACGAGCCGATTTTGAGTAGGAAATCAATTCTTCTGAAATTGTATCCCGTCCTCCTAATACAATATAATAATGATATAGAATAAAGCGACAGATAAAATTAATAATAGTCCTGATGAAATTAAAGTTACTTTTTGTTTTTCATCATAAACATGAATTCATGGACAAACGGCTATGGAATTCGGGCCTTGATGGCGGCAAGGGCGGCTTGCATGAACTGGTGGCAATCCATGCCGCCATATTTTTCGTGGGTATGGCGTCCAGGACGGCTTTTGGCGCACAGCTCCAGATTGGTGACCCCATGATAGCCGCAGGCCCGCAGGCGCCGACGGATGCCATCCCAATCTGCAAGCCCATCTCCCGGAAGAACATGGGAATCATCCAGCCATGTCATTTCGGCAGGATTCGTCATGCCGAAGTTATCATTGAGATGAGTGATGGCCAGCCGGTCGCCGTAGAGCGCCAACATGTCTTGGCCGAAATTATAGCACAGTTCATGGCCGGAGTCCCAACAGAAGCGGCAGGCGGGATGGTCGCGAAAGGCCGTCATGACACATTCGAGATACTCCATGCCCTCCGTGTTCTCAAAAGCCACTTTGACACCGCGGGTCTGCGCCGCATCCAGCAGCCGCTGAAACCGCGGCAGACCGATTTCCGTAGGCTCATGTTTGTCCATGCCAATGATGACATGGCAGACAAGGGCATCGGTTCCGGCGGCGACGCAGGCATCCACGCCGCGAATCAACTTGTCGGTGTAACGGTCGCCTTCTGCTCCGGGCTGCCAAAGTGAGTCGACATGGAGGAACGGCGCATGCAGGTAATTATAGGCAAGCCCGTGGTCCTTCGCGATCCGCCCCCATTCGGCCACGTCGACGCCATCGTCCCAATCTGTGGCGATGGCCTGAAAACCGGCTTCAGCGGCAAGGGCAATCTGCTCCGCCACCGTTTCTCCAAACTCCAAACCGACAGCCAAACCATATTTCATATCCATTTCCTTTCATATTAGAGTCCACAGAAGACACAGAATATACAGAAGCAGTGAGCCACTTGCGCAGCTCACTGCGGTGCTTTTATAAGATACTTATTATAAATATTTTAAATAAATAAACGCTGCCATTCGCCGCTTGCGGTGGATGGCATTCTGTTTATTCTGTGTATTCTGTGGACTCTTTTTGAAGTTTTATTTGAAGTATTGCCATGTGCGGTAGAGGGAGTCGGCTTCTCGCTTCATCTCCTCCTCCGTGTGCTGATTGGTGGCAAACTGCATGAGCTGCGGCTGGACCAGCTCCGCCTGCGGGCAAATGCCCGGATCCGTGATGAAGCGGTCATTGTAGCCCAAAGGCCCGATGACTCGCCGGCGGACGTCCTCAATGGAGCCTTCATTATATAGCAGCTGCCATGCGGCGAAGACACTGCCGCCATTGTTGAAATCAATGTATTTGGAGCGGAAATCCTGCCACGGGATGTCATCGCGGGTCATGCGCAATGCATAGGTGAAATAGCTGTTTTCGTCGCCGGGGGCCACATATTGGGGCTTGAGCCAATCGCAGTCCGCGATGGCCTCCGCGTAGTGGCGCGCACTCTCCTGCCGCAAGGAGATGAAGTACTCCATCTTCTCGACTTGTCCAAGTCCCACGGCGGCAGCAACTTCTGGCAGACGATAATTGCAGCCGAAGGCATCGTGGCGCTTGTGGGTGTTGCTCTGGAAGATGTCGCGGAAGGCGCGTTTACGCTCTTCAGGGGTGGCGTTGCCGGGGATGCGGAAGCGACCGCTGTCCGCCGTCAGGTTGCGGAAGCCCTGAGTGGCGAAGCTACGCATCTTGAGGGCCAGCTCCTCGTTATTGGTGGCGACAATGCCGCCATCGCCGATGGTGAGGTGTTTGGTCTGCTCAAGGCTCCAGCTGCCAATGTCCCCCATGGTGCCGCCGACCTTCCCCTTGTGCTTGCCGCGATAGCACTGTGCGCAGTCCTCCAGAACCCCGATGCCGTGCTCCTTCGCGATGGCCATGATGGAGGTCATGTCGCAGACGCCGCCATAGAGATTGACCGCCATGATCGCCTTGGTGCGGGGCGTGATCTTGCGGCGGATGTCTTCGGGGTCGATAAGGAAGGTGTTCGGATCGATGTCCGCAAAGACCGGAATGGCGTTGCAGTAGAGGATGGCGTTCATGCAGCTGATGACCGTCAGCGGAGTGACGATCACCTCATCGCCGTTGCCCACGCCCAGCGCCCACAATGCCATATGCAGGGAAACCGTTCCATTGGAACAACTTATGGCGTGCTTCAGCCCCATCTTCTCCGCAAACGCCCGCTCAAAGCGCTGATTCATCGTGCCACTGCTGCCGCAGAGGAAACCGGACTCCAGCACCTCCTTCACATAATTCAACTCCCGTCCGTCAAAACGCCACGCCATGCTTCCCATTGTTGTCTCCTTTTTTATATATTGTTTATTACCAATATGTTATGATTTTCTCAATTTTGACACTTTTTCCAGATCCGCATTCAATGTAATGCATGTTTCCACACTTTCCATTGAATTCCCCAAAAATGACCACAAGACGATTGGGCTTTGCAATAGGTCAGCGCGTGATCTGTCGTCTCTTGTCTTTTTTCTCTTTTCACTCAAGTCCTATTGCATCTGTTGGCAGTCGCCGTTCCATTGGCGCTTCATTCCGCTTGTTTTTGGATGATATTTGCTTTCAGGTAGTTACGCAAACAAATAAGAAATGAGACAAGATTCAGGACGTGGAAGAGTGAAGAGTGAAAAGTGAAAAGAGGAAGTGAAAGGGCAAGGAAACAGAAACTGTGAGGGAATCCGCATGTCTATTGCCAAAAGTGCATCGAGCAGTTGGGATTTCAGGGCGGAGGTCATTATATTAAAGAGGTATTAGGGCAGGGCAGTCCGGCCCGATTGTGAAAGAGAAGATGGGTTTCAGGAGAGCCACATCATGTTTGTTCCTGTGGAAGAGGCAGTTCGGGAAGTGCGGGAAGGACGCCTTCTCATCTTGACGGACAATGAGGAGCGGGAGAACGAAGGGGACCTGATCTGCGCAGGCGCCCACGCCACGCCCCAAAACGTGAATTTCATGGTGACCCATGGACGCGGACTGTTCTGCGTCCCGCTGAGCGCCGATGTGGCTAAACGCCTGGGGCTGAGGCGTCCAGAGGGCAATCACGATCCCCGTGGCACCGCCTTCACCCAAAGCGTGGACGCCATCGCAGGCAACACCACCGGCATCTCCGCCTACGACCGCGCCAACACTGTGGCCGAAATCCTGCGGGCGGACAGCCGTCTGGACGATTTCTATTCCCCCGGCCATGTGTTTCCCCTTCTGGAGGCCCCCGGCGGCGTCCTTGCACGGGACGGCCACACGGAGGGGACGCTGGCGCTGACTCGGCTGGCGGGGTTGCCGCCCGTGGGCGTCCTGTGCGAGATTCTGAAAGACGACGGCACCATGGCGCGGGTTCCCGACCTTTTGGTCTACGCCAAACGCCACGGACTGAAGATGTGCAGCATCGCCGCCTTGAGAGAGTATTTGTCCCATAATTCGCAATTGACTGATCAACAATGACTTACCACAAAATCCATATTGTCCCCAACGCCCATCTGGACGCAGTTTGGTTCTGGAGATGGCTGGAGGGCGCCCATGAGGCCATCGCCACCGCCCGCACCGCCGTGGAGCTGATGAACCGCTACCCCCAACTGACCTTCACCCGAGGCGAAGTGAACTTCTACGAACCCATCTTCGCCTATGCACCTGAGCTCGTGGAGCCCATCCGCCAGCTGATCCAAGAGGGGCGATGGGATGTGGTCGGCGGCAACTATGTCCAAACCGACACCAACACGCCCTCCACCTTCACCTTCCTCCGCCAGTTCCGCATGGGCCGCCAGTGGTTTCAGGAGCATTTCGGACTGGACGTCCGCGTCGGTTGGGCGGCGGACAGCGCCGGCCACGCCGCCGGCCTGCCAGACATCTTCGCCGCCTCAGGCATTGAGGCCTATGCCTTCGGCCGTCCCACGCTGGAGGAGCTTGAGCTGCCCAACCAGTCCTTCATCTGGAAGGGAGCAAGCGGCGCGTCCATTCTGTCAACCCGCCTTCACGGCTGCTATGTCTGCGAACGGTACGGCGCCTGCGAGGCACTGGAGGCCACATGGAAGGCGCAGGATCACTTCCCACAACGCAACCTGTTGTTCTGCATGGGGTTAGGAGACCACGGCGGCGGCCCCACCGCCCGCCACGTGGAGGAGTTGCTGGCCTATGCCGACGCCCATCGCGGCGAATGTGACATCCAATTCTCCACCCTGACCCGCTTCTTCACGGAACTGGCGACGGAAAAGGAGGTTCTTCCGGAATTCAGCGGCGAGTTGAACTACAAGTTCCGCGGCGTCTATCTCACCAACATTGGCGTCAAGCACCGCTTCTTCGATCTGGAGCAGAAGCTGCAGAAGGCAGTGCGGGTCAACGCCGCCGTCAACCGCGCCCTGGCCCTGCCGCCGACAAACCTGGACGATCTGGAGAAGACCTTGCTGTTCAACACCTTCCATGATATCCTGCCGGGAGACAGCACAGAGACCGTGGACATCGATCAGCGGGCCCAGATGGACGGCGCACGCAACGCCGCGGAGCTCAAAACCGGCCAAGCCATGAGCCGTCTCGCCGCCGCACTGAAGACCACCGTGCCGCCGCCCATGGCTCCCGACCAGCCAGGCTACGTGCCGTATCTCCTCTTCAACCCCCGCCCCGTCCCCTTCGACGGTTACGTGCGGATGGAACATATGTTAGACTACCGCCCCCTGCCCGTCCCCGAAGGGGCGGACGACTCCTTCCCCGGCTTCGCCATCGTGGACGAGGAGGGGCGGCGACTGGCGGCGCAGGCCACGGAGCCGGAGTATCAATGCTTCCGCTTCGCCCCATGGCGCATGGGCGTCCTCTTCCCACTCCACATTCCGCCCATGGGCTATCGGCAGCTGGCCATTGGGGTGGCAAAGGACCGACTGCCCTGCCCCCCTTCCCCTGTCCATGGAGACGCCAATGGGCTGACCAACGGCATCATGTCCGTTCGGCTGGACGGCGATCGCCTTCAAGTGACCTGCCGCGGCGTGCCTGTGGCCGCCCGCGACGGACTGCATTTCGCCAGCTATCAGGACCGCTATGGCTGTTGGGGCGGCATGACCGAATGCCATGAGGCCATCTTCTGCCCCATCTGCCAAGGGATTTGGCAGGCCGGCACCCCAAAACTGCTGGAGGATGGGCCGGAAAGCGCACGACTCTACGTCCCCTTCAGCCACGAAAAGTCCCATCTGGACCTGTTCATCACCCTGCTTCGGGGGGAGGAGAAGGTGCATTTCGAGGCCACGCTGCTGTGGCAGGAGCGGGACTCGCGGCTGCGGCTGTGCATGGATGCAGTGCCATCGGCCACCTTCGCTGTTCCGGGGGGCATCCAAACCCGTGGACAGGAAGGAGATATGCCTGGCGGTCGATGGTTCCGCACTGATGGATTCGGCCTCGCCTCCGACCATTTCTCCAGCTACACCCTGTCGCCGGATTTCTGCGCCGTCAACTTGGTCCGTGGCACTCCGTACTGCACGGACGTCGTCGACGCAGGTCTGTCCCATCCGGAATGGCCGTTGGTTGACATGGGCAGACACCGTTTCGTCTTCACCCTCACCGCCCGTCCAGAAGAGGCTGCCGACGAGGCGGAGGCCATCGCCAACCCGCCAGAAGTCGTGCGGAATTGGCCCCATGAGGGCCACGCCGTCGTGCCCACGGAATTCCGGCTGGAACCCGCCTGCCTTCAGATGGTGGATTTGGAGCAGAATGAGCGGGGCCAGCTGGTGGCAACCTTGCAGAACGCCTCTGCGGAGGCCGTGGAGGCTCGCGTCAATGGTCGAAGCCTAGGCCTCATCCCCCCATGGACTATCCAACGCCTCCCATGCGAGGGATGACCACTACGGCAAAAATTTATTATCCACAGAACACACGGAATAATCTGAAGCGTTCAGCCGCGTTCCGCGGCTGAATGCGGATTTATTCTTTTCAAATGATATAAAAGAACCACGAACTGCCGCTCAAAAGCGAATGCGTTCACTCAAGGAGTTGCAGCGGCGATTTGGGCGGCGGTATGGAAGGTGGCCCCTTCGGCCTTCAGCAGGCGGATCAGCTCGTCCAGCTGTTCGGCGGCATAGCCACCGCAGTTCTTGACGATGAAGGGGTCGGGAAGCACGGCGCCTTCCCCATAATGCAGGATGCCTGTGGGCATCTCATGGAACTCCCACGGATGCATGTAGAACACCAACAGCGTGTCCTCGCCCCGCTCCTCACAGTAGGTTCGGAAGCCGCGGATGTGGCTCATCACGGCCTCCGCCCCTTCCAGACGCCACAGCGGCCACTGGTCCATGTCCCGGCCATATTCGTCATGGGAAATCATGGACAGGTCAGCGAAATTCGGCAGCTCCACGAGCTTCAAATCCCCCTTTTGGGTCCAATCCTCCCGACTGGGGTGATAGGGGGCGATCTGTTTGCGGTAGAAGTACATAGGATAGGTCACATCCGCCTTGTAGCCCAACCTCTCCAATGCATTGCAGACCGCTGTGGAACCCCATAGGCGGGGACAACGGAACGAAGTGGGACGAACACCCGCCAGCCGCTCGATGATTTCCGTGTTCAATTCCAGACGGTGCTCCACCTCCTCTGGCAGGATAGGCATCATGCCGGGTATCTCAAATAGCTTGTCCCCAATGGTTTCGTGAAACAGCGTGTGAGCGCCGATTTCATGTCCCGCCTCCACGACCTTCTTCAGGACGGCGAGGTTCTTTTGGGCGGCGTCGGCGACGAAGAAGAACGTGGCCTTCAGCCCATGCTTTTCGAGGACGGAAAGGATGCGGTCGGCACCGAGGGCGAAGCCGTTGTACCACGGCGTCCAGCTGCCGATGTCCGTTTCCATGTCAAATCCGAAAACCGTTCTGATTTTTCCCATAAAATGACTCCTTGAAACATATAAGTTACTTATATTCAATATGTTATGAATATTTATGCAAACGGCGACTCCTGACCGCCCATGCAGAGGGGACGGTCAGGGAGTCTTTATAGGGGAAACAGGACAGAAAGGCGCCTTGTGAACGGATTGATGGCACCGCCTGTCCGCCGTTGCCGCAAAGGATGTGGCCTAGAGATGGTCGAGATCCGTGTGGATGCGGTCCATTTTGGGGCTGAAGGGCACGGCGCCTTTGTCCGTGATTTCGTAGCCCGTCTCGATGCGGACACCGTTGAATTCGGGGTGGCCGAAGAAGCTGATGTCCACGCAGACGGTCATGCCAGGCACCAGCACGTCATCGCTGTTGGGGCCGAAGAAGGGGCATTCCGCCTCATTGAGTCCGATGGTGTGGACAAAGGGGCAGACCAGATTGTTCTCAAAGCCGTGCTTTTTGAAATAGGCCCGCGCCGGCGCGTCGATTTCGCGTCCCGTCAGACCAATCTTGAGCATGTCCTTCATCAGGCAGAAGGCCTCCCGCAGAATCTTCATGCATTCCTTTTGGCGGGGGGAGTAGACGCCGTTGGCGGGAAGGGCGTCGCCCATGACGCCCGCGTAGCCATTGACCTTGGGGGCCAGTCCGATCATCACCAGTTCGCCATCCTGCATGATTTTGCTTGTGGCCGTGGGGACCACCGCGTTCCCGCGGATGCCGCTGCCCACGATGGCGGTGAAGCCGAAGCCCGTCGCGCCGCGGCTCCGCGCCGCATATTCTCCCGCCGCCGCCACCTGAATCTCCGAATTGCCGACGGCAATCATCGTCTTCATGGCGTCATAGCTTAAATCCGCCAATGCGAAGGCTTTGCGAATCTGCTCAATTTCCCAGGGGGACTTGTGGTAGCGCAGATTCAGATACTCTGACGTGATGTCGACGATTTCCACGCCCGCAAAGCCCTCCGCGATGCCTTTGTAACAGCCGTGGGGCATTCGGTCCCCATCGACCAACCCAATGCGGCGGACGGCGCCCAAAGTGGCGTTAAGCTCCGCATAGAGCTTGGGAAAGTCGATGATGGTGGCCGCAGGATACTCCTCGTCCGGAACCATGAAGACAGGGAAGTTGCGGGTTTCCTTGATGGCGCTGTCCTGCCGTGCGAAGGGCTCGCTTTCGGGACCGCCAAGCAGCAGCGGTGTGCCTTTGCGCGGGATGAGCACCGCGCCGCTCTCGAATTGGGGACACCAGCCGGTCATGTACCAGCCGTTGGCGATGTTGCATTCGTCGTAGTAAATCAGGGCAAGATCCAAATTGTTGGCTTCCAAGATCTTCCGAACTGCCGCAAGACGCACGTCGCTTTCGCTTTCAATCAAATAACCCATGAGATTTGCTCCTCTCAAAAAAAAAGAACACCAAAAACTCCACAGTCCCTTTGGCAGCAGAAATATCATAACTCATTCTGCACCAATGGGATACAACATTTGATGCCGACTGGCCTAAAGGTCAGCGACCCGCTGCGGAATCGCATCACCGCAGCGATTGTTGAATTGGCGTTCCTTCACTTGGCAAATCATCATGCAAAACCTTTGCTTTTATTAACCACAGAATAAACGGAATAAATGGAAACGCACTGCCGCGAATGTGGCTGAACGCTTCTGTTTATTCTGTGTTTTCTGTGGAAAACAAACACACTTTTCCGCAAATGCAGAGATAGAATAATTCCAACATGACGAAATTTCAACCCTCCATGACGTTTTTTTCACAGGAACGCATTGGAAAAGCCGTCAAATGGAGATAAAATATGGAAAGGCCTGCGGTTTTGAGACCACGGTGCCCATCGGCGGTTCAGACTATTTCTCTATACCATATATATAATAGGAGTCTGTATGAAAAGCATGATTGCGGCAATTGGCGGCATGATGGCCATGGGCCTGTCTCTGGCATCCGCCCAAAACATCATTTCCATCGGCAACAGGCGGGAGTGTTTCTTTGACGAGTTCCTTTTGGACAAGGGGCTTTCCTCCGCTGAGCTGCGGCTTCATCAGCCCGTGCGGCGGGAGCCCGTGCTGATCCACGACGCCCCATGGGAAGGCTCTAGCTGTGATTACCACAACCTCTTCTTCGACGAGACCTACAAGGGCATCGACGGAAAGAACGAAAAGGGCACCTACCGCATGTACTACCTTGGCGTGCAGTCCCCCAGCAAGGAGCCAGGCGCCAAACCCACCCACGGCGTCCATGTCTGCTATGCGGAAAGCGCCGATGGCTTCCACTGGATCAAACCCAACCTGGGCATCATGGATTTCAAAGGCAGCAAGGAAAACAATATCGTGCTGGAAAAGGATGTCAACCACACGGGCCCCATCGACAACTTCATGGTCTTCCGCGACGACAACCCCGCCTGCCCCCCTGAAGCCCGCTACAAAGGCATCGGCAAGGCCGATGAAGGCCTGCTGCGTTGCTACCCCAGCGCGGACGGCATCCACTTCACCGAAGGAGACGTCATCGTCAAAGGCGCCCTCGACACATTGAACGTGGTCTTCTGGGATGCCATAGCCGGCCTCTACCGCGGCTATATCCGTGGCTATCACAAGACAGACAACCCCCGCATCAAAAGCTATGTCCGCGATGTCCGCTACATCGAATCCAAGGACTTCAAGACCTGGAGTGACCCCACGTTCCTCACCTTCAACGACGGCGAGGACATCCCCCTGTACACCAACGTGATCTCCCCCTATTTCCGTGCGCCGCAAATACTTATCGGTTTCCCCTCCCGCTACATCGAGCGCCCCGAGTGGAACGGCAGCTTCGAGGAGCTGGGCGGCAAAGAATTCCGCCGCAACCGCATGAAATTCCAGGCCCGCTTCGGTCTGACTCTTACGGACTGCATCTTCATCGCCTCCCGCGACGGCAAGGACTTCCACCGCTTCTGGGAGGCCTTCATGCGGCCCGAAATCGAAAATGAACGCAACTGGGTCTACGGCGACTGCTACCCCGCCCGTGGCTTCACCATCACCCCAAACACCGTCCCCGGCGGCCCCGACGAGCTGTCCATGTACGCCTATGACAACCATTGGTCCCCCACCCTGCCCGCCGTGCTCGTCCGCTACACCATCCGCATGGACGGCTTCGCCTCCATCCACGCCGACGGCAAGGAGCGCATCGCCACCACGAAAGTCCTTGCGTATGAAGGCTCTGAGCTGCACATCAACTTCGAGACCTCCGCCATGGGCTACCTCTACGTGACCCTCATCGACGCCGCCGGCAAGCGATTCGCCTCCTGCGAAACCTTCGGCAACGCCCTGGACCGCAAAGTGGTCTTTGACGATCCGGAGGCCGTGAAGGCCAATTCCGGCAAGCCCGTCTCCATCGAGTTCCGCCTCCGGGACGCCGATGTCTACTCATTGCAGTTCAGATAATTACAGGGAAATTTGTAATTAGGAGTTTGAGGGGCGCAATTCGGCCCTGTGCTTATTCCACATTCGAAATTTCATAAAAATTGCTGTATCCTCTTGTTTTTTGACCAAAAGTTTGTTATAATTATTGTCGTTGCATGAAGAGTACTCTCTTTTCGCCGAAGGAAATCAATTTCGGGGGAGTATTTCAAGTGCGATAACAACCTAATAGAAAGGTATTTAGAACAATGAAAAAGTCGTTTACCCTGATTGAACTGCTGGTTGTGATTGCAATTATTGCAATTCTTGCAGGCATGCTGTTGCCGGCTCTGGCCAAGGCGAAACAGAAGGCCATGGCCGTCAACTGCGCCTCCAACATGCGGGGCTGCATGGAGGCTGAAATCCTGTACATGGATGACTTCAGCGGCATTCTGACCTACGGCGGCCGCAACACCATCAACATCGCCGGCACGACCTACACCGCCGGCGCGTCCCTGGCCTGGAGCCTCCATCTGATGGTCGGCGGCTACATCGAAGAGTCCTCCCGCATCGTCACCTGCCCCATGAGCCCTGAATACAAAGACGCGGCGACGACCCCGTACAAGACCTACGGCGCCATCAACGCCATGGAACTGGCCACCTCCATCCGCTTCACGGAACCGTCCGTCGGCTCCTTGAATCCGCCGGAGTCCCGTGGTTTCAAGGCGTTGAACGTGAAGAACCCCTCCGCCCACATGGTGTTTGGCGACAGCTACTATCCGGGCACGGGCGCGCAGCACTGCAACTCCTGCATCGTCAATGGCGACAACTACTACGTCCGCATGGCTCACAACGAGCGCTGCACCATCGGCTGCCTGGACGGTCACGTGGCCAGCATGGCCGGCGGCGACTATCTGGAATCCTCCAAGAAGATGCAGCTGATCACCTTCGCCAACGGCGTCTGGTTCTTCTCGCAGGATAACACCGCCGTCAACTACAAATAAGACGCACGGCGTCACGTCTTGCGGTTACGCCAATCGGCATTATATTAAACGCTGTACTGACTCCAAGGCTTCGCGCCGCGGAAGAAGGCATGCGTGACATCAACGGTTCCGAAAGCACCTGAGACGATGGCTCCGACAGGGAGTCCAAAGTCGCAACTTATTGCAACTCAATGAGTTACAAAGGCAATTCGGTTGTTTGATCCTTCAAGGCACGTCTGTCTTTCCGGCAGGCGTGCCTTTTTTCGTTGCCTTTGGAGTCCATGACAGCAAGAGGGATGGCATCGCCGCCAACGGAACAACGGAAGAAAGGAGTCTTTGCCACATGGACACACGAGTCGCCTTGATCGGCATCATCATCGAGAACATGGACTCGGTGGGCCTGCTCAATGAAATCCTGCACGAATATCGGCAGTATGTCATTGGGCGCATGGGACTTCCCTATCGGCAGCGCAACATCTCCATCATCAGCATCGCCGTGGATGCCCCCATGGACATCATCAGCACCATCTCCGGCAAAATCGGCATGCTGGACGGCATCACCTCAAAGGCACTGATGGCGAAACTCAATGGCTGAAATCGCGAAACAACTCATTGGCGAGCTGGAAAACGGCCACCACCTGACCACCGCACAGTTCGAGACCCTTCTCACCACGGCGGAGGCGGACAATTGGCAACATGCGACGGAATCTGCCAATGCATTGCGCGTCAAGAACTTCGGCAATGTCATCTACCTGCGCGGGCTGGTGGAGTTCACCAATTACTGCAAAAACGACTGCCTGTACTGCGGCATCCGCCGAAGCAACCGCGACGTCACGCGCTACCGCCTTTCGGAAGAGCAGATTCTGGACTGCCTCGAAACCGGCTATGGCGCAGGCCTGCGGACCTTGGTCCTCCAGGGCGGCGAAGATCCGCATTTCACGGACGAACGCCTCTGCGCCATCATCACTTCCGTCAAGACGCGGCACCCGGACATAGCTGTAACTCTTTCCCTTGGAGAGCGTTCGAGAGAAAGCTACCGACGACTTCGCGATGCGGGGGCCGACCGCTATCTGCTGCGCCATGAGACGGCGGACGAGCGGCATTACACTCTGCTTCATCCCGCCGAACAGACATTTGTAAACCGCATGGCATGCCTCCATGCGTTGAAGGAGCTGGGCTTCCAGGTCGGCTGCGGCATGATGGTCGGCTCTCCGTTCCAGACGGCCGGCTGCCTCGCCCGCGATTTGGCCTTCATCCAGGACTTCCGTCCGCACATGGTGGGCCTCGGTCCCTTCATCCCCCATCAGGCGACGCCTTTTGCCACGAAGCCCCATGGCTCCGTGGAGGACACGCTGCACCTGCTGTCCCTCGTCCGCCTGATTCTGCCGAAGGTGCTGCTTCCCGCCACCACGGCGCTGGCCACCTTGTCGCCGCAGGGCAGGCTAGACGGCATCCTTGCGGGAGCCAACGTGGTCATGCCGAACCTGTCGCCCCGCGATGTCCGTGGCCATTACACCCTCTACGACAACAAAGCGAACACGGGGGAGGAGGCCGTGGAGGGACTGGCTCGGCTGCGGGAGGATTTGGCCACCATCGGCTGCAGAACAGTTGTCGACCGCGGCGATGCCCCGACGTAAAGGCCGCCGCCATCCCTTTTTCCAAACAATCCAAACCACAATCTATAATGAAAGTGAGAACCCATGCTGTACGATCCAAAATCCCACAAGGCGGAGGAATTCATCAACCATGAGGAAGTGCTTGCCTCTTTGGACTATGCGGAAAAGAACAAGCACAATGTGGAGCTTATTGACCAGATTCTGGAGAAGGCGCGTCTTCGCAAGGGGCTGAGCCACCGCGAGGCGGCCGTCCTTCTGGACTGCGACATTGAAGAGAAGAATCAGGAGATCTATGCGCTGGCGGAGCAGATCAAGAAGGACTTCTACGGCAACCGCATCGTCTTCTTCGCGCCGCTGTATCTTTCCAATTATTGTGTAAATGGTTGCGTCTATTGCCCTTACCACATGCAGAACAAGCACATTCCGCGCAAGAAGCTGACGCAGGACGAAATCCGCCGCGAAGTCATCGCCCTTCAGGACATGGGCCATAAGCGGCTGGCCATCGAATGCGGC
>JAEEGL011209066.1_pt1 | contig 15396 bp, 14 predicted proteins | sample 9134231 | NCBI WGS metagenome assembly JAEEGL01 (sample SAMN16246548, study PRJNA631951) | gut metagenome | biome: gut microbiome; feature: rumen; material: fiber-attached | host: Bos | place: Iran: Karaj | collected 2018-10 | reverse complement strand
TGGCCACGCCGGTGAACTGGCCGCCGTCGCCGATGGGGTTCTTGAAGAGCCACTGCACCTCTTGGTCGTCAATGGGCTTTTGGTAGGTGTCTATCATGGCCTGCAGGAAGAGATTGCTCTTCTCCAGCTGGTCATAGAAAAAGAGGTAGGCCTGCGAGAACTGGAAGTCGGCGGGCAGGTTGTGCTTGCGGATGGCTTGGTTGCGCAGCACGTTCATGCCGGTGAACATCCAGCAGCGGCCAGAGGACTTCTGGTCGGTGACGGCCTTGCTTATGACGCGGTTGCTGAAGTGCGAGTCGAACTTGGTGGCGTTCTCGTAGTTCATGGCCAACTTGGCGGGGCTCTGGTTCACCATAATGTTGCGCAGAGCTTTGTCGCTGGCGCTACCGCCGAAGCCTTTCTTCATCTGCTGCATCATCTCCGGGGTGATGCCGCCTTGGAGCGCCGGCGTCCCGCCGGCATTGTTCTTTTTTTGTGCCATAGCACCGCTGCAAACCAGCATGGTGCCGAGGGCCAAAGTAAATAATTTCTTTGTCATATATTATTGTGTTTATTATTTCTTTTTACGGAAGCATGACCACGCGGAGGCCCAGCATATAGTACATTACGTCAGGAGCGCTACAGGCACGGACTGAGGTACGGCAGTAGGGTGCCGGGTAGTTCCAGCTGCCGCCGCGGCTCACACGTTCACTTCCTATGGTGGGGCCTTGCGGGTCGGTTGCGGCATCGGCGGAGTACGGGCCATACCAGTCGAGGCACCACTCAAACACATTGCCGGTCATGTCGTACAGTCCCAGTGGGTTGGGTGCTTTCTGTGCCACGGTGTGCGTGGTGCTGTCGCTGTTATCTTTACACCACCCCACAGCCTCGATGTCGTCACTGCCGGCAAAGAGCGTCGGAGTGGTGGGAGCCTTATGGCCTCCACGAGCTGCATACTCCCACTGGGCCTCGGTAGGCAGGGAGAAGTGCTTGCCTGTCAGTGAAGACAGTTGTTGGCAAAATTCTATGGCGTCGTTGTATGAAACCTTCTCAACAGGCAGATTGCCGCCATTGGTGAAGTTGCTCGGGTTGCTGCCCATTACGGCGGCGTAGAGTCCCTGTGTAACCTCCGTCTGCCCAATGTAGTAAGTATCGGTAAGCGTCACCTGATGAACTGGCTTTTCCTCATCCTCAAGTGCGCTGGTGTCGCCCTCGAGGGCACCCATCATGAATGTGCCTGGCTCTACTTTCACCATAGTGAAGCTTACGTCACCCACCGTGAGTGTCAATGTATTCTCGCTGACAGTGTCATTATTATTGCCATTATCATCTTTATTGCAGGCTGTAAACGACAGGACTGCCATAATTGTTGCGAAGAGCATCGCAATGTACTTTTTCTTCATATTATTTTTTTTTCAAGATGCAAAAGTACTCTTTTTTGGTAATTTGGCCAAAAATATTTTTCCATATTTAGAAATATATGTATTTTTGCACTCGGAAATAAATAGTTAACTGAAACATGAAGAGAGTAATCCTACACCTTGCCGTCGGTGTGATGCTCTTCTCCGGATGCAAGCCGATGGTGACAGATGTTGATCCGGACTCGGTGTTCGGACAACACTACACTGCATGGGATTTCCAGGTATGGAGTACCCTCAACGACAGTGATGAGGCATACGCGGCGCTGCTCTCGATGATGGGTATCGACAGCAGTGTCAATGACATAGGCTATGGTTTGCAGGTGGCTCCTGCCAACATGGAAGCAGTAATGGCCAAAGCCCTCGACGCGTGCGGGGTTTATGCCGACATTGATACTTCGCAGAGTTATATACCTGTATTGCAGCAAACCAATGACATCGATCCGGTTCTGCTCTTTGCCTACGGTTTCCACTATCCCGATACCGATGTGCCTATTCTCTTCGGTTCTGAGGTGGAGAATGTCAGGACTTATTATGACAAGGCTGGCAGTATCGAGGTGTCTATGGTCTTCAATAAAGATGCCGCCGACCAATGGGCTCGGTTTACGGCCGACAACATTGGCCGCAATGTAATTTTTATGCTCGGCCAAGACCGCGAAGGTATGGTGCTATCGGCCCCGAGGATTATGTGCGAGATAACCGGTGGCCGCTGTTCTGTGGCAGGTCTTTCTGTTGACGAGGCACATGCTCTGGTGAAAATACTTAACAATAAATAAAAGATATCATTAATGAAACATTTCAAATTCCTTGCCATCGCTGCTGCAGCGTTAATATTTTTCGCCTGTGGCAAGACTGACGAGCAACCTACAAACGATTCCACCCCCACTGCGCCCGAACCAGCAGACAACATCTACCAATTCAAGGTGGCTGCCGGCAATGGCGACAGTGTATCGCTCTCCATCTACGAAGGTCAGGTGCTGTTGGTAGTCAACACCGCCACACAATGCGGCTTCACTCACCAATATGAGGATCTGGAGCGTATATACCAGACTTATAAAGACCAGGGCTTCACCATCCTCGACTTCCCCTGCAACCAATTCGGTGGCCAGGCACCAGGCAGCTATGACGACATACATGGCTACTGCACCGACCACTACAACATTACATTCCCCCAATTTGCCAAGATAAATGTCAACGGGAACTCCGCATCGCCCCTCTATGTATGGCTCAAGAGCAAGAAACCGGGCAACATTCCCTGGAACTTCACCAAGTTCGTCATCAACCGGCAGGGCGAAGTAGTGGACCGCTTCGACGCTCAGACTTCAACCATGAGTGCCGTCGAAACATCTGTTCAGAACCAACTTAATTTATAAATATTATGATGAAACACACCAAATTTATTATGCTGGCCGCCGCAACAATGTTGATTTTTGGCGCCTGCAAACAGAAAGCCGAAGTAACTGGCGAAGCACCAGAAGACACCACCGTCGAAGAGAGTGCCCCCGCTGGCGATGTCTACCAATTCACCGTAAAGGACTGCGAAAACAACACCGTAGCCCTTAACGACTACAAAGGCAAAATACTCCTGGTGGTGAACTCCGCCACACAGTGCGGTTTCACTCCGCAGTATTTCGACCTGCAGCGCATATATAGCAAATATCACGCACGCGGTCTCGAAATCCTTGATTTTCCCTGCAACCAGTTTGGAGAACAGGCTCCCGGTACCAACAAGGAAATCCACGACTACTGCACCGGCAAATTCAACATCGTCTTCCCACAGATGGCCAAGGTTGATGTGAACGGAGAGAATGCGGATGCTCTCTTTGTGTGGCTTAAGTCACAGGCACCGTTCGGTGGTTTCGACACTTCCAACCCCATCGGTGCACAGCTTGACAAGGCCTTCCGCGCCCAAGACAGCCTCTACGACAAGACCTCCGACATCAAGTGGAACTTCACCAAGTTCCTCATCGGCCGTGACGGCAAGGTAGCCAAACGCTTCGAACCTACCGCCTCATTCGACGAGATAGAGAAAGCCATCGAAAGTCTGCTCTAATCCATCCAGACACACAGCAATTAGAAAACCCCGTCCATCATCTGGGCGGGGTTTCTAGATCTAAAATCTAAAACAAATTACCTTTTCAGTTTTAAGTTTTAAGCTTTAAGTAGGTTTACTTTATACCTACAGCTCACAGCTCGCAACTTCTTACTCGGCCTTCTTGGCTTTAAAGTACTTCGCTCCTTTCAGTCGCGGTGTACCTCAAAGTACTTCAATCAGTCCGATTACTCGGCCTTCTTGGCTTTAAAGTACTTCGCTCCTTTCAGTCGCGGTGTACCTCAAAGTACTTCAATCAGTCCGATTACTCGGCCTTCTTGGCGTACTTTTTGTACTTGCTCATGAACTTGTCGACGCGACCAGCGGTGTCAACCAGTTTCAACTTGCCGGTAAAGAAGGGGTGCGAGGTGTTCGAGATTTCAAGTTTCACCACAGGATACTCCTTACCGTCGGTAAAGACCACGGTCTCCTTGGTGTTGGCACAACTCTTGGTGAGAATCATGTTGTCGTTGGACATGTCTTTGAACACCACGAGGCGATAGTTTTCGGGATGGATTCCTTTTTTCATTTTCTCTTTTTTTGCCGTCTAACCCGTTTATTGTTAGACGATTGTTTATAATTCAGTTACTAATTTCGTGCTGCAAAGATACAACTATTTTTCATACTGGCAAAATTTTTTTATCACGCAACCAGCACTCTGGGCATAGAGCTACACCTTGAGCCGAAGTCCAAGCATAAACGTACGGCCGGGCATGGGCACACCGCCATGGTCGCGGTAGCGTGTACCAAGCAGGTTGTGACCCTCGGCATACAGGGTCACATTGCGCAAACGGGACTCCACGGCAGCATCGGCCAGAATGGCTGTCCCATAGCGGTGTGCATGCCCATCGGCATCGACCCACTCTCCCTCGCGCTGCCTGCAGGCGACTCCTCCCCGCAATGTCAGCCAACTGGTTGGATGCCATGAGCCACGCACCTCGGCCCGATGACGCAGGTAGTCGAGCACAGCACCGCTCACCCACTGACCAGCATCCTGTGCCACATGGCAGAAAGAATAACCGAGAGAGAGTCTTGCTTTGGACAATGTCAACGAAAAAGCGGCATCTACACCTACAACATCTACGACAGAGTGGTTCATCGAGTACCACATCTCCTCGTCAGGACGGCGTACCCAGTCTATTACGTCGCGTCCTGCCCGGTAATAGGCTGTGACATTTATATCCAAAGGACTGGGAACAAACAATGCCCCCACCTCGGCATTGAAACAATGTTCAGATGACAGGCCAGGGTCAGCCTGCTGGTTGCGGCTTTGGTAGTAGAGGTCGGTAAATGTGGGTTGTCGGTAGGAACGGCCCATACTGCCATGCAGCGTCAGACGGTCGGCTGCCCGGAATTCGGCATCGGCACTGAAACCGTAGTCGCATCCAAAGCGTGTGCTGTAAAGCCCGAGGGCCACCGTCTGCACCCGCCAACGCCTATTAGCATATCGCCACCCGGCAAAGGCCACCTCCGAACTGCGTGCATCATATTTTGTATATGGGGCGGAGAGCGTGGTATCCGGCAACCCCAGCACATTGCTGCGGATGCCTTCTCTACGCCAGCCTGCGCCTGCCAACGCCTCACCTATACCCAGCGGCCACAGGACACGGCCTTGCATGCCTGCCAGACTGCCAAGGTGGTGGTTGTGTCCCGTATACCAGTCGGGCGCTTCTACCACACCGTCTCGGAAGAGTTCGAAACGGTCGGCGTGCAGACGGCCGAAGAGCGCCGTCTCGAGTCGCACACGGCCGAACCTGTGCAGGTCGGTCACCGAGGCCACAAGGGTGCGGGTAGCCTCGAACTGATCTGGATATGTAGTACTATAGAAAGCTTGGCTGCCAAAGGCTTTGGCCTGTCCACCCACCTGCAGGCGCAAGTCGTCGCGGTCGGAGTGGCGCATGGCTTGCAGGTAGAGATTGCCGTGGCGGTAGTCGGTATTGGGCATATAGCCGTCGCTGCGATGCAGCGAGCCTGCGGCCGTCATACTCCACTTGCCGATACTGTGCGAAGCCAACAGGCTCGCGTTGGCTGTGCCGTGGCTGCCCACACCGAGCTCTACCATCAGACGGTCGGCGTATGTTTCGTCCACCACCAGGTTCACAGCACCGCACAAGGCCACAATGCCCCTGGCCATCAACTGGGCCGGGCTGAGCAGCTCGACCCGCTGCACCATAGAGATATCTATTGGCAGGTCAAGATTGTGGTGGCCGGTCTGCGCATCGGTCAGGTTGATGCCGTTGAGCAGCACCAGCATCTGGTCGAAGGTGCCGCCACGCATACTAAAGTCGGCCTGGGCGTCACCCACGCCACGGACACGGACGTCCACCCCCGGCAGCTGAGCCGCCAGTTCGGCAATGGAATGAATGTTACGTTGTTTGATTTCCTCGGCGGTGATAACCGCCGCAGGCTCGGACTCCGAGGCCAGCGTATCGGTCCCGGACATAATCTGCACCTCGGGCAGGATGCGAGCCTCGCGTCCGTCGTCGGTGCTCTGTGCCGTAGCCGGTCCTTGCGACAGAGCAAAGGCCACGACAGCAGCTGCAACGCCCTTGCGCAGGCTGCTGTCGGCCACGCGGGCTGTCAGCCGGCCGATGGTCACCTCGCGGTGCATCGAGCTGTAGGCCGCCCAACGGGCACGGCAGAAACGCTTGAAGCGCACTGACGTTCTTTGTTGAAGGGTTTGTTTGTACATTTTGTTTTTATTGAGAATTGGTTTGAGTTGCATTGAACGGGCAAGCCAGCTGACAGATGTCGCAGCCGAGGGTATAACCGTGTGCATCTACACCTTCGGGCAGGGGCTGCGGATGATGGGTAGTATAGCATGCGGTGCACCGGCGGGCATCTATCATAGGCACTCCGTAGGGGGCAATGGCGGCATTGGGGCAGGCATCGACACAGAGGTTGCAACCGACACAACGCGACTCTATGGCCTTGTCATAACAGTCACATTCCTCGGTGGTCACCAGCTCTCCAAGGTTCACCCACGACCCCCACCGTGTGGTTACGAGCAGGGTGTGACGGCCTATCCAGCCGAGTCCGGCACGTGCAGCCCAATGCTTGTCGCTTATAGGCACCGTGTCGCAGCACGCCTTGGCCTCGATGCCGAGGCGCTGCCGCAACGCGAAGAGCATATCCTTGACCACTTTGTGGTAGTCGCGCCGCTGCGCATATGCCGCCACTCCGTCGCAGCGACCGGGGTCGGGCGGACCATAGGAACTGACCACACAGATGACACTCCGTGCCCCAGGCACCAGCAGCCGCGGGTCCATGCGCATATCAACATTGCGTTCCATGTATCCGAGGCTGGCATTCCACCCACGACTGAGCCACTCTCGCAGAGGGTACTCGTCGTCGGCGAGGGCATCGGCACGGGCCACACCGCAGGCATCGAAGCCCACCTCGAGGGCGGCTTGCTTTATTTCGGCACTGCTCAACATTGTCTTCAAAAGAGGATCACTCCATTTCAGCGGAACTCCACACACCGTTTTCCGGCAAACAAGACGGAAGCCTGTGCGGTCCAGCACAGTACATATTGACTGCCATCGTGCAATCCGGCGGCGCTATTGCTCCTCGCCGTTGTATTTCGCCTTCTTGGAACCGTCGTAGAGTTCGAACTTCAGGAAGCGGCAGTCGAGCGAACCGTTCTGCACAGCAATCTTCTTCGAGGGGTGCAACCCGATGTGCTTCATAGCCTCAAAGTCGCTGGTAATCAACCACACCTCGCAGTCCTTACCGTATTTCTGCTTGAAAGTGTCGCCCAGCTTTTCGTACATGGCATTGAGATCCTCGACTTTGATACGTTCGCCGTATGGCGGATTGGTCACTATCAACGTCTTGCCCTCCGGTGGTTCCTGGTCGGCAAAGTCGCCGATATGCAACATCACATCGTGGTGCAGCTTGGCAAACTCAAGGTTCTTCTCGCACTGTTCTATTACCTGCGGGTCGATGTCGTTGCCCCATATCTCGCCTTCGAAATCGATGCTGCCTATCTTGCGGTCTTCCTCGGCCTTGACACTTTTCCACTCGCCGAGGTTGAACTCTTTCCAACGCATGAAGCCGAAGCGGTTGCCGCGGTAATATTGCGCCGGTATGTTGTTGGCCATCATGGCGGCCTCAATGAGCATGGTGCCCGAGCCGCACATGGGGTCGTAGAAATTGCAGTCGCAATTCCAGCCAGCCAGCCGCAGCAGGCCGGCGGCCAGCACCTCGTTGATGGGAGCCACACCCACACCCTGGCGGTAGCCGCGCTTGTGCAGCGAATCGCCGCTGGAGTTCATAAGCAGGGTGACGTGGTTGTCGCGGATATGAAGGTTGAACTTATAGTCGGGGTTCTCGGTGTCTATCGAAGGGCGCTTGCCGAAGTTGCGGCGGAAGCGGTCGACAATGGCGTCCTTGGTCTTCAAGGCGGCATAATAGCTGTGTGTGAACACCTCGCCGCTGGTAGTGCTGTCGATCATGAACGTGCAGTCCACATCCAATATCTTCTCCCAACGCAGCTTGTAGACCTGGTCGTAGAGTTCCTGGTCGTCGTTGGCGTCGAATTCGGCAAAGGGCTTGAGGATGGCCAGTGCGGTGCGGCAGCAGTAGTTGACGCGATAGAGCAGGCGCATGTCGCCCTCAAACTCGACGGCACGCGTAATGACGTTGATATTCTCGGCACCGAGCGAGCGCAGCTCGTCGGCCAACACCTCCTCAAGGTTGACCATCGTCTTGGCCACCATCTTGAATTTCTCGCGGGGGGCGGCGCTATCGGTCACCACCTTCCCATGGTTCTTTTGTATTATCATCGTGTAGATTTTGTATTCTCTGTTTCAGTTCGCGGCGCGAGTCGCGGTTTCTCTTTATGATGCTTCCGTTATAGATGCTGATATTCAACTCATAGCCCACCAACAGCACGATGCAGTTGAACCGCACCCAGAACATGAGCAGCAGCAGGGTGCCGATTGAGCCGTAGACGAGGTTGTAGTTCTTGAAGTTGTCGATATATAGGCCGAGACCCCAGCTGAGCACAAGGAACATACCCGTGGCCAGCACCGACCCCGCCGAGAGGAACCCCACCCGCTGCTTCTTGACCGGCGCCCAATAGTAGATGAGCGATACCACGGTGAGGATGGCGAGGGTTATGAGCAGCCACCGCACTATATTGAAAATAACAGTGCTGAACTGGGTCGCAGGCAACCATCCGTGAGCCAGTATCAGTTGCAGCAGCAGTTTGTGGCCCATCAGAAGGCCTATGGTGAGCACAATGACCACATAGAGCACAAACACCAGCATAATGCTCAGCAGATAGCGCTGCACATAGGGGCGCTTCTCTACCGAGTGGTTGGCGAAGTTGAGCGAGGTGATAACACCCATCAAGCCGCTCGCTGCCAGCAACACCGACGACACGAAGCCGATGCTCAACAGGGTGGAGTGGCGATGGCCCATCACGTCGTTCACAGTGTAGGACAAGGGGCCCATTATCTTTGCCGGGATGATGTTCGACAGTTCGGTCAGCATCTCGTCCTGCACCCCGTCGACCGGGAAATAGGCCACAAGGGTGAAAAAGAATATCAGCAATGGCGGGAAAGCCGTCAAGAAGCTGTAGGCCACACCCTTGGCACGCTGGTTGAGGTCGCCGTTGAAGATACTCACCAGGAAGAACCGCAACACGTCGTAGAGCGGCACCCCGCGGTTGCCCGGCAGCGAGAAATGCTGCAGGAAGTAGAGCGCCGAGCGAACCCACCGCTTGTAGAGCAGATGGCGGCGCGCAATACGGTACTTACTCGTAGCCAGCCTAATATAGACCTTCAGGTTCACCTTATTTCTTCACCAGCGAGATATCCATACTCTTTATATGGTGCGTCAGGGCACCCACCGAGATGAAGTCCACCCCCGTCTCGGCATAGCGGCGCAGGGTGGCGTCGGTAATGCCGCCGCTGGCCTCGGTCTCATAGCGGTGGCCGATGCGTGCCACGGCCTCGCGAAGGGTGTCCACGTCGAAATTGTCGAGCATGATGCGGTCCACACCGCCGTGGTCGAGCACGCGCTGCAACTCGTCGAGGTCTCGCACCTCTATCTCGATACGCAGGTTCTTGCCTTTCTCTTTCAGATAGTTGCGTGTGCGGTCGATGGCAGCCTCTATGCCACCGGCAAAGTCGATATGGTTGTCTTTGAGCATCACCATGTCGTATAGGCCTATACGGTGGTTGGTGCCGCCGCCGCACTTCACAGCATACTTCTCCAGAAGACGCATATTTGGCGTAGTCTTGCGGGTATCAAGCAACTTGGTATCAAGACCTTGCAGCATATCGACCATACGATGGGTCTCGGTGGCTATGCCCGACAAGCGCTGCATGAAGTTAAGCGCCGTGCGTTCGGCAGTGAGGATGGAGCCGCTGTGACCCTCCACGGTCATCAGCACATCGCCTTTCTCCACCACATCGCCGTCATGCTTCAAAAGACATACTTTCAGACTGTTGTCGACCAAATGGAACACACGCTCGCCCACCTCGGCGCCGCAGAGCACACCCCCCTGCTTGGCAACCATCTTGGCGGTGCCGGTGGCGGTGGAGGGGATACAGGCCAAAGTCGAGTGGTCGCCGTCGCCCACATCCTCGCGCAGGGCCATTCCAATCAATTCGTCAAGGTTCTCAATTTGCATCATAACAGTCTGATATTAAGAAATATGAAATACTTCAACCGACCCTTTTCGCAGGGTCTTCCAATTTGCAAATATACGAAATATTTTTAATTCGCTGGCACACAAAGCGAAAATAAAATCCACAGCCGTCCCCTCCCCCACTCTAACCACCTGATTCCATGAGTTAAAGACCCACTGAGTTCGTAATGACTCCGTGATGAGTCCGACCCAAGTCCGACATTTCTCCGACACTTCTATAGTAGTTCTATAGTCAACCACTAAAGAAATACTATCGAAATACTATGGAACTACTATGGAACGGCCGGAGTATGAGCGACGAAGGGGCGGCGGCACCGTGGCGGCCCGTCGGCAGGCCGCCGGCGGCCGGAACGAAAAAAGTGCAAATATTTTTTAATAATTATGAAAAAAAATGTATATTTGCCATTCAAATTGTGCCGTCTTATCCTTGTAATACGGCTATAAATCAATTAGAAAGACAATAAACAGCACTATAAAAAGGTTATGCAGATCGCTATATCGGGAAATATTGGAGCAGGGAAAACCGAGTTGACAAAACTGTTGTCGCGCCACTATGGCTACCGCGCCGTCTACGGTCCGTCGGAAGAGAACCCCTATCTGGACAGCTTCTATGAGGACATGCGGCGCTGGTCGTTCAACATGATGATATACTCGCTTTGCGCCAACATCAAACAGCTGTCGGAATTGCAAGCCAGCGGCGAAAGCTTCATCCGCGACCGCTCGCTCTACGACGACGCCTACATCTTCGCCCCCAACCTGCAAAGCATGGGCCTGATGAACACCCGCGACCTCAACACCTACACCAAGCTCTTCGAGATGGCCTACTCGCTGCTGCCCAAGCCCGACCTGCTCATCTATGTGCGCGGCGACGTGCCCACCCTCATACGCCACATCCAGAAACGCGGCCGCGAGCTGGAAGCCAGCATACGCCTCGACTACCTCACCAACCTCAACAACCGCTACGAGAACTGGGCGCAAAGCTACGAGGGCAAGATGATTGTGGTGGACACCGACGAACTCGACTTTGTAGAGAACCGCGAGCACCTCGGCCTCATCATCAACCAGATAGACGCAGAATTCAACAGCCTCTTCGCAGAAAAGAAACAGTGATGAGAACCTTGGTCGTAATACCTGCACGCTACGCGTCGACACGCTTCCCCGGCAAGCCCCTGGCCCTGCTGGGCGGCGAGTCGATAATAGGCCGTGTGTGGAAGACGGCGGCAGCCACCGTGGGAGCCGACAACGCATGGGTGGCCACCGACGACAGCCGCATCCTCGACCACGTCAACGCCACGGCAGGCCGCGAAGCCGCCATGATGACCTCGCAGAACCACCGCAGCGGCACCGACCGCTGTGGCGAAGCCCTGCAACGGCTGGAAGAGCGCGGACTGCAATACGACATAGTCATCAACCTGCAAGGCGACGAGCCTTTCGTGGCTCCGGCCCAGATAGAGACACTGCAGGCCTGCTTCGCCGACCCGGCGGTGCAGATAGCCACCCTGCGCACCCGCATCGGCGACACAGCCGAGCTGCTCTCGCCAAACAACGTCAAAGTGGTGTGCGCCACCAACGGCGATGCACTCTACTTCAGCCGCCAACCCCTGCCCTACCGCCGCGGCGTGGACCAAGGGGAGTGGCTCGCGAAAGGAGCCTACTACAAGCATGTGGGCATCTACGCCTTCCGCGCCGCGACACTGAAAAAGCTGTGCCTCCTGCAGCCCAGCCCGCTCGAAACGAGCGAGAGCCTGGAACAGCTGCGCTGGCTCGAAGCCGGATACAGCATCAAAGTGTGCGATACCGACCATTCCAACATAGGCATCGACACCCCCGAAGACCTGCAGAAGGCCGAGGAGGTGCTGGCGCAACAAACCAAGAATTGAACAAACAAACATAATATTTTATGAATATTACAGACCTGATCGTAGAGTTGCTACGCAATGGACAACGCGTCGAACTGCCAGGCATCGGCTCGTTCAACAGTGTAACCAAGGAAGCACATCACGACCCCAAGACACGGACCTACTATCCAGCCAGCCGAACCATTGCCTTCGACACCGCCACGACGGGCGACGACAGCAATGTGACCAAAGAACTGGCCAACCGCGAATGCGTGAGCGAAGATGTGGCCAAACAGATGTGGCGCAACTATACCGACGCACTGGCCGACAAGATGAAGCGTACCGGCAAACACGAATTTGGCGACATCGGCACCCTGACCGGCAACAGAAAGTCCGGATATAGCTTCGCCATCGCCGAAGGCCTGGTGCTCGACGCCGGCGGCGAAGTACCGCTCGAGGAGGTCAAGACCTACGACCACCAGGGCGAGGAAGACCCCTTCGCACAGTTCGAGCCGGAACCCGTGGCAATGCCGGCACCCGAGCCGAAGCCTGCTCCTGCACCTGTAGTGGAGCCCGAACCCGAACCGCAGCCCGAGCCTGAGCCTGCTCCCGAGCCCGTTATGGAGCCCACTCCCGAGCCTGTTGTGGAACCCGAACCTGTCGTGGAGCCCGAGCCGGAACCCGCTCCTGCCCCCGAGCCCGAACCGGAACCGGAGCCTGTCGTGGAGCCCGTGCCGGAGCCCGTGCCCGTATCCGAACCGGAGCCCGAGAAGAAGTCTGTATCCGACGAGTGGAACGAGAGCCTGAAGCGTCTCGAGGATATGCCCAAGTCCAAAAAAGATATCAAAGCCGAAGAGAAAGCCGAGAAAGAACGTATCAAAGCCGAGAAGAAAGCCGAAGAAGAACGCATACGCCTTGAGAAACTCGCCGAAGAAGAGAAACGTAAAGCCGAGAAACGCATGGCCGAAGAGAAGGCAGCAGCCGAACGCCGCGAGGCCGAGGAACGCCGCCGTGCCGAAGAGGAGATGCGCAAAGCCGAGAAGAAGGCCGAAGCCGAGCGTCTCAAAGCCGAGCGTCAGGACGAGGCAAGCCGCCTGAAAGCCGAGAAGAAGGCCGCCGCTCTGGCCGCCGTGGCCGCCCGCGAAAAGGAAAAGGCCGAGGCCGCATCGCGCGCCGAACTGAAGCGCGAGGAGGAACGCATCGAACGCGAACGCCGCAAGGCTGAGGAGGCCCGCAAGGCTGAAGAGGCCCGCAGAGCCAAGGAAGCCGAGAAGGCCGAGAAAGAAGCAGCCCGCAGAGCCAAAGAAGAGGAGAAGCGACTGGCGGCCGAGAAGAAAGCGGCCGAGAAAGAAGCTGCTGCACAGGCCAAGAAGAACAAGAAACTGGCCGACGATCTTATCGCCCCGGCCACATCTGTGGAACAGCCCTCCACACCCAAGAAGGAGAAGAAGGAAGAGAAGAAGCGCCGCAACATCCTGGTACCGATACTCATCATACTGCTGTTGCTGCTGATCGGCGGCGGTGCCTACTATCTGCTCGGCGGCTACGCCAATATAGGCAACAAGGTCGCACAGCGCCAGCCCAGCCACTTGAGCGACGTAAGCAATACCAACTCACTCACCTTCAACACCGATATGCTCGACTACACCAACCGCGAGATAGGCCGCAACCGCGACCGCGTGGTACGCTTCATGGACGAGTATATCGGCCAATACCTTATCAGCAACGGCTACCGCAACGCCCGCGTCCCCATGATGGACCGCGTCCGCCAGTATGCCGATGTGCGCATGAACGAACTGATGGGTGACCGCTTCGCCGTACAGCGCCTGATACCGTACAACGACTATGTGTACAACACCAACGAGGCATTCCTGCACCAACACTATATGGACAGCGCCCGCTGGACCGTGCAGACCGAGTTGATGAACACCGACATGCTCGACCAAATGCTCGACCAAATGGCTGCCGAACTGGGCCTCTCGGCCGACAACAGCCGCCAGATGACTGCCAACGAGGTGAAGCAGGTGAAGGCCGACGAGAAGAAAGCCATTGAGCACAGAAAACCCGCCAAAGCCACCGAGGCTCCCGTCTACGTGTATGTGGAGAAGGAAAGCAAGATGGGCTACGACATAATCGCTGGCTTCTACCTCAACAAGGCCACCGCAGCCAAGCTCACCGCCAGATTGCACGACCTGGGCAGCGACGCCTACATCATCGAGAAGAACGATATGTACTACGTCAGTATGGGCAGCGCCAAAGACCGCACCTCGGCCGAAGCACTCTTCAACCACATAAAGAGCTGGTACGACGGCGACATCGTCATCAAACAATGGTAGTCTGAGATGGGTCACCACAAACTGCAACGGTTCGCCGAGAACCTCACATTCCCCAACCTCTTCCAGGTAGGCTTCGAACAACTGGAAGAGGAGGGGTTTGCCTTGAAGGGCAAATGGTGCGAGCATTTCGGCAACAACAACCCCATCACACTGGAGTTGGGTTGCGGCAAAGGCGACTATACCCTCGCGCTGGCGCGCATACACCCCGAGCGGAACTATATCGGAGTGGACATCAAAGGGGCACGCCTCTGGCGCGGAGCCAAGACCGCCGTGGAGGAACCGCTGAAGAACGTGGCATTCATACGCACAAGGATTGAGCTGATAGACCGATTCTTCGCCGAGGGCGAGGTAAGAGAGATATGGATAACCTTCTGCGACCCACAGTTGAAGAAGCCCAACAAACGCCTCACAGCACCCCGCTTCCTCGACACCTATGCCCGTTTCCTCGCACCGCAGAGCATCATGCATCTCAAGACCGACAGCCAGGAGCTCTACGACTACACCCTCAACGAGGTTCTGCCCACCCGCGAGGTGACAGTGTTGACCAGCACCGCCGACCTCTACAACAGCGGCTACGACGGCGAGGCGAAACTGACTCAGACTTTCTACGAGAAGATGTTCCTTGCCGAAGGCAAGCCCATCACCTACATACAATGGAGAAACAATCAAACTAAACAATAAATAAACAAATAAACAAAACATCATTATGTCAGGACACAACAAATGGTCTAAGATCAAACGCGCCAAAGGCGCAGCCGATGCCAAGCGCTCGAAACAGTGGAGCAACATTCTGAAACAAGTAACCATCGCCGTGCGCGAAGGCGGCGCCGACCCCGACAGCAACCCCCGTCTGCGTCTGCTCATCCAGAACGCCCGCGGCTGCAACATGCCCAAGGACACCCTGCAGCGTTCTATCAACAAGGCCAACGACAAGGATGCAGCCCAGATGATGGAGCTCACCTTCGAGTGCCACGTGAACCACGGCATAGCCCTCTTCATCGAGGCCCTCAGCGACAACAACAACCGCACCGTCGCCAACGTGAAGAGCATCATGAACAAGAACGGCGGCACG
>JAEEGL010958344.1_pt1 | contig 15396 bp, 19 predicted proteins | sample 9134231 | NCBI WGS metagenome assembly JAEEGL01 (sample SAMN16246548, study PRJNA631951) | gut metagenome | biome: gut microbiome; feature: rumen; material: fiber-attached | host: Bos | place: Iran: Karaj | collected 2018-10 | reverse complement strand
GCCGTCGGCTTGGTCGTCGGCTCGGCCGTCGGCTTGGTCGGCTTGGCGGTCGGCTTCTGCGTCGGCGCGGACGCCGGCGTTGAGGCGGCGCCCTTCCAGAATGCGAGATCCTTCTCCAGCGAAGACGCTTTGCCGGCAAACAGGATGACGCAGATCAGCAGAACGATGCAGCATAGGATGGACGCGCCCAGGGCGATCAGCAGTCCGACGGGCCGCTTTGCGCGCGGCGCGGGCGTACTGGCCGGACGGACCGGCTTCTGCACCGCCTCGCCCGGCTGCTTCAGCGTACCCTGCAGCGGCGTTCTCTGGGGATTCGGCGCAGGCGCAGCCGGCTGCAAAGGCGTTGACCGCGGATAATACCGCATCCTTGCGGAAAACTGCGTGGGCTGACCGCAGAACGGACAGAATTCGTCGTTCGGCGAAGCGTTCTTGCCGCAATTGGGACAGATCATGGTGAGGCTCCTTTCGACTTTGAAATCGCGGTCGGCGGATTCCGAGGGCTTTTGTTCAAAGGTTCCGCTGTCCGGGATCGGGGATGAGACCAAAGCAAACGCACGCCCTGCCAAAACAAACGCGCGCTTTGCATGAATGACTGAAAAAACGGGATGATCCCCTCCGCAAATATCAAATGAAAGTATACCATGATTCGACAGAAAAGTCTACACCGTTCTTTTTCGCGCCTTCGACTGCTGTCCACGTGATCCTGACGCCGTCCCTTGTGTTCACGACTTTGGTCTCCGTCGTCGCGGGCAGATAGATTTTGAAGAACAGCGTCTTGACGGGCCCGCCGGTTATCATCTGCACGTCGGCGTACGCGGTGCCGGGCTCCGTGTTGTCGCGATACGTCACGGTATACGCGGACGGGTCGAGCGTTCTTCCCGCGTCGTCCTTCACGACCGCGCGCGGCGTCTGCGCCTCGCCGTTTGCGATCACATACGGCGTCGTGCCCTTGTACTGTACGTCTTCTGCACGGAACGTCGCCTCGCCGACGGAAGCGCCGTACGGTTGGATCGGATAGTTGTCGCCCCATGTCGTCTCGCCGTTCGGCGCCCAGAGGTCGGCAAGCGCCGCCGGATAGTAGAGTGCGCGCGTTACCTCCCATCCGAACGCGAAGGATTCCTCATCGTATTCCGGCGGTGCGCCGAGAAAATACACATTCTCAATCCATCCATCGAATGCGTCTTCTTCGAAATGCTTTATGCCGTCCGGCACGATCAGCGTTTCCAGATTCTGAACGCTGCTCGCCACGTTCTCGGCAACCGTTTCCACACCGTCCGGAATGCGGTATATCGTACGCAAGCTGCCGCCCGGATACATCAGCAGTCGTTTCATGTCCTTTGTAAACAGCACATCATCGACGACCGTCAGATACGGACTTGTCGGATCGACACGGATTTCCGTCAGCGAGATGAATTCCCGGTTCCCGTATCCGACGTCCTGTACGGTCGCGGAGAGCGAAACGCTTTGTATTGTGAACCTTGAACGATTGAGCGCATAATCGCCGAGGCTCGTCACCCCGTCCTCAACGACGACCCGCCGGATCTGATACGCAAGTTCTTCGTACGTATACCGGTAGCTGTCCTCCTCGTCAAAGTTCGTATCCCACATATCGCCGGTGCCGGTAAACGTCAGCGTTCTGTCCTCGTCGACGGTCCAGAACACGTTGTCCCCGCACTGACCGGGGACCGGAAATGCCCATCCGTTGACGCTGATCCATTCTGTCTGAGCTTCCGTTCCCGCAAACTTCGCGGTAATCTTCGTTTCGCCTTGCCGGATCGCATGCACGCATCCGTATTCATCCACGGCCGCGACTTAAGGATTGCTGCTGGACCATTCGATCGGCCCGTACGGAGAATAACAATACGGCTGGTTATAATAGCGCCCCACGGACAGGGAAAGCGTCTGTTCTTCACCGTGCTCCATCTCCCTCTCCGCGATGATCTTCATCCAGCAATCCTCGAACAGATCGGCTTTCATATTGATGATCTGTGCATAGGTTCCGGTCCGTTCGATCGGCATTTCGCTGCCCTGTCGCACGGAATGGACCTCCATGATCCCGGCCCCGTAAGGAGAATACGCTTCATCGCGAAAGAAGAGGGCAAGGCCGAAATACCGGTTGTCCAGTGAGATCATCGCGCCGTATGTTAAGCCGTATTCCGTGTCCTGCTCCCGCTCGCTTTGCTGATGCGAGAAACCTGTGACCATTTCCGTCAGGCTTTCCTCTGAAACTGCTCTTCCTTCAAATTCTGTCGTTGCGCCGTCCGGCACCAGATCGTAGACGCTTGCTCCGTTCAGGCAATACCATTCTTCCTTCGGGTATTTGCCGGTGGCGTATTCTGCGGAGCGCATCTCGGCAATGCGCTGCAGGCCCGCATCCCATTGCGCGGGAACATAGTCCCCGTTCGGCACGGCAAGCACGTCGTCGGACGGTTCGTACCCTGCGGAATCGTCCGCAAGCAAAAGCATCTGCGACCGGTCGCGCGGGTCGGGCATGTTTTGATAGCACGCCTGATATCGGTAAAGATTGATCAGACGGACGCTTCTTCCGAATCGCCGGAGAAGGTCCCTTCGATCAGTACCTGCACGTCATCGTCGACGGTTCGACAGTCGGAAGGATGACGGCGTCCGCCAATGCGGCGGGGATCAGGCCGATCGCCATGACAAGGCAGAGGATAAAGGCAATGATTCTGTTGGAATGTTTCATTGGAATGCTCCTTTCAAAAATGTGTTTTTGCTTTCTGCAAATAAGGGCAATGCAAAACCGGATCCGGTTTTATCAAAAAAGAGCTTTCGGCATTATGCAAGATCGTCCGTCAGCCCGATAAAGCAGCGAAGAATTCTTGCCGCGTCGTCCGCGCCGACCGATCCGTCGCCGTTGACGTCCGCGCGCGCGGCGGCGTCCCCGTCGAGCGTCGCAAGCCCGACCACGGTGCGCGCGATCAGCGCGGCGTCGCGGGAAGTGACTTCGCCGTCGCCGTCCGCGTCGCCGAGCAGGATCGGGTCTGCAGCGGCTTCGACCGGCGTGTGCAGCCATGCGGCAAAAAGCAGAACTGCGAGCAAAAGCAGAGAGAGCGTTTTGATGGTTTTCATGGGATACCTCCTTGTTTATTCTTCCGGTATGCGGCAGAGCGCCGCGTTTGCGTGACGGCTGTACGCCTTGTGATTCCCGATTCGCCTTGCGGCGGGGCAGATCGCCCGCGGTGTGCGCTTTTTTGCGTCCGGCGCGCGCCGTGCATGCAGGCGCATTCTGTCTCTTTGGATGAATTGCTCCATGTATATGCTCCTTTCCCGTGCCGGTCGTTCGGATGGTGTATCTATGTCAAAAGCGATCGGATCGCTTGAAATCCCGGCTTCGATATCCCGTCGAAAACGATTCATGGAGGAAAAACGTTTCGGAATATCCCGCTGCCGTCTGCGGCCGTTTTCTTTGAACACCTGCATTAAACCATACAGGAGGGGTTCCTTGTGCGGGTTTTTGGTTGCAATCCTGCAATCGGGCGAAACAAAAAAACACGTACGGCGGAATGCTTGACGCGTACGGTTTCGTTCGGTATAATATTATATATATTGGAATAAACGAGGTGATTCTGTATGCGTATGACAAAAATCATCTGTACGATCGGTCCGGCAAGCGAAAAGCCCGAGGTTTTCCGGGAAATGTGTCTTGCGGGCATGAACGTGGCCCGGCTGAACTTTTCCCACGGCACGCACGAAGAGCATCAGAAAAAGATCGACATGATCAAGGCGGTCCGCGAGGAGCTGAACCTGCCGATCGCGATCATGCTTGACACGAAGGGACCGGAATACCGCATCAAGACGTTCCGCGACGGCAAGGTGACCCTGCATGACGGCGACGATTTCACCTTCACCACGCGCGACGTGATCGGCGACGAGACGATCGTATCCGTCAGCTATGCGGGTCTCACCGAGGACCTGGCCGTCGGCGACCGGATCCTGGTCAACAACGGACTTGTCATCTTCGACGTTACGGCGATCGAGGGGACTGAGGTGCGCTGCCGCATCGTCACGGGCGGCGTGCTGTCCGACCGCAAGAGCATGAGCTTTCCGGGCAAGGTGCTGCGCCAGAAATACCTCAGCGAGCAGGACAAGGCGGACCTGCTGTTCGGCATCAAGAACGAGGTCGACTTCGTCGCCGCGTCGTTCGTTTCGTGCAAGCAGGACCTTCTGGACCTCAAGGGCTTCCTGTCCGAGCACGGCGGCGGCAGCATCGACGTCATCGCCAAGATCGAGAACCGCTCCGGCGTGGACAACATCGATGAGATCTGCTCCGTCTGCGAGGGCGTCATGGTGGCCAGAGGCGATCTCGGCGTGGAGGTCCCGTTTACCGAGCTGCCCGCGATCCAGAAGCATCTGATCACCAAATGCCGCATGCTCGGCAAGCGCGTCATCACCGCGACCGAGATGCTCGAATCCATGATCACCAACCCGCGCCCGACGCGCGCCGAGATCAGCGACGTTGCGAACGCGGTCTATGACGGCACCAGCGCGATCATGCTGTCCGGCGAATCCGCCGCGGGCAAGTACCCGGTGCTGGCGGTCCGCACGATGAGCGAGATCGCCGAGGAAACCGAGCGGCACATCGACTACGTCGGTCTGTTCGAGGCGCAGAAGTTCACGATCCGCAACCGCGTCGACGCGATTTCACACGCCGCCTGCACGATGGCGATCGACCTCAACGCCAGCGCGATCGTCGTCACCTCACTGAGCGGCCTGACCGTGCGCATGGTTTCGCGCTTCCGCGCGCCGATCCGCATCCTCGGCCTTGCCACGAATAAGAACGCGTGGTATAAGCTCGCACTGTCGTGGGGCGTCATCCCGTATCTCACCGAGCATTTCCCGAGCATGGAGGTGCTGAACTTCTACGCGCTGCGCGCCGCAAAGGACCGCCTGTCCCTGAAGCCGGGCGACACCGTCGTCATGACCGGCGGCAACACCAGCGGCGAAAGCGGCAACACCAACGTCCTCCGCATCGAAACGGTCGTCTGACCGACAGGGCGAAAAGACGGAAAGAAACCCGCCTCTCGGCGAACGAGGAAAATGGATAGCACAGAAGAACCGTCCCCTTGACACCAAAAACAGGGAAGGAGCGCGTTTTCACTGTTCCCTTTGTCATCCAGCAGTATCTGGAAAACTATTGCTTGCGGCAGGGGATAAGCCGCGCCGCCCGCATCTTTCCTTTTACGGAAAGGGCAGTACAGAAGCAGCTTGCGCTTGTGTGCGATTACCTGGGCTTCCATGGGATCAGCACCCACAGCTTTCGGAAATACTATGCAACAGAAATCTACCGCAACAACGGCTTTGACATTGCCCTTGTCCAGCGTCTTTTGCAACATTCCAGCGCAAGCGTGACACAGCGCTACATCGGCATTGAGCCGCAGCGCATCGAACAAGCGATTGAGGGGCACGCGCGGCTTCTATAAGAAAAGCGAGAGGGGAAACCTCTCGCTCTTTTTATGCAACTTCTGCGTTGTCGGTCCACAGTTCGCACTGTGCAAGAACAGTCTGGACCGCATCTTCCATTCCTTCGGGCGGATACTTGTAGCGCTTCAAAAGCTTTTTGACCATCATCCGCATTTTTGCCCTTATCGATCCGGAGACCTTCGATATGGTGCAGACCCTGATGGCCACCCGCAAAATGGGTCGGAACCGCAAGAGCTCGGTCAGCATCTTTTCCAGCAAGGTCAAGTGCGGCGACTGCGGCAGCTGGTACGGTCCAAAAGTCTGGCACAGCAACGATGCCTACCGGAAGGTCATCTGGCAGTGCAATCACAAGTTCGATGGTCAAAAATGCGCCACACCGACACTCACCGAGGATGAAATAAAAGAACTGTTCCTCCGGGCCGCCAATCAGGTGATCGACCAGAAGGAACAGTTTATAGCCATATACGAACAGGTCCTTTCAAGGAGCCTCGACACCACAGCCCTTGAGGGAGAGCTAAGCGAGCTGGAAGCTGAGATCAACATCGCTGCCGAGCTCATTGAGGAGTGCATCAAGGAAAACGCTCACGTTGCCCTCAATCAGGCTGAATACCAGAAATGGTACGATGGTCTGGTAGCCCGGTTCGACAAGGCCAAGGCCAGACACACCGAGGTCACTGACCTGATTGCCGAGCGCACGGCCAGAAAGCACCAGATCGAAACCTACCTGAAAGAGCTACGGAGCCGGGAGCCGCTGACGGAGTTCCGGGAAACAGACTGGCTGGCGATGGTGGACTACATCACCGTTCACAGAAAGAACGACATCCGGGTGACCTTCAAGGACGGCACCGAAATCAAAGCATAATCCCATAGACGCAGAAACGCCTCTGAACCACATCGGCTCGGAGGCGTTTTTGTTATACATTGATCTTTTTTATCTTGCCTATTGGGGTAGCGGCATTTTTATCGAACAGTACCACATTTTTCCCTTCAGGGAATACTGTGCTTGAATAAACGATACCTGCATATCCAAGAGATAAAAAGTATTGGGCCATGCACTGAAAAGGCGAATACATGAGTTCTTTATCTTCAGTTTCCACAGGAACAAAAATCTGTTTTGATAGCAGCCTTGCATAAGTATAAGCCGCCCACCGTGTAAACTTCTCCTTAATATCACTGACATCTGGCGTCTGGGCATATCCTTTACGCATGATGCCGTCTACGGCCTTCTTTACTTCACGGTTACGAATATCATTAGCAGAATTCTCAAGTTGCCTGTTTAGATCTTCATATAGAACATCTTCTGCTATCGTGAGGTCAACAAGCGTTTTTTCTGAATAATCCTCGTTAAGTTTGAACTGACACAAACCGAACAGTTCACCTGCTTCAGCTCGACATTCTTTTAAGGCACAATTCTCAGCAACGCACGGATCGCCTATGGCCAAATACAACCATTCTACTCCCGGAGGGCTAAACCGATTGTGCTTCGTAATATAGTCCTTGTTTGGTATAAATCTGCTATACGTTGGATCGGGATCAGCGGGACGAAGTCTTCCTGCTCTCATTAGAGTCGTGGGGCAGGCTAATATGCTTTCTGCTGATACATCAAAAAACGGATGACAGTGTGAAAAAAGATCATCAAAAACCTTTAAGAATGTGGTGTCTGCTTTTGCAGCATCAAGCTCGTTGTATGAAAAAACACCTGTGGCTAAAGCTGAACGAAAATCCTCCCACGTTCGCTGAATGGTTTCTTCACTTTTGGAAATGTCAGAGAATTCAAAAAGGCTCATAGTTTTAAACCGTCTCCTTGTTCTGTGATTTTCGGGAGGATTTCAAGGAAGTGCTGGCCAATCTTCTCTGCATCATAGCCGTTGGCCTCGCAGATGAACCGAACGGTATCCGGCAGCAGCACATGGCCTTTTGCTTTCTCCGCTTTGTACTTCTGCCACTCTTCAAATTCTTTATTTGTGATTTGCTTCATGGTGGTTACCTTTCCAGAATCCATAATCAGGCTTTTTGCTTTTTTACCATCAAAAAGCCTTTTTCCAGCCTTGCCTGATCACCAAAAACATCCTTCATTGGAGCTGTGTCTAAGCTCCATGTCCCAACAATAATCAGACACCCGCCGGTTTTTAATACACGGTTACATTCCTCTTCAATGCGATTCCATTGGGTCTGAACGTGGAAGAAAGCATTATATAAAACCACGGTATCAAATCGGCAATCGGGGAATTCCATTTTCGTGGCGTCCATAATGCTGAAATAAACGTTCCCTAACGAACTTAGATCACCGAGCCTACTTGCATCAAGATCAATGCAATGAACGCAACGTGCCAAGCGAGATGCTGAGGCTGAAAACTCAGCTCCTCCACAGGCTACTTCGAGGACGTCCTTATCTTTTATTTCTGACTCTATAAGTTTTACAAGAGCGTCTGTTTTCTTCATAACTACACCTCTTTTTCTGTTTATTATACCGACGATGTATGAACATTTCTACCGATAAAAACAGCCGGGACACCCCGACTTCCACAACTTACCCCTCAAATGCCAACTTACCCCTCAAGCGGCAAAATCGGCGGAGGAATAATTAAATTGTATCAATCTCGGTGTTTTTATATCATAGATGCGGCAATTCTCAAAGGGCTTCAGCACCTCGACCAGCGTCCGAACGACGCAGCCAGGCGTATAGAATTCGCCGCCGCCCTTGCCTTCTTTTGCGGCAAACTGCGCAATACAGTATTCATAGGTTCGGCCCAGAAGGTCCTGATCCTCCTCGGAGCCATCCATGTGCAGATTGTTGGTAAACAGGTCCACGACTTCGCCCAGCACCTTTTTATCCAGGTCAGGGCTGGCATAGACCTTCGGCAGAACACCCTTCAGCGTCTTGTTTTCGTCCTCGATGGCACGCATGGCGTCATCCAGGACCTTGCCGATCTCAGGAGAATGGGCATATTTTGCAATATACTTCCAGCGTGCGGTTTCAGGCACGAAGAAGATGTTGTCCTCCATATAGGCGTCTGGATCGTCCTCAAAGCCATCGCCTTCCGCCACCAACTCTGCATACCGCTTTTCAAAAGCAGCGGAGATGTAGCGCAGGAAGATAAGACCAATGATGATTTTTCGGTATTCTGCGGCAGGAATAGAACCCCACAGGACGCACGCTGCGTCCCAAAGCTGTTTCTCAAACCCAAGATTCGCCTGTGTATCTTTTGCCATGCTCATTTCTCCTGTCGGTTTAGTGATACTTTATTATAACATACGAACCATTGATAGAAAAGTACGAATTGAATATTTTACTGCTTTCTATGAAAAAGTATGGTATAATAAACAAAACATTGGAGGGCGGGCGGCATGGAAGAAAGAGACTACACGAATTGCGGCAGAAAGCAGAATCAGCGGCTAAAGCCTTATCTGATTCTGCAAATTCTTATGCGCGAATCCGATGCCAACCATGTTCTGTCATCAAAAGAATTGGCGAACAAGCTTGCGGACTGGGGCATCGAAGGAGCAAGGCACAGGGTGTCAGGGAGACGGTTCGGTTGACACGCACTGCTGTGCAGGATCCGGGCTCGCATGCCGCGCAAGGTATGCGAGCTTTTTTCGTTCGTCCTCCGCTTCCAGGGACGCCGTGCCGTGTTCGCCGCCGAGGAATTCGAGATGGTGCCGGAACTCGTGCCGCAGAACGCCGCGGATCAGCGCCTTTGCCTGCGCGGCGTCCGCCTGCGGATAGGTCCGGTCAAAGGAGCCTTTGTAGAGAACGATCTGCCGGATGCCGGATCGCACCGTATACAGCCCCAGCGTGTACAGATCGCCCGCGCGGGCATAGTCCGGAATCACGAGCGCTTCGGACACGACCACGCCGCCGGACAGCTCCCGGAAGAACGGCTCCGGAAATTCGTCCAGCAGTTCTGAAACAATGCGCTGGTATTCCGCAAGGTCGATCATGGCTTTGTCGCCGCTTGCGGCGCGGCGCAGCCGCACGAAACGGCCGGCGCGGACGGTTTTTGATCGGATCTCATCGGATCGCCTCCCCAAAGAGTCTGTTTTGTACAGTATACCATACTGCGCCCGAAAGGGCAATCATCTTCATCCGGCGCCTTGGCATTGAAGGACAGGGAAGCGCGTCTCAGCCGCGCAGAAGGTGAACGCGCGTGACAGGATACGGAGCGGCCGCGGGACGGCGTTTGTGCGGAAAAGTTGCGTTTCGCGATTGACGGCGGGCAGGGAATACGGTACAATAACAATGATACTATACATCATGGAGGTACAGTTATATGATCAAAAAGTGGGTTTGCACCGTTTGCGGTTACGTTCACGAGGGCGCGACTCCGCCGCAGGAGTGCCCGGTCTGCCATCAGCCGGCGTTCAAGTTCAAGGAAGTGCAGGAAGAAGTCGTTTGGGCGGCCGAGCACGTCGTCGGCGTCGCAAAGGGCGTTCCGGAGGATATCATCGAGGACCTGCGCGCCAACTTCCAGGGCGAATGCACCGAGGTCGGCATGTATCTCGCTATGGCGCGCGTCGCGCACCGCGAGGGCTATCCGGAGATCGGACTCTATTGGGAAAAGGCCGCGTTTGAAGAGGCCGAGCATGCGGCAAAGTTTGCGGAGCTCCTCGGCGAAGTCGTGACCGATTCCACCAAGAAGAACCTCGAAATGCGCGTGGACGCCGAGCACGGCGCGACCGCGGGCAAGACGGACCTTGCGAAGCGCGCAAAGGCTTTGGGCCTTGACGCCATCCACGACACCGTCCATGAAATGGCTCGCGACGAGGCCCGACACGGAAAGGCGCTGAAGGGACTTTTGGAGAGATATTTCAAATAAGAACAGTCAAGGGCGTCGGTTTTCCAACGCCCTTTTGGGAGGTGCGGTATGATCAGACGAATACTGTCGGCGCTGCTTGTCTTTCTTCTTTGCCTGGGCTGCGTACACGGCCTGACGCAAACGGACGGCGCAAAAGGATCGGAAGGAGGCAGGGAGGACAAAATGGGCGGAATCGTCGATGCGCTTCATGCGCTCGGTTTTGATGTGAAGGAGGATTCTTCGCTGAAGGGAGCCTTCGGGGGAAACAGCGGGATCGAAGCATATATGCTGTTGGCAGAGCTCGGAATGGGCGAGTATGATTTTGAGTCCGGCGAGTGGACGCCGAGCTCGGATCAGGTATACGCGTTTGACGCCGAGGTTTTTGACATTGACCATATGTATACGCTCTTTCTGAAAGGGATACAATCCATTGTTCCCGATATCGAAATCACGGAGGTGAAGGAAGATTTATCCGGAATGACGGAGGAAATGACGTCCTCGGAGGAATCGGGAGAGATGACCGACGGGACGCGAAGCGTCTCCTTCCTCTGCAACGGTCATCCCTATGCAATCGAACTGACAAGCTACGGTGATTGGATCAACCCTGAGATCATTGATTTCATGGAGGATGTGCTGGAAAAGGAAAACTGCCCCAAACGGCTGCATCTGCTTCCGGTCATGGATCAGGTCGCGGTTTTGGTTTACTGTACGGAAGAGCAGGCGGCTGCGCTTGACGCGCTGATCCGAGGATAATCGGCAAAGCGCGCAAAGGGCCTTTTGGAGAGATATTTCGCATAAGCAAAACGCCTTGCAAGAGAGAGCTTTCGGGAGAAAAGAACGGGCAATGCTTGCGCATCGCATGAAAACGCTGATGGGGATGGTCCGGCGGCGTGAGTTCCGACGGATCTGGAAAAGCGCTGCGGCGTTTGTACCGCAGCGGATCTACTCGCTTTCCGCGAGCCGCAGGGACAAGCGCTACGGCGGAATATCGGTGAACAAAAGGATCCCGTCGAGGTATCCGGAGCAGGGCGCGTACGCCACGCAGAGCTCCGACTATCGCTGCTTAAAGCGCGTTTTTTGCGAGGTACCGCTGCGGCCGGACGACGTATTCGTGGATGTGGGCTGCGGCGAGGGGCGCGTGTTGACGTATCTGCACGAAAAAGGATTCCGCGGCAGGGCGATCGGGATCGAGCTGGATGAAGCGGTTGCGAAAACGGCGATGCAGCGCACGTCCGCATGCCCGAACGTCACGGTCGTCTGCGGAAACGTGCTGGAACAGGGCGACCTGCTCAAGGATGCGACCGCCGTCTATCTGTTCAATCCGTTCTCCCGCAGCGTCATGCACGCGCTTGTCGGGCTGTTGGAATCCGTCTGCATTCATCCGGTCCGCGTCTATTACCTGAACTGCCTGTATGCGGGCGAGCTGGAGGACGGGCGGTGGATCTGCCTGTCGAAGGGAGAGATCCGGCGCCGCGGCTGCCGCCCCATGAGGTTTACGGTACATGAGCTGCATATGCTTGTGCAATAAATCATCGCCGCAACCGCGCCGAGAAGAGACATAAAAAGCCACCCGTTGAGGGTGGCTTTGGTGTCCCCGGCGCGATGAGAACGCGCGGCCCTTCGCCGGGGAGGCGAATGCTCTGCCTGCCGAAAAAACCGATTCAGCGGATGCATTCCGCCAAGGCGGAGGTATCGAGTTTGTCAAACTGCGCAAGGAACGGGAAAAGCTCCCGCAGAATCACCTGCGCGCCGCCTGCGCTGTCGGATTCGACATTCAGCGGCATCAGAGGATCGTGCAGACTCATACGCAGCAGGAACCAGCCGTTTCCGTGTTCCTCGTCGAGGTTGACACGCACACCCTCGTAATTGTTCGGCGCCAAAGACCAACCCGGCTGTGCGGCGGTAAAGGCGCGGAGTTTTTCAATGACGTCGTTTCCGTATGGCCCGAAATCCGTCAGAAGCAGGTTCATGCGGATCTCGCAGCTTTCCGCAGGCTCCTTGAGATCGGCAATCAGCGACTGGAGCGTATACCCCTCTCTGCGTCCCTTTGACAGCTCGATCAGCAGCCGCGTGACCAGATATGCGCCGTCGTCCAGGAAATAGTTTTCCTTCATGGCGCCGTGTCCGGAGGTTTCCATGGCAAGCTGGCTGTCGTGCCCCTCCGCGTTGAGACGGACGGACTCGTTGATGACGTTCCGATAGCCGCGCTTAAACCGATGGTGTACGCCGCCGTGCGCTTCGATAAACGTCGCCAGTCCGGTGGATGTGATGGAATCGGTGACGATCGTCGTGCCGGGATGCTCTCTCAACAGGATCGCCGCAATCATGGCAATGAGCCGGTTGCGATTCAGTTCGCTGCCGTCCGACAGCACCGCACCCGCACGATCCACATCGGTGTCAAAGATGATGCCGAGATCCGCCTTGTTCTGCACGACGGCCTCCGTGATCGCCGCCATTGCCGTTTCGTTTTCGGGATTGGGAATATGGTTCGGGAACATGCCGTCGGGTTCGAGGAACCGGGAACCCGTCGTATCTGCGCCCAGCGGCTCCAGCACCTGCGCGACATAGAATCCGCCCGCGCCGTTGCCCGCGTCCACAACGATTCTCAACCCCTCCAGCGGGCGCATCAGGCCGGTTGCCTCCCGCACCTTGCGGCACAGGATCTCGGCGTATCTGGGCATGAAGCTGCCGCTTGAAACGGAGGACGCGGGCAGTCCGGTATGCCCGTCGGACCCCGCCAGCGTCAGAATCGCCTTGATGTCCTGCTTCTCCAGACCGCCTTGGTTGGTAAAGAACTTAAAACCGTTGCGGTTGAAGGGCAAGTGACTTGCTGTGACCATCACGGATGCATCGTAAAGGAATCCGTCGGTAATCGTAGCCATAAACATTGCGGGCGTCGAAGCCATCCCGAAGTCCGTTACGGCAATCCCTTCCGCCGCGAGCGCTTCGCCGATCCAACCGGACAGCGTCGGTCCCGTCAGGCGCGAATCGCGTCCGATCGCCACGCGGATTGCGTCTTTGTTCAGGCGTTTTCTCAGCCATAGTGCGAACCCGCGACCGATGTCCCTGCATGCCTGCTCTCCGAGGTTCACGCTTTGACCGGCAATCCCTTCCATTGCCACACCGCGTATATCGCTGCCGTTCTGCAAACCATAATACTCCATATTGTCTCCTCCGATGATCGTTCTCCATCGATTTTTCCTATCAATTATAACGGTTTCGTCCGCGGTCGGCAATATCATATGACAGAAAATCTCGAATACTTCGGAACAATCTGTAACCATGCTGCCACCGCCTATACGAACTGCGTTCTCATCGCGCCGATAAGGGACACGAAAAACCACCCGGCGGCGCCCCGCAAAAGGTTGGTAGCGACAGAGCGCCGTTGTGAGCGCGCTTGCAAGCGAACAGGCGAATGGAGCGTGACCTTTTGCGGAAAGGAGCCGCAGCGGAGCGGGCGAGCGGTGACATTTTCTCCAAAAAGAGAAATGTCGCCGCGAACGATGCGAAGTCCGCGGCGACGGACCTGATTGAATACGCAAAAACCCATCTCCCGATCCTTTTGGGGACGCAGGTCACGGTCTTCCGATCGCAGATCCCGCGTCCTGCCAACCGGATCCATTAAGCAGCAAAACGCTCCCAAGCAGGGAGCGCTTTTGATTGAACTCATTCAGAGAAACAGCAAAACGGCTGTTGCTCTTTTCTTCATACCGTGTAATTCAAATGGCATTGTTTTTGACAAACAGGCATTCCTTTTGCCGCACCAATAATGCTTTGATCCTGCCGAATTCGCCTGCATCCGTCGCTTCCGCTTCCTGCGTCGATGCTTCCGGTCTGCTTTTTACGATCGCTTTCGTATACGCTTCAATACTTTTCCGGATTTCTAACAATTCGTCCCTGTTCGGAATCGTCAGCTTTCCCGCGCGATCATATCCGTCCATCTCCTCCAGCGTGCCGATCAGCTCATCTAGCGCTTCTTCCTCGATTACGCCCGCCTGCGTTGACCGGGTATAGTCCGGAAGCATCACCGCGAGCGCACTGCATGTGCGGTTTATTCTTGCAGCTTCCTTTTCCGCCGCGAAATCTTCTTTCGTTTTACCTCTGTTTCTGAATATCTTTTTGATCCAAAGGACCGCGGCGGTCAGAATGCCGAGAGAAACATCCTGGACCGTCGCTTCGATCACGGCGTCCTCGTTGATCCGGTTTCCGGAGCCGTCGTCGTGCGCGGCATACCAAAGCTTCTGCCCAGCGTCGAGTTTTTCGATCCATTCGGTATTCATCTCTGTCTTTAATCCGGCATCTGTCATATATGTTCCTCCCATAAAGATCCTATCTGATTCGTTTATTATGTATTATACTTGCTTTCACGCTGTAAAACAAGCAGATAAAGCCGGACAGTATGCATTTTTTACAATAGGCAGTTTTCCCAGCATGTAGTAAAAGAAAACATGAAGAGGTGGAAAAGAAAAAATCCCCGAAAACGCAGTGTTTTCGGGGGATTGGCGTCCCCGGCGCGATTCGAACCCACGACCTATCGCTTAGGAGCGGGCGACTAAAGCGTGATAATAAGTATATATAGTCGAGAAGTGCCCTATTTTAGGGCTTTTTTCGTAGAACTAAAGTGATAATAAGTATATATGTATTGCAACATTCTAATAAAAATGTGGTAAAAATGTTGCACTTTTTGGTTCTCTTTAATTGTATTATGAACAGCTTTATTCTCGTATGTTGTTGCCTATAAGCGACAACACCAAACCAACTTATGATAATCTCGGAATTACGCTTTTATTAGTTCAGCCGGTTGATTGTTGAAAATGTATTATTACATTATGTTTCAATTGCGGTTTCCTTTGTTCAGCTTGTTTTGACTATACGTAATCCCGTTGCTTTTGTCAAGAATTATGTTAGAATACATATTATATTACAGTTTTATTTACCAGGGGGGATTTATATGATGGACAGCCTGATACAGAGTCTGCCTGAAGCAATTAGAAAGCATATTGAAGGAAGAGAATACACAATAGACGATATGGGTAAGTCAGGATCGAAGGTACTTATCTTCGAGGATATGGTGTTGAAGATCACAGATAAGCCTTGTGATGATATAGACGCAGTCGAAATGATGCGCTGGCTTGAAGGCAAGATCCCAGCACCTCGG
>JAEEGL016508205.1_pt1 | contig 15397 bp, 14 predicted proteins | sample 9134231 | NCBI WGS metagenome assembly JAEEGL01 (sample SAMN16246548, study PRJNA631951) | gut metagenome | biome: gut microbiome; feature: rumen; material: fiber-attached | host: Bos | place: Iran: Karaj | collected 2018-10 | reverse complement strand
CTTGATATTCATCATATTTAATAGTAAATCTAATATCATCCTTTAGAAATAACTCTCTTAATAATTCCAAGTCAACTATTACTGGATTTTCTTTTTTTGTAAGTCCGATATAAATATATTTATATCTAAGTGTTTCATCACTTGGTTTTTCGTTAATTAAATTTTTAACTACATTACTTTTAAAATCATCTGGTTTAGCTTTTTCTATTTCTTTTGTTGCAAAAACTGGATATTTACTACGATAATCTTCATCAGCACCATTAGCCCATAAATTACTTACAAAAATTAATGATTCTAAAAATTCTTCGTAAGCCTTCCTTGTATTATTTTCAATTTCTTGATGAATAACTTTTAATTCATCAACTGTTTTAAAATATTCTTTAATTTCTTTAATCATATTTCCCCCTAAAGCAAAAAATATTATATATGAAATAATATTATATGTCAAATATGATATAGTTTGTTTGTTGACTTAACATTTATTACTTGATAAAATATGTTTTGTCAAGAGGTCATTATGAACGAGTTAGAAAAATTAGCTAAAGAAAATAAAGAGAATTATTTAAGATATTTAAAAAGAATGACTGATAATCTTAATACTTCAACAAAGGGTTTAATTCCTGGAATGGTAACTGAATCTAAAAGTGTACTTGATGTTGGTTGTGGTAGTGGTGTATTAATGGAAGCTATTGAAAAAACTAATCCTAAAATAAGAATTACCGGTATTGATATTAATCAAGAATCAATTGATAAATTAAAAGCATTAGGTAAAAACTGGGAATTATATCATTTAGATTTGCATGATTTCTCTCGTCAAAAGTTTGATACAATTATCTTTTCATCAGTATTACATGAAATATCATCATATTATGAAAATGAAGAGAAAAGATTTACTGGTATTCCAATAAAAGAAGCTTTTGATAAAACAAATGAGTTACTTGAAAATAATGGATCAATTATAGTAAGAGATGGTTTACTTGTAGCAAAAGAAGAACTTAATAAACGAGTATTAATTACCTTTAAAGATCCTAGTGATATCATCTGGTTATATAAGTTTAGAAATGACTTTAGAGGTTTTGATAAACATCCAGAAATAAGTAAAGAAATAATAAAGAAAGGTGATAATACCTTTGAAGTTGGATTAGCTTTCTTAAAAGAATTTCTATGTACATTTACGTGGGGTAAATCAAGTTTTCCTAGAGAAGTTCAAGAAATATTTGGCATATTAGATAGAGAAACATGGGTTAGTCTGCTTGAAGAGGCTGGTTTTGAAATAGAGACTATATTAGAATCCCAAGAAGAATATGAAAAATATCTATCACCAAAAGTAGAATTAAAAAACATAGATGGAACTAAGTTAACTTATCCAATGATGAGTATTTTAATTAAAGCTAGGAAAAAAGAAAAAAGATAATAATTAAAATGTCAAACAAGCGTTATTAGCTTGTTTTTCGTTGAAGAAAAAAACATTATATGGTATTATTATATTGAAAAAGGGTAGTATATGAAAAAGAAATTAGGTTATTTATTATTAATTATAATTAGCATTGTTGGTTCAAGGATGATATTTGGTAAGGATTATCATTTGAATAGCGATAATTTAAAAGAAGAAAATTTATATGTATATAAAGATTTTGCCAAAGGTATTATCACAACTTTTATTGATAATGAAGACTTCTATTACGTTAGTAAAATAAGTGATAAACATTATAATGTAGTTAAATATAATTTAGTAAATGATAATGTTGAATCACAGTATTCATTTAATACAACAAGTGAATTATCAAAAGTTAATTTGTTTAAACAGAATGGTAATATTTATTTAACTTCTTATAATAGTGATTATTATAAATTTGATAAGAAATTAAATTTGCTTGGGAAAGCAACAGTTAATCTTGATAATGCTGCAACATATGGCATATATAATGATAAGTTAGTCTATGCCATAGATAACGAAATATATTATAATGATAATTTGTATGCAAAAGTTCCAGCTAGTTGTGGTAAAAGTACTGAAATATTATATGATCGTGACACATATATTCATTTTTATAATGAAAATACGGGCTTTGGATGTTTATATAATATCAATGATAAGAAAATAGAATATTTAGATTATGAAAATGCATCATATGTTAAAAATATGCTTTTAGAGTATCAAGATAATCGTTTAAGTTTTAAATATGATGGTAATACCTATTATTTTAATGATATAACCGAATCTAATAATTTAAAAATGAATGATAGTGGTGATTATTTATTTACTATTGATAGTACTAATAATAAATTAAGAATATATAATATTGAGTCAAGAAAGATTATTTATGAGAAGATAGTTTCTGATATCAATGATGGCAAGATAGGTAATATAATGATTGATGATTATGTTTTCTTCACTTTAACCAAAAATGGAAAAACAGATTTATATGTTTGGGATTATTTAAAAGAAACTAGACGTGGTTTTGATATGATTTCTTACGATGAGAAAGAGTATAAATTTAAGAACAATGAACTTAAAGAAGATATAAAAAACACTTATAATATTGATGTATTAATATATGATCAAGCTGTAGATTATTTTGATAATTATTATGTGGTAGCTTCTTATGATGATATATTAATTAATTCAAGACTAAGTATTTTAAAAGAAATGTTAACAGAGTTTAATCAAGAAGAAGTAAGCAAATTACAAGGAATAAAGATATATTTTGATAAAGAAATTGTATCTAGTAGTGGTAATGAAAAAGTAGTTTCATTAGTTATTAATAAAGATAAGAAATATATTATGGCATTTAATATTACAAATGATTATTTTAAAGATAACATAAAAAGTGAATTTATTAAAATAAATCCAAATTTAGAAAAAAATATTGATGTTATAGATTAAGATAAGTTATAATTAATTATATATTTTGGAGGTGTATATGGATAAAATTAATATTTTGTATGAGGAAGAAGCAATTCAAAAAAGAGTTAAAGAGATTGCACTTGGATTATATGATACATATAAAGATGAAGAAGTTGTCTTTGTTTGTACATTAAAAGGCGCGGTATTCTTTGCTTGTGATCTTTTAAAAAGATATCCAGGAGATGCTAGATTAGAATTCTTGCGTGTATCTAGTTATGAAGGAGAATCTTCAACTGGTAAAATTAATCTAAAGATGCCACTTGATGCCGAAAAGATTAATGGTAAGCATGTAGTTATTGTGGAAGATATTGTTGATACCGGATATACCTTAGAATACATAACTAAGTATATAGGTGATATGCATCCTAAATCATTAGTAACTTGTACATTATTAGATAAAAAAGCTCGTCGTGTAGTTGAAATTGATCCAACTTATTCCGGTTTCGTTATTGAAGATTTGTTTGTTGTTGGATATGGACTTGATTATGATCAAAAATATCGTAACCTTCCATATATTGGAGTAGTTGTAAAGGAATAAAATTAAAATATGTAAATGGGTGTCAAATTTAGACAAACCACTTGCATATTTTTTTTGTAAAGTTTATTCTAATAATAGAGGGAGAGTGAAAGAGTGTGATATATCCATCTATTGATAAACTTTTGAATCTAATTAATTCAAAATATGAACTTGTTCATGTAGCCGCAGCGAGAAGCTATGATATAAAACATAATGGCAATTTACAAATGCCAAAAGAAAAATACAAATCTAAAAAGAACATTGGGAAAGCTCTTGAAGAAATAGTTGAGGGTTTAGTAGTTGTTAAAAACGATTGACAAAATCTAATAACTTTTCTATACTATAAATAGATAGAGTAAGAGGTGGAAGATGGTTTTACGTAATAAAAAAGGACAGGCATTAGTCGAATATGTTTTAATCATTGCTTTAATATCTGTTGTTATAATTGGATTAGTTAATGCTTTTGGCGGTTATTTAAAAGATTCTATGACTAAATCAAGTTGTGGTCTGACTGGTCAAGAGTATGTTAAGGGCTCAAAACCCGGAGAAGGATATTGTAAGGATTAAGTAGTAGGTTTCTATTACTTTTTTCTTTAGGAGGAAGTATGAATTACCAAAAAATAAAGGGCAATGGATATGATATTCATATTATAAATAATAAGAAGTTTCATACTGTTGATTGTCGAATATATTTTACTGAAAATGTTGATTTGGAATTAATCACTTATCGTAATGCATTGATAAGTGTTTTAACTTATGCAACAAAAAACTATGATACTAAAGAAAAGTTAATTAAAAAGTGTCAAGATTTATATTCATTAGTACCAGTTTCATCATCTGTAAGAAATGGTAATATATTGACAACTAAATTTGGTTTATCAACTGTAAACTCATTATATATAAAGAATAATAATTTAATTGACAATATCTTATTACTAAAAGAAATTATCTTAAATCCTTTGGTAGATGATAAAGCATTTTCTAAGAAATATTTTAATATTATCAAAAAAGAGTTAGAAACTGAGACAAAAACTATTTCAGAAGAACCAAGACTCTATGCAAATATTATGTTATTAAAAGAATTTAATGATGATCGAATTTTGTCTGGTTATAGTAACTTGGATATATTAAGTAAAATGGATGAGAAGAAGTTATATGATAGTTACTATAAAATGATTACTAATAGTAAAATAGATATTTTTATATCTGGAAATATTAGTAATACTAAAGAAATAGTTAAAGTAATAAATGATAATTTTAATTTTTCAAATTCCAACTTTAAATTAAAAAATCCTTTGATAGTTCATAATGATTATCGAAAAGTTCCAATTATAAAAGAAGAGATAAAGAACTATCAGCAATCAAAATTAGCTATGGGGTTTAAAATGGTTGACTTAACTGATTTTGAGAATCGTTATGTATCTTTTGTTTTTAATACTTTATTTGGTGGGGGAGCTAATTCTTTTCTTATGCGTTATGTAAGAGAAGAACAATCACTTTGTTATTATATTAATAGTTATATTAATCGTATGGATAATATTGTTTTAGTTAATTCGGGAATAAACTATGAAAACTATGATGTTGTAGTAAACTTAATAAAAGAAATTTTAGGAAGAATTATTGAAGGAAAGTTTACGATAAAAGACTTAGATGAAGCTAAAATGGAACTTTTAATTGGCTTATCTTCTATTTTTGAAAGTAATAAGAATATTATTGAATACCATTATGGTATGGAAATATTTAATAGTGCAACTGTTGATGAAAAAATTAAAATGATCAAAAAGGTTACTAAAGAAGATATTATGGCTTTTGCTAAAAAGATCAATATGGAAGCTATTTTCTTCTTAAAGGGGGAATTATGATAATTAAAAGTTATTTTGGAAAAGAACAAAAAATCTATTATGATAAACTTAACAATGGTTTAGAGGTATATTTGTTGCCTAATAAAAATCAAACAAACTATCATGTTGAAATAGTGAGTAAGTATGGTTCAGGTATTAAAGAGTTTATTCCGATAGAGGAAAATGATTATCTTAAATTGCCTTTGGGGGTAGCGCATTTTCTTGAACATAAAATGTTTGATACTGATGAAGTTGATGCTTTTAAGTTTTATAGTAAAACGGGGACATATGTAAATGCCGCGACAAACTATTTTTATACCAAATATTATATTGATGGAAAGAAAGCGTTTAAAAAGAATTTTGAATACTTGTTAAATATGGTTTTTACACCGTTCTTTAAGGAAGATAAGATTGAAAGTGAAAAAGGTATCATCGCGGAAGAAATAAAAATGTATGATGATGAACCGGAATGGATTATTGATTATGAAAGTAAGAAAAACTTATTTTATACAACTGTTAATGAAAAAATAGCGGGAACAGTTGATTCAATAAAGAGTATTAACACAAATATTTTAACTAAAACATATAATACTTTCTATCAACCTAGTAATATGTTTATTGTTATAACTGGTAATATTAAGATAGAAGATGCAATGGATGTTATTAAGAATAATAGTTCAATTAAACTAAGAAAAACTAATTATCCAATTATAACTAGAAAAAAAGAAGAGCAGATATATTCTAAAGAAGAATATTCTAAACTATATGAAAACATTGTTGTACCAAAACTTGTATATGCATATAAGTTTGATTTAAATGCTTTTAATAGTGATTATGTTAAAACTAGATTATATTTAAGTTTGCTATTTTCTTACTTATTTGGTGAAACAAGTAAATTTAATGAAAAAGTATTAAGTCAAGAATTAGCAATTGATTTTTATATGGATCATATTACTTTTGATAATATTTATTCATTTAGTATTGAAGCGGAATCAGAATATGCAGATTTATTTAAAGAAGAAGTTGATGATACTTTAAAAAATATTTATATTTCCGAAGAAGACTTTGAAAGGACAAAGAAAATCTGGCTATCAGTAGTCATAAGAGGACTTGATAATAAAGAAAATCTAGCTTATTCAGTAGTTGATGATATTATTAAAGATGGTATGGTCTTTGACCAAATAGAACTAATTAATAAAATAAATTATCAAGAATTATTAGAGTTAATTTCTAAGATAGATTTTACTAATAAATCATTTGTGTTGATGCTTCCAAAAGATTAGAAAATACACATTTATAAAGCGTGCAGTGCATGCTTTTTTTTTATGCACTTTTTCTTGGGTTGACACTTTTAAAAAAATTAGTGTCAACTAATAAATTTATTAATAAAAAGAGTTTACTTTTAGATATTAAAATGGTACTATATAATTGAAGTGTGGCACAAAGTGGTGAAAAGTGGGGGATAAATATGTTGTCAGGAGAGTATCGCCATAGTATTGATTTAAAAGGAAGAGTAATTATTCCAAGTAAAATGCGTGATGAAATGGGTAGTAAAATAGTTATTACTCGTGGACTTGACGGTTGCTTATTTGGATATAATGAAAAAAACTGGAACAGTATTTTGGAAAAACTAAATACTTTACCATTTACTAAGCGAGATGCTCGAAACTTCACTCGTTTTATGACAAGTGGTGCTATCACTTTGGAATTCGATAGACAGGGAAGAGTAAACATTCCTAATTATCTTAGTGACTATGCAAATCTTTTAAAAGATGTTGTAATCGTCGGAGTAATTAACCGTATTGAAATATGGTCAAAAGAAAAATGGGAAGAGTTTATGAATAATAATGTAGAAAGTCTATCTGATATTTCGGAAAATTTATTTGATTCAAATTTTGAACTATAGGAGGAATTATGCATTATACAGTAATGAAAGATGAATCTATTATGGCTCTTAATTTGAAAGAAGACGGTGTGTATGTTGATGCAACACTTGGTTATGCAGGAGATAGTAGTGAAATACTAAAGCGTGTTAAGAAGGGGTTCTTATTCGCCTTTGATCAAGATAGTGAAGCTATTACTTGGTCAGACAACGTGCTAAAACAAATTGGAAATAACTATGAGATTATTAAGTCAAATTTCTTATATATGAAAGAAGAACTTAATGCTCGTAACATTCAAGGGGTAGATGGTATTTTATTTGATCTCGGTGTTAGTAGTCCGCAATTAGATACGGATTACCGTGGGTTTTCATTCCACAAAGATGCAAAATTGGATATGCGCATGGACTTAAATAGTAACTTTAGTGCATATGATGTCGTAAACACTTATGACGAAAAGCATCTAGCAGACATTATTTTTCGTTATGGAGAAGAAAAATTTGCTAAATCCATAGCTCGTAATATTGTTAAAGACAGAATGATTAAACCAATTGAAACTACTTTTGAGTTAGTTGACATTATTAAAAAATCAATGCCAATGAAAGAAAGAGTTAAATCACATCCTGCAAGGAAAACATTCCAAGCAATTCGCATTGAAGTTAACCATGAATTAGATATTTTAGAGGAGTCTTTAGAAAAAGCACTTAGTCTCTTAAATATCGGGGGTAGATTAGTAGTAATTACTTTTCATTCTTTAGAAGATCGGATCGTTAAAGATGTATTTAAAAAGTATACTGCTGTTGAGGAGATAGTCAAAGGACTTCCTAATATTCCAGAAGAATATTTGCCTAATTTCGTGATTATAAACAAAAAAGTTATTACACCAACCGAAAAAGAATTATCTGAAAACAATCGAAGTCGTTCAAGTAAATTAAGAATTATTGAACGAATAAAATAATAAGGAGGAGTTTATGAGAAAAAGTAAGAAGAAAAAATTAAAGATTACAAAGTTTGAAAAAGTACTTTATGCTTTTGCTATTGCATTAATTTTCATAGCTCCAATCTCTATTGTTTTCACTAAATCAGCTTTATCTGAAATTAATTTTAAAGTTGAAAAGATGAAAAAAGAAATATCTTCCCGTGAAAAAACTAATGAAGGACTTGAAATGAAAATCAATGAATTAGTGTCTCTTGATAATATTAAAGATGTTATTAAAACTGAAGGTTTAAGTTATAATAACGACAATATCAAGAATATTGATTAATATAAATGTCTAATTAGTTCGAAAAGAATACTTTTGTATTCTTTTTTTCTTTATAATTTGATATAATGATTATAGTGGGTGACTATTGATGAAAAAGAAAGTTCATGGTGTTAAAGTAAGTAATTTAGCTCTTATATGTGCTTTTTTGTTTTTTGGTGTCTTAATACTACGTGTTAGTCACTTAGCTTTATCTAAAGAAATAGATGGTATTGATATTCAAACATTTGCTAAAAATCGTACTACAAGAGAAAATAAAATACCAGCTCATCGTGGAACTATCTATGATGCTAATGGTAATATCTTAAGTCAAGATGTATCTAGTTATACTTTAATAGCTTATCTTGATCCTAAAAGAACTATTGATGAAAAGAATCCAAAACATGTCGTAGATAAAGAAAAAACAGCTTTAGTATTATCAGCTATACTTGATATGGATAAAGATCAAATAATTAAATATTTATCAAAAGAAAATGTTTATCAAACAGAGTTTGGTGCTAAAGGAAGAGGACTTAATGAACTTACTAAAGATACAATTAAAGCTGCTAATCTTCCAGGAATAGATTTTATTGAAACAACTAAGAGATATTATCCATATGGTGACTTTGCTTCTTACTTAATTGGTTATGCAAAAGCCCAAGAAGAAGGTGGCAAAGTAAATGGTGAACTTGGTATTGAAAAGAGTATGAATGATCTTTTAGAAGGTGAAGATGGTTATGTTATTTACCAGAAAGATCGTAATGGATATCAAATAGCTGGTACTAAAGAAGCAAGAAAAGAAGCAACAGATGGTGATAGTGTTTATCTTACGATTGATAGTAATGTTCAATTCTTTGTTGAAAAAGCTTTATCAAGAAGAGAAAATTATGATGCTAGTCGTATGACTATTTTAGTAGCAGAAGCTAAAACTGGTAAAATACTTGCTTATGCTACAAATCCTAGTTTTGATCCTAATAAAAGGAATTTAACAAGTTATTTGGATGATATATCAGCTGTATCATTTGAACCAGGTAGTACTATGAAAATATATACTTATATGGCTGCTATTGAAAATAATATGTATAATGGTAAAGCAACATATAAATCAGGTTCATTTACAGCTAAAGATAAAACAGTAATACGTGACTGGAATAAAGTAGGTTGGGGTTGGATTAGTTATGACCAAGGATTTGTTTATTCAAGTAATACAGCTGTAGTTAATATAATGGATAAATATATGGATGCTAATACTTTGAAGAATTTCCAATTAAAACTTGGTTTTGGTTCTAAAACAGGTATTGATGTACCAATGGAATCAAGTGGTAAAATAGCTTATAAATATGAAACAGAAATATTTAATGCAGCTTTTGGTCAAGGTATTATGACAACACCAATTCAACATATAAAAGCTTTAACTACAATTGCAAATGATGGTGATTTATTAAAGCCATTCGTAGTAGATAAAGTAGTAAATGCTAATGGTGATATCGTATATCAAAACGAAAGAACTGTACTAGATCATGTTGTATCTAGTGATACAATTGCTTATGTTAAAAATTTAATGTATCGTACCGTAAATGATAGTGATGGTGCTGCTCATGCATATTGTATTAAAGGATATAATTTAATTGGTAAAACAGGATCAGCTCAAATAGCTAAAGAAAATGGTAAAGGTTATAAAACAGGAAATAGTGATGTTAACCGTAGTGTTGTTTTAATGTTTCCTAAGGATGATCCTCAAATAATAATATATTCAGTTGCTAAAGATGCACCTAATGCAAGTAAGTTATCTAGTATAACTAAAGAAATAGTAACTAATATTTCAAAGTATTATAATATTTATGAAGAAAATACTAAAGAAATAGAAAGTAGTCAAGTTAAATTAGATAATTACTTAAATAAAGATGTAAGTAGTGTTAAAAAAGAATTAAATTCTAAAGGACTTAATGTTATAGTACTTGGTAATGGTAAAAAGATTATTAAACAATATCCAAGTAAAGATACAAGTTTAATTAAGGATGATAAAGTATTCTTATTAACTAATGGAGATAAAATAACTATGCCTGATTTAACTGGTTATAGTAAATCTGAAGTTAAAACATTAACTAGTTTGATTGGTTTAAAATTAACTATTAAAGGTAATGGTTATGCAGTTAATCAATCTATTAAAAAAGATGAATTATTATCAGAAGAAAGAATTATCGAGGTAGAATTTAAATTACCATTTTAAGGAGGTAATATGAAACTAAATTTTAAAGAAAAATATTTAATTATATTAGTAGTTTTATGTTTTATTGCACTTGGTTTCTATTATAGTTATGCAATATTTATAACTAAACAATTACAAGAAAATGTTGTAGTAGTTAAAATAGATAATAATCGACTTGATTTAAAAGTAAATGATACTGATAAAAATATAATTATAAAAGCTAATACAGCAGAAGATTTTAAAATTAGTTTAAATAATGAACATAGTACTAATTATTACTACTTAGTTTTAGTAAAAGGACTAATTAGTGGTGTTAAAATAAGTAGTACTGATGAAGTTAAAGGAGAAATACCTTCTCTTGGTAAAAAAGAATTAATGATTCATGTTAATAATACAACTAGTAATGAAATAACTCTTGATTTTATAGTAAAAGTAAATAAAGAATTTAGTTTTGATAAAGAATTAGATTATTATTATATTAATGATACTGATAATTTTGATCATTCTGGAGCAAATAAACCAAAAATATTTGGTAAACTTCTTCCAGTTAGTTATAAAAAGACTAGTGATACTGAAGGTTATTGGTATAAAGCTGATATAACTAATCAAACTGATTTATGGTATTCATATGAAAATGGTATATGGGCTAATGCAGTTTTATTAAATGAATCTAATTATAATAAATATAAAAATAAATCAGTTGGTACTGAAATAGAGAAAAATGATATATTAGATTTCTATGTTTGGATACCAAGATTTAAATATTATGTTATTAATAATAGCAATTACACTAACTATGAAAGAATTAATAATATTGTTTTTGAAGAAGGAAATTCAACTACTGGTACTATAGAATGTATAGATGATATTAGTAATAAAGAAAATAGTCATATCTATAGTGAAGTATGTAGTGATAAGTATTATGATCATATATATGATAATTTAAGTACTTATACTCATCCAGCTTTTAAAGATAAAGAAGGTTTTTGGGTAAATAAATTCTTATTAGGAACTGGTGAAAAGAGTATACCAAACATCAATATGTTAAAGAAGAATATTGATGATGCTAATGTTATTGCCAATAAACATAAATCACATGTATTAACTAATATGGAATATGGTGCTATTATTCTTTTATCTAATAGTTCATATGGTAAAACAAATAATAATACATATATTTCGAATAATGATTATACATTTACAAGAATATATGCTAATACTTATGAAAATAATATAACTGGTTGTTCTTCTGATTATACAAATCGTACTAAAAATATTATTGTCGATAAAACTAATAAATGTATAACATATAATGATTTAACTAATCCATCTCATATTACTAATAGTGTAATTTATAAAATAGGTGAAAGAGGAGCAGGAGCAAGTTCTACTGGTAATATCTCTGGTGTATATGATTTAACTAGTATTGATGGTGAAATAGTAGCAGGATTTGTTGTTGATATTTCTGGTAATATAAATACTAACACTAAATATTATGATGTTTATTCATATAATGAATATCTTGGTAAAGTAAGTAGTTCAAGTAATATATATAATTTATATCGTTATAAATTAGGTGATGCAACAAGAGAACATTTCCGTAATTTTGGTAATAATGGTATGTGGAATAGTGGAAGTCTTGTTCATAATGCAAACTATGGTATTATAGTTCGTGGAAGTGAAGCTAGTGTATATAGTTCAAGTATTGAAGAAGATAATTATAAAGGATCATTTAGATTAGTATTAAATTAAAGTCTCTCGTATGAGAGATTTTTTTGTTTGCAAAAATATTGCGTATTTTATATATAGGAGGAAGTTTTATTTATATGTTATAAAAGGGACTACACTGTCGTCCTTTTTGAGTTGGTTTTATAATATGTAAACATGATAATAAACTAGTTTTAGAGTATGCTAGTGATCCAAGAATATTTAGTACTACTTATAAATTAATTATGTATTATTTGACATTTTAAATTGATTTGATATGGCTTTTGTTATAGTATATATAAACAAGAAGGTGAAATTATGGAAAAAAATATTGATAATTTAAAATTTAATAAAGATATCGATGAAGGAGTAGATAATCTTACTAAAAGTTTTAAAGATTATTTTGAAGAAATAACATACTTAATTAATAAAGCTGAAGAATGTCAAAATATTATTGATAAATATGATGAGGTATCTCGTTCTGGATTTTATAAATTAATAACAAAGTTTGGTTTAGGAACAAATTTAACAAGGCAAGATTATACAAATATTATTAGTTTATATTATAATAGAGAATACGAAGGACCAGTAGAAATTCTTACTGATATGTCTTGTCCAGTTATTGAAGAATATGGATATGGAAAAGACTTAGAACAAAAACGTGAATTTCGTAAAGTAAAATTAGAGGTTGTATATAGTAATAGATGTAATATAAGTACAAAACATCGTTATACCAAAGAAGAAATTGAAGAACTACTTGACTATCAAAAAATAATTATTTTAAGAGATATTGTTGATTGGAATTATTCATGTACAAACGCTAATCCATATCCTAAATATGATAAGGTTTTTGGAGATGAAAACGAGATAGAAGATGTTTCTGGTAAGTATTACGATATGATGTTAAAGTATTTAAGAACAAAGTTCGATAAAGATGTACTTATGGCTATTAAAGATAAACTAGTATCTATTATTAAAAAAGAAAGAGATATCATGTTATCAATAGAAAAAGAGTTTAATGAAGAATCTTTTCAAAAAAAACTATCTAAATTAGAGAATAAATAGGTTGATAAAACGACCTATTTTTTATATAATAAAACTTGGTGATTTTATGATAAGTATAAATAATGTAACTCTAGCTTTTGGTAAACAAATATTATTTGAAGATGTTAATCTTAAGTTTACTAATGGTAATTGTTATGGATTAATAGGAGCAAATGGTGCAGGGAAGACTACTTTTCTTAAACTATTAACTGGTGAAATAGATACAACTAAAGGAGAAATAGTTATTGGAAAAGGTGAAAGACTTGCTACCTTAGAACAAGATCATTATAAATATGATGAAGATAAAGTAATTGATGTAGTATTAAAAGGTAATAGTAAACTATATTCAATTATGCAAGAAAAAGACAAACTTTATAATAAAGATCCTTTTACAGATGAAGATGGTATTAGATTAGGTAATTTGGAAGCAGAGTTTTCCGAAATGGATGGATGGAGTGCTGAAAGTGATGCAGCAATGCTTTTATCAAACTTAGGTATTCCAGTAGATACACATTATAATTTAATGAAAGATATGCCTAATAACTTGAAAGTTAAAGTACTACTTGCTAAAGCATTATTTCAAAATCCAGATATTTTGCTTCTAGATGAACCAACTAATAACTTAGATTTAGAAGCCATTGAATGGTTAGAAGAGTTCTTAATTAATTATGAAAACACTGTTATTGTAGTATCACATGATAGATATTTCTTAAATAAAGTTTGTACTCATATAGTTGATATTGATTATGGCAAGATGAAGTTATATGTTGGAAACTATGATTTCTGGTATGAATCAAGTCAATTATTAATAAAACAGATTAAAGATGCAAACAAGAAAAAAGAAGAAAAGATGAAAGAATTAAAAGATTTTATTGCAAGATTCTCGGCTAATGCAAGTAAATCTAAACAAGCTACTTCAAGAAAGAAGATTTTAGAAAAAATAGAATTAGAAGAATTAGTTCCATCATCAAGACGTTATCCATTTATTGATTTTAAAGTAGAATCTGCTCATGGTAAAGATATCTTATCAATTAAAGATTTAGTTTATGAAGAAGAAGGTAAAAGAATATTAGATAAAATAAGTTTTGATTTACAAAAAGGAGATAAAATAGCTTTTGTTGGTACTAATAATATTGCTAAAACAACATTATTTAATATAATTATGCATTTAACTAAGTTTAATAAAGGGGAAGTATTATTTGGTAAAACGATTAAACCAGGTTATTTTCCAATTGATAATACTAATTATTTTAATAAAGATATTAGTATCTTAGATTTTCTTGCACAATATGGTTATGCAAATGATCCACAAGCATTACGTAGTTTTTTAGGTAGAATGTTATTTTCTAATGAAGAAGTATTTAAGAAAATAAATGTACTTTCTGGTGGTGAAAAAGCAAGAGTTATGTTATCTAAAATGATGTTAGAAAGTCCAAACTTTTTAATTCTTGATGAACCAACAAATCATTTGGATATGGAAAGTATTACGTCACTTAATAAAGGATTAATTAACTTTGATGGTGAAATACTTTTAGCAAGTCATGATCATGAGTTAATTAGTACAGTATGTAATCGTATTATTGAAATTCTTGATAATGGTAAAATAATCGATATTAGAACTGATTATGATACATACTTAGAAAAACATAAAAATAGTGCATAAAAGTAAAAAATATATTATAATGAAATAGGAGAGATTATGAAAAAAATAATTGGGGTTATATTATTATGTTTAATTATTGGAGTAGTAGCTTATTTTGGAACACTTTACTTAGATAATTTAAAAAAAGGTGGAGATGTTTCAGTAACAGTTACTTTTGATGATACTGAAACTTATACTATTCCATCAATAGAAAAAATGAATAAAGAGTCTGCTCTTAAAGAGTGGCCATATATAATGGAAGTAAATAATACTGGTTCAGGAAAAGGACTATATCAAATAATCATTACTGATGAAAAAACTAGTACTATAAAAAGAGATAAATTAGAGTATTTATTATATTTAGATGATAAAGAAATAAAAAGTGGTAAACTAAATGATATTAAAGAT
>JAEEGL011444062.1_pt1 | contig 15397 bp, 11 predicted proteins | sample 9134231 | NCBI WGS metagenome assembly JAEEGL01 (sample SAMN16246548, study PRJNA631951) | gut metagenome | biome: gut microbiome; feature: rumen; material: fiber-attached | host: Bos | place: Iran: Karaj | collected 2018-10 | reverse complement strand
TTTATTGATATAATTGTTAGCTTTCATGTGAAATGGAGTTTGTGCATCAGCATAACAGTGAATGCACTTATTATTACAACCTCTATATGCAACTAAGTTATAAAAATTATCAATCAAATATGCAAGCTGTGGAAAACTCAATCCTTCAAAAACCTTAATTCCTTTTTGCAAACCGTCTAATTCTTTCAAATTATAACGAGAAAGATTTGCATAGTCTGACTTTAAAAATGCCTTTTGTTGTCTTAAGCTTTCAATAGCTTTAAGCGGTACTGATGAAGATTGACGGAAAGAAACAGTATCATAAGGTATATCAAAATATTTTGTATTATATTCGAGATTATTTATCGGTTGTAAGTTATTTTTCCATCTAACAAAAGAATCGTTATAGATATTGTTTAAAAAATCGATTTTCATATATTATACAAAACATCTAAAAATAAATTTTGCTATCTAATTATCAAACCCTCTGTTCTTTCTTCTCAAACCGACTGTACTTTTACAGAGGGCGAAAGCCCGAAGCAATCTAGCTTTTGTCAATTAAAAAAGGTCGGAAATAGGTTGAGTATAAAAGTCCGAAATGTCCGATTTTAACAACATAAAAGTCCGCTCATTTGCACTTTTGTCCCAATAATCAAACTCAAAAGTAGGGTTGACTTTAGTCAACCAAAATTATCGGTAGACTGAAGTCTACCCTACTAAAATGGCCGTTGTATTTAAACAATAGCCATTTTGAAAAGTCGCCTTTAAAATTTAAGATGCAAAATCCGTGTCGTGCAGTCTATTTCAAACATACACCAAGTATTTTTTCAAACTTTATCGCACCTTGTCTAAAGAGTTTTTCACCGTTCCAGTTTGGAATAATTTTAAAGTCCGAAGAGTGGTTAATTGCATCAGAAGTCCACATGTCAGTAAATATTTGTCTGAATTTTGCTTTTCCTTTGATAGCATCAAGCAGAGCTTCTTCAGCACCTCTGAAATTCCAATCTGTTGAGAACAACTGCCATATTTTTAAAGGCAAAGCTTTTTCTTCCGAAATATTCAATTTTTCCATCGCTTTTCTGCCTTCATGGTCACCTACATCATATATGTACGTTTTTTCACCATGTAAACCCCACCAATCAGATAGTGTAAGATTGTATTTGTGGCGAATTTCCTCTTGCAATTCATTGAGTTGTTGTTTAAGTTCTTCAGGTTTGCCTAAATCTTTGTATTTTTCCATAAGTTCGTCATATTTTTTGTCATCTGCAATCAAATTCGCCATACGCTGTTCTTTTTCCTCCAAACCTTCCGAGGCCATATCTTCAACGGCATCCATAAGCCTGTCTGTATAAATTTCAGCTACACCGTAAACGTTCGTTAACGGGTCTAAATTTCTATAGTTTCCGTCAGCCTTTGGTTCTACTGCCATCAAAATCCTCTGACGTGATGCATGACCATCACTGCTGCCATAACCATCTGTCCATATCTGAGCATCAAGAGTATCGGGCATATATGCAACACCTTCTCCGTATTCTTTTTTCAGCATACCGTATCCGCCTTTTGGCATAACCTCCATCTGGCCGTCTGTCATTGATTTAAGGTATTTACCCATTGATGTCGTATTGCCGGATGTATCTGCTCTCAGATTTCTTTCTTGAACTCTTGTATTTACATCCGCAGCATGGTGGTCACGACCTGCAAGTGCTTGCATAAACATAAAATCTCCAGTATATACTTTATCACCGCTCTCTTTAATCAAGTCATCCATAACCTGAACTTCTGTCCAATTCGTACGAGAATTATGGTCTAATTCGTTTTGAAATCCCAAGCTACACATATCATTAAACTCTTTTTCTTCATAAGAAGATATATGGTCAAAAGGATTCATTTCTCTTCTTGCGTGTGCGGCTATATAGTCTTGATTAACTTTTTTTATTCCTAAACGTTTTATCTCACATAGCCTTTGAAAACTGTCTTCCGAGACATCTTTTTTATGTTTAAGTCTTAAATCAGCGAGTAACTCACGCCATTCCGTTTCTAGTTCCACTATTGCAACTTCTTTGGATTCACCAGTTTTTGTATTTTTAATTGTTGCATTATTTAAAAATACCGCACCGAATGCCGGATTGTTTTTAATTCTGTTTTGGCCGTAATTAGCCGCATTGATTGGATTAATACGCATACACATACTCCTTTTTGTTGTTGAAAGTTGGGTTACATATCGGACTAAAACGTCCGCAGAGCAATTATATCAAAAAAAAAAAAAAAAAAATCAACAAATATTTTTATTTATTTTTATACTGTTTTTTGTTTTATTCTTGCAGGGAATAATTAAGATTGATTGATTTTTCTTTTTTATGGTACAATGTATATATAGGTTTGGGGTGTAATTTAACACGAAAAAGGAGATTAAGAATGACACAGAGCTATGATGCCAGTAATATAAGAGTCTTAGAGGGTTTGGAAGCCGTAAGATTGCGTCCGGGTATGTATATCGGTTCAACTTCGCAGAGAGGCTTACACCATTGTATATATGAAATAGTTGACAACTCTATTGATGAATCCCTTGCAGGTTATTGCACGGAGATTCATGTAACGGTTCACAAAGATAACAGCGTAACTGTTGAAGATAACGGACGCGGTATCCCTGTTGACATCAAACCTGAATCCGGAAAATCCGCTCTTGAAATTGTACATACAGTTCTCCACGCAGGCGGAAAATTCGGTGACGGCGGGTATAAAGTGTCAGGCGGATTGCACGGTGTAGGTGCATCAGTTGTTAATGCTCTTTCGGAAAAAATGGTAGTAGAGGTATCCCGTGACGGCTATGTATGGAAACAGCAGTATTTAAGAGGGGAGCCTGTTACACCTGTAGAAAAAACAGTAACGACAACAAAAACAGGTACAAAATCAACTTTTTGGCTTGACCCTGAGATATTTACCGAAACAACGGAAGTTGACGTTGATGTTATTGCAACACGTTTCAGGGAAATGGCATTTCTTAACAAAGGATTGAAAATTGTTCTTCATGACGAAAAAGCAGGTAAAGACGAGACGTTCCACTATGAAGGCGGTATTGCAAGCTATGTTGAGTTCTTAAACCACAATAAAACACCGTTGCACGAAGAACCGATTTATATGGAAAAAATGGTTGATACAACGAAAGTTGAAGTTGCTATGCAATATACGGATTCCTATAACGAATCAATTTTGTCTTTTGCAAATAATATCAATACTCATCAGGGCGGAACTCATTTAACGGGATTCAGAAATGCTATTACCCGTGTATTGAATGATTATGCCAGAACAAATAAGATTCTTAAAGATTCAGAGCAGAATTTATCCGGAGATGATGTGCGTGAAGGCTTAACGGCAATCGTTTCCGTAAAGTTGGAAAATCCTGAATTTGAGGGTCAGACAAAAGAAAAACTCGGAAACTCGGAAACAATGGGAGCCGTTCAGGATGTGGTAAGAGAAAAATTACAGGAATGGCTTGAATTCAATCCGAAACTTGCAAGAACTATTATAGATAAAACATTACAGGCACAAAGAGCCAGAGAAGCCGCAAGAAAAGCAAGAGAACTAACAAGAAGAAAATCTGTCTTGGAAAATTCAACACTGCCCGGTAAACTTGCAGACTGTTCAAACAGAGAACCTGAAAAGTGCGAAATCTTTATCGTTGAGGGTGATTCAGCAGGCGGTTCTGCTAAACAAGGCAGAAACAGAATGTTTCAGGCAATTCTCCCATTAAGAGGTAAAATTCTAAATGTTGAAAAAGCTCGTCTGGATAAGATTTATGCTAATAATGAAATTCAGTCTATGGTTCAGGCATTTGGTATTTCAATCAGCAGAAATCATGAAGATTTCAGCCTTGAAAAATTAAGATATCATAAAATTATCATAATGACAGATGCTGATGTCGATGGTGCTCACATAAGAACGCTCCTTTTGACATTTTTCTTCCGCTATGCAAGACCTTTGATTGAAAACGGTTTTGTATATATTGCGCAACCGCCTTTGTTCAAGGTTACGCAAGGTAAAACTTCGGAATATCTATATGATGAACATGCTTTGGATAAAATGCTTAAAGAACGTGGTATAAAATCTCTCAGTTTATCGGATAAAACAAAATCAAAAACAAAAACCGGAGATGAATTACTTACACTTTTACAAAACATGTCCACTTTCTACAAGGCATACAATAACCCGATTTTGAATATTATTCCGTCCGTTGTTCTAAGAGGCCTGATAAGATCTGACATTAAGCCGGAAGATTTTGAAAATCAGGCTAAGATGAATGAGATTCTTACTTACCTTGAACATTATTTAAAAGACCATGCCGAAAACTATAATGTTACGGAAGCTAAGAATTATAAGGTTTCTTTACAATACAATTCTGACACGGCAAAATACGCTATTCAGCTTGATTTGTTTGAAAATGAACACGAGATGATTACGGCAAATATAATTAAATCAAATGAATTTAAAAGATTGAAAAATTCTTATCCTTTAATTCGTGATTACTTGATTGAAGAAGAAGAAAAACTTATTCTTGAATCCGAAAACGGCGAAGTTGAAATAACATCTTTTGAACAGTTGCAAAAAATTGTTGATGACAGAGGTCAAAAAGGTTTAACAATACAAAGGTTTAAAGGGCTTGGTGAAATGATGCCTCAACAACTGTGGGAAACAACTATGGATCCCGAAACAAGAACATTGTTAAAAGTTAACCTCGAAGATGCAATGATGTGTGACCAGTTATTCGATATTTTGATGGGGGACAAAGTTGAACCCAGACGAGAATTTATTGAATCTAATGCTGTTTATGCTACAAATATAGATACATAATAATATTATTATTAAGGAGTAAAATTTATGAAAATTATGCCGATTAACAACACAACACAACCAAAATTTAACGCAAGGTTGCCCAAAAGAGAACTTAATACACTTGTTGACTCTGCTTTAGTGCATGATAAAAAAGCAGGGATTCCGAAACTTTATACTTTGCTTGAAGGCTTAGATAAAATGTCGGGAGAAAAAGCTGAACTCAAAAACATATACAGGAATTCCCAATCTGATGTAGTGGGTTTTGCATCCGGTTCCTATGATATCGGATACTGTCAACTAAGAATCGACGGTAAGTTGGTTGCAGAAGGTTCAAACTCATATGATATTTTGTATTCTGCGGTTACTTCAAAACAAACAAACGACGGGAAAAAAATAGCTATGCCCCAAACCGTTTTTGACTTGATGTGGTGGGAAAATACCGACAAAACTTATAGTGATGTTGAAAAACTTTTAAGATAAATGTTTTTGAAAACAGAAAAAAAAAGACAGGAAAAATCCTGTCTTTTTTATTTGGGCCTGGCGAGAGTCGAACTCGCGGCAGACGCGGTTTAGGAAACCGCCGCTCTATCCTACTGAGCTACAGACCCGTAACTCTATTTAATTATACTTTTGAACGGCCCCGTTCGTCAACCTGCTTGCCTTGCACTTCTGCAAGCCAACCCGTTGACTCGCTCCACCTCAGTCGCTTCCGCTCCTTCGGCTTGCCCTCTGCTCGCCGCATGGCACTGAGCTACAGACCCGTAGTATATTCCAAAGCATAACACAAAAATAGGTTTTCCGAAATTTTTTATAACTGTATGGAATTCAACACAATCCCTTACTTATTACATCTTTTCTATCAGGCTTGCATGTTTTGATGCAAAATCTTTTCCCCTTGCAATTATTGCGGCTTTTAAGATTGCACACATATCAATCGGAGTCATTTCTTTATAGTTATTAGGGAGCCTTAACGACCAGTTTTGATCTCCTGACGTACCCGGTGTGTTATATGTAGAATTGATCTTAAAATAATCCGTAAAGAATATTTGAACATTTCTTGCTTTAGAAGCAAATAGTTCAACCAATTTTACAAATGTTAAATATTCTTTATCCTGAGTAAGTCTTACAATTATATCGTCTTTATTTTCTGCTTCGGCAAACAAGTCTTCAACAAGATTTTTGGCATGTAAATATCCTTCATGAGTATTTATCATTGATTCTGCCCATACTGAAATCGGATTATTATCATGCGTTCCGACCATATTCCAAACATTTTCCGGAATATTTTTACATCTGTAAGGATGTTCAGGCTTTTCGGGGATTACAAATTGAGTTAATCTCATACCCTGAAGCTCATATTTTTTCATAACAGCATCTACAGGATTTGTTAAAGTTCCCAAATCTTCACAGACAATTGCATTTTTATCCAAACCGCATTCTTTAGCCGCTGCAATAACAATTTTTTCAATCAGTCTGCCATAAAGCTTTATTTGTTCATCTGACAAAGTTTTAACCCTTTTTTCTTTATCAGGTTCTAAAGTCCAATCTAAATCTTCATTTTTTGCTATAGCATATCGTGATAGTTCAGGGTGCTCGGGAGAAGAATAAAGTCTTCCGGCACCTTCCTCCGGCATCGGTTTTTTGCCTGCCTTATATACCCATGGGTCAATTAAGCCTACAATATGGTCAATTCTTACACCGCCCGGGTTTTCTTTGAACATCTTTTTATAAAGATTTTTCATCAAAATTCCGCCTTCGCCTAAAGAACCATCCTTTTTAAACATTTTCTCAGGGTTCATAACAGGAAATCCCCATGCCTGACCGTCTTTTGAAAAATAATCCGGAGGACAGCCAAGATACCAACCCGGTAAAAATAATGATTGATATGCCCAAGCATCTCTGTCAGAAAATGCAACTTGCCTGTCCGCAATCATTTTTATTCCGTTTTTAAGAGCATATTGCTTTGTTTCCTCGTTCTGAACCTCCAAAACAAACTGGCAGAACTTGTAAAAATCAATTTCATCTTCATATTTTTTACTGATTTCTTCTATTCTTTTTTCATATATTTTTCTTTCATCTTCTGATTTTGGGTTCAAAAGATTTTTATCTGTTTCATTTTTCCAAATGTACCAGTAATCATTACCGTTTTCTATAGATAAAGCTTCGTATAAAGCATCATTGTCAAGCCAGCCTTTATTTTCTTTTTTGAATTTTTCAAATTCTTTTTTCATAAATTTGGTCGGTTTAAAATTAATCCAAGCCTCCATAAGAGCTTCATTCTGAGCCTTATGAATATATGAATATGCTGTTTTGCCGGCATTTTGATTAGGATTATTTGCAACAACCCTGTTAAAAGTTTCTTCTGATAAAATATTATTCCATTTTTCCGTTGTAAGTTGCTTTAAATCAATAAATAACGGATTGCCGGAAAAAATAGTTCCGCAATAAGGAGAAGAATCCGAAGATTTTGTTTTTCCAGCCGGCCCCAGTTGAAGTGCATTAAAAATCCCCGATGCGTAATCTATAAGGTCATGTCCGGCAACCGAATTGTATGTTCCGAATCCTGTATCTTCACCGTTCTTCGCAGGGAAACTGCTTCCGTGGATTATAAGAGCTACGTTATCTTTTCCTAAAATCTTAAGAGCATCTTTAATCAACGCGATATTTTTATTTTCTTTCGTTAGACTTAAACAGACCATAAATAAAACTCCTTTTTAACATATCTGATAAAAAGTGTAGCCGAAACATTATTTTATTTCAAGGCAACTATTCAGTCACATAATATATTAATAATCCATGTAAAATTTAAATCAGACTATTAACAAAAATTATTTAAGTGATATAATATATGTAATATTTGGTGATATAAAAATCACTACTGTTTGTTATCACATGGGGAAAAGGAGAAATAATGAAGATTCAAGCTATTTCGCCTGCTAACAATTATCAATCAAATAGCAAGGCACCAACATTTAATGCTTTATGGATGAGATTAGGACAAAATTATTTGGATGCGACAAGATATCATACCGCAGTCATGTTCCCGTTAAAAAATGGTAAACAAACTCCGGTCCAAAAAATATACAAAGGCTCGCCGGTTTTGACTTTTAGTCCGGTTGATTTAACGGTAGAAGAAGGTAAAGATGCCTTGTTATTCTTATCCAAAAAGCAACAAGATGAAAAAGGTTATGCTGCTGCTAAAAAATTGAGAGATTTTGTTGAATCCATAACTACAAGAAGCCATAAGCATAATACTTTATTTATAGAAGAAACTGACGTTGCTGATGTTTCAAAAGCACGCAAAGAGCTGAAACTTGCTGATATTTCAGTTAAGATTACGGATTACGAAAAGAAAAATCATCTTGTAGAAGATGCACCAAAGGCAGAAGTAAAGCCTCTAAACATTCCGACAACGGCTGAAGAATTGATGCAATTCTTAACCGAAAAATCAGCGGAGAATTTTATGTAAAAAAAAAAGAGGCATTAAGCCTCTTTTTTATTCATAAAATTAATTTGTTCGTTTATACAACAACTCCCCGACAAGATAATTTTATTTAGATAAAATCCGAAATAGAATTATTTTGTAAATAATAAAGGAGGAGATATGACAGGTATTTGTACGGCACCAATGTATAAACTAAAAGAATTAAACAATATTTTTATCGAGATGACTGCTAAAAACTGCAATCAACGTTGTAAAAATTGTTACATTAATTTTTCTGCGGAAAAAGCACCAAAAGATTTTATTCCCGTTGACACAGTTAAACAAGCGCTGCACGATACTTGCAACGAAAATATTTTTTGCATCTATTTAACCGGTGCCGAACCTATGACACATCCGGATTTTAACGTAATTTTAAGACTTTGTCTTAAAAGATGTAATGTTTGCATCTGCACAAACGGGAGCTTTTTAAATGAAAAAAAGATAAGATTCTTGAGTAAAGTTGAATCTGAAGGAGAAAACCAAATTATTTTTAATCTTTCACTTGCTCACTTTAATGAAACAGAAAATGATAGTGTAAGATACCGAGGAAATTACAGACAGACAATTTTTGCATTAAAAACACTATCCAGATATAACTTTACCTCTGTTCTGTCATTTCAAAATTATTACCGACTTTCCCAACAGGAAATATTTGATAATTTTAAAAGAATTTTTGTCTCACAGGATATTGTTAATACAGATATTCAAATAAATAATTTTTATCCCGATTTTGAAGAAGAAAATTTTGTAACACCGTCAGAATCTACTGATTGTATGACAGGACGAATTTTGACCGCAAATGGTATATACACCTGCCCATTTTTAGCAGGCGATTACAGAGGAAGATGCGGTTCTGATTTTAACGATTATTCTGATTGTATTACCGCAGAATCTGAATTTTGCGCAACATGTTCTAAAAACAACAAACCTATGTTTTTAATCGGTTAAATGTTATTAATCAGGCTTATTCTTGCTATATAAATCATATATAACTCAATAAGAAATAATAAACGGTCAAAACTTAGTTAACAATTGTAACATTATTCAGATGAATTAATACTAAAGGGTTACTTTTTTTTATTATTGTGTTATAAATAACATATACAAATGTACTCAAAAATAAAATGGAGGCAAATATGTCAATCGGACAATTCGTATTTATGTTACACAGCCATCTGCCTTATTACAGAAAAGCAGGTATGTGGCCATTCGGCGAAGAAAACCTGTATGAATGTATGGCAGAAACTTACGTACCCCTTTTAAATGCAATTTCGGAATTGTATGAAGAAGGCATAAAGGCCAAATTAACTGTAGGTATAACACCGATTTTAGCGGAACAGTTAAATGATGGACACCTACAGCAAGGTTTTTTGAAATATATTGATGCGCAAATAGCAGCAGTATCTAAGGATTTGGAAAGATATCCCGATCCGAATATTGCACATTCACAACATTTAAAATATCTGGCAAAATATTATTTCGATTTATGGAACAAGCTTCGTGATGATTTTGTAAACAGATATGAAATGAATCTTGTTAAAGCTTTCAAAAAATATCAAGACTTGGGTTGCATTGAAATTACAACATCAGGTGCAACTCACGGATTCTCACCTTTACTTGCAACTGACAGCAACTTGAATGCTCAGTTCAAAGTCGGTCAAGATACAACAAAAAGGTTATTCGGGCACAAAGCAATGGGTGCTTGGCTTCCTGAATGTGCATACAGACAAGGTTATGAATATGTAGGAAAAGACGGTAAAAAACATTGGAGACCTGCTATAGAGGTTACTCTTCAAAACAACGATATTCATTACTTCTTTACCGAATCTCACGTTATAGAGGGTGGTAACTCAATCGGAAACAGACGTGTAATCGGAGTATACGGAAACATTGAATATATTCCGCTTCCGGACAGACCTGCAACAGGTTATGATACATATTCTGCATACTGGCTTCCGGATGCACAAGTTGCAGTTATGGGACGTAATGACAGAGCAGGATATCAAGTATGGTCCGCTGCTGACGGTTACCCGGGCGACGGTTGTTTCAGAGAATTCCATAAACGTGATGACAAATCCGGTATGCACTATTGGAGAATAACATCTCCTACAACAGATTTAGGCGATAAAATGTTATACGACCCGGTTTTGGCATTCAACAAGATTAATGAAAACTCTGACCACTATACAACGTTAATCTATCATATGATGAATGATTATAAGATGGCTAACGGTAAAGACGGACTTGTAATGGTTTCATTTGATACAGAGTTATTCGGACACTGGTGGTTTGAAGGTGTTGAATTTATTAAACAGGTTATAAGAAAATTCAATAACTATTTACCTGAAGTTGAAAGAATGACAGCAGGCGAATATATTACAAAATATCCGCCTAAAGAAGCTATTCAAATTCCTGAATCTTCATGGGGACAAGGCGGTCACTTCTATGTATGGATGAACCACTTGACCGAATGGATGTGGCCGATTATTCACTCTTGCGAAAAGAGAATTTGCTCAATTGTTGACAAGTATCCGAACATTCCTGAGGATAAACTTCTACACAGAGCATTGAACCAACTTGCAAGAGAGAATCTGCTTCTTCAATCTTCCGATTGGCCTTTCCTGATTACAACTTGGCAGGCTAAAGACTATGCAACGGACAGATTCAATGAACACGTTGACAGATTCAGTCTTATTGCTGATATGATTGAAAACGGAAATATTGATGATAATAAACTTAAAGAAATAGAATCCATAGACAACTGTTTCCCTGTAATTGATTACAGAGTTTATCAGTCAATCGAAGAAGGTGTAATTCCTCAACAGGAAAAGAAACTCGCACCGCTATATCAGTAGCATTCCTATCTCTCCTTGGGAGAACGACTTGCGAGCAGAGGGTGAAAGCGTAAGCGCGTACCCGTTTAGTGCGAGCAAATCAAGACAGATGTCACGCAGTGACAGAGAGGGTATTATTAATAATAAAAATAAAGAGGTCAGCTTTCTAAGTTGATCTCTTTTTTATGAAATGGGTGGCGGTTATTAAACTTACCGCATCCTCGTTAATTTAATTAAAATAATCTTCTTTTAAACCAAAATCTTCATGACTGTCGTCATTTGCTATCCTATTAAATGTATCGTATAATGAATCTAATAAAGCAAGTGCCTCAACTTTATTTATATGCTCTTGCGTAAATCCGTTATTCAATGCATCTTTTACAAACAAGTCGTGAACCGGAGACTTTCCCAAGGATTCTATAGGAACAGCTATTCCCCTCATATTTCTACCGTTTATTAATCCTAAAGATATGGATTTTTCTCCAAGAGGTTTACATCTTAAAACAGCATTATTTAGCGGATTTTTGATTTCTATTGCTGTCGGCATATTCTATTCCTTTCTTTTAGTTACAGTATTTCTAAAACGTATAAATAAAAAATTTGCTAATAAGAAAGCAAATTGTTACATTTATTAATATAATAAAGAGATAAATATAGCGTAAACAAAAAGGGCGGTGTTAATAACACCGCCCTTCAAATCTAAACAAGAACTACTTGATAAGTTCTTTGAATGATTTACCAGCTGAGAAAGCAGGAACTGTCTTAGCAGCAATCTTCAATTCTTTACCGGTTTGAGGATTTCTGCCGATTCTAGCAGCTCTCTTACGAGCTTCCCAAGTACCGAAACCAACTAAAGTTACTTTTTTACCTTTAGCAACTGTCTTTTGGATAATTTCTAAAGTAGCTGATAATACATCTGAAGATGTTTTTTGAGACAATTTAGTCTTCTTTGAAATTTCTTTTACCAATTCTTCTTTGTTCATGATAAATCTCCTATACACTTTTTTCTACTATCAGGGATTTTAAAAACTCATAACACAGTCAAACTAACAAATCACAGAAAAGTAACTTGCCGGTTTCCCGTGTTTAAAGGTTTTTACGCCCCCTATGCTCCTATTATACACATATCTATTATTTTTGCAAGTATTTTTTTCTGAAACCAAATCATGCCGTCTATTTTTAAAAATTTATTAAGCGCCCAAAATGCTTTATATTATTGCTTTTTCAGACTTATTAAAAAATGAATTGTAAAGTTTTGTAACAATATTGTCAAAAATATTAAAGTTTTAAAAAAAAATGCCGTTATACATGACACAAAAGGGACAAAGTACAATTTAAGGATTATTAATCATGGGAATGGCAGCATCACAAGCTAGACTCTTGATGTTAACATCGAGATTGCACGACGTTGAGCTAAAGGCTCAACAGCTGCAGAATGCTAAATTACAGCTTTCTACGCAGCAAGATGCCGTATACGAGGACTATCAAAAAGCCCTCGATGCTACCACTTTGACTGCACATTTTACTAACGGAACAACAGGCGCACAATCTGATGTTGCGGCAACATTTAGTAATCTTTTTTCTTTAGGTGCAGCTGCAGATGATGAACATACAAGCAATTATATATTAATTGACTCAAGAGGCAGAGTCGTTGTAGAGGATGAAATCGCTGATGCGTATTATGAATATACCAGACTGCATAGTAATGGTACAGTTACATTTCAAGACAATGCTTACCAATTTGCATACTTTATGTTGGAAGGTCAAAACTCAGGACACGGAGCATTCCAAGATAACGGAGGCTATACCCCTCTAATGACTGCAATAAATGAAGTTTACGCTGAAGTGACTGATATGAGTGACTTAGAGGAAAATGCCATTGCAGCTTTACAAAACTTAGGAGCTGACGTTTCGTATTGTCCTGGTAATGCAGCCAATATATTAACGTGGGCACAAAGCAACTATAGTCAAGGCGGAACTGACGATGATCGTGAAGCTTTGGATAAATTTGTAAATTACTTTTGGTCTCACTATGGACAAAAAGTATTTACTAAAATGGGAGATGGTCAATTCAACTGCGATAACGAACCCTATCAATCCAGTGCAGAATTTGACTACTATGTTCGAATTTTCCATGCAATACAGCAGCATGGCGGATGTATTTCGATAGAAGATTACAACGGGCCGGACGGAAGTGCGGCTACGAATAATGAATGGCTTACCGCTATGTTACAAAGCGGACAGATGTCTGTTGAAATAGTTAACATCGACAACATCGGTAATGCAACTATAACAGGAACAAGCGTTGCTTCGGATGACAGATTAGCTTATACCGCAACAACTCAGATAGACAAAGTTGCTATGGCTAAAGCTGAAGCCGAATATGAGCACGAAATGAAAGTAATAGACAGAAAAGAACAAAAAATAGATTTAGAATTGAAAAAGATAGAAACAGAAAGGACAGCAATTACTAAAGAATACGATTCAATCAAGAAAGTATCAGATGACAACATTGACAGGACATTCGGAATCTTCTCTTAGTAAAACGGGAAATAATTAAGATAAAATGCGGCGGTGAGGTGACAGAATACTTTGCTGTGCAAAAATTTCCGCAAAAGAGTTGATACAAACAGGGGTATGACAAAATGTACTTGGGAACATTTGTTACTATGCCTGCAAAAAGCCGGTGTGCATCCGATATGTCAAAAGACAATTGAATAACATATGTAAATATATAGTATAACTATGTCGTGACGGGTATTTTATACTTGCCTGAAGCATACAAAATATGAATATTTACAGGAAAAAAGCATTAAAATTAAAAATTAAGATGTTGTAACTTATAATATTAATCCCTTTTCCCTTTTTCCGCTTGAGTCTAAACTCAAGCTTTTTTTTATTTTTACATAACAACAGACGGAAATTATCGACAATTAGCATCTTCTTACATTTATGTAAATTTTTGTAAAAATTTCACAAAAAACCTAAAGTTTTTCAAAAAAATGCCGTTAATACATATAGAACAGAGGAGTATATTACAATAAGAAAGGATAATTATGAGAATCAATCTTAACAACATTTTTAAAACTAATAGAGTAAATCAAAACAATGGCACAGAAAAAACAGAAAGAAGAGAAAGAGCAAATACTCCGACTCCTGTAAGAGGGGAATTGAAACTTGATACTGTAGAATTCAGCACTCCAAAAACGGAAAGGTTTCAAGATGTATTTAATGAAATGAAACAAAATGTTCCGGACAGAACAACAACTATTGAAGAAAAGGAACTTGCAATATCATATATAGACAGAATGCTCGCTTGCAGCGATATTACACCTGAACTAAAAACGTATTGGGAAAATAAAAAAGTAATTATCCAAAATGAAATTCAAAATATAAGAAACGAACAAATAATGGGACAAGATACAGATTTCGCAGCATTAGAAGAAGAATTTTGGGATTATTCGAATTCTGTATGGAACAGACCCGTAGAATTTGATAATGTTCCGGACAGAGTTGAATACTGGCTATCTTACTATAACACTTGCATATCATATATAGACAGACTATTAAGTTGCGAAGGTATTACAAATGAAAAACGGGCAGAATATCAAGAACTTAGAAATAGTATGTTATTTGATGCAAATAATCATAAGAGAGATTTGAACAGATACAACCAAGAAAACGGGCTTCAAACAGAATCTTTCCATAATGTATACATAGAAATGCTACATAATGTTCCGGACAGAACAACTACAATATCAGAAAAACAGCTTGCATTATCATATATAGACAGAATGCTTTCCTGCGGTGATATTAATGTAGTGCAAAAAACATTTTGGATGCAACAACGGGCTGCAATTCAAAAAGAAATAGATAATTTTGGCAATTAAAAAAACGGGATATATATCCCGTTTTTTTAATTTTTGAATAATATATATTTTGATATTTCTATTTTTTACATAAAATATTTTATCAATATTATATTTTAATAGTTTAATTTTTATTGGCACTTTCTTGTACCGGCAAGAAAGTGCCGCAAAGAACCTCCCGAGCGGAACTCCGCTCATTAATCAATTGTACGGTTCGACCATAGGCTCGCAAACTCGAATACTTCGTATTCTCAGACAATGCTCGCCTTGTTATTGCCTCACCTACATTGATTATTCGCTCCGTTATGCTCGGATAAAACAGTTACCCACCCGCAGTTGCAGCCAAACAAGTTTGGACAACTGCTCCCTCCCTAATTAGGGAGGGTTTGGGTGGGTAGCAA
>JAEEGL010163285.1_pt1 | contig 15397 bp, 18 predicted proteins | sample 9134231 | NCBI WGS metagenome assembly JAEEGL01 (sample SAMN16246548, study PRJNA631951) | gut metagenome | biome: gut microbiome; feature: rumen; material: fiber-attached | host: Bos | place: Iran: Karaj | collected 2018-10 | reverse complement strand
TCCAGGGTACGGCGGCCGATATCATCAAGAAGGCGATGATCAGCGTCTACCGCGAACTCAAGGAGCGCGGCCTGCGCAGCAAGATGGTGCTGCAGGTCCACGACGAATTGGTGCTGGATGTGGCGGCCGACGAACTGCCGGTCGTGATGGAACTGGTCAAACAGGCGATGGAGTCGGTGTGCAGCCTCTCCATCCCGCTTACCGCAGAGTGCAATTATGGAAAAAACTGGCTCGAAGCGCACTAAACTCTCCGACCGCGAACTGATCGCGGCGGCCCTCGAAGGGGACCAGACGGCGCTGACAGCCCTGCTGGAGCGCTACCGCGGGCCGCTGATCGCCCACCTGATGGGCTATGTCCGCGTGCTGGAGGATGCCGAGGATATCTGCCAGAAGAGCTTCCTGAAGGTCTATATGAATATCGACAAGTACGATTCCTCGTACGCCTTTTCCACCTGGCTCTACAACATCGCCCGCAACGAGGCGGTGGATCACCTGCGCCGCAAGAGCAACTCGATTGCGCCGCTGCTGGTAGAGCAGGAGGGGGATGCGGCCGAGGTGGCCGGCGCTGACAATCCGGAGGAGAAGATCATTCTGGACCAGGCAATCGCCAAGTCGCTCGAGAATCTCTCCCGCCTGCCGGAAACCTACCGGGAAGTGGCGGAACTCCGCTTTCTGCGCGATCTTTCGTATGAGGATATTTCCCGGATTCTCTCTCTCCCGATGGGAACGGTCAAGACGCGGATTCGCCGCGCCCGCAAACTGCTGATGGAAGAATGAAAACCCTGGAGCGCTATTTCCCCGACCTGACGGCCTCGCAGCGCGAGCGTTTTGCCGCGCTCGAGCTGCTCTACCGCGACTGGAATGCCAAGATCAACGTCATCTCCCGCAAGGATATGGACGATTTCTACGAGCACCACGTGCTGCACAGCCTGGCCATCGGCAAGGCGGTGGATTTCCCCGCAGACGCCTCGGTGCTGGATTTGGGCACCGGTGGCGGTTTTCCGGGCATTCCGCTGGCCATCCTCTTTCCGGAGGTGCAGTTCACCCTGTGCGATTCAATCGGAAAGAAGGTGAAGGTGGCCACTGCCGTGGCCGAATCGCTCGCTCTGGAGAATGTCACGACGCTCAACGCGCGGGTGGAGAGCCTGCCGCAGCGCTACGATTATGTCGTTTCGCGGGCCGTAGCTCCGCTAAGTGACCTTTACGGCTGGGTGAAAGGACGCTTCGGCCGCTCGCTCATCTGCCTCAAGGGCGGAGAGGTGGAGGCGGAAGCGGATGCCTGCATCGCGCGGCACCGGCTTTCTCCCAACCGATTCACCTTCTGCGATATCACCCTGTGGTATAAAGAACCTTGGTTCGAAGGGAAAAAGTTGGTGATTCTCTCCCAATAAATTTGCAATTTGCGACAAAAGCATTACCTTTGCACTCCCTTTGGAAAAAGTAATACAGCATAAATGAAACGTACATTTCAACCTTCACAGCGCAAGAGACGCAACAAGCACGGCTTCCGTGAGCGTATGTCCACTCCGAACGGACGTCGCGTTCTGGCAGCTCGCCGGCGTCATGGCCGCAAGAAACTGACAGTATCCTCGGAGGATCTCTGGTAGGTTCCTCCGCCACCCAGAATGGCGAATACTTCAAATCATAGAAAGCGTATCTTCTGGTTTTTACGCAATCTGTTATGGGCGATTATCTTACTATTCGCCCTTGTTTTGTTGACCCAGTTTCTGCTGGGGCGTTTCACGCGTCACAACAAAGAGTTCGAAGTTCCTGACTTTTACGGAATGCAGCTGGATTCCGCCACGCAGGTGGCCCGCGCGGCGCGCGTCCGGCTGGATGTCACCGATTCGGTGTATGTCAACCGACTGGAGCGCGGAGCCGTCTTCTCCCAGAATCCGGATGCCGGCAGCCACGTGAAGCGCGGCCGTCGTGTTCTGATCACCATCAACGCCACCCAGACCAAGCAGGTGGAGATGCCCTCGCTGGTGGGCCTCTCGCTGCGCGCCGCCAAGACCGAAATCCTGGCCAAAGGGTTGCGGATCGGCACGCTCTCCTATACCCAGGATATGGCCACCAACAACGTGCTGCAGCAGCGGCTTGGCAATGACCCCGTTGCCCCGGGCGCCAAGGTGGACGTGGGTTCCTCCGTCAATCTCGTGCTGGGCGTCAGTCCCGGTGAAAATGACACCTACATCCCGCTCCTCTCCGGTTATACGGAAGAGATGGCCCGCGAGATGATTTTTGAGAACTCGCTGAACGTGGCCAGTGTCTCCTTCGACGCTTCGGTCAAGACCCCGGAGGATTCCGTGGCGGCTGTCGTCTACAGCCAGTCTCCCGCCGCTGCGGGCGGTACCTTCCCGCGTGGCACCAAAGTCTCTATCTATCTCACGGTAGATCCCGCCAAAATCGCTGCCCTGCAGGACGCTGCACCGCTGCAATGATGGAAGAAGACGAGTTGGAGCTCTTTGAGCATTTCCGCTTCGATGTAGATCGCGGCCAGGAGCCGGTACGTATCGACAAATTCCTTTCGCTTCATATTGCGCAGACCTCGCGCCACCGCATCCAACTGGCCATCGATGCCGGTTATGTGCGGGTGGCCGACCGCGTGGTCAAGGCCAACTACAAGGTTCGTCCGCAGGATATAATCACCATCATGATGCCCTACGAGCGGCGCGGTTTCGAAGTGGTTCCGGAGAACATTCCGCTCGATATCGTCTACGAGGATGACGACCTGCTGGTGGTCAACAAACCCGCCGGTCTGGTGGTCCATCCCGGCCACGGCCATTTTACGGGCACGCTCGTCAACGCGCTGGCCTACCACCTGGGCATCAAGCCCGGAGAGGCGGACGACGAACGGATGGGCGTCCTGGTGCACCGTATTGACAAGGATACTTCCGGCTTGCTGGTAGTGGCCAAGAACGATGCGGCCCAGATGCATCTGGCCAAGCAATTCTTCGAGCATACCATTACGCGTCGCTATGTGGCGTTGGTCTGGGGCAATGTGGCGGAGGATGAAGGAACCGTTTCCGGCAATATCGGCCGCGACCCCAACGACCGCCTGCGGTTCAAGGTCTTCCCGGAGGATGGCCCCGGCAAATGGGCGGTGACCCACTACCGCGTGCTGGAGCGTTTTGGCTACGTGACGCTGGTCGAGTGCGTGCTGGAAACAGGCCGTACCCACCAGATCCGCGTCCACATGAATTCAATCGGCCACCCGCTCTTCAACGATTCACTTTACGGCGGCGACCGCATCCTCAAGGGTGCGCTTTACACCAAATACAAGCAGTTCATCGACAACTGTTTCGCCCTGCTGCCCCGTCAGGCCCTGCATGCGCAGGTGCTGGGCTTCGTCCATCCCACCACGGGCAAGGAACTCTATTTTGAATCGCCCATTCCGGACGATATGACGGCCCTCCTCGACAAATGGCGCCGCTACGTCGGTGTCCGCGAACTCCCGGAGGAGGATTTATAGCAAGAAGAACAGGGCTGCGCCGGAGACGGCGATCAGGGCGCCGAGGATCTCCTTGAAGGAGACTCTCTGGCGGTGGATGATGGCGTAGGGCGGAATGATGAGGACCGGGGTGAGGGCCATCAGGGTGGAGGCGATGCCGGCAGGGGCAAACTGGACGGCCATCAGCGAGAGCGAGACGCCCAGGAATGGCCCAAAGAAGGTGGTGAGGCCGGTGCAGGCCATACCTTTGCGGTCACGAATGGCTTTGCGGAGCTGGGGAAGATCCTTGCGCAGGGTCAGAATCAGCCAGAACCCGACGAGTCCGGCTATGGCGCGGATGAAGGTGCCGGCGAAAGGAAGCGCCCAGGTCGAAGAGAGGGATTCCCCGGCGGCAGCCAGCGCCCCCTCGTAGTGGGTCAGGCCCACCTTGCTGAGTACGAGTCCCAGACCCTGACCGACACCGGCGCCGATTCCAAACAGAATCCCCTTGAGCGGAAGTTTCAGCGTCAGCTTGTGCGAATCGCGGTTGCGGGCCAGGATGGTAATGCCGATACCGGTGATGGTGACGACCATCGCCAGCCAGGAACGCCACGAAAGGCTCTCGCCCAGCATCAGCCAGCCGGCAATGCCGGCGGCCGGCGGTGCCAGCGTCATAAAGAGCTGGCCGAAGCGGCTGCCGAAAATTACGTAGGAGTTGAAGAGGCAGTAATCGCCGAAAACATAGCCCACCAGGCCTGAGAGCAGCAGCCAGAACCAGGTCCTGCCATCGGCGTGTACGGGCCACGGCGCGCCGCAGACCACCCAGAGAAAACCGCCGAGCAGCACCAGCGAGAGCGCCATGCGGAAGAGGTTGAGCGGCAGGGCGCCGATCCGGTGGCTGGCCGTATCGGCAAAAAGAGCCGTCGCCGTCCAGGAGACGGCAACGGTTAGGGAAAGAATCTCGCCGAGGTATTGCATTCTATCTTCTGCCAGGACCGCCGAAACGAGGACCACCCGGACCTCGTCCGCCCGGACCACGACCGCCCATCATGCGCTGCATCGGGCTGCCGCCCTCACCGAACTTACCGAAGCGCCAGGTGAAGGAGACGATGAAGTAACGGCCCAGGGTATTGTTCATCGTATCCAGCACGTAGTTGTCGGCGGTGGTACGCATCACGTTACGGGACTGGTTCAGGATGTCGTACATCTTGACGGCCACCGTAGCCTGGTTCTTGAGTACCTGTTTGCTGATTTCTGCGTTCCAAACGGCCATCGGTTCGTTGAACTGGGCTGAGTAGCCACGGTAGAAGGTATAGCGCAGGTCGGTCTGGAAGTTGATGATGTTCGGGATGTTGGCAATCACGCGGCTCTCGAGTCCGTTGGTCCAGGCAGCCGCCACGTTCTGCGTGGTGATGCTGTACCAGGACTGCGACCAGCGGACGCTGCCGCCGACCGAAGCCTCGAAGATATCGTCGCGGTAGACCATGCGGAGGGTCTCGCCGATACCGGCCGTCGTGTAGTGGTTTTCCGTATAGTTGGCCCGGTTCTGGTAAGAAGAGGGGAGGGTCGGATCAATGAGGTCCTTGCCCACGAGGTTCACGCCGCGGTTGGTGTTGGCCATCGTGAAGGAGGAGATGGAGAACTTGCTCTTGGCAATCGGGGCGTTGGCCATCATGAAGAGGCGGCCGTTGAGCGCACCTTTCTCGTTGTTCATGGGGATGGTGTACTGCACGCCGTCCGAACCGTAATAAGCCGCATTGACGATATTGTTGGTCGTATAGGAGCCGTTGAGGAACATGTTCAGCGAAGCGAAGGTCTCCATGTCGGTCACGCTGTATTCGGAGAAGAAGTTGTGCGAGAACGACGGGGTAAGGTTCGGGTTACCGAGACGGACCTGCTGCGGGTTGGAGTTGTCCGGAACCGGCTGCAACTGCGAGACGCTGGGCTGCTGCGTGCGGCCGCGGTAGTTGAGACGCAGCGTGTGGTTGTCGGAGAAGTTCAGGTCAATCCGCGCATTCGGCGCCCAGTTGTAGACGGTCCGGTCGAACGGGGTCTGATCGGTGTGGCCGATGGTGGTGTTGCTGACGGTACGCGAAGGGATGAACTCGGCACCGACCGTCACGTTGTATTTGTTCTCCTGCTTCTTGAAGCTGAGGCCCACGCGCTGGTTGATGGCCTTGTTGACCACGGTGCTGGAATAATCCTCATCAAAGAGGGTATAATCGCCCGATGCATCCGCGTTGTAGGTATTCTTGACCTGACGGTTCCAGGTGTAGTTGTAGCGGTAGTTGGCCTCCATGAAGAAGTTGCCGCCCAGCGGTTCGGTATAAGTGGCACGGGTGCCGATATTGGCCGAATGGGAGGTCTGCGCAAAGTTCTGGTCCACAACCGTGGAGCTCGTAATGACATCGCCCGTATAGGCGTTGGTCTGCGACTGGTTGAATCCGTCCAGCGTGGTGGCCGAGAAGTTGTAGTTGGTCATCACCGAGATGGTTCGGCCCGCCGTACTGCCGATGCGCTGACGCCAGAGAAGGCGGCCGCCGGCATTCTTGTTGGTGTTGTCACCCACCGAGAGGGACTTACCGTCATTGACCTTGGAGAGCGTGGCGCCGTCGTAGGAGGTCGTGGCGTAGTCGGTGGATTCGGAATAATCGCCCCAGCCGTAGTTGAACCACGGGGTATAGAGAATAGAGGTCTGCTTGGAGATCTTCCAGTCGAAACGGCCGCCGGCGCGGTGACCATAGGTGTTGGTCAGGTTGACGGACTCGTTCTTGCTGTTCAGCGAGGTGCCGTCTTCCTTGAAGACGGTCTTGTCGGTTGCCTCCTTCACGGCGCGCAGGTTGGCGTTGAAGAGGTAGTTGCCGCTGATTTCAGACTTGTCCTTGAAACTCTTGGTACCGTTCACACCCAGCATGTAGGAGGTGGAGATACCGTTGTTGCCGCCGCGCATTCCGCCGCCGCGCATTCCGCCCATCGCGTCGCCCGTGATGTCGCTGAAGCCGCGGTTGTTGGTGTTGTTGGCATTACCGAGCACTACGACCTGATCGCTCTCGGTGACCTTGGCCAGCATGCCACCGCCCTGGAAGCGCAGGTCGTTCTTGATGGGGTTGCCGTCGGCATCCTTGCCGCGCAGGTCGGAACCCACACCGCCGGTCAGGTTACCCATCCAGCCGTTCATCATGCCCTTCTTGATGCTCAGATCGAGCACCGTCTCCTCATCGCCGTCGTCGATGCCGGTGAATTCAGCCTGTTCGGATTTCTTGTTCACCACGCGGACCTTGTTCACAATCTTGGCCGGCAGGTTCTTGGTGGCGAGTTTCGGGTCGTCCAGGAAGAAGGTTTTGCCGTCGATGTAGACTTTGGAGATGGTCTTGCCGTTGGAGGTGATGGAGCCGTCGGAACCTACCTCGATACCCGGCAGACGCTTCAGCAGGTCTTCCAGCACGTCACTGTCGGAGCTCTTCATGATGCCCACGTTGTGCTCGATGGTATCTTTCTTGACCGTGATGGGGTTTCCGATGTCGGAAACCACGGCTCCGGCCAGCTGGTTCACTTCCGGAATGAGCTTCCGCACACCCAGATCCGTATTCTTCTTGACTTCAATGGCCTCCTCAAAGGTTTCGTAACCCAGCAGGATGCCCTTGATCACATATTTGCCGGCTGAGACGCCGGTCAAGGTTGCGCGGCCTTCGTCGTCGGTCTGGGCGAATTTCTCCACGGCTTCACTGCCGGCCTTCGAGATGGCGACGGCTACGCCGGCCACTTTTTCATCGTTGGATGCGTCCGTGAACTGTATTTTGAGGGAAAAGCCTTGTGCGTTCAGCGTGTAGGAGCCCAGCAGCGTCAGCAGGGAAACTGTCAGGCAGCGTAAGAAACGGAAGTGCATATGCTGTAGTATACTATTATTATAAATAAGGACGCTTCGTTAGATGAAAAATCGTGCCGAAAGTTAAATGGTGCGGTGCTATTTTTTTGTCCGGCCGGCAATCCGATCCGGATGGGACTCCACAAAGGCTTTCCAAGAAGTGGAAGCGGCCCGGTCCGAGACGGGATTGGAAAGTTGATAAAAGTGGCACATGGCGATGGCCAGGGCGTCGGAGGCGTCGAGGAAGCGGTTCTCCATCTCAATCCCGAGTGTCTTGCCCAACACGCTCTGTACCTGCTCTTTGGATGCGGCGCCATTGCCCGTTACCGCCATTTTGGCCTTGCGGGGTTCATACTCAAAAACGGGAATCTGCCGGTGCAGCGCCGCCGCGATGGCAGCCCCTTGCGCACGGCCCAGCTTCAGCATGGATTGCACATTCTTGCCGAAGAAGGGGGCCTCGATGGCCAGGTCGTCCGGGCTGTAGCGCTCGATCAGCGCCCCCACCTCATTGAAGATGCGGGAGAGCTTGGTGAAGTGATTCTTCTCTTTGCGAAGATCCAGGACGCCCATATCCACATAGTGGGCCTTCTTGCGGTCCACGAGCAACACGCCGTACCCCAAAATGGAGGTACCGGGGTCGATGCCCAGAATGATGCGTTGCGGCGTCCCCGGTTCCATCTACCCGATGATATCGAATCCGGTGTAGGGGCGGAGCACCTCCGGAACGATGATCTTTCCGTCCGGAGTCTGGTAGTTCTCGATGATGGCGGCCAGGATGCGCGGGAGCGCGAGCGAGCTGCCGTTGAGGGTGTGGGCGAGCTGCATCTTGCCGTTTTCATCCTTGTAGCGCAGGTGCAGTCGATTGGCTTGGTAGGATTCGAAGTTGGAGACGGAGCTCACCTCGAGCCAGCGTTTCTGGGCTGCCGAAAAGACCTCAAAGTCGTAGGTGATGGCGGAGGTGAAGCTCATATCGCCACCGCAGAGGCGCAGGATGCGATAGGGAAGGCCGAGTGCCTGGACGATGGATTCCACGTGGGCAATCATTTCGTCGAGTGCCTTGTAGGAGTTCTCGGGCTCTTCGATGCGGACGATTTCTACCTTGTCGAACTGATGCAGGCGGTTCAGGCCGCGGACCTACTTGCCGTAGGAACCGGCCTCGCGGCGCCAGCAGGGAGTATAGGCGGTCATCTTGATGGGGAAGTCGCCCTTCTGCAGGATTACGTCGCGGTAGATGTTGGTGACAGGCACTTCGGCTGTCGGAACCATATAGAATCCGTCCAGCGGCGCGTGGTACATCTGTCCCTCCTTGTCCGGGAGCTGGCCCGTGCCGAAACCGGAGGCCTCGTTCACCATGTAGGGCGGCTGGTACTCCAGGTAGCCGGCGTCGGTGTTGCGCTGAAGGAAGTAGCTGATCAGGGCGCGCTGGATGCGTGCACCCTGGCCCTTATAGACGGGGAATCCGGCTCCGGTGAGTTTGACACCGAGGTCGAAGTCGATAATATCCAGGTTTTTGACAATCTCCCAGTGGGGCAGGGCCTTCTCGCCGAGCTCGGGCACCGTGCCGCCCATCTTGACCACGACGTTGTCTTCTGCGGTGCGGCCTTCCGGCACCTCTGCACAAGGGAGGTTCGGCAGGAGCACGACCAGGTCGTTCTGGGCCTTCTGGCTTTCGGCCATCTGCTCGTCCAGCTGGCGGGATTTCTCCTTGAGCGCAGCGACGGCTGCCTTGGCCGCCTCCGCCTCTTCGCGCTTGCCGGCCTTCATCAGGCTGCTGATCTCAGCGGCCTTGGCTTTCTGTTCGGACAGGCAGTTGTCCAGTTCTCCCTGAAGGGAACGGCGGGTCTTGTCGATATCGATAATCTTGTAAACAATCTCTCTTGCGTCGAAATGCTTGACAGCGAGCCGTTCAATCACGAACTCCGGCTGTTCTCTGAGAATCTTGAGTGTTAACATCTTCTTTTATGTCTTAAAACAAGCAAAATTACTGAAAAATACGGGTCATTGTGCGGCGAACCAGGAGAAGTGTACGTTGCCGTAGTGTTTCTCCCGGAGAAAGCCCGGCGTACCCTCAAAATGGTAGGCGGCGGGATGCTCCAGAATCAGCCGTCCGTCCTCTTTCAGGATGCCGGCGCCCAGAATCCTGGCGGGCAGGGTATCCAGCCCCTCGAGGGCGTAGGGCGGATCGGCAAAGACCAGGTCGAAATTCTTGGTACAGATGCCCAGAAAATCGAAAACGTTGTGGTGAACCACCTGAATGGTGGCGGAGAGTCCCAGCGCGGCGGCCGTCTTCTTGATGAAGGCCGCATTGGCGGGGTTCATCTCTACCGTCACGATGTCGGGGCAGCCGCGCGAAGCGAATTCAAACGAGATGCTGCCGGTGCCCCCAAAGAGGTCCAGAACGGCCATCTCGGGGAAATCCCAGGCTCCGGTCAGCGTGTTGAAGAGTCCCTCCTTGGCGAAGTCGGTGGTCGGTCGCGCCTTGTCCCCGGCCGGCGGGTTGATCGGGCGTCCTTTCAGCGTGCCGCCAATGATTCTCATAACCGCTCTACTCCCTTGAAATGGCGGAAAAGATCGTTCAGCAGTTCTCGGGGCGTATCGCCCAGGAAATAGACCATGGTAATCTGGGGGTTGAGCTGGAACTGCCGCAGGGTGGCGAAGAGGAAATACTCAGCCGTCACGACATCCGGTGCGGGATAGGCGTTGGCCAGTAGCAGCCGGTCGCCCTCTGCCAGAACGATACTGATGGTGGCATCCCTCACCGAGGCCACCACCTTGTTGTGGTCGGCAATCCGAGAGAGTGCACGGAGCAGCTCCGCTACGGGAGGAAGCTCGTTTTCTTCTTCCGCAGCATAAACAAGAACTGCCTTTTGTTCAGGCAGTTCTTTGTAGTAGACCTTGTCGGTTTCCTCGAGTCGTACCGCTTCCGAAAGGATCTGATATGTCTTTTCCTTGTCGAAGAAGGATTCCGGTACCAGCGTGAACTTTTTCACTACTCCCAGTTACCGGCGTTGTTGTTCGGCGAATCGATGCTGCCGACCATCAGACCCGGGTAGCGGTTGGTGTCTTCACGCTCGGCGTTGAGGTTGACGATCAGCTGTTCGTTCATACCGAAGAGCAGACCGCGGAACGGCTCGCCCGGAGCGGGACGTTCGCCGTACGGAATCTTGGCCTCGAAGAGCGGAACCGGCACACCGGAGACCGTCTTGACGGTCGTCGCCATGATGATGGTGTCACCCTCGGAGAAGGGGATGTAGCGGAGATCTTCCACATTGAAGTTGGGATGGTCGCGGAAGAGGGTATCCTTGACGGCGATGGGAACCGGAATCTTGATGATCAGGTTGTTGTCACCCTTCAGATAAAGATCGTAGAGGAACTCCTCGGTAGCCTTTCTGCCGTATTTACGCTTGATGACATTGGTGTGGGCGACTGCCAGCGAGTCGTCGGTGGAGCCGATCTGCTTGACAATGTTGATATTGCCGTTGTTGTAGAAGTCGATCAGCGTATCCATGCAGGGCGCATAGGTGTTGAATGCGGATTTGTAGGTGGTCTGCAGGGTGCGGATATCCTTCAGGCGCTCGATTGCGACCTTTTCGCGGGCATCCTTCTCTTTGTTGAACTTCACCGGTTTGGTGATGCTGTTGATGAGCAGGAAAGCAAATACGATGATGCACAAAGGCAAGATGCAGTAAGTGAGGAGTTTTTTCATATTGGTTTGAATGTTTTTCAGTTCTCTTTTGACCTACAAAAGTAAAATAAATATTTAGCTCTTGCAATATATTTTTTAAGTTTGCAATCTCAAAACTACGTTATGGGTCTCGATATCCGCGTTTCCAAGCTCGAAGGTATCCTTGCGGCCGCCAAAAAGGCGGTCGTAGTCAGTCATCACAGCCCCGACGGCGATGCCGTGGGATCGACCGTGGCCTGCGGGCTTTATCTGGCGCAGCGCGGGGTGGCGGTGACCCTGGTTCTGCCAGGGGCCATGCCGGACAACCTGAACTTTCTTTCGCCGGCCGAGCATCCCATTCTGATTCACGAGAATACCCCGGAAGCAGTAGAAGCGGCCATTGCCGCGGCTGATACGATCATCTGTCTGGACTTTAGCGGATTGTCGCGCACGGAGTATCTGGAGCAGCCCCTCCGCGAAAGCCGGGCTGTGAAGGTGTTGATTGACCACCACGCTTCGCAGGAGACGGAGCCTTTTGCCGAGGTGATTGCCACGCGCGAGGTCTCTTCCGCCAGCGAACTGCTCTTCTGGATCCTGATGCGGATGAGCGATGTGGCCGGCGATGCCAAACGCCTTCCTATCCGCTGTCTGGAAGCCCTCTATACCGGCATGATGACCGATACGAACAACTTCGCCAATTCGGTTTTCCCTTCCACGTTTGAAATGGCTTCGGCCCTGATCGCGGCCGGTGTGGACAAGGCGCGGCTCTATCAGCAGATTTTCAACGTATTCTCCGAATCGCGCATGCGGCTCATGGGTTATCTGCTGAAGGACAAGATGACCCTGGTGCCCGAATATGGCGCAGCCTTCATGGTTTTGAGCGAGGCGGAAAAGCAGTCCTATGACTACCGTCCGGGCGATTCGGAAGGCTTCGTAAACCTGCCGCTGAGTATCGCTTCGGTGCGTATTTCCGCCCTCTTTACCGAGACGCCGGAAGGCTATATCCGCGTCTCCCTCCGCTCCAAGATCGGAACCGATGTGAACTCTCTGGCACGCGACTATTTCAACGGCGGCGGCCATGTCAATGCCGCCGGCGGACGGCTGCATATTCCGGTCGAAGCGGTTGCGGCATATTTCTTGGATTCCCTGAAAAAGCATTTTGGCCGATGAAGCGTTTTCGCCATATCCTCCTTGCCCTCTTCGCGCTTGCCCTCGTCTCCTGCGAGAGCGAGAAGGCGCTGGAGCTGGTCAACCAGGAGGCGGCCATCGACAAATACATCACGGCCAAGTATGCCGACAATACCATTGTCCGCAACGACGGCGCCAACCGTGTGGTTCTCACGCCCGGAAGCGGCGCGGAACTCTCGGCGGGCGACACGGTGGACATGCAGCTGGACGGCTATGTCTTCAGCAATGGCCCCGGTACGCAATTCCTTTCGGAGAACGTCCGCAGTGTCGTAGGTAAAGGCAAGCTGCTCAAGGGATTGGACAGTGGCTTGATCGGCGTGCAGGCGGGAGAGGCTTCCGTGATTCTCTTCTCCGCCAAATATGGCTACTATGACGAGACGGTCGGCGTGGTTCCGCCCATGTCGCCACTGCTCTTCACGGTGACGGTCAACCAAATCGTAAAAAGTGCAAATTAACTATGAATAAAACCCTCTCCATCCTTCTGGCCGCCACGCTGGTGCTGCTGACCGGCTCCTGTGCAAAGACTCGCACAGAGGCCACCACGGATGCCACCGACCGCGTGCTGGCTGCCTGGGTCCGTGTCAACTATGGCACGGCGGTAACTCCGAACGATTCCGGCGTATTCGTTCTCAGCTATACCCCGGGAACCGGCGCTTCGGTGCCCGATTCCGGTTATGTCTTCTGTCACTATCAGCGCCGTACGCTGGATGGCAATATCCAGTCTACCAATATTGAAACGCTGAATGAACAACTGGGGCTGAAGACCAATCTGTCCGACTTCGGAAGCGATATTTGGCAGGTGGACGTGGGCTCCATTCCGCAGGGGCTGGAACCAATCATCAAGTCGCTCAAAGTGGGCGGCAAGGCAACGGTGGCCCTTCCGGTCGGCCAGAGCAAAGTGACGAGTTCCCTCTACAACGCCTTCTCTTCCTCGGAATCGGAAAATGTAATTTACGAGGTGGAACTGGACAACGTCGTGAAGGATATCTACGAATGGCAGGATGAATTGCTCAAGGCGCATTCCGTCGCCCATTATGGCGGAATGGATACCGTAACGGCGGGCTACTATGCCAAGGTGGTCGGGCAGCCGGCCGAAGCCGATTCCCTGAATGACGATGTTACGGTATCTTTCTGGTACATAGGTCGTCGGCTGGATGGCAGCATCTTCGATACCAACGTTCGCGATACGGCCCGCAAGTATGAGATCTACTCTACCAGCGGTTCGTATGATTCGCTCACGCTTTCCTACCACAAAGACCTCTCTACGATGCTCTCCAACAGTACCTTCGTCACCGGCTTTACCAAGGCCATCCACGATATGCGCAAGCGAGACACCGTGGAGGTTTTCTTCCGTTCTGACTGGGGCTATGGCGCTTCCGGCAAATCAGGTGTCATCTCCGAGTATTGTCCGCTCAATTTCCGAATCTGGTTTACCCATTCCACCAACGGCGATGAGATCTGATGCCGAGGCCGCAAAGGCCGCTTTCGCCCGTCTGCTGGGCATTATGGACGATCTGCGGGAGAAGTGCCCGTGGGACCGCAAACAGACTTTTGAATCGCTCCGCCCGCAGACCATCGAGGAGACCAGCGAACTCTCGGATGCCATCCTGGAGAATGACCTGAAGGAGATTTCCAAAGAACTTGGCGACGTGCTGCTGCACGTGGTTTTCTATGCCAAGTTGGGCGAGGAGCAGGGCGCCTTCGACATTGCACAGGTTACCAACCGCCTCTGTGATAAATTGATCTATCGTCATCCCCACGTTTACGGCGATGTCCAGGCAGCGGATGCCGGCGCCGTCATCAAGAACTGGGAGCAGATCAAGCGCACCGAGAAGGACGGCAACAAGACCGTGCTCTCCGGCGTGCCCAACAGCCTTCCGTCCATCATCAAGGCCTACCGGATGCAGGAGAAGGCCCGTGCCGTGGGTTTCGACTGGAACCGTCGCGAGGATGTCTGGGAGAAGGTGGCCGAGGAACTCGGCGAATTCAAGGCGGAACTCTCCACATTGGAAAAGGGCGATGCCGAGGCCCGCAAAGCGGCCGAAGGGGAGTTGGGCGACCTGCTCTTCTCCATGATCAACGCCGCCCGGCTCTACGATCTCAATCCCGACACGGCGCTCGAGCGCACTTGCAAGAAATTCCGCGACCGCTTTACCTATGTGGAGGTAGAGGGCAAGGAGCGGGGCAAAGATCTCAAGGAGATGTCGCTCGAGGAGATGGACGCCCTCTGGAACGAGGCAAAATCCAAAGGTTTATAAAAGATGGCAGACTGGCGGGAACGCACCGGAATGCTGTTGGGCGAGGCTGGACTGGCCGCGCTTGAAGCCAAGTGCGTGGCCGTCATCGGCCTGGGCGGTGTCGGTGCCTTTGCCGCCGAGATGGTGGCGCGCGCCGGGGTAGGACGGATGGTCCTGCTCGATTCGGACTGCGTCTCGCTCACCAACAAGAACCGCCAGCTGCTGGCCCTCGATTCCACGCTTGGCCGGCCCAAGACCGAAGTGCTCCGCGAGCGCCTGCTCGATATCAATCCCGCGCTGCAGCTGACCGTGATCGACCGTTATCTGGACGAAAACAACGTGGCTGAGATTCTTCCGCAAGGAATTGATTTCTTGATCGATGCTATTGATACTCTGGCCCCCAAGCTGGCCCTGATCCGCCATTGCGTGGAGAACCATATTCCACTGGTAAGCTCCATGGGCTCCGGTGCCAAATACGATATGACCAGGATCCGCATCACGGACCTCTCCAAATCCTTCAACTGCCCGCTGGCCTATATCGTCCGCAAGAAACTGCGCAAGATGGGCATCACCAAGGGCTTCAAGGTAGTCTTTTCCGAGGAACTTCCGGATGAGAACGCCATCGTGGAGATGACCCCCGCCGAGCAGGCTGCGACCAGCAATAAAAAGTCGCAGGTAGGAACCATCTCCTACCTGCCGGCTTCTTTCGGTTGCGCCTGCGCCCAGGCTGCAATCCGTTATCTTATAGGAAAATAACCCGCATTATTCACCGGCGGCTTTGAGGCGCTCGGCGTTCTCGGCAATCTGCAGCTGGTCGATCAGCTCCTGGATGTCGCCGTCCATGAAGACGGGGAGGTTGTACATCGTGTAGTTGATGCGGTGGTCGGTCACGCGGGACTGCGGATAATTATAGGTGCGGATCTTGGCGCTGCGGTATCCGGTGCTCACCATGGTCTTGCGCTTGGCGGCAATACCGGCCAGCTACTTCTGGTGCTCCATATTTTACAGGCGGG
>JAEEGL012230429.1_pt1 | contig 15398 bp, 11 predicted proteins | sample 9134231 | NCBI WGS metagenome assembly JAEEGL01 (sample SAMN16246548, study PRJNA631951) | gut metagenome | biome: gut microbiome; feature: rumen; material: fiber-attached | host: Bos | place: Iran: Karaj | collected 2018-10 | reverse complement strand
ATGTCGTCGGCTCCGAAGAGGATCACCTGGATATCCAGATCCTGATAGATCTCTTTTTTCATGGCTTGATTTCCTCCTTCAGTCGGATTTCGTCAGTTCAGATACGCCACGGCCGCCGCGTAGTAGCCGTACAGCGCGCAGACCGCGTCCTTCGCGGCCGCGTTGAAGCTTGCGTTGTTCAGCACCGCGCGGACGTAGGAGAGACCCGAGACCGTCACGCTGAACGCGCCGTCGGCGTCGCCGGTGATCACCAGATTATCGCCGAGCTCCTGCGCCTTGATGCCGGTGAAGCTGATACGGTACCGATTGCCGACCTGCTCGGCCGTCAGTCCGCCGTCCAGCGTCGGTTCGACCGAGGTCGTCAGGAACACGTCGAGCCCCGTCTCGGCGTCGAGGTTCAGCATATAGCTGACCTTCGTCACCGCGGAACCGTCGATGCTCTTGACAAGTCCCTTATCGGCCACCGCCGCCAGGATCGTGTCGTAATCGTATTCTTCGGTGAAATATTCCGTCGCTTCCGCGTATTTGTCGCCGACCGCCCAGCCGTTGTGTTCGGCCAGGAAGGGCTGCGCGTAATGGCCGTAATCGGCCACCGCGCGGACCAGCGCCAGCGTCTCTTCATCGTAATCCGACGAATGCTCTTCGATATACGCAATATAATCGGCTACCGCGTAGGGCTCGAGTTCGACGGTTTCCTCGCCGTAATGGAAGACCGGCGTGATCTTCTCGGCCGTCTGGATCGAGGTCACGTAAGCCGTGAAGGCATAGTATCCGTTCGCGTTGACGTTCGAGGCGTCGAAGGCAGCCGTCTGCGTTTCGCCGTTCACTTCGAATTCCATGTAGCTCGCCGCTTTTTCAGTATCGGAAAGAGCCGACAGATCCATGTAGAAGTTCACGCCCAGCTGTCCCGACAGGAGAAGCTGGTGGGACTTAACGGATGGGACAGGCGTCGGTTCCTTTTCCGTCGCGTTCAGCGTGATGCCGATAAACCGGGCACCGGAGGTATCGACTCCCGACAACGTGTTGGTGCTGGTCGAAGCCCAGGCGATGAACGGGACGACGACCGCGTAAACCTCGTTGCTCTCTCCGTAGGTCGAAGCGGCGTTGACCGTGACGGTCTTGGCGTTGTCCATACAGTTTTCCGCGGCGCTGCCGCCGAGCAGAAGCGCCGGCGTATGGCCATTCAGCGCGATCCGGCCGTTTGCGTCTGGCTCAAAATCGTTCAGAAGGAATACGGCGAGCTGATTGGCCCGGTTGTTGGCGTCAACGCCCTTGGCGTAGCCCTTGAGGGCAATAGTGATATTGTCGATCACCATGTCCTCGCCGGCCTGCAGTTTGTAGGCCACGTAAGCGTAATCATATTCGTACGGATATACTTCGATTGGCAGCGGATCGGTCAGCCGCATTCCGTCGAAGCCCTCGGTATTCTTGCCGTCGTAATCCACGCTCGGATTGTACTGCCAGGCGTTGTAGGTCGAAATGTAGCCGCGGCTCCACCCCTGATCGAGGAAAACGTGGTGGACGGCGTAAGCGCCGACGGCCTCGGCAGTCATATCCTCGACCGCCTCATACTGGGAATTGGTACCGTTGTTGTAGTTTGCGGAAATCGACAGGACGGGCACGACCGGTTCGGGATCGGCCTCACCGTCTTTCTCGGTCGCGGTCAGACTGACGCTGTACAGTCCCATACGGGTATGGTCGTCGGTAGGCCTCCAGCTCTGATTGAAAGCAAAGGTGATGTAGACCGAATCCGTGTTCCCGAGTGCGGCGACCGCGTCGGAAAGAGCCAGCGTCTGCGTCCCGGCACTCTTCGTCAGATCCGAAGCCGTATTATCCGCCGTTCCGCCGTAAACTTTAACCGGACTCAGCGCGGAAAAGTCGACCGATCCGTCGTTTCCGACGGCAAGCGTTCTGGTCACGTAAACGCCGATCTGATAATAGTTGCCTCCACCGTAAGCGTTCAGATGTCCGTAAACGTCAGCGCTCAGCGAATCGATCAACTTGCCTTCGCCCGCCTGCAGCTTGTAGGCAACGTAAGGAATATCCGCGCCAACCACTGCACCGACGTTCAGGTCAAACTTGGAGCTCACGGTCTTGCCGATCGTCACGTCCAGCCATTTGTCCGAGCTGTCGCGCTGCGAGATCGACAGATTATGAACGTAAGCGGCACCGAGGGATTCGGCCGCGACATTCTCCATCACGGACGAAGCGGTACGGAAATCCATTCCCGCAGTCAGAACCGATGTTGCTGTTTCTTCCGCCCCGGTAACCAAAACAAAGGCGGGGGTCGTCATCGCCAGCATGACGATGGCAAGAGCCAGGGATAGCCATTTTCTGAGTTTCATGAGATCCTCCATCGTTTTTATTTGTTCCCCGAATCGGGAAATAATTGACACGTGTTATGACAAGGCGCGAAGCGAACGACCATCGACCTTACGGTTCCGGACGCCGCCTTCATTTTTTCGCTGTCCTGCGGATAAGAACGGAGCATACGGCCGCTGTCAACGCCACGGCCAGTCCCGCCATCACCGCCGTCCACCAGACGGTAAGGGAATACGGTTTGAAAGATGGTGCGGAATCGGAAGATCGGCCCGGTTTTGCTGAATCTTATAGTACTCTGCCTCAAAATCGGACAGCTTCATACTGCTTTCCGGATAAATCATCCTGTTAGGCAGCATGGAAGACAGCAGAACGAATTCCGTTTCCGGCAGCAAGGAACGGAGCCGGTCCAGAATATTCACGATCCTCTCCCCGTGCTGAGACGCGGGACCCCAGTATTCGTTCATTCCGAATCCGACGGTAATCAGATCCGGATCGGAGGAAACCACCCGGTCGATCATATCGCCGAGGCATGCCGACTGCGTGTTGGTCCCGCCGATGGCCAGGTTGACGACCGTAACGTCCTCGTAACCGTAAGCGCGCTTCAGACTCTCACAGAGGAGCTTAGGCCACGTCAGCATAAAGGGGGCGAGATTCACACTGACGGTAATCAGTTCCCCGTTCACCCGATAGGAGGGATCGTTCAGACCGCTGGTCGAATAGCCGACCGAAATACCGTCCCCGAGAATCGCAATCGTCACGGGCTCTTTGTTTTCCGGTTTGGTTCTGACACGGTCCAGACGGTTCAGTTCACTCTGCGGGATCAGGCCGTTCCACGCCTCGAACGTCGTATAGAATACCGACAGATAATACCGCGCGAGTACGTTATTGTCGGTGATCAGCGCACCGCCTTCTCCGTTGTGAAAAGGAACTGCCGCGCTGACGGGGGACGGTAAACAACAACATGGCGGCCGTCAGAAGATCCGTTTCCGGATCTTCAACAATCTTTTTTCTCTTTTCTTTTTCCCGGCTGGCCTTGGATAACAAGACCCGCTGCGGCCGCCGCGATTAAGGCAACGGTTACCGCCGCGTCCGCCGTACCCGAGTTATTCTGACCGGGGGTCGCGACCGACTTCTGCGTTGCTTCGACGTTGATCGCGATAAGCCGTGCCTTTCCGGTGTCGACCCCCGACAACGTGCTGGTACTGGTCGAAGTCCAGGCGATAAACGGGACCACGACCACATAGACATCGCGGCTCTCGCCGTTAAGCTCGGCGGCGTTGACTTTGACGGACTTGGCCTTTGCGGCGTCCATGCAGTTCTCCGCCGCGGTTCCCGCGCCGAGCACAAGCACCGGCTTCTGACCGTTGAGCGCGATCCGACCGGTCTCATCGGGTTCGAAGCTGTTCAGCAGGAAGACCGCGATCTGGTTGGCCTGATTATTGTCGGGATTGATGCCGCCGGCGTAGCCGTTGATCGAAATGCTCACATCGTCGATCACGCGGTCCCCGTCGGCCTGAAGCCGATAAACGACGTAAGCGTAATCGTACTGATAATGATACGCCTCGACCGGCAGCGGATCGGTCAGCCTCATTCCGTCAAAGCCCTCGGTATTCTTGCCGTCGTAATCGACGCTTGGGTTATATTCCCAGGCGTTGCAGGTTGTGAGATATCCGCGGTCCCATCCTTTGTCAAGGAAGACGTGATGCACCGCAAATGCGTTGGCGGCCTCCGGCGTCAGATCGTCGACGGCCACGTACGGGGAATTCTCGCCCTTGTTGTAGTTCACAGAGACCTTCAGGGAAGAAGACGAGATATCGGGCTCGGCCGGCTGCTCCTGCTGAGGCACGGTTTCGGCGGCGCCGGCCTTCTCGTTCGCCGTGATCCGGATCGCGCCGAGGCGGGATCTGATGGAATCGGAACCCGATTTGGTATCGGCATTTCCGCTTTCGCGCGACCAGGAGATAAACGGCACCACGACGATATAGGCGTCGCGGCTGCTGCCGAGTGCCCGGGAAGCCGTTTCGCTGCTGACCGAAATGGTTTTGGCGCCTTTGTCGGTCCGAAAGTCCTCTGCCGCGCCGGTTCCGTAAACGGCCAGACAAGTCATCGACTTCAGATCGATCTTCCCGTTCGCATCGGCATTCAGCGCCGGCGCAAGAAAAACGCCGAGCTGTTCATAACGGTTGCCGTTGTTCGCGCCAAACACGTATCCGCAGAGCGTGACTTCTATGGTGTCGATCACACTGCTCTCCGAAGCCGAAACACGGTAAGCCACATAGGCGTAATCGTAATCATACGGATAGCCTTCGCGCGGAAGCAGGGTCTCGAGCGTCGCATCGGCGTAATCGAAGCTGGCGTTGTACTTCCAGGAGTTATAGGTAGAAATATAACCGTAACTGTGATCACCGCCCGGCGCGTATTCATCGAGGAACACGTGGTGCGCCGCCACGGCGCCGATATCCGATGCGTTTTCATTGTCAAGCAGTTTGAACTCGTCCTTCATCCGGTAGTCCTGATCCACCGTCAGAGACGCTCCGGCTGCAGACGCCTTCTGCGAGAAACCCGGCATCGCGGCCGTCAGCAAAACTCCGATCAGCATCCATGAAAGCAAACGTCTGATTTTCATAACTCCTCCGAAAAAATGATTCGGCCGCCATCCGGAGACGTCCGATCTCCGGATCTCGGCAACATCGCGGAACAGAGCCGCAAAAGACCACCGACTCTTGTATTGTATCCCATTTCCCCGGTCTTGGCAATCCCTCTTTGTGATAACAATATCCTAATACGTGACATCGAATCGTCGAGGAAAAAACTACCGCGCCCGAAAAACGGAAACCCGGGAATTTATTTGAAATATTACCATTTTCCCGCTTTGTCAGGCCGACCGATAAATGAGAACACTGTCTCTACTATATATTGTAAAGGATATCCCGATCAATTCAACGCGAAAATGTGATATGATTTTTCTATTTTGTGACAACTTTTTGGGATATCCTATCTTTTTTCCCCTTTTTGTGGTAGACTAATTAGGAAAAAACTTTCTGTTTTGGAAGCGCTTCACACCGTCTTTTCCGCCGAAAGGAGTGTGCGTTCATGCCCTACAAAACGCCCCTGCTTTTTGCCGCACTGTCCGAAACCAGCCCCTATCTCAATTTCTGCCACGCCGGACAGGATACCTGCGAGCCGGGTTACAATTACGGCCCCGCCGTCCGTTCTTTCTATCTTGTTCATTATGTGATGTCCGGAAAAGGGACCTATACCATCAAAGGACGGATGCACGACGTATCGGCCGGACAGGCCTTTCTGATCCCGCCCGGAGAATCCACAATCTATCAGGCCGATAAGACGGACCCGTGGGCCTACTGTTTTTTCGCCTTTGACGGCAAGATGGCCTCTGAACTGATCGAGCGCACCGCGTTTGCCGGACAGAATTACGTCATTACGCTGAACAGCAGTGAGATCGGTCCTCTCATTATTGAGACCGCCAAGCAGCTTCTCGCTTTCCATTCAGTCAACGCCGACCTGTTCGCCCTCGAGCGGCTGATCCGGATCCTCCGCTTTTTCACCGACAGCAAAGGCGAAAGCCGACCGCAGGAACACAACATAAACAACTACGTCCTGCTCGCTTTGAACTATATCCAGTATAACTATTTTAACAATATCAAAGTCGCCACCATCGCTGATACTCTGGCCATCAACAGGAGTTATTTTTTCCGGATCTTCAAAGCCGAGACCGGCCTCTCACCGATCGCCTACCTGAACAATTACCGGATCATGAAAGCCAAGCAGCTCCTGATCGAATCGACGATGCCGGTCTACGAAATCGCGCTGGCCTCCGGCTTCGCCACGCCGTCGGCCTTTTATCGGATGTTCAACCTCAAATACGGTATGGCCCCCGGCCAATACCGAAAGAAATTCGCGCAAAATCCCGTCGATCTGCCGGGATTCAGTTGATACGCCGGGAAAAAAGAAAAAGCTTCGGGGACCTTTTTCAAAGGCCCCCGAAGCTTTTTCATCAGAATGCACACCCGATGAGGAGTCGGCAAACCCCCGAAAAAGACGCGGGAGCCGATCCTCTTCAGAGGCGACCGGCTCCCGCGGTTTCAGTCTTCTATTTTTTCGATCACGTCAATCGTCGAAGCGATCAGGGTCTCCAGATTGGTCCGGATCACTTCCAGCGAGGAGGTAAAACTGCGATTCAGATCGTGGAAAATCGTTCGGTTGATCTCCAGACGGCCCTTGGAAGCAAAGAGATTGTTGCCGAGGTCATAGTCCACCGTGTCGAACATGAGCTGAATCATCTCAGCGTCGTCCTCATTCGCCAGCTTTGTCATCAGATAGACATCTCGGTATTCGGAAACGACGGTACTGCGGGAAAGATATGACAGTGCCTCAAGCAAAATGCCGACGTTCGTCCGCCGGTTTTCCCTCAGCGTCCGCGGCAGAACGGCAACATTGGAACCGATCGAAATCGAATGGTATTCTTTCTGTTCGTCGTTCAGCAGAGGCGCCGGCATATATCCGGTCGAAAAATCATAATATCGGGTAACGTCGACCGCTCCGAGGATCGCCGCATAGAAGAGCGTATCACCGGAAGCGTATTCGTTCCACCGGAGAGCGCCGTTGGCCTCAGGTACATTGCGGTAATATCCGTTGTTCTGATTGATACTGATGATTTTATCGAGAATATCAGTGTATTCCTTCGTTGACAGCGTGAAATAGGGCTCATTGAACTCGTCATTCGCGATGATCCGCGCACCGGCGCCGGTCAACAGGAGTGAGAAGAGTACCTTAGAGGTAGCCACGATACCGTGTCCGTCCTCGGCGGACAGCGTGTTGGGATCACCGTCCAGATTCTGGTTGAAGGGCCTGGCGATCTCGTACATCCGATCGATCGTCCAAGTGTGCCCGCGGACCTGCTCGTAGAGATCGTATCCGGTTTCGACATCGTTATACAGATTTTTATTGTATACGAAGGCATAGATCTTGTTGTACTGCGACAGACTGAAGTCGCCGGCCGCCGCAAACTGGACGCCGTGGATATTGAATACCTTATTGGCGTTTTTGTTCCACCAGTCGGCCTCCAGGTCGACGTAAGGGAGCTTGCTCCAGCTAATGACGTTTTCGAGGACCTGCGCGATAAACTCCTCGTAGACCATCGCCACGTCAAAGGCGTCCTCCTCCGAGGCCACGGAGGTATTCAGCGTGGTATGGGGCGCCGTCACGCCGTACACACGGATCGTGCAGTGATAGCGGTCCTCGATCTGACGGTTGCGGCGGTAAATCGCTTCGTCTACGTTATCGAGATCCTCGGAATAATCCGTATCCAGCGTGGCTTTGGAATAACCGGAGCCCTCTGCGTAATTCAGAAAACTGAGCTCAAAGCCGTCCATATCGACGACCGGGATATCAGGCCCCGAGGATTCGTCTCCCGGAACGGATCCCGGTATCCCGCCGGTTCCGGGATTGACGGGCGGCGTATTCGTCCGGCAGGCCGCCAGTACCGCGATAAGCATGATCGCCGCGAGGCAGAACGCCGAAAACCGTTTGACATTTTTCACGTGGATTCTCCTTCCCTCACCCGGCCGTATACCGGAGCTGTTTCTTTCATTATAGTACAAACTTTCTTCTTTCTCAATTTCGATATGAGACAGAAAACTTCGAAAATGTTGTTTTTTGACGCAACCGGCCGTTCTTTACGGCAACAGATCGACGGCAAAGATCCGGCATTCGGGACAGCCCCAGGTCTCTTTCGGGATCACACGGATCCCCAGGATCGTTTTATCGACGGGATGAAAGACCAGACGGCGGCGGTTGTCGGTCACTTCGGCGACGGTTTCATCCCCCGCCTCAGTCTCGGCGATGATCGTATAGGACCGGATCAGCGTCTCGGGAAGCTTATATTTCGTCTCGTGCAGCGGATAATTGCTTGGCATATTGTGATACAGGCGGTTGAGATCGCTGTCGAACACCAGACGGATACGCCCGACGTAGGCCGGCTCGCGGAGGCGGTACCGGATCTCCTCGCCCGGAGTGCCGCGCCAATCGTTGCGCGAATCGCCGAAGTTGCGATCAATCCCGTTCCGGGTGACTTCGGCGTTTGTCTCGGCCGACATCGTCAGCGCCGTACGTTTCCGCTCGTGTCGGGGGATCAGGCAGTCGTCGAGCATCAACTGCTGCTGAAGCGTTTCGACGTCGATCTCCCGCGGCGGTCTGCCGGAGGAAACGGCCAGCGCGGCGCCGGTCCCGACCGCCTGACCGAGCAGGCAGCAGGTCGCCATCACCCGGGACGAACTCATGGCGGTATGCGTCACGCTGATATTGCGTCCGGCAAAAAGCAGGTTGGCGATATTCCTGGAATAGAGACTCCGCCACGGGATCCCCCACGGCGTCGGTGCGGGATGGTGAATCGTCGGATAACCGCCCCGGTACCAGAAGCCCTCCGGGAAATGATCGTCCATCGTCCAGCCGCCGTAGGCCACGACATCATCAAAAGGGCCTCCGTTCCGTACGTCGTTCTGATTGACGATATAATCTCCCTCGTACCGGCGGCTCTCCCGTTTGCCGGGCAGGAATCCGATCCAGTCGAGCACCCAGTTGTCAGCCTTATGATCGCCGTAATTCTTGACGTGATCCCACACGCCGTACGAGATCCTCAGCAGCTCGTGCCGCAGATCGTCGGTATCGTGGATACTGTCCCGATCCCCGCCGATCTCGATCCACCAGTAATTGGTGCCGATCTCGTGCTCGCGGAGCGGGAGATCGTCGTCGGTCGTGAACCGATAGGCCCACGACGGCGGGATAAAGGGCTGCTTTTCGGCCGTCTCGCGGATCTGGAACATACAGGAAAGCCCCATCGTTTTCCCATCTGCCTTCTCCGGCGCGATCGACTCGCCGAACTCCGACCGCGCTTCCCGTCCGAGGCGGAAGGCCGCGCCGGTGAGGGGCGCCAGGATCGAATCGCCCGAACAGTCGGCAAAATATGCCGCCGTCACGGTGTGATAGGTCTCGGACGTCATCTGCCAGCCCCGTACCGAAACGATGCGGTCGCCGTCCATCTCCGCACTCTGACAGGTACAGTTGAGCAGCAGCGTGATATTCTCCTCGAGATACGCTTTTTCATAGATCACGGTATCCCACACCTGATAGCAGCGGTTGGTATTCCGGTAAAAATTCTCGAGTTCGATCTCCTCCAGAATTCCGGTCTCTTTATAGTCGTGATCGTTCGCCCCACAGATCCACATACGGATCTCACTGGAGGCGTTGCCGCCCAGCATGGGGCGATCCTGCATCAGGACGACCTTGGCTCCGTGGCGCGCCGCCGCGATAGCGGCGCAGGTGCCGGCCAGACCGCCGCCAATCACGCACAAATCGGTCTCATGCCGCAATTCTCTCATTCTGATACCTCCGTTTCGTCGCCGTTTCCCGCGAACAACCAGCACCCGAGCTCACGGTACCGGCGGATCATTCCGTCGATGGTTGCCTCGTCGACGCGGAATTTTCCCGCCAGGCACGTTTTGCAGTAAAAACTCGTTTCACCTAAGCCGAGCAGCTTGCGGGTGACGGCGACCTCGTCGTTCGTGAGCCTGCGTCTACAATCCGCGCAGTTTGCCATTTTATTTTTTGACAAGGCGGCAGCGATAGAGACGGCAGTCGTGCGGCGCCAGATTGTTGATCACAAACTGACCGTCGCGCGTTTTCGTTTCTTCTCCTGTCCAAAGCTCTTTCATCTCAAGGTCGACGCAGCAGAAACGGTCGAGACCGATAAGGGAGAGCTGGAAGACCATGTTGGACGGACCGTCGGTCAGATTGAAGGCGCCGATCGCAATATCGCCGTTCGCCAGAAAGCGCGCCACGATGAAGCGATCTTCATCGGGATAGAAGGGGTCCTGTCCGTAACCGCCCAGCAGGAAGGGCTGACGGCAGGCGGGATCCTGGTCAATAGCGATAACGTCGGGGTTCATCAGTGTTTTGACCGTATCCTCATCCATTTTCCGGATATCACAGCCGATCATCAGCGGCGAGCCGAAGAGCGCCCAACCGGTGAAATGCGTACGGTATTCGATCGGCGTGCAGCCGCCCCTGCCGACGTTGCCTTGATTTTTCATACCGACGACAAGCATATCCATATCGTTGAAGCAACCAAGTCCGTTGCGGTTCACCAGCGCAAACTGTTTTTTGAAATTGACCTTGATGCTTTCCCAAAAGTCGAGAACGTCGCCGGTCGAGCGCCAGAGGTGCGCACCGGTCGATTTGATCCAGTCCGCCGTGTTGTCCGCCCCCCATGAACAAGCCGAAAAGACGATGTCGCGGCCGCAGTTGGCGAGAGCGAGACCCATCCGGCGATAGAGCTTGGCGCCGTCCTCGCCGGCCGGCTTGAAGCAGTAGTCGTATTTCAGATAGTCAACACCCCAGGAGGCAAACGTCTCGGCGTCGATGAACTCGTACTGATAGCTGCCGGGAAAACCGCAGCAGGTCATCGAGCCGGCGCAGGAATACATTCCGAATTTGAGGCCTTTGCTGTGGACGTAATCGGCAACGGCCTTCATACCGTTCGGAAACTTTTCGGGATTGGGGACGATCCGATCGTTTGCATCACGGTAACGAAGCGACCAATCGTCGTCGATCACCAGATACTCGTATCCTGCGTCACGCAGGCCGGTTGAAATCATGACATCGGCTGTTTCACGGATCACGGCTTCGTTGATGTTGTTGCCGAAGGTATTCCAGGAATTCCAGCCCATCGGCGGTTTCAATTGCAGCATGCTGTTTTACCTCACAATAACAATATAATCCTTTCGGTCAATTTTCATTGTACCATAGAAAGCGCGTCGAGAATAGCGCCTAATGTGACATTGTTTTCCCAATTTGTTGCCTGTTCGGCCCGTGCGGAAACGGCCGGACGCCCCGGCTGACGCGAGCAAAAAACTCGGCAGCAATCCCCGCCGCCTCTTGACAAATCCCGGCGCCCGGGGTATAATGATAGTTTCGGAGAGGGTCTTCTTCGATACATCCTTCCCCATTACTTCTCCATCAAAGGACAATCACCATGTCATTCGATGTTCTCAATATTTTATACGACTGCGCCGTGATCCTGCTCGCCACCAAGCTGCTCGGGATGATCACCCGGCGGCTGGGACTGCCGCAGGTCGTGGGCATGATCCTCGCCGGCCTGCTGATCGGGCCGGCGCTGATCGGACGGCTCGGGATCAGCGGATTCGGCGGGCTGATCTGTCCCACCGAGGCCGAGATGGACGTGCTGAGAAGCTTTTCGCAGATCGGCGCCGTCTTTATTCTCTTCTCTTCCGGCCTGGAGACCGACGTGAAGGATCTGAAGCGCAGCGGTGCCGCTGCCACCTGCATCGCGCTGGCAGGCGTTCTGCTCCCGATCGCACTCGGCACCGGCATCGCGCTGCTCTTTATGGGCGGCTTCGGCGCCGCGGCCGATCCCGGAAAGCTGATGAACGCCCTCTTTGTGGGCTGCATCCTTTCGGCGACCAGTGTCGGCATCACGGTCGAAACCATGCGGGAGCTCGGAAAACTCAACACCCGGATCGGCGCCACCATTCTCAGCGCCGCCATCATCGACGACGTGCTCGGGATCCTCTCGCTCAGCATCGTAACCGGCCTGGCCGGGGAGGGCGGGTTGCTGACGGCGCTGTTCAAAGCGGCCGGGTTCTTCCTGTTCTCTGTCGGCGGCGGCCTGATCCTGCGATGGATCTTCAAAAAACTGGTCAAACGCTATCCCCACAAGCGCCGCACCAGCATCTTTGCCATCGCCATGTGCTTCTTTTTCGCCTATGCCGCCGAACGCTTCTTCGGGATCGCATCCATCACAGGTGCCTACATGGCCGGGCTGATGCTGAGCGGGCTTGACGACACTTCCTTTGTCGACCGCAAGGTCGTGGTCAGCGGCTACATGATCTTTACGCCGATGTTTTTCGCCTTTATCGGCATCAGCGCCGATTTCAGTCAGTTCCGTCTTTCCGGGCTGCTCTTCGCGCTGGCCTTCACGGCCGCCGGTATCCTCGGCAAGATCCTCGGCTGCGGCGCAGTCGCACGCTGCTTCGGCTATCCGATCCGGGAGGCCGGCACTGTCGGATGCGGCATGATCGCACGGGGTGAGGTAGCGCTGGCCGTCTATGCGACCGGCTCCGGACTGATCCTCTTCCGCGACGGTGTGCTGATCGGTCTCGATCCGCTGGTGGCGACGATCTTCCTCATCATCGTCTCTTCCGTCCTCTGCCCGATCCTGCTGAAACTGACGTTCCGCGGCGGCGATGGCGGCGGCGATACCGAGAGACAGCACCATGTCCGCATCTCCTCCGAGGCGATCGAAAACGTCCACCACGATATCCCGGATCCGACCGGATCGCCGGCCGCCGGTTCCCCTGCCGATTCCGATCGCTGATCCGCCCCGAAAGCAAAAATACCTTCTTTTTTCACCGGTCGCCTCTCCCGAACGGCAAAATCCCGCTTTTTTCGGCTTTTATCCCGGGATCCGGCCAAAAACCCGCGCGAATGGAATCAAAGTGTTTGACAAACCGACCGCTTTCACATATAATAAAGCAGGGCCGTTATTCCGGCCCTCCACCACAGCAAAGGAACCTCCCGTGAGGTATCATTCGATATGAAACGCCCTTTCTGCTCCTTCACCCACACCAAACGCGCCTGCTATATCGGATATATCGTTCAGGCTATAGTCAATACCTTCGTTCCGCTTCTCTTCGTAACTTTCAACACGTCACTCGGTATCACGCTTGAAAAGCTGACGCTGATCTCGTCGTTCAACTTTGCCGTCCAACTGACGGTCGATCTGCTGGCCGCCCGCTTTGCCGACCGCATCGGCTACCGGCGGCTGATCGTCTCCGCTCAGTTCTGCTCCGCGGCCGGTCTGATCGGGTACGGGATCCTGCCCTACCTTTTCGATCCCTTTGCCGGTCTGCTTCTCGCTGCGTTTTTCTGCGCGGTGGGCGGAGGGCTGATCGAAGTCCTCATCAGCCCGGTCATCGAGGCCTGTCCCACCGAACGGAAATCCGCCAATATGAGTTTTCTTCACTCCTTCTTCTGCTGGGGGCAGGCCGGCGTGATCCTGCTTTCCACCTTGTTCTTCTCGCTGGCCGGGATCCGGCACTGGCAGATCCTCACTGCCGTCTGGGCGGTGATTCCGCTGACCGACGCCTTTCTTTTCCTGCAGGTTCCAATCAACCGCGTCGCGGAAAAGGAGGACGTCATGCCGCCCCGCCGGCTCTTAAGCTCCGGCAGTTTTCTTCTGCTGATCCTCCTGATGATCTGCGCCGGCGCTTCCGAGGTCGCGATGAGTCTCTGGGCCTCGGCCTTCGCTGAAGTCGGACTCGGCATCTCCAAATCTGCCGGCGATCTGGCCGGTCCCTTCGTCTTTGCGATCCTGATGGGGATCTGTCGGGTCTTCTATTCCCTGACCAGTGAAAGGATCCGTCTCCTGTCCTTCATGTCGGTCAGCAGCGCCGTCTGCCTGATCGGCTATCTGCTGGCCGCGCTGGCGCCGTACCCCGCCCTCAGTCTGACCGGCTGCGCGCTTGTCGGACTGTCTGTCGGGATCCTCTGGCCGGGGACCCTCAGTCTGGCCGCCAGGCTCTGTCCCGCCGGGGGGACCTTCATGTACGGGATCCTGGCGTTGGCGGGCGATCTCGGCTGTATCGCGGGAACGGCTCTGGTCGGGTTTCTCTCGGGATTCTTCAGGGACGACCTGCATAAGGGATTGCTGTTTGCCTCGCTTTTCCCGATCCTGCTCGTGGTCGGTCTCGCCGTCTGCAGCCGGAAAAGCCGATTGGCCGGGATCCTGGTCTGAGATCCGTTCGGACTTTGCGCAAAAACCGGATCCCGGAACGGAGAATGAAAACAGGCCGGTACCGATCCGACAAAAAAGAACGCCAGAAGCCGCGCCGCGGCTTCTGGCGTTTTATTCCTTTTTGCGCGATTTTATTTCCCGAGTTCCTGCGTTTTCCGGTAGGCGGCCAGCACCGCGTTGGCAGCGTCGGCCCGGAAGGCCCCCTCCTCCAACGCCTGGACCCCGGCGATCGTACTGCCGCCCGGAGAACAGACAGCGTCCTTGAGAACCCCGGGATGCGTTCCGTTTTTCAGCAACACGGCCGCGGTCCCGAACAGCGTCTGCTCGGCCAACAGGAGCGCTTTGTCGCGGGGCAGTCCGCACTGTACGCCGCCGTCGGCGAGCGCCTCCGCCAAAAGACAGACGAAGGCCGGGCCGCAGCCCGAAAGCGCCGTTCCGGCGTCGATCAGCTTTTCGTCCAGCTCGGTCAGCCGTCCGGCTTCCTTCAGCAGCGCGCAGAAGGTCTCCCGCTCCTCCGCCGTCACGCCGACGGTCGTAAAGAGGATCATTCCCTCGCCGACCGAAACCGGGAGATTCGGCATGATCCGGATCAGCGGCAGATCGCCGGCCAGCGACAGGATCCGACCGGTCGTCACGCCGGCCGCCATCGAGACCAGGACGAAGCGGTCCTTCCGGGTCGCCAGGACCGGCTTCAACTCGGTCAGCACCGCCGGCAAAACCTGCGGCTTGACCGCCAGAAACAGCCAGTCGGCCGCCGCCGCGACCTCAGCGCCGCTTCCGCAGCCGACGCCGGTCTCCTCCGCAAAGGCCGCTCTCTTTTTTTCATCCGTATCGGAAATTAGGATATCCCGCGGAGAAACGGCTTTCGCCACCGCTTTCGCGAGCGCACCGCCCATATTGCCGCAGCCGATAAAACCGATTTTCATATTTTCCTCCTTACCGTCGGGGCCGCCCCGCCCTTCCGGGATCGGGACGGATACCGCGTATGCTCTTTTTCCGGAACGCCGGACGGATCATCTCACCTGTCCGTTTCCGATGACGATGTATTTATAGGACGTCAGCTCCTCCAATCCCATCGGGCCGCGCGCGTGGAGCTTCTGCGTCGAGATCCCCATCTCGCAGCCGAGTCCGAACTGCCCGCCGTCGGTGAACCGTGTTGAGGCGTTGACGTAAACGGCCGCGCTGTCGACCTCACGGGTAAAGCGTTCGGCAGCGGCGGGATCCTCCGTCAGGATGGCGTCGCTGT
>JAEEGL011718252.1_pt1 | contig 15398 bp, 10 predicted proteins | sample 9134231 | NCBI WGS metagenome assembly JAEEGL01 (sample SAMN16246548, study PRJNA631951) | gut metagenome | biome: gut microbiome; feature: rumen; material: fiber-attached | host: Bos | place: Iran: Karaj | collected 2018-10 | reverse complement strand
GTCATCACAGGCTTCATCGGCGCGTTCAAGGCCTACAGCGACGCGGTCGCCCTCTTCGGCACGAACCTGAACGCCGCCGAAATGAACACCATCGTCGGCTACGTCTACGACATGCTCTACGGCGACAGCGGCGGCTTCCCGTCCTACGCGGCGGCCGCGGCGATTATCCTGTTCCTCATTGTCCTGACGATCACGTGCATCAACCTGCTCATCAGCAGGAAGCACGTGCATTATTGAGGGGAGGCGCCGAATATGGAAAACGATACGCGCATCCGCTCCGCTTCGCAGACGCGCGCGAAGATCGGCAAGGGCGTCGTCTATTTCCTGCTCGCGGTCTGGGCGATCCTGGTGCTGTTCCCCTTCTACTGGATGATCCTGTCCTCCGTCAAGAGCTACAGCGCCTACAACTCGGAATACGTGCCGAGCTTCTTCACGCTCTCCCCCACGCTGCAGAACTACGCGGAGGCCTTCTCCGCCGTGCCGCTGGCGCGCTACTTCCTCAACACGCTCATCTTCACGGTCGTGACGACCGCCCTGATGCTGATCGTGATCGTTCTGGCGGCCTTTGCCTTCTCGCGGCTGCGCTTCCGCGGCAAAGACCTTCTGTTTACGTTTTTTCTGGCGCTTATGATGATCCCGAACGAGCTTGTCATTATCACGAACTTTGTCACCATCACGGATCTCGGCCTGCGCAACAGCTTTCCCGGGCTGATCCTGCCCTCCGTCACGTCCGTCTTCTACATCTATCTGCTGCGTGAAAACTTCGCGCAGATCCCGGACGAGCTGTACTACGCCGCGAAGGTGGACGGCACCTCGGACATGAAATATCTGCTCAAGGTGATGGTGCCGATCTGCCGCCCGACGATCATCACGGTCGTTATCCTCAAGGTGATCGAGTGCTGGAACAGCTACGTCTGGCCGCGCCTCATCACGGATAACGAGAACTACTTCCTCGTCTCCAACGGCATCCAGGCCATCCGCGAGAATGGCTTCGGGCGCGAGAACATCCCCGCCATGATGGCGGCCGTCGTCGTGATCTCCCTGCCGCTGATCGCGCTCTTCCTCTGCTTCCGCAAAAAGATCATGGAGGGCGTCTCGAGAGGGGGCACGAAGGGATGAAAAAGGGCCTTGTCTGCCTGCTGCTTCTCACGCTCTGCCTGCCGCTTATCTCCGGCTGTCACGGTTCTCGCGGGCTGGAGGAATTTGTCGTCCCGGAGAACTTCGATGAAACGAAGCGGTATGAGATCACCTTTTGGGCAAAGAACGACACCAACAAGGCGCAGACGCAGATCTATGAGAAGGCGATTTCGAGCTTTCAGGCGCTCTATCCGAACATCCATGTGAATCTGCGCCTATACACCGACTACGGCAAGATCTACAACGACGTCATCACGAATATCCCCACGAACACGACGCCGAACGTCTGCATCACCTACCCCGACCATATCGCGACCTATCTGACCGGCAGGAACAGCGTCGTACCGCTCGATGAACTCTTCGACGACCCGCGCTACGGGCTCGGCGGCAGCGAGCTGAAGTTCGATTCCGTCCGGCGCGGCGAGATCGTGCCCCAATTTCTCAAAGAGTGCAGCTTTGCCGATCACTATTACGCCATTCCCTACATGCGCTCCACGGAGGCCTGCTATGTGAACAAGACCTATGTGGAACGGCTCGGCTACACGCTGCCCGAAACGCTTACCTGGGACTTTGTCTGGGAGGTCTCCGACGCCGCGACGGAAAAGGACGAGGACGGCAGATTCCTCGTCAACGGGCAGCAGGTGATGATTCCCTTTATCTACAAGTCCACCGACAACATGATGATCCAGATGCTCCGGCAAAAGGGCGCGGACTATTCCACCTCTGACGGCGACATCCTGATCTTCAACGACACGACGAAGGAGCTGCTCTACACCGTCGCCGAACACGTAAAGAAGGGTGCTTTCTCCACCTTCAAGATCTCCAGCTATCCCGGCAACTTTCTCAACGCCGGACAGTGCCTCTTTGCGGTGGACTCCACGGCAGGCGCCACCTGGATGGGCACGAACGCGCCACTGAGCGACATCAGCCCGGACAAGGTGGTGGAGTTCGAAACTGTGGTGTATCCCATCCCGCAGTTTGACCCGGAGAATCCGAAGATGATCTCGCAGGGGCCTTCGATCTGCGTCTTCAACAAGAGCGACCCGCAGGAGGTCTTTGCCGCATGGCTGTTCGCGCAGTATCTGCTCACCAACGACGTGCAGATCGCCTACGCGGAGACGGAGGGCTATGTGCCCGTCACCGAAAAGGCGCAGCAGAGCGAAGCCTATCAGGACTATCTCTCCCACTGCGGCGAGGACAACAGGACGTATTACGACGTGAAGATCAAGGCCTCCGAGCTGCTGCTCTCGCACACGGAGGACACCTTTGTCACGCCGGTATTCAACGGCTCGGCCTCCCTGCGCGACGCCGCCGGTCAGATGATCGAAAACGTGACCAAATCCATCCGGCGCAAGGAGACGGTCGACGAGGCCTATATGGAGAAGCTGTACGACGACGTTACGAGCCTCTACCGTCTCGACAGCGGCTCCGGCAGGAGCGCCGAGGGCGCGGCAAACCGCGATCTCGGTCCGCTTCCGAAGGCTTCCGTCGCGCTTCTCATCGTGCTCGGCTTCGTCTGGGTGCTGATCGCGGTCTACTGCTCAGGCAACCTCATCCGCGAGAAAAAAAGTCGCAGATCGAAATGAAAGAGCTTGAATTGTTTGGAAGATGTTGCTATAATACTCTTTGTGCGAATTGGCAACATCGTTCATAAATGAAGAATTCAAACTTGCAAAGGAGAAGAAAAATGAAAAAGATTCTGGTACTCATGCTTGCGCTCGTTCTGGCTCTGTCTGTAGCCGCCTGCGGCGGCGGCGGCAGCAAGCCGGCCGAGAATCAGGGCGACGTCAAGGGCGAGGGCGTTATGACCTACGCCGAGTACGCTGCGGCTGAGCTCGACACGCAGGTCGTCGTGGAGACCTACGTGCAGGGCAAACAGTCCTGGTGGGAAGACAAGGCTACGCTCTACACGCAGGACAAGGACGGCGGCTACTTCATCTACAACTGCGCCTGCTCGCAGGCCGATTACGACAAGCTCGTGCCCGGGCAGAAGATCAAGGTCACCGGCTACAAGTCCGAGTGGTCCGGTGAGATCGAGATCGTGGACGCCACGCTGGAGATCGAGGAAGGCAACTACATTGCCGAGCCCTTCAACGCCACCAGCTATCTGGCCAGCGACAACCTCATCAACCATCAGAACCAGAAGGTCTCCTTCAAGGACCTGACCGTTGTGGCTGCCGATGACGACGGCTGCGCCTTCCTTTACAAGTGGGACGGCTCCGGTCAGGAGGGCGACGACCTGTACTTCAACGTCTCCCGTGACGACGTGGTCTACACCTTCACCGTGGAATCCTACCTCTGCGACAAGGATTCGGACGTCTACAAGGCTGTTCAGGCGCTGAACGTCGGCGACAAGATCGACGTCGAGGGCTTCCTGTACTGGTACGAGGGCGTGCAGCCGCACGTCACCTCCGTGACCGCTGCGAAGTAAGCTGAATACGAAAAAAGCCGGGGCAGCGATCCGCCCCGGCTTTTTTCTATTGCCCAAATCCGCAAATGCATATATAATGTTCGATACGAAAGAAATCGCGGGAGGTTTGCCGCCCATGGTCGAAAACGTCCTGAATATGTTTTCCCGTCTCTTTGGCGCGGACGGCGCGCCGAGGCTGTTCTTCGCGCCCGGGCGCGTGAATCTGATCGGCGAGCATACGGACTACAACGGCGGGCACGTATTCCCCTGCGCGCTGACGCTGGGGATATGCTGCGCCGCGCGGCCTCGCGCAGACCGAAGGCTTCGGCTCTATTCGCTCAACCTCCCGAACGACGGCGTCGTGGAGACGAGTATCGACACCGTAGAGCCGCTTCGCCGCGGGAGCTGGGCCAACTATCCGCTCGGCGTCGTGCGGAGCTTCACCTTATCGGGATACGCACTGTCCTGCGGGCTCGATATGGTCTTCTGCGGCGACATCCCGGCGGGCGCGGGGCTCTCCTCCTCCGCGGCGCTTGAGGTGCTCACCGGCACGGCGCTGCGCGCGCTTTTTGAGCTCCCGGTGAGTCCTGTCGAGATCGCGCGGCTCGGGCAGCGGGCCGAGAATGAATTTGTCGGCGTGAACTGCGGCATCATGGATCAGTTTGCCAGCGCGATGGGACGAGCGGACCACGCGGTATTTCTCAATACGGCTACGCTGAACTACACCTATGCGCCGCTCCGTCTCGGAAGCGCGCGCATACTGCTTGTCAACAGCGGTGTCAAACACAGTCTGGCCGCTTCCGCCTACAATCAGCGTCGCGCCGAGTGTGCCCGCGCGCTCGTGCAGCTGCAGGCAGCGCTGCCGATCCGCTCGCTCGGCGAGCTCACGCCGGACGAGTTTGAAGCGAATGCGAAGCGCATCGACGATCCCGTTTGCCGCCGCCGCGCACGGCATGCCGTCACGGAAAACGCGCGCACCCTGGAAGCCCTGCGGGCGCTGCAGCTCGGCGATCTTTCCGCGTTCGGTCAGCTGATGAACGCCTCTCACATCTCTCTGCGCGACGACTACGAGGTGTCCAGCCCGGAGACGGACGCGCTCGCGGAAATCGCATGGGACTGCCCCGGCGTGCTGGGCTCGCGCATGACCGGCGGAGGCTTCGGCGGCTGCACGGTGAGTATCGTGGACGCGGACGCGATCGGCCGCTTTACAGAGACCATACAAAACGAATACCGCCGCCGCACGGGACTGGAGGCCGCGATCTACGAGGCCTCCGCCGGCGATGGCGCAAGGGAGATTGGAATATGATATACGACGCTGTTGACGCGCTGGTCGAATACGCCGTTTCCGCCGGGCTCATTCCCGCGGAGGAGACGGTCTATTCCCGCAATCTGCTGCTGGATCTGATGGGAGAGACGGACTATGTCCCCGGCGCGCGCCGGGAGACCCTGCCGACGCTGCCGGAGATCCTCTGTGAGCTCACGGACGCCGCCGTGGCGCTCGGACTGCTTTCGGACACGGCGGAGAGCCGCGACATTTTTGACACAAAGCTCATGAACTGCGTCACCCCCCGCCCGGCCGAGCTTCGGCGCACCTTCCGGGAAAAATACGCCGACTCGCCGCAGGCCGCGACAGATTGGTATTACGCGTTCTGCCGCGCGAACAACTACATCCGCGCCGACCGCATCGCGCGCGACAGGCGCTGGACTTACAGCGGCAAGTACGGCTGTATGGATATCACCATCAACCGCTCCAAGCCGGAAAAGGATCCGCGCGACATCGCCGCCGCGCTGTCGGCCGGGGAGCACGCCTATCCCAAATGCCAGCTCTGCGCGGAAAACGAGGGCTATGCCGGGCGCATCGGCCACCCCGCCCGCGCCAATCACCGCATCGTGCCGCTCACCCTTGCCGGCGAGGACTGGGCGCTGCAATACTCCCCCTATGTGTACTACAACGAGCACTGCATCGTCCTGCGCACGGAGCACATCCCGATGGCCGTCACGCGGAAGACCTTCGAGCGGCTGATTGATTTCATCCGGCTGTTTCCGCACTACTTTCTCGGTTCCAACGCAGGACTGCCCATCGTAGGCGGCTCCATCCTGAACCACGATCATTTTCAGGGCGGGCGCTACTGCTTTGCGATGGAACGCGCACCGGTCGAGCAGGCGCTTCCCCTCCCCGGTTTTCCGGACGTGGCTTGCGGCCGCGTGCGCTGGCCGCTGAGCGTGCTGCGCCTCCGCGCCGGGGATCCGGAGAGACTGATCGAAGCGGCGGACGCCGTTTTGACGCACTGGCAGGGCTATACGGACGAGAAAGCGAGGATCCTCGCGCGGACGGATGCGCCGCACAATGCCGTAACGCCCATCGCGCGGCGGCGCGGCGCAGACTATGAGCTTGATCTTGCGCTGCGAAACAATCTCACGACGCCGGAGCGCCCCTACGGGCTCTATCATCCCCGCGAGCAGTTCCACCACATTAAAAAGGAGAACATCGGACTTATCGAGGTGATGGGGCTGGCTGTTCTTCCTGCCCGGCTGGACGTCGAGCTGGAGGCGGTCGCAGAGACGATCCTCTCCGGCGGCGACCTGTACGCCGGAGAGCGCACGGCAAAGCATGCCGACTGGGCTGTGTCCTTCCTCCCGGACTGCGCCGGGCTCGACCGTGAGGCCCTTCGCCTGAAGCTGGAGCTGGAGGTCGGCCGCGTCTTCGAGCAGGTGCTGGAGGACTGCGCCGTTTTTCCGCGCACGGAGGCGGGAGACGCCGCCTGGGAACGCTATATCGGCTCGCTGACAGTCGCGCTGCAATAACGCCTACGCAAAAACGCCGGACACTTCAAACTGTGTCCGGCGTTATTCTATTGCTCTTCTATTGCTTCCATGAAGTACAGTCTCGAGAAAAAGTCCGGGAAGAAGCGCACGCGCTCGTCGTAGCCTGTGGCGGCGAAGGCCGGGGCGAGCTTCACGCCCGCATGCATCAGCAGCGCGCCGGAGGCAGTCACGTCCTCGGTCTCGCCCGGCATTTTCACCACCTTCGCCACCACGTCATGGATCAGGGAATCCTGCCGGATGTGGAAGGGCGCGATGGTGTTCACGAGCGTACCGAAGCGCTTCACGTCCACCGGGCGCGGCACGTTGTAGAAATGGTAGACATTGTCCTCGTTCAGCCCGCGGGCGAAAAAGATGCGGTCCGGCTCGTTCGGGACCATGAGCGCACGCAGCAGCAGGCCGACGGCGCGCTTTTTGTCCGGCGAGACGCAGCACCACGCACGGTCGTTGCCGCCGCGGACGCGGTAGAACTGCCCCCACTGGAGCACGTCGCGCCAGCGCTTGTAGGTGTCGATCTGATCCCGGAGCTTTTTCCGCTTTCCCGGCGGGATGTCGCGCAGGTCGTACTCGTAGCCCAGCAGCCCGAAGGCCGCGACGTTGAGGCGCGTGTCGAGCGGCGTGTCGCGCAGCGTCTGATGGTTCGGGCTGGAGGAGATATGCGCGCCGATACAGCTCTGCGGGTAACCGTAGCTGTAGCCCTCCTGAATGTCCGCGCGCGCGATGGCGTCTGTGTCGTCGCTGGCCCAGATCTGCGGAAAATAGCTTAAAATGCCGAGATCAAAGCGGTTTCCGCCGGATGCGCAGCCCTCAAAGAGGATATCCGGGAACCGCGCCGTCAGCGCGCCCATCACGCGGTACAGTCCCTGAATATAGCGGTGCGCCGTCTCGCCCTGCCGTTCGGCGGGCAGATGCGGAGAGAATACGTCCGAGAAGTTGCGGTTGTAGTCCCACTTGACGTAGCGGATCGGCCCGGACGAAAAGACCTCCGTCATCTTTTCGATGATATAGTCCTGCACGGTGGGGTTCGCGAGATCCAGAAGGCGCTGACTGCGCCCCTCGCTGTGGGGCTTGCCGGGGATCGCCATGGCCCATTCCGGGTGCGCCTCATAGAGGCGGCTGTTCACGTTCACCATTTCCGGCTCCACCCAGATGCCGAAGTCCATACCCAGATCGTTGATTTTTTTGCCGAGTCCGGCCAATCCGCCGGGCAGCTTCTTTTTGTTCGGTTCCCAGTCGCCGAGGGATCTCGTATCGTCGCTGCGGGACCCGAACCAGCCGTCGTCCACGACGAACAGCTCGATTCCCATGTCTCTTCCCGCTCTTGCCAGAGAGACGAGGCTGCTCTCGGAGATGTTGAAATAGCAGGCCTCCCAACTGTTGAGCAGCACCGGCCGGGTCTTATGCTTCCATCTCCCCCGGACGATGTGCTCCCGCACGAAAAAATGCATATTGCGGCTCATGCCGGAGAAGCCGTCGGCCGCGTAGCTCATAACGGCCTCCGGCGTATCGAAACGCTCCCCCGGCTCCAGCCGCCAGCGGAAGCCGAGCGGCTGGATGCCGGACACGACGCGCGTCTTGCCGAAAGCGCTCACCTCTACGGCGGCGTAGTGGCTGCCGCTGTACACGAGGTTAAAGCCCCAGACGCCGCCCGCCGTCTCGGTCGCGTCCCTCTCATGCACCATAAAGAAGGGGTTGCAGCGGCTTGATGAGGCGCCCGCGCGGGACTCCACCGTGTATTTGCCCGCGGGCAGCGCCACGGTATGCTTGCCCATCTCGCGCGCCCAGGCGCCGCGAAAGCTCGTCACCGCATAGCCGCTCTCCGGCAGATCGAGCTGCAGGGAGAGCAATCGTTCTATCTCCACAGGCGCGGACGCGTCATTGCGGAGCGCGCATTTGCGGCAGATGCAGTCGCAGTCCGCCCACACGTAGTAGTGCAGCTCAAGCGCAAGGCCGTAATTCCGGTCGCGGTACACGACGCAGAGGTGCTCGGCTTTGCCGTCCCCGGCATAGCTCCCCGGCAGCGGCGTCTGCGCAGGCTGCGCGTCGTCGACCGTGTGGCACTCATACAGGAAATCATTCGTGCGGCTGCCGTCGGGATTCACGAGCTCCAGCATCGGCTCGCGCAGATCGCCCTTTCCGAGCGCCGAGAACTCGAGGCATACGTTTTCCAGAACCAGCTCCGGATGCTCCGCGTCATAGGACACGGTATTGCCAGGCGGAAAGGCTCGGTTTTCACTGATCGCCTCCAGCGCCGTCTCGGAGAGCGGGATCTTTTTCCCGAAATAGAGCTGCTCCGGATGCCCGGTCGGCAGAATTCGGAACACGTAGCTCGTTCTCTCCGTCTCCAGCGCAAAGGCGGGCTTTTCGCCCTCGAAAACGCGGATCATTCCTCCCCGCCCTCCGATTCGTGCATCGCCCGAACCTGTTCGGAGATCTCCTCAAGCTTCTTTGACGTGAGGAAATAGCGGCGGCGGAACCAGAAGAACGCGACGATGAGCCCGAGGATCGGGATGACCGCCATGGTAAAGCGCAGATTGATCTTGGCGGCCCGGGACACGCCGATGGACCAGTCCACGAGCTTGTCCGCTTCGCTGACTTCCGTGCCGGACTGCAAATGGTTGATGCTCAGGCTGACGCTGGCCACAAGCGCGGCGATACCGGAGGCGAGCTTCACCACGAAGGTCTGCATGGAGAAGATGACGCTCTCATCGCGGCGGTGGTTCTTCAGCTCGCCGTAATCGACGGTGTTCGCCAGGAAGATCGTCGTCAGGACGCTCAGCATGCCGTTTGCGGAGAAGATGAAGAACGCGGGGATGAAGAGGATCACCACGTTGGCCATGCTGGTGAAAGTGAGGCACAGCAGCACCGCGTAGCCTGCGGCCGCCATGTAAAGGCTCAGGTAGAAGATGTGCAGACTGCTCAGCTTCTTGCGCAGCAGCGGATAGAAGAGCATCATGGAGAGCACCTGCATGGCGCCGCCGAACATATTGAACAGAACGTAGGCGTCGTTCCAGCCCGTCGTGCCGAAGTCGTACTTGAAGAAGTAGATGACAAGATTGGAGGTGATGTAGATGGACGTGTTAATCAGCACGATGGCGATGGTGACGGCCATGGCCTGATCGTTGCTGAACAGCGCCCGCGCCATCTCCTTGACGGAGACAGTCTTCATTTCCGCCGTGGACTTCTCCTTGATGTTGATGCAGGTCAGGATCGTAAACACGACGAACAGCGCCGCAACGATCAGGGAGAACCATTTGAAGCCGACGACCTCGATGGCCTTGGCGCCTGCGTTCGCGTCGGCAAACAGATTGCCGAGCCGCGGCACGAGCATCATGGTGAACACTGTGATGATGGCGCTGCCTACGCCCGCGCAGGTACGCGCCAGAGTGGTGAGGCCCTCGCGCTCCTTGCCGCCCTCGGTGAACGCGGGGATCATGGACCAGTACGGGATATCCATCATCGTGTAGGTGACGCCCCAGAGGATATAGAACACGGCTGCGTACGCGGTAATCCCGGCGGCATCGAGCTTCGGCGGCGCGGCGAACATCAGGAACAGCACAACCGCGTTGGCGAGCGTGCCGATCAGCAGCCAGGGGCGGAACTTGCCCCAGCGGGTCTTGGTTTTTGCCACGATGACGCCCATGATGGGATCGTTGAACGCGTCGAACACGCGCGCGGCAAGCAGGATGATACCCATGGCGATGGCGTTGACGTCGAGCAGATCCTGAAAGTAATACAGGACGTAGCTCGCCGACAGCATGTACACCATGTCCTTGCCGACAGCGCCCAGACCGTAGGATACCTTCGACTTGAGGGACAGTCTCTGTTTGTTTTCCACGCTTGCTTCCTCCCCGTTTTATTTCGGCCGGCGTCTTTCCATCGCCAGCGCGACGGCCTTGTAAGCGCCGTCGTAAAGCCCGATCGTCTTGTTCGTGCGGATACTCTCGCACATGTTCTGGAGCAGGGTCTCCTCTCCGAGGAACAGGTCGACCATCTGCAGGGTATGGGGCACGTCCTCGCATTCGAGCGTGCCGTCTCCCATCTCCGCGGAGTGGATCGCGCCCCATCTCTCATGGCCGCCGATACGCTTGAGAAACAGCTTCGGGATCGGATAAAAGGCCAGCTCGCTGGGCTTCGTGAGCAGCACGTCCGCCGAGCGCATGAGCAGATTCGTGCAGTAAACCGCCTCGAAGATGTTCTCATGCCAGAAGGCGTGCACGCCCTCCACTCTGCCGTCGAGCGCCGCTGACGCAAACTGCCGCGTATCCGTCCAGTCCCCGAAATGCAGCGTGCTCGCCGCGGAAAGCGTCGGGATCTCCTTTGTCAGCTCATCCCAGACGTTTCTGTAGTCGCCCACGTTCACGTAGAGCGCCGCTCTCTTCTCCCGCACGGCGGGCAGGAGATGCTCTATGACCGCGGCGAACAGCGCCCGCTGCGCACCAGCGCCGCCGATGGTCAGCAGGAAGCGCATGGGCTCACCCTCCGTCTTGCGGCGCAGACGGGCCTCACAGTCCGTCTCAATGTTCTCAACGAGCTCGTGGTCTACGTAGTGTCCCGTATAGACAAGCGCGTCCTCCGGCATGGGATGCAGGACATCCTTCCCGCGCATGCCGTTGAGAATGCGGTAGCCCATCCAGGACTGATGCGTCTGGATGGTGTGGATGCTGCCCTCCGCCAGATGCAGCGCCATGGGCCAGTTGTCCGGAATGGCGTTGACGACGTACCGCATGCCCGCGTGAAGCGCCGCCTGGGCCGGCCAGACGTGCGTGCCGATCACGGGGATGTCCTTGGGCACGTTGCGGAACACAGGCGCCATGAGTTCGGCGCTCTTCTGGTCGGAGGCGTTGTAGCTGAGGCGCCGAAAGCCCTCGTAGTTGATCGGCTCCCACACAAATCTGTTGAACAGCTTCGACTTCTGCGAAATACGCGAGCCGAGGGAATACAGATCGTTTTGCGCGCCGATCACCTTGGTACAGGTGGTCTGCGGAAAGCCGTTGAGGTCCATCCAGTAGGGCGTATAGCCCATGGCATGCGCCGCGGAGGCCATCGCCATGGAGATGCGGTAATGGCCGAAGCCCATGCGGATGTTGCCGACGATGACGCCCTTCTCCGTGTCGAAAGGCTCGCCTTCCCCTGCCTCAAGCCGGATATCCTTCACGCCCAGCGGCTCGCCGAGGCAGGCGTTGGGCACGATGCGCACCGGGTAGTCCGCGCTGGAATCATCGCCGTACTTTTTTGCGAATCTGGCCTTGCTCTTTGCCGCCTTGCGCACGTCCTTTTCCGGCATGTCGTTGCCGAAAATGCGGCGGGACCGGTCTGTCATAGGCTCTCCCCCCTGATCTCTCTTTCCACTGTAAATCGGAGCTCCACAGGCTCCGTCTGTTCCGTCTCCAGCCGAAGCACAGCCTCGCCCGCCCCGCCGGTCGTGCGAAGCAGCACGCCTCCGAGGCCGCCGCGCAGCGTCGCGCTCCCCGGGCCGAGGATCCTGATCGGCCCCGTGGCCGTGAGCGTTACCGCGCCCTGCCAGAAGGGCAGCACGTTTCCGTCCGGATCGGCCATGCGCAGCCGCACGAGCGCCGCGTCCCAGGTCGCTCCGTGCCGGAGGACCGTACTGCTCGGTAGGACCTCCAGATGCAGCGCCGTAACCGGCGATTTGCACACGGTCTTCACGACCTTGCTGTCCTTCACCGCCTCAAAGCGGAAGCTCGAGGCCGCGTCGCCCCAGTTGTTGACATACTTGCCGTAGAGCGCGTAGGCGTCCTCGAAGCGCATCCCGTAGCGCGCCATCAAAACGCCCGACTTCGCCAGGATCTGCGGCGGCAGGTGGCTGAAGCCGAAGCGCGCGGCATAGTTGAGCACATCCTTCACCAGCTCAGCCTGCCGAGGCGTGAAGCCCTCGTTTTCCGCAAGCTGCGCGCCGATGTAATCGTCGATCTCGATGGGCGGGCGGTACATGTTCTTATACGGCGAGTCCCGATGGGTATAGCTGCGAATGAAGCGGTCGTTTTTGTACAGCCGCACCTCATCCGCGTTCGTCATCACGAAAACGCGTCCGCGGTTGGAGGCCGCCTGCTCGCCGATCTCCATCTCCGAGCTGACGGTGAGCACCGGGGTGACGTCCTGCCGCGCGGCGTAAACGGCGGCAGCCGTCTTGGGGTTGCGGAACATGTCCATAACGCCATGGTAGCAGATCCTGTCCCCGCTGCCGAAATCGCGGTGGGTGTTGTAATCCGCGAAGCACCAGCCGAAGCTGCCCGCGATATCCGGCTCGGCCGCCACGGCGTCGAGAACGTTCGCGTGCCGCAGGGCGTGCTCCGTGCGGTGCGCCTCGCAGTCGAAGGTCTTGGTCGGATACATATGTCCGTTGTATTCGCTGATGAGATAGGCCTTGCCCATGTCCGGCGTGACGGCCTTTTTCTTTTCACAGCCCGCCGCCTTGCCGTCGTGGACGAAATCGTTGTAGGTATACACGTCCTCGAGCAGGCTGCTCTTCTTGCTGCAGCGCACGCCTCCGGTCGCGCGCGTCGGATCGAGCCGGCGCGCAGCCGCGTTGGTCTTCGTATAGAGCTCGTCGTCATCCGCGGACTCGTTGATACGCACGCCCCACAGGACGATGGAGGGATGATTGCGGTATTGCCGCACCATGTCCTCCGTGTTGCGCACGGCCTGCGCCTTCCAAGCCTCGCGCCCGATATGCTGCCAGCCGGGGATCTCCGTGAACACAAGAAGGCCCAGCTCGTCGCAGCGCTCGATGAAGTGCGGCGACTGCGGATAATGCGAGGTGCGCACGGCATTGCAGCCGAGCTCGTTTCTGAGGATCTCCGCGTCCAGACGCTGAAGGCTGCGCGGCGCGGCATAGCCGATATACGGATAGCTCTGGTGGCGGTTGAGCCCGACAATGCGCAGTCTGCGTCCGTTTAGCCGAAAGCCGTCCGCGCGCCACTCGGCGCGCCGGAAGCCGATCCGCGTCTCCGCAAGGTCAAGCAGCTCGTCCCCATGATACAGCGCCGTTTCCAGCGTGTATAGCCGCGGAGACTCCACGTCCCACAGGCCGACGCCCGAAAGGGCGAATTCCGTCTCCCATTCCGCGCGGCCCGTTCCGTCAAGCGCGAGAGTGGATTCCGCAAGCGTCTCTCCCGCCTCGTCCCGCACACGCTGGCGGAGCGAATACCCGGCGCTGTCCCGGCAGACGGGGCCGGAGAGGCCGACCGTCGAGGCGAGCGAGGCGCTCACACGCATTTCCCGCGCGAGGCCGGGATGCAGATCCTCCCGCGCGGAGATCGCCAGCAGCGGCTTATCCTCCGGCAGCGAGGGACGCGCGAAGACGTCCGTGACGCAGCTCTCCGCGCAGACCTCCAGCCACACCTCGCGGTAGAGGCCGCCGTAGGTCATATAGTCGATAACGAAGCCGAAGGGAGGCTGGTCGAGCGTCTCCCGGCTGTCTATCCTGAGAGAGACAAGCGCGTCCGTACCCGGCGCGAGGCCCTTCGTCAGCTCCACGGAAAAGGCTGTGTATCCGCAGCGGTGCTCGCCGAGCTTTTCGCCGTCCAGATAGACCTCCGCGGCGTGCGCGGCGGCGCCGAGGTGCAAAAAAACACGCTTCCCGCGCCAGTCCTCCGGCACGGAAACGCGCTTGCGGTAACCGCAGAGCATCTGATAGACGCTCTCGTCAAAGTAATCGTAGGGCGTGACGGCGCAGGTATGCGGCAGATCGACGCGCTTGGCGTCCGCGCGCGGCTGCCCCAGCAAAAAGGCCGCGTCGCATTCCCGCACGAATTCCCAGCCGTAATTGACGTCGATCCTCTGCCCCATGGCTTCTCCTTTGTTCAAAACGGCGGATATTCCGTCGCTCGATGCGCTTTGTTTATTTATATTTTATATTATCGCATTTCCCGGGAAAAAACAAGAGGCTGCGAGCCGTATCTTCATTTCCGGATCGGCTATTGACATATTCCACATGTGGAATTATATTATATACTACAAGTGGAATATAAAGGAGGGATCTCATGCTCCGACACGGCATACTCGGCCTGATCTGCAACGGCGATAAGACAGGCTATGAGATCATGACGGTTTTCCGGGACTCCCTGAATCATTTCTGGACGGCGCAGACCAGCCAGATCTACCGCGAGCTGCAGGCGATGGAAAAGGCCGGTTGGATCAGCCAGCGGCACGTTTCCCAGTCGGGCAGGCCGGACAAAAACGTCTTTTCCATCACGCCGGCGGGGCGCGAGGAGCTGCTTCAATGGCTCCGGGACGACGGCTTCCCGGCAGGCGTGCGCAATCCGCTCCTGATGAAGACCTTTTTCATGGGCGAGCTGCCGGTGGAAGAGAGCCTCGCCTTCTTCAGGGCGCTGCGGGACGCCGCCGTTTTCCCGGACGACGGGAAGCAGGCGTCCGCCGCGGCGGAGACGTACAAGCGGGCGATCGCGCGTCCCGAAAAGGCGATCTACTGGAAATTCACCATCGAATTCGGGCGCATGTACGAGAAAATGCAGCGCGAGTGGTGCGAGGCCTGCATCCGGGACCTGGAGGAGCTGCAGCGCGGAAAAGAGGGAATGGAGGGAAAAGAATGAAAGTGATCCTGCACGATCTGGACTGTTCCTATGACGAAATGATCGGCTCCAGATGTGACCGCGTGCTGTCGGCGGACGGGAACTACGCGCCCTGCCGGGGCTGCTTCCGCTGCTGGACCAGGCATCCGGCGGAATGCGCCATGAAGGACGCTCTCCGGCAGGTCTGCCGCGTCCTCGGCCGCGCGGACGAGTTGGTGATCGTCACGAAAAACCTGTACGGCGGCTACAGCGCCGACGTGAAAAACGTGCTTGACCGCGCGATCGGGACCTCAACACCGCTGAGCACATATCGGGGGCGGCAGATGCACCACACGCTGCGCTACGGGAAGCGCGCGCTCTGGCGGGTGCTTGTTTACGGCGAGATCACCGAGGCCGAAAAAACCACCTTCCGCACGCTTGCCGAGCGCAACGCGCTCAACGACGGCTACGCGCGCGCCGAGGTACGCTTCCTT
>JAEEGL011529865.1_pt1 | contig 15398 bp, 14 predicted proteins | sample 9134231 | NCBI WGS metagenome assembly JAEEGL01 (sample SAMN16246548, study PRJNA631951) | gut metagenome | biome: gut microbiome; feature: rumen; material: fiber-attached | host: Bos | place: Iran: Karaj | collected 2018-10 | reverse complement strand
TCGTGGCACTCATCCGTCCCGAGATAGTGATATAAGTAATATTCCAGGAAGGTCGTGACAGAATAGGAACTCTTTTTGACCGGCCTCTTATTCTCGAGATAATTGATCGGCTCGCCTTGCTTAATATCTGTTATCTCGATCTCATACGGCCTGTCGCGCCAGTGCTTCGGGAACGGAAACGTGACCTGAAATTTATCACCGATTTTCACGTCGTTATCTTTGCGGAAATCCTCGTCAAACAGCACATCGAAAACAATAACATCAGTCGAACTGAAATCCGGAATGGACAGATAAATTGACCATGTAACGCCCTTGCTCTCCAGACCCCAAACGTCAATCTGGCCGGTTACCTTCGAACAGAAACGATCCGCCAGTTCATCGTCTTTATTTATCCTTGCTGTGTAAATGTTTTTCGTCTTCATTTTAGAGTTTTATTCGTGTGCCACTTCGCCAGCTGCCGGATTATTCTGTGCAGAGCCCTTTGCCGTCTTCTTTTTCGTGCGGACAACCAATATCACCGCCGCGGCCATCACAGTAGTCTCAATAGCCAATGCAATATATAAACCGGCAGGGATCACGCTCTTGCCTTCCATGATCGCTCTGATCTCGGATTCGGAAGCACTGTTCTTGTCGAAATATGTGCAGTAATAGGTGTGATTCTCATAATCGATAAGAGTAACAAGCGTGACCTTGTCGTTCGACTGGACCTGATAATAAAGAGTCTGTGAGCCTGAAGTGATCTTCTTATAATCTTTGAAGATCTCATTTAGATCCTCATCAGAAACCTCCTTATCGACTCCATATCTTACTAACCCGCCTGCCTTATTCTCTATCCCGTCCTGGCAGTCCAGGTGGAATTCATACCGTTCTTCCTGACTTGCTTTTCCGTAGAAGATGTAGACGTAGTCCTTGCTCTGTCCGTTCGACGCGTAGCGGCAGCTGACAAAACGAGCATTCGGTAAATTATGCTGATAAAAATATTCACCGAGTTCTGCCGCGAGCTTATCTGCCTTCGTCAGTTCATCTTCGGGAATTGTTTTCGTGCGTGCAAAGAATGTGATCATGCCGGGAAATTCCCAGTAGCATTTTCTGGGAAGTGTTACCGTCTCGCCATTCTTCAGTCCGTATTCGACGTCTGTGTAGATCAGATCGCTCCCATTAACGCCGTCGGCGTCGCGGAGCATATCGTAATCAATGTCAGTGCACAGCAGGTATTCTGTCCTGGTCAGTTCATACCTTCCGCCGTCATCCCCGGAACTCTCAAGATAATATTTCCCGCCTTCACGGTATACCCTGAGATAATCATCTATGCGTCCCGTAAAACCACCGGTGTAGCGGAGCGAGAGGTATTCAACATCCGTGCCCGGAAATGAGGTTTTCGCGCCGGAAAGCAGCAGAAAACTCGCGCATACCGCACCGATGTAAACAGCCAGAATGATAAGGATTGCGATCAGTTTTTTCTTCATGTTTTTATCCCCTATAAATTCCCGCGGCAAATCCTACTTTTCCATTATAACAGGGATTGCAGTCCGCACTTAATGATATTCGAACCAGAACACGAATTTCTGCGTTCCGTCCGGATACACCATCACCTGATAGTAAACTTTCTCGACGCGGTCAGCGAGAGATCTGTATTCGGGTGACAGTTCATTTTTATCAGCCAGCGGCATGCCCTCCTCAACCGTATATACCGTTATGTGGTTGTGATCCAGATCAGTTGTCGAGATCGTTTTTTCCGAATCCAGAGCCGCCCTTACAGGCTCCTGATACGCCTCAGGCAGATCTTCGATGGAGGTGCACTCAACGATCACACGCTTCCATTTTCCGTCCCTGGGAGCGCCGCTGCTCCTGATGTTGTAACGGACACAGCAGTCTTTGAGATCAGGGATCAGTACCATGCTGGTATATTTCTCCTTGTCTTCATCGGACATATCCTCGTATGTCACACCGTCGGCGGCCATCATGTAATTGTGAATACCGTTGACGCAATATAAGACACCCGCGATGATGAGCGCGGCAATGAAGATAAGGCATATGATCGTACTCTTTTTCATTTCCTTGGCCTCCGTCAGATGTCAGGATCCGTTATATGAACCATGATCGCAAAACGGTATGAATTATCCGGATATTTCATGACGTAGTAATACCTCTCAACACCCGAATAAGTACTTGACCTGTCGAGCGGGATCTTATCCTCAGGAATGTAATAACGCGTTACCGGTTTGCCGTCTATGTCTGTTGCCCCTTCGATCCTGCCCTCAGTCAGAGCATATTTGACCGCGCCCGAGAAGCCGTAAGGCAGTTCATCGATGAGCTTTTCCTCAGTCTTGCATTTCTTTGACTCGAGGACCTTGAAGCCGCTTACCAGCTCGCATTTTTCCACCGCAGAAGCATACGACGGGATCTGCGCCTCTTCGCAGTAGTAATTTATGGAGCCGTTCTTCATGTTGTTCATATAGTTATTGATCTGCACGAAAACATATATACCGACTGCCAGAAAAAGCCCGATAAAGACTATGGCAATTGTCAGACATCCCTTGCGGGTAAATTCCCAGGGACTGGGTTTATTTTCACTCATGCTCCGGTCCTCCCCATTTGTTTCTGCTTGTATGAGGTCATATTAACACCTTCGGTATTGAATTTCAATTACTTTTTATCGTTTTTCGATATTTTTGTATTGGAGAACGAGATGTGCGGTTGGCGTTTGGGAGTGGTGTGCGCGGTCGCGGGGGTGTTTGCGTGGATTTTTACCCGTGGGCATATTTTTTGCGTCAAACACCCCTCCCGGCGCAAAAAATATGCAAATTCGAGGTAAAGTGCATCAGATTGGGCAAAAAACGGCTTTCAGACGCAAAAAATCTGCCCAGGCTGGTTTTCGCGCTTCAAAAACCTGTCAACACCCCAATAAAAAAGGGACCCGCGAGTCCCTTAATAAGTAACGACCTGATGCCCGTACGTTTCCTTGAGCCACGTGCCGCTGCTGTTCTCGGAGGCCGGGAAGATTATCGTCTCGGGATTGCCGTCGGAGATGTACCTCTTGCCATCGTTGAGCTGCTCGAAATTCATCTGGATGTCCCAGTCCTTGCCGTTGTTGTCGTACGCGCGGATCCTGCGGATGGCGGTGCGGTCGTAGTCTCTTACGAACGGCGAATACGATCTCGTCCACGCGCAGAGCAGAGTTGCTTTGGTGGTGTAAGAGAAACCCTCGTAGGTGCCGGAGAAGATCTTGCTGTACTGCGGATTGTCCTCACTGATGTTCTCAGGCGAGCCGAACGGGAGCGCGATGATGTTCACGTACTGCCCCGGAATGATGTCCTCCAACAGCTTGTAGAGCGCACCGACCTGCTTCTCGATCTCGTCGGATTCGAGGCCGCCGAGCTTTACGTGATCGCGCGTGTGGTTGCCGATGTCGTAGCCGTTGTCGACCATCCACTTCATGACCTTGCGGTCGTCTTCTTCACTGTTTCCGAAGAGCGTCGCATTGACAAAGAAAGTCGCCGTGACGTTGAAATCAGGGTACTCCGCCTTGATCTTCTCTAGGATGCCGATCGCGCATGTGGGATCGAATTTGGGCGAACCGTCATCGTTCCAGCCTTCGAGAACGACGTCCCTGATACCGTCATCGAACGTAAGGATCAGAGGGCTGTAGCCGAATTCGACATCGATGTATCCGTCGACAAAATCGGTGAGCCTCATCATGCGGTAGCCCTGCTGGTAGTAACTGCGCAGGTCTGCCTCGAAAGCCTCCGACGTCCTGTTATAACCGTCCTTATCAACGTTTCCGCCCGTGTACTGCGTCTCGGAATTCGTCATGCCATAGATCCTGTGATACATGAGGATCGGCACGGAATTGAGCTCATTAACGCCCGCGTTCCTGTATTCTTCAGCGGTGCGCAGCTGAAGTTCAGTCGTCGTGGGAGTGGTATCCTCCGTCGTCTCGGTCACAGTCGTCGCAACCGGCGTTGTGGCAACGGTCTCTGCCTGTTCGTTCCTGCCCTTGCATCCGGCGAGCGCCATGGCCGCCATTGATGCGATGAGCGTGATAGATGTCAGTTTACGTATATTCATATATTTCCTGTTAATTGCGCAAAATAATAGCTGCCCGGTCTTTCCCCAGGCAGCCTATTATATCACCTGTCAACTGAGCGCAGCGAAAACTCACTTCATCAGTTCCCAGAAACTTATCGCACTCGCCGCAGCAACATTCAGCGAATCCACGCCGTGGTGCATCGGTATCATTACCCTGTAATCACTCGCTGCGATGACGTCTTTGGGCAGGCCCGTGCCTTCGGTTCCCAGCATGACCGCGAGTCTCTCGTTCGCACGTATCTCTTCATTATCAACGTTCGTGGAATCTTCAGTGAGCGCCATCGCGACAGTTTTAAATCCGTAGGACTGCAGTGTCTTAAGCAGCGTGAGATTCTCTGATTCTTCCAGAGTTGCCTGTGTCCACGGGATCCTGAAGACCGTTCCCATGCTGACCCTCGTGACCCTTCTCGTCAGCGGATCTACTGACTTGTGCGTGAGCAGTACGCCGTCCATTCCGAGCGCTGCCGCCGACCTGATTATCGCTCCGACATTGAGCGGATTTACGACATCCATCAGAACTGCGATGCGCTTTTTATCGCGGCAGAATTCCTCTACGGACACCATAGGCTTGCGCCTGAATGTCATCCACAGTCCGCGCACCGGAGCACATCCGACTAATTCCGACACGAGCTCGCGCGACGCGGTGTAAACCGGAATGAAATCGCGCTTTGCGGTGCCGCAGTACCTTTCGATGGCCTCAAAGACCGGCCCCGCCTCGATCTCTATCCTCTCGTTCTCGACGAGCATCTCCAGAGGTTCATATCCGGCCTCCAGAGCATTCAGCATAACGTAGGCACTCTCCGCCAGGAAAATGCCCTCTCCACTTCCGTGCCTGGCCCGGAGCTGCTGCTCTGTTGCCCTCACGAAAACATCCAGTTCAGGTGAATTTGCGTCTCGTATCTCAATCAGGTTCATGCCCTAATAATACAACGTTTGTAACATTGTTAACAGCGGATACAATAGCAAGGTCCCCTTAGAATGTTGAGAGATTTGAAGCGCGAAGGGGACCTTGCTATGGTTTGGTTCGAATGAAGGATCCGTCCGAAATGAGCGATAAGAACGGATCTCTTGACCCATCGTCCCCGTGATGTGCAGAAGGAGCATGTTTGACCAAGCCTGCAACATCCTTTATTATTTTATCGACACGGTGTTGTTTTAACAATACACAGTTTACGGGTTTTCGTTGTGAAATCGACACATTGTCAGGATATGTTGATATTTTAGGAGTTTTTTAGTGGCTGATTCAAGAAGAACACAGATGACAAAGCACATGTTCAGGACTGCCCTGAGCGAGCTGATGGAAGAAAAGCCCTTCCACAAGATCACGATCAAGGAGATCTGCGAGCGTGCCGACCTCAACCGCACCACCTTCTATCTGCACTACACTGACCAGACCCAGCTCCTGAACGAGATCATCGAGCGCATCGAAGAAGACATGGCCAAATGCATTGCTACTCCCGGTGATGAGAGTGACGGACAGCATCGCCTGGAAAAATATCTCGAGTATGTTAAGGCCAATGCCAGGATATATAAAACGCTCATGAAGAGCGACGATGAAGGCGGCGCCAGAACCAGGATCATCATGGATATCTTCATTGATATCAAGGACAGCCTGCCGGAACTCGGAAGCCCCAAAGAGACCCGCTACATATACAAATATGTCATCGACGGAACGATCAGCATGATCCTCGACTGGATAGACAACGACTTCGACTTGAGCATCGAAGCGCTCGCCGGACTCATATTCAATCTCGGCTGCATAACCATAGAGGAAATGGAATCACACAGCTGACCCTTATCAGGTCTCGACGAGATCAACCTCTATCTTTTTGATCTTCTTACCTGCAAGAGCCTTGAACGAATCAGTTTCCAGGACCCTGTCCTTCATTCCCTCAACATCATTTTCATCGTTTATGTTGTCGTAAGGGATCTTCTCGTCATCAAGCTCAAACCTGACATTTAACTGCAGCTGGTAATACTCATCATCTTCCGTCGGAGTCCAGCGCATGAGATTGAACATGACGCCGTCCATGCCGGGCAGATAACTCAGAGGCGGCGTTCCCGCAGTATAAGAAACCTCTTCTTCAGGGTTCTCCGGAGCCTCTCTTATTACATCGAAAAATGTCTCAACGGCTTCTTCCAAAGTCCTGCACGACTTAACGCTCTTCTTAAGTTTTTTGCACAGAGCCTTCTGATCATCGATCACGCGGTCAACAGGCTCATTCTCTTCAAGATTATCCTCTTCATCTACAAGCTTAAATCCGTCAGCAGTCCTCTTATATCTTAAGTTCACGGAACTCTTCAGCACCGTCTCACCGCCTTCAACCCCGAGCTCCATTCTCGTGATGAGCTGGGTCTTGCTGTCGTATGATACCATGCCTCCGTATATGCTCAGGATCTCAGTTACCCTGCCCTCTTCGTCCTCGATGTAATATGTGAATTTCATCCAGTTCTCTGTACGTCCCATAATGTTGATCAGAGCACCGGTATGATAACCGTCGTGATACTCGAACAGTTCATAAGAGTCGAGCATTCCGCCGATGCTGTTCCACACTCCCGCCACACGGTCATCGGGTCTTAAATAAACAGTGATCCTGTTCATTCCCATCGGATCGGACGTATCTGTCCAGCTCTTAAATGCCATACCCAGGCACTCACCGTATCTGTCTTTATCAACGAGAGATTTCAGTCTCGGATCAGGATTTTTGCTCAGAACAAAAGCATCATAATTTATCAGATCCGAATTGCGTATATCATGCGAATCACAGTAAGATCTCATGCCTTCCAGGAGTTCTGAGACGTTAGTAAGATCCATTTCCCTGTTCCTCCCTTAAAGATTCTGTTCTATCCATTATGCGACGCCGTCTTCATCGTTCGATAAAGTAACTTCGTCAGCGATGCCGAGCAACGTGTGGTCCAGATCCGTGAGGATAAGTCTGCTCATTTTGTCCATCCTATTTCCTATAGCCTGATATCGTCATTATATCATTCTCATTTGCCGTACATGGCGATTGTAAAATAAGCAATGATATATAATAATCTTCGTGTCATTCAATCAGGGATACAGGTGAACTTATGATCAAGAATATTGTGCTCGACATGGGAAACGTCCTTCTGGATTACAACCCCGAATTCGTCTTAACGACCTTCTGCTCTTCACAGGAAGAAAAAGACATCATCGACCGCGAACTGTTCAACGGACCCGAATGGAAGATGGGCGACAGAGGCGACATCAGCGACAAGGATCGCTTTGACCTGATCAAGGACAGGATTCCGGAGCAGTATCACGCAGCACTCAAAAACTGTGCCGATAAATGGGACATCTGCATGACTCCCCTGGACGGCGCGAAAGACTTCTGCGAATACATCAAATCCCACGGCTACGGCATCTATGTCCTGTCCAATGCCAGCGACCTGTTCTACGAATATTTCCCGAGATTCCTGCCGCTCGATTTCTTCGACGGCGTGTTCGTCTCATCCGATTACCGCATGCTCAAGCCTGACGTTGAGATCTATCAGGCATTCCTCGCTAAATACGGCCTCAAGGCTGACGAATGCCTCTTCTTCGACGACCTCGAGAAGAATATTGAAGGTGCACGTGAAGCAGGCATGAATACGTTCCAGTTCCTTGGCGATTACGAAGCCGCAAAGAGAAGGATCGAAGAGGGATAAGGTAGTTTCCTGTTTTCGCGGGGCCATTCATCCCGATAATCGAGGCTAAAATCACGGCTATAGCCGCTATAAATACCTCTATTTTTCATATCGACTCAAAAACACAGGTAAAAATCACGGCTACAGCCGGTATTTTTACCTCAATTTTTTGCGTGCCCCTAACATACGGTAAAACATGCGGCGCTGCCGTTCGTTTGAAACCCAATCTTCCTGAGTGTTCGTTTCAATGCCGATTTTGCGAAAATCGACACTGAAAAAGACAATGAGCGGTTCTATTGTTCATTTCGCTGTCGGTTTGGCCCTAAATCGGCATTGGTTTGAACAATGGAGATTTGGCACCAGCCCGAAAACCAGCACCCCACTCCCAAATAACACAACACCCGGAGTGAGAAGACTCCGGGCGTTGCATAGAGAGGGTTATTACTCGGTAATGAGGGAATATGCCGAGATCTTTTTTATCCTTCTGGACAGCAGATATACCATGATGTAGGACACTACCGCGCCGATTATGATGACGGATAAGTACATCCACGGATCATCTGCCATATTACTCTTGGATACACCATAAGCACCCAAAAGGACTGTCATAAGGTTGTTGGCATTCAGGACACCGGTCACTGCTCCGACGCTGATTCCGAGGAGGATCGAGGGCATGAGTGACAACGAGAGTTCCGTTCTTAACTGGTTGCTCGTAAAGCCCAGTGCTTTCTTGATGCCGAGTTCTTTCTGACTCTTGATGATGATGGTCTTGATAAGGAGCATCATGGTAAGCCAGATGACTGCGAGGGATATGATGATCAGGACGATGCAGATGACTCTCGCGAGTGTAATCGTCGAATCCTCACCATTAGCCAGAAGTGTGCAGTAATCGAGATATGAGTACAATCTGTCTCCGAAAGCACCTTCAATACTCTCGACTACTTTGGCGGACTTAGCCGGGTCAGAACCTTCAACATTTATGTAGATATTGCTCTTGTGACATTCCACTCCGAGATGGTGTGCGGCATCCTCGTTCATCATGATGAACAGTCCGTAGTTATCAGTACCTTGGGCAAACCCGGTAACAGTGTACTCAAAACTCTTATCGGCAGCCTGGATAACGATCATGTCACCGATCATGACGCCTCTGGCCTCAGAGAGCTTCTTGCCTATGACGATCTCATCATCATATTGGGGGAGCCTGCCTTCGAGCATATTGACTTCCGGCACCGTGTTCCAGTCTTCAGTTACATCTGCCATGATGTTGGTGCCTTCATAATCTGCAGAGAACGTTTGACTCCACCATACATCTGAAACATATGGAATATCGCTTATTTCATATATCGCATTGTCATCATTGACGGATACCCAGATATCACTGGCTGTATCAGACAGGAGTTTTTGCAGATTCATCGGCTTTAATCCGATGTTATATCCGACAAAGACTGCGATGGCGAGGCTTAATCCGATAGCACCCATTACGACCGTAACAAGAATATTCTGCTTTTTTGAAGCAAATGAGCTCTTGAGAGCCATGAGCCATACCAGAGGACCGCCTGTTGAATCCAAAGGAACCACATTTCTTCTGAAGCTGTGGCTCTTAAGACCGAATCTTAATGCCTGGACCGGATCCAGAGATCTGATGGAGCTTGTTGATTTCAGTGCTACCAGGAAAGAAGAACCTACGATAAGGATTCCTGTGGCAACGAAAGAAAACATATCAAAGGGATGATCCCATGACATATAAGCTACTGATCTTAAAGCGACCTCCAACGGATCAATTATAGAATAGATGATTCCGGTACTTACGAGAAATCCTACGCCGGCCGTAATAACGAACTCAAGGATATGAGCCGTTCTTATCTGATGTGTTGTATATCCTAATGCCTTCAGCGCTCCGATGTTTACGATGTTCTGCTCAATGCTGTTCGTGATCCTGAAGAAGATAACGATCAGGACTACCATCGTGATGATGATCGCAAACGCACAGAGGAATACTGAGATGATGTTGATCATCTGAGTGTACAGGAGTTTCAGTTCATTGATCGAGATAACACCTGAAGCGATCTGTCTCGCATCGAATTCATTGCAGATCTTGTTATATTCTTCAGTGACATCAACACCGTCAACCAGCTTAATGACGAACTGATCGATCGGATATACATTCTCCGAATTGAGTTCTGCCAGGGTAACGGGATCAACAAAGAAGAGGTCATAAAGAGAGATACTCTCGTAAAAACCTGCTACCGTAAATACTCTCTCCCTGCCGTTGATCTTAAGGGTGATCTCGTCGCCTGTCTTGTATGCGCCTCTGAAGATCTCCTGGTTGTACAGCCTTGACATATAGATCGGTTCATCAACCGGCTGATCATACAGTTCAACGAACTGGGGAGTATCGATCTCGCCCCATTCTCCGTAGGGCGCGTAATACCATGCACCTGAAACATTGTCCCAGTTATTTTTCGAATCCGGATCGATATCGTCTCTGACAACATCGGTTTGGAGCGTGACCATAGGAACCGTTTCATAGTAGTCAATTTCCGGCAGTGATGTGATATAGTCCGTGATCGCTGCTCTCTCCTCTTCGTCAAAAGTCAGCATCATCACTCTGAGATCGGGTGAATTAAGTTCTTTAACCTTTCTCTCGAACTGGGAATTGTATCCGAGGATTAGCATAAGACCCAGCTGCATCAATGTTGATGAGAGTATGACGATCAGAAGAAAGCTGATCATGTGGGACATGTCTTTGCGGAAATTAGCTTTTAAAAGTTTTCCTAACATCTCTTACCATCCCATTTCCGTGAGGAACGCGCGCAGCTTGTCGTGACGTTCGCGGTCTCCTGTTACATAAGGACCGAGGTCGCATTCACCGCTGATCGTACCGTCCTTCAAATAAATGATCCTGTTTCCTCTTCTTGCGGATTTCATGTCGTGAGTAACCATGAGGATCGACTGACCCTTGCGGTTTACTTCGGTCAATACATTCAATACCTGATCTGATGACGAGCTGTTGAGAGCTCCCGTAGGCTCGTCAGCGAAAACCATGTCCGGTGAGTTGATGATCGCGCGTACGATACCTACTCTCTGCGCCTCACCGCCTGATAACTGGTTCGGGAATTTGTTCCAGAGCTTGGGCTCGATGCCTACCTGCTTTAACAATTCCCTTGCATTCTGGTTGAGCTTTCTTCTGTTCTGGCCTGTAAGAAGTCCCGCAGTAAGAACGTTGTCCAGAACGCTCATGGAGTCCATGAGATATACCTGCTGGAAAACGAATCCGCAGTGCTTTCTTCTGAATATGGCCAGCTGGTCACTGTTGAAGCTCGTAATATTCTTCTCTGAGAAATATACTTTTCCGAGGCTCGCCTTATCCATTCCGGACAGGGCATAAAGGAGCGTTGACTTACCTGCACCGGATGATCCCATGATGACCGTAAAATCGCCTTCATAGATCTCGGTATCCAGATTCTTTATGACATGCTGCATTACGCCGCCCGAGGAAAAGCTCTTACAGAGTTTCTCAGTCCTGATAATGCTTTTCTTAGGCATACTTCTTTTCCCTTACTTTGCGAATGATGTTTACAACTACGATGATAACTACAACTGCGCCGATTACCGCAATACCCATGACTACGAGGTTGGATGATCCGGCAGCTGCCTCTTCTGCAGAGAGTTCAACGGGAACGGGCTCTGTTACTGAGAGGTTCATTGTTTTCTCAATGGAGTATTCCTTACCTGTTGAGTCTTCGTAATTAACGGTGACCTTAACATCTCCGGAACCTGCCTTTGTGCCCTTAAGGGAGAGGTCAACGTTTGTGTTCGCGCCCTTGTCGAGGTTACCTACAACCGTATCGACGCTGTTGATCATGTCGCCGTCAACAGCAACCGATACGTTGTAAATATTCCCTTTCCCCATATTGTTAAGTTTCATCGAGAAGCTTGTCTTGTTGTTAAGTTCGATCTCGTTCTTTGTCAGCTTGAGATCTGATGCTGAGAGAACAGGTTCCTGATATACGGGAATAACGATCTCTGATGAATCCTGGTAGTATGCTTTGTTGCTGTCCTCATATTCGTAATTAACCGTGATTGTGTAAGGCTTTTCCTCGAGATCGTTTCTCGTTGACATCTTAACTGTTATGTCGAAGTCCTCTTCATCTTCAACAGAGCTGATATATCGGACGTTGGTTCCCTCTGCGGGATAGATGACATTATCAGGGCTCGTAAAAGCGATCTTGATGTTATAGAGGTGAGTATCTTCAGACTCATTCATAAAATGAACTGTAAGGTCGAACTCATCACCTGCGTTGACTCTCTCGGCATCCACTTCACTGCCTGTGACGATGAGTCTGGGTGTGTAGTAGGAAGCTGCATTAACTGTCTGCTTAAGTGTAGACATTCCTGATAATGCGGCTACTGTCATAACTCCGCATGCTGCTACGGACATTGCTTTTGTAGGGAACAATTTCATGTTGAACTATCTCCATTCCATATTTTTGATTGATACGGAGATTTTAAAAAAGTCAACCTTAAGTTGCTTTAGTTGAACCTTAATTTTAGATTAAGAATCAGGCAATCTTAAAATAAAGGCTTACGCGCAGGCCCTTCTCGGCATTTGCGACTTCGAGCTCGCCTTCCATCTTCTCCATGAGTTCGGATGCGATCGCGAGGCCCAGTCCGGAGCCCGGTTTTCCCTTTGCATTCTCGCCTCTTCTGAACCTCTTGGTGATCATGGGGAGGTCATCTTCAGATACGCCGCCGCCTTCATCAGTAAAGGATACGACGAGGCAGTCTTCATCGATATGCGATTCCATGAAGATCTTCGTGTCTGCGTATTTATAAGAGTTGGAAATAATATTATTAATAACCTGCGTGACTCTCAGCGGGTCGCACAGAATGATGCATTCCCCGACATGTCCGCCTGTTACGCGCTCCATGTGATCGGCATCTTTTATTATCCTGTCGAGGATGCTGCTCTCCTGCTCGGAGTTCTCGACCGTCAGCTCGTTAAGATCGGCCAGCGTGTTGGTGAACAGGTCAGATACCATGACGTCGATGTTGTCTGCCTTGGTAACGATCGAACCGAGCTTTTCCTTTGTCTTCGGATCGTTACTCTGCGCCTCAAGGAGTTCTCCCAGTGCCTTAATTGATGCGACAGGAGTCTTGATGTCGTGCGAGAGCTGGGACACGAGTTCCATCTTGCTGCGCTGGGCCTCGTATTCCTTCTGCTTGGCCTCGCTCAGTTCGGATCTCATGATATCGAAGCTCTCGGTAAAGCTGCCGAAGATATTGCCCCTGTCCATCTCGAGCGGTTTATCGAGATTGCCTGATGCAACATCAGTGGCAAATTCCTTGAGCTTGTCAAAAGGTCTGACGATATTCCTGTATACCCAGAACAGGAATATGGAAATGATAATGATCTCGATGAATGTCGCGAGAGCATACCTCAACATATACAGGTCCTGCGTCAGTCCGATCGCAGATGTGAAGTCATTATCTATAAGGAGTTTTCCGACTGTCACGCCGTCGACCTTGATATCCCTCATGGTATAACGCTCTGTGGTTGCGCGTCCCATATCAGCAGGCAGGTTAGGATCCGTCTTGATGAGGATCTTGCCGTCATTATCCATGACCTCATAGCGGAAATCGTAATTGTTCTTTACCAGAACGCCGCTGTAATTCTCAATGGTATCCCAGTCATCGGAGAGGTTGTTAAGAAGTGCATTTACCTGCGTATTATCCAGGAAATCCGCATCGGCCGTCTCGAAATAACTCAGTATGACGATCGGATGCAGGAGCGCTATCGCGAGCAGGATGGCCAGCAGGATGAATCTTTTCTTCATTATCCTTCAGCCTTAAAGAGATATCCCCTGCCCCTTGCGGTCTTAATGAAGACAGGTTCGTTCGGATCGTTCTCGAGCTTCTCACGAAGGTGCCTGATGTGCACGTTCAGCGTTCCGTCAGTGACAAAACTGTCTTCCCATACATTAATGAATATCTCTTCTTTCCCTATGACTTTATTCCTGTTGGTGGCCAGATATGTCAGGAGCTTATACTCCATGGCCGTGAGTGTGACTTCCTTGCCGTTCTTATAAACGATGCCTGCACCCTTATCTATCTTTATATCCCCGAAAACCAGACAGTCATCCGATTTCTTCCCGGAAGATGCATATCTGTTCAGTACGGCCTTAACCTTAAGGAACAATACGTTCAGCGAGTAAGGCTTTGTTATGTAATCGTCACCTCCGATATTCAGTGCGACCACCATGTCATCGTCAGAAGACCTGGCACTGATGAACAGGATCGGAACATCTATGGTCTCTCTTAATGTCTTGCAGAGTGAAAAGCCCGATGAATCACCGAGATTAATATCAAGCAATATAACGCCGGCCTCATTGTCCTTAAAGAACTCGAGAGCCTCGGCAGAAGAAAAAGCGCACTTCGAAGGAAGGCCCATCATGTCGAAATATTCCGCGGTGGATTCGGCCAGTTCCTTCTCGTCATCAATTATCAGAACACTGTATCTCATAGCTGAAAGTATATCACTACCCCAAAATAAACTCATCCGGCACGTTGGTCCGGATGAGTTATATCATACATATTGTTCTTTTGTCATTCCATATCTTCGGAAACTACCATGTTCTTTCCGTGCTGCTTGCCGTAATACATGCGCTCGTCGGCCTTCTTGATCAGCATCTCCGGAGATTTGAAGAGGACCGGATCATATTCGGCAAGACCTATCGTTGTCGTCGCGAAGATCTGCTTGCCTACGAACTCCGTCGGATTGGATTCGATCGTCTTCCTTAATCTTTCGACCTGACCCTTTGCGGTTGCCATGTCGCAGTCTCTCATGAGGATAACGAATTCCTCACCGCCCCATCTGCAGATATCGCTGCCGGGAAGTTCGTGCTTGATAACCATGGTCGTGTGGAGCAGTACGGCATCGCCTGCCTCGTGACCGTAGGAATCATTTACGCGCTTAAAATCATCGAGGTCACAGAATGCAACGCAGAAACGCTTGCCCTTCTTCTCCATCATCGCATCCTTGATAAGAGGCAGGAATCCTCTTCTGTTAAGAAGGCTCGTCAGTGCATCTTCGTGAGCATCCATCGACAGCTGCTTGTTCTTCTCTTCGAGGAAGTTGACCGTATGCTCACTCGCGTAGATATAGATCACGTTATAGAACATAACTGAGAAAACCATCGCAAATGCCGAGAAGATAACGAGGATGAGCATTACGTGAGGTGCCACATCGTAGAACGGCGGATAATCGAAGAACCTGATGTACATTATTGCAAATGTCGCAAAGTTCAGAACGAGCATAAGCACTACGCTCCATCTTCTCTTACCCTTGAACAGGATGCTTCCGAAGTAGATGATTATCGGGATGATCGAGAACAGAAAGCAGTACGTTCCGCACCGGAGTCCCACGAAATACGTCGAGATAACGGAGTACAGAGTAACCTCAAGAATGATGCTGACATAGACCGGCATGAAGTATCCGAGTCTGCAGAGGATATAACAGAATGTATAGACTACAACGCGCAGGACGTTGAACATTACAAGAGGGGTAATGCCGGAGAACCAGAAGATGGCGAGGAGCCCCGCATGGACAAATCCCATCGCACCGACAGTGATCGCAGGCGCATTATCTACGCAGAAAC
>JAEEGL016087547.1_pt1 | contig 15399 bp, 11 predicted proteins | sample 9134231 | NCBI WGS metagenome assembly JAEEGL01 (sample SAMN16246548, study PRJNA631951) | gut metagenome | biome: gut microbiome; feature: rumen; material: fiber-attached | host: Bos | place: Iran: Karaj | collected 2018-10 | reverse complement strand
CGGCCCTTGTCGTCTACTTCAATTTCTGTCTTGGAACGGATGACCACGCGGCCGCGGCCGGTTTCGTAGGCTTCCTTGATGCCGGCCTTGCCCATGACGATGCCGCCGGTGGGGAAATCCGGCCCCTTGATGTACTGCATCAGCTCATCCGTGGTAATCTCCGGGTTGTCGATGTAGGCGCAGATGGCGTCGCAGCACTCTCCCAGGTTGTGGGGAGCCATGTTGGTGGCCATACCTACGGCAATGCCGGAGGCGCCGTTGAGCAACAGCAGCGGGGCCTTGGTGGGCAGGACGGTGGGTTCTTCGAGGGTGTCGTCGAAGTTGAGGGTCATATCCACGGTGTTCTTGTCCATATCGGCCAGAACATCCTCTGCCATCTTCTGGAGTTTGGCCTCCGTGTAACGCATGGCTGCCGGGGAGTCTCCGTCCACGGAGCCAAAGTTCCCCTGGCCCTTGACCATCGGGTATCTCTGGTTCCATTCCTGGCCCAGACGCACCATGGCGTCGTACACGCTGGAGTCTCCGTGCGGGTGGAACTTACCCATCACCTCACCTACGATACGGGCGCTCTTCTTGGTTTGGCTGGAATAGCTCAGGCCCATGTTGTCCATACCGAACAGGACACGGCGCTGAACGGGTTTGAGGCCGTCTCTCACATCCGGAAGGGCGCGGGACACAATCACGGACATAGAATAGTCTATGTACGCGGTGCGCATCTCGTGGTCTATTTCTACCGGCTCGATATACCCAGTTTCCTTGGGCTCTTCGAGCACGTTCTTTTCTTCGTTGTTATCCATTCTTTTTCACTGTTCCTTAAAACATACAAAGGTAATGATTTTTCACGGAATAAAAAAATCAAAAAATTCGCTTGCTTGTGCAGCAGTTTAGCACAAGCAAGCGATAACTTTGCAGCAGAAATTAAAAACGAAGCCGTTATGAGAAACACAGATTACACCCAGGACCTCCTCGGAAACATGATTTCCTCCAACACCTCTTTCAAGGCTCTCCAGGATATGATCAAGGATCTGGACCTGGAACTGGAAGACGCCATGGCCCTCTAGGGAGTCTTCAGCTCCACCACGGTGGATTCCCTGTCCGGAGACAGACCCACGCGAAGGGTGCGAAGGGTGCCGTCGGCCTTCTTCCTGGAAACCAGGATGCGGTCGCTGATGATGAATTCCGAAACAGGGTCTTCCACGTAGCGCATCACCGCGCGGCGAAGAGGACGGGCTCCATAAGCGGGGTCGTAGCCGGCATCGGCCACCAGGCGCTTGGCAGCAGGGGTGACGATAAGTTTGTAACCTGCCTCCAGGGCCCTTTCCCGCAGGTCCTTGAGCTCGATGTCTATGATCTCTTCTATGGATTCCCGGCTAAGGGAATGGAAGTACACCTGCTCGTCCACGCGGTTGATGAATTCCGGAGGGAAAGCCTTCCGAACGGCCTTTTCCACCACGCCCTTGCGGTCCACCTCCACATCCTTTCCGGCCGTGGCAAAGCCTATTCCACTGCCATAATCCTGCACCTCGCGGCTTCCTACATTGGAAGTCATGATCACGATGGTGTTCTTGAAATCCACCGTCCGGCCGTTGCTGTCCGTGAGCCGGCCCTCGTCCATCACCTGCAGCAGCAGATTGAAAATATCCGGATGGGCTTTCTCAATTTCGTCCAGAAGAACCACCGCATAGGGCTTGCGGCGCACCCGCTCGCTCAGCTGTCCACCCTCTTCGTAGCCCACGTATCCGGGAGGCGCGCCAATCAGGCGGGAAACGCTGAATTTCTCCATGTATTCGCTCATATCTATGCGGATGAGGTTGTCCTCACTGTCAAACAGGTACTCTGCCAGGGAGCGGGCCAGCTGGGTTTTTCCCACGCCCGTGGGCCCGAAAAAGAGGAAGGTGCCGATGGGACGGTGGGGATCCTTGAGGCCGGCGCGGTTTCTCTGGATGGCCCTCACCACCGTCTCGACGGCCTCGTCCTGCCCGATGATGCGGCTCCTCAGCCGGGTGCGCATCTTCACGATGCGGTTGCCCTCGCTCTCAGCCACCTTGTTCACAGGGATGCCCGTCATCTTGGAAACCACCGTAGCGATATCCTCGGCCGATACTTCCGCCTTCTTCCGGGAAGTGGAAAGCCGCACCATGGAACCCGCCTCGTCAAAGGCGTCGATGGCCTTGTCCGGCAGGGATTTGTCCGTAATGTAGCGGTCTGTCAGGCGCACGGCCGCCTCCACCGCCTCGTCGGAGTACTTCAGGGAGTGGAACTCCTCGTACTTCGGGCGCAGCTGCAGCAGGATCTCTATGGACTGCTGCACGCCCGTGGGCTCCACCACAATCTTCTGAAAACGGCGGTCCAGGGCGCCGTCCTTTTCTACAATCTTGGTGAACTCGTCCAGGGTGGTGGCGCCGATGCACTGGAATTCTCCCCGCGCGAGGGCCGGCTTGAGCATATTGGCGGCATCCAGACTGCCGGAAGCGCCGCCCGCCCCCACGATGGTATGGAACTCGTCGATGAAAAGGATCAGATCCGGATTCTCGGAAGCCTCCTGGATAATGCCCTTGAGGCGTTTTTCAAAGTCTCCGCGGTATTTGGTGCCGGCCACGACGGAAGCGATGTCCAGGGACAGGATGCGCTTTTTGGCCAGGGCGGCCGAGATGTCACCGGAGGCAATCTTCTGGGCTATGCCCTCCACGATGGCCGATTTGCCCACGCCGGGTTCTCCGATGAGCATGGGGTTGTTCTTCTTCCTTCGGCCCAGGATCTCTATGACGCGGGAAATCTCCGCGTCCCGGCCCACCACGGGATCCAGTTTGCCTTCCCGGGCGGCTCGCGTCAAGTCGAAGGCAAACTCCTCGATATCCAGCTTCTTCTCCTGGGGCTCCTCGTCCGGGCCCTGGGAGGGCTGCTGCTCGCGGGACGGCTCCTTGGGCCTCAGAAGGCCCTCGTCTTCCATATAGGCCAGAAGGCGGCCGTAGTCTATCCCGTGACTGCGGAGATAAACCTGTCCGTAGCTCTCCGTAGTACGGCAGAGCGCCAGCAGAAGGTGCTGCGGCTGGGCCAGGGCACTCTTCAGGCGCGAGGCCTCCATCACCGTGATACTGAGCACGTTCTGGGCCTGCCGGCTGAAGGCGATGTGGTCCAGCTGCTCGTAAGGCAGGGTTTCCCCCGTGAAGATGCGCTGGTCTATGAACGTTTTCAGATCGGCCGGTTCTATCCCCAGACTCTGCAGGCTGCGGAAGGCGGCATTTTCCTCCTGGCGGATGATTCCCAGGAACAGATGATCCGGGCCGATGCCGTAACTGCCGGTGCGCATGGCCTCTTCCCGGGCGTATTTAATGACCTGGTTAAGGTCTTCAGAAACTTGTAATTGCATAGGAAAAATAATCTGGTCGCAAACGAACAAGAATCAAGCCAGTTTGCCAAACTGACAAATTGTCGTTAATTTTGCATGATATTTGTGAAGTACTGTCACGTTATGAAAAAAATTTTCGTTATGACCGCCCTGCTGGCGATGGCATTCACCGCAGGCGCACAGGACTTTGAGGCCACTTTCAAGCAGGCCAAGACTTTGAAGATTACCGGCAAAGTGATCAAGAGCGAAGGCGAAATCACCTACACCGCTCCGGATCAGCTGGCCATGATGTATACCGATCCCGAGGGAGACTACTTCATCATTGACGGTCCCCAGGTGAGGATGGACCTCCGCGGCATTGCAGTGGATGTGAACTCCACCGGAAACAAACTGGTGCAGAGCCAGCGCAACGCCATCCTCTACTCCGTTCAGGGCAAGTACGAAGACATTGCCAAGGAGATGGACGCCGACTGCACGGTTACCGCTGGAAAGAATGGTGGAAAGCATGTGGTCCTGAAAATGCGCAAGGCTTTGCCCAAGGGTTATTCCGGTATGGAACTGGACTATGACAAGCAGGGCAAACTTACCCGCATGGTCCTGGAAGAGGTGGGAGGAATCTCTACCGAATACATCCTTACTTACTGATTATAAATACACTGCGTGGGTGTTCTTGATCTCGTTCATCACAAAGGACGAGAGCACGGAGCCGATGGCGTCAATGTTTCCCAGAACATTGATGATGAACTCGTTGTAGTATTTCATATCCGGAGACTGGATCTTGAGCAGATAGTCGTACTCCCCTGAAATATTATAACATTCCGCCACCTGCGGAATATCCCGGATGACGGAGACGAAATCCCGGGCCACCTGGCGGCTCATCTGCTTGAGTTTCACGGAGCAGAAGACCGTGAAGCCCCGGCCCAGTTTCTCTGCATCCAGCACCGCCACATACTTTTTGATCCACCCGTCCTTCTCCAGGCGCTTCAGGCGCTCGAAGACCGGGGTGGTGGACAGGTTCACCCGGGCCGCCAGTTCCTTGGTGGTGAGCCGGGCGTTTTCCTGCAAAGCCCTCAGGATTCGCAGGTCTATGGCATCCAGCAAGACATCGTTCATAAGAAAGGCATTCTGCAAAACAGCCTAAATTTCGTTGAAAATTGGTTGTTTTTCTGTTTATAACAACAAATATAGAATTATTTTCTAATATTTAGAAATTTCTTGCCCATTTTTTCCAAAACACATACCTTTGCCTCCGAAAAGACAACGAACAACATGGCAAAGATTGACACCCGCTGCGTCCACGCAGGATACAAACCCGGCAAGGGAGAACCCCGCCAGGTTCCCATCATCCAGAGTACCACCTTTAAATATGAGACCTCGGACCAGATGGGAAAACTGTTCGACCTGGAAGAGGCCGGCTACTTCTATTCCCGTCTCCAGAACCCCACGGTGGATACCATGGCCGCCCAGATCAACGACCTGGAAGGCGGCGTAGGCGCCATCCTCACCTCCTCCGGCCAGACGGCCAACCTGTTTGCCTGCATCAACATCGCCCGCAGCGGAGACCACATCATTGCCGCCAACAATATCTACGGAGGCACCTTCAACCTGCTGGGCGTCACCCTGCAGCAGATGGGCATCGAGGTTACCTTCATCAAGGCCGATTCCAGCGATCAGGAGATTGAGGCCGCCATCCGGCCCAACACCAAGCTGGTTTTCGGAGAAACCCTCTCCAACCCGGGCGTGGAGGTCTTCGACATCGAGCGCTGGGCCAGGGTGGCCCACAAAAACGGTCTCCCCCTGGTGGTGGACAACACCTTCCCCACCCCGTACCTCTGCCGTCCCTTTGAATGGGGAGCAGACATCGTCACCCATTCCACCACCAAATACATCGACGGCCACGGAGTGAGCGTGGGCGGCGCCGTGGTGGACAGCGGCCACTTCCCCTGGGACCAATACTCTGAACGGTTCCCCGGCCTCACAACCCCCGACGAATCCTATCACGGACTCACCTATACCAAAAAGTTCGGCAAGGCGGCCTATATTGTCAAGGCTACCACGCACCTGATGCGGGATCTGGGCAGCATCCAGAGCCCCCAGAACGCCTTCTACCTGCACCTGGGTCTGCAGACCCTGCACCTGAGGATGAAGCGCCACAGCCAGAGCGCCTTGAAGGTGGCCCAGTGGCTGGAGGGATGCCCCGATGTGGCCTGGGTACACTATCCCGGCCTGGAGAGCAACCCTCACCACAGCCTGGCCCTCAAGTACCTGCCGGACGGCTGCAGCGGCGTCATGTGCTTCGGCCTGAAGGGCGGCCGCGCCTTTGACAACCGCTTCCTGGATGCCCTGAAACTGGTCACCATCGAAACCCACGTGGCAGACTGCCACACCTGCGTGCTGCATCCGGCCTCCCACACCCACCGCCAGCTCTCCGACGAGCAGCTGCGCGCCGCCGGCATCGCCCCGGACCTGATCCGCCTGAGCATCGGCCTGGAAGATGTGGAAGATATCATCGGAGACCTCCGGCAGGCTCTTAACTGCGCCAAGGGATGACCAGACACGAGATAACAGTAGACCTTCCCCTGGAAAACGGAGAGATCCTCCGCGGGGCCAGGATCGTATTCCACCAGAGCGAGGCGCGCGGAGGAAAGACTATCTGGATCTGCCACGCCCTCACGGCCAACAGCAACCCCGAAGACTGGTGGCCGGAGCTGGTAGGGCCGGGCAAGACCATCGACACCCTCCGGGACCGGGTGGTGTGCGTGAATATGCTGGGAAGTGCGTACGGTACCGAAGGTCCCGCCCGCATCAACCCGGAAACGGGGAAACCCTGGCTGCTGGACTTCCCCATGGTCACCATCCGGGACAGCGTGAACGCTTTCATCGCCGTCCGCAAGCACCTGGGGATAGAGAAGATAGACCTGCTGATCGGCGCTTCCAACGGCGGTTTCAACGCCATCGAATGGGCCGTCATGGAACCGGAACGCTTCGGCCGATGTCTTTTCCTGTGCACCGCTCCCCGCATCTCTCCCTTCCTGGGCGCCACGGTGGAAGCCCAGCGGATGGCCCTGGAGGCCGACCCCACCTTCCGCGAAGCCAGGGACCTCAGCGGCGGATCGGCCGGTCTCAAATGCGCCCGGGCGCAGGCCCTTATCAGCTACCGCTGCTTCCAGGGATACCAGCTCACCCAGAGCGAGCAGGATCCGGATACCCTCTTTGCCGGACGCGTGGCCTCCTACGAGCGGTACCAGGGAGAAAAACTGGTCCGCCGCGGCTTTGACGCCTATTCCTATTTCACCCTCTGCAACGCCCTGGACAGCCACAATGTGGGGCGCGGCCGCGGCGGCGTGCAGGCAGCCCTGCGCACCATCCAGGCTCCCTGCACCGTGCTTTCCGTGGATACAGACCTCATCTTCCCGCCCCACGAAGGGCGGCAGTGGGCATCCTGGATTCCGGACGCCCGCTTCATCGAGATATCATCCTCTTTCGGCCACGACGGCTTCCTGCTGGAAATCGCCAAACTGTCGGCCTTAATCCTGTAACTTCCCTTAGTTATGCAAGTTCTCAAATTCGGAGGCAGTTCCGTCGCCAGCGCCGACGCCATGCTCCAAGTGATCCAGATTGTCCGCAAGGCCCTGGAAACAGACCGCACCATCGTGGTGAGCTCGGCCATCAGCGGCTGCACGGATGAGCTCATTGCCATCGGCCGGCTGGCCGGCGTGCGGGACAAAAGTTACGAAGAGCGCCTGCAAGCCCTGCAGGAGCGGCACCGGCAGATTGTCCGGGAACTCCTTCCCAAAAGCAGTCAGGCCAAGACGATGGAGACGGTGGAAAAGACCTTCACCCAGCTCTCCAGCATCCTGAGGGGAGTCTATCTTCTCTCCGAGCTCTCCCCTACCAGCCTGGCCGCCGTGGAGAGTTTCGGCGAACTCCTGTCTACCCGTATTCTTACCGATAAATTCCAGTCGCTGGGCGTCCCGTGTCAATGGCTGGACGCCCGCGAACTGGTTGTAGTGCGGGGTGGGTCTGTGGACACCACCGTCACCTACAAACGCATCCAGGAGAGCGTGCAGAAGCATCTGCACACGCAACTGTTCGTGGTTCCGGGCTTCATTGCCCGCGACGAGGAAGGCCGTCCCGCCACACTGGGCCGCGGAGGATCGGACTACACCGCCTCCCTCTTTGCCGTGGGCGTCCACGCCCGCCGCGAGGAAATCTGGACGGATGTGCCCGGCATCATGACGGCCAACCCGAAGGTGGCGCCGTCGGCCCGCACCATTCCCAACATCTCCTACCGCGCCGCGCAGGAACTTTCCCACTTCGGCGCCAAAGTCATCTATCCGCCCACCATCCAGCCGGTGGTGGCCGAGGGCATTCCCATCTACGTGAAGGATACCTTCCACCCGGAGAATCCCGGCACGCTGGTGGAGAAGAATCCCCCGCAGACCGAAGGCGGGGTCATCGGCCTGGCCCACTCCGAGGGCATCGCCCTCATCTCGCTGGAAGGCAGCGGAATGGTGGGGGTCCCAGGCTTCAGCGCCCGCCTGTTCGACGCCCTCTACCGCAAGGGCATCAACATCATCCTCATCACCCAGGCCTCTTCCGTGCATTCGATGTGCATCGCCATCTCGGCGGCCGATGCGGAAAAGGCGCGACAGGCGGCCGACAACTGCTTTGCCTATGAGATTTCGCTGGGCAAGCTGAATCCCCTGAAGGTGGAGACCGGTTTTTCCATCGTGTGCGTGATCGGAGACGACATCCTGGGCCACAGCGGTGCCACGGGCCAGATGCTGGCCGCCCTGGGCCGCCACGGCATCCCGGTCCGCGCCACGGCGCAGGGCTCTTCGGAGAGGAATATCTCCGTCATTGTGCCCTCGGCCCGGGCCGAGGAAGCCATCCGTGCCATCCACCACGTCTTCTTCGACAAGTACGAGCAGCAGGTGGTGCCGGTGTTCATCGCCGGTTACGGCCGCGTGGGGAAAGCCCTGGTGCAGATGATCCAGGAGAATGCCGAGGCCATCGCCCGGCGCTCCGGCAAGGTGCTGAAAATCTGCGGCATTGCCCGCAGCGTTAAGTATATCATTGACACAGAAGGAATTGACCTTTCCCGCGCGGGTGAGTTGCTGGAAAAGGGAGAGCCCGGCTCTTACATAGATGCTCTCTGCGGCCTGTCCCTGGAGAATCCCCTTTTCATAGACTGCACCGCCAACGAGGAAATCGGCTTCCGCTATCCGGACCTTTTCCAATGCGGATACAGCGTGGTGGCCTGCAACAAGATTCCTTTCTCCGGCACCTATGCGCAGTTCAGAAGCCTGCAGGCCGATGCCCAGCGAGCGGGCGTGGCCCTTCGCTACGAAACCACGGCCGGCGCCGCCCTGCCGGTACTGGTCACCCTGGACCGCGTGGTCCAGAGCGGAGACCGCCTGGTGAGGATGGAAGCCGTGCTGTCCGGGACGCTTAATTACCTGCTGGACAACTACAAAGGCAGCGGTTGGGAAGAGCTGGTAGAGGAAGCCCGCGTGAAAGGATACACAGAGCCGGACCCGAACATAGACCTAAGCGGAGTGGATGTCCTTAGAAAAATCCTCATCCTCAGCCGCCAGGCCGGCATTCCGCTGGAAGACTCCCAGGTAACCCTGGAGCCCATTCCCGCCGATATTGCCCGGCGCTATGAAAAGGCCGCCGCCGCGGGCCGCAAGCTCCGGTACGTGGCTTCCGTGGACGCCGAGGGGCACGCCACCGTGGGGTTGCAGGAAGTGGGTCCCGAAAGCCCGCTGTTCGGCCTGCGCGGAACGGACAACGCCGTCCTCATCACCACCGGAGACTACCCTTCCCCTATGCTCATACAAGGAGCAGGAGCTGGCACGCGCCAGACGGCGGGTGGGCTCCTGAACGATATAATGCTGAGCGTTTAGTTCCTACAGGGAGGCCATACGTTCCAGACTGGTTTCCACCAGCTGGCGCATAATGGGCTTGTAGTCTGTGTTGGTGCTCTTGAGATAGCGGTTGGCTATGATGCAGCACACGGTGCAGGCATTGTGTCCCAGGTGGGCGGCCATACCGGCCAGCGGAGAACTTTCCATCTCGAAATTGGTGATGCGGTAGTCTTCCCCGCCCGTGGAAAAGCGGAAACTCTCGATGTCTTCCAGCATATGGGGCATAGCCAGCGGAATGCGCACTACGCGGCCCTGGGGGCCATAGAAGCCGGGGGCCGATATGGTGGTGCCCTTGATGGTGATGTCCTTCATCAGGTCTATGATCTTGGGAGAAGCCTTCACGAAATAGGGGGACGGAAGGACATCCGGCCAGTTCATATGCTTTTTGAAGGCCTCCTCCACCTCGGGGATGGTTACCTTTTCCCGGTTGCCATACCAGTTCATCACTCCGTCAAAGCCGACGCTGATGTGCGAAAGCACATAGCTTCCCAGCGGAATATCCGCGTGGAGGGCACCGGAAGTGCCAATTCTAAGGATATTGAGGGTGCGGTGCTCGGGCTTCACCTCGCGGGTCTGGAAATCCACATTGGCGAGGGCGTCCAGCTCTGTCATCACGATGTCTATATTGTCCGGGCCGATGCCGTGGGACACCGCGGTGATGCGCTTTCCTTTGTATTTACCGGTGATGGAGACGAACTCACGGTGAGCGTTGCGGCATTCGATATCCGACAGATAATCTGCCAGGATGTCTATCCGGCCGGGGTCTCCCATCATGATCACGTTGTCTGCCAGGTGCTCCGGCTTCATATGCAGGTGAAAAACGGATCCGTTTCCGTTGATAATCAGTTCTGATTCGGGTATTCTCATAATAGTAGGTTTAGTAGGGCAAATATAAGAATTATTTGCTACATTTGTGCAAAGCAGAATACCTATGAAACGTTTTTCCCTCCTTGCTGCGCTCCTTGCGCTTTGGGTTCTTCCCGTCCGGGCCGATGAAGGCATGTGGCTTCCCGCCCTTGTTTCCCAGCGAATTGAAGACATGCAGGCCAAAGGCTTCCGCCTTTCGGCCGAAGACATCTACAGCGTGAACCAGGCCAGCCTGAAGGACGCCGTGGTGCTTTTCGGCAGCGGCTGCACCGGAGAGCTGGTGAGCGGTGAAGGGCTCCTTTTCACCAACCACCACTGCGGCTACGGCTACATCCAGAAGCACTCCTCCGTGGAGCACGATTACCTGAAGGACGGTTTCTGGGCCAGGACACGGGCCGATGAACTCCCGAATCCCGGCCTCACCGTCCGCTTCCTGGAAAGGATGGAGGACGTGACCGCCGCCGTCCTGAAGGGCTATAAGGAGAAGATGACCGAAGAGCAGAGGCAGGCGCTGGTGAAAAAGAACGCCGACAGGATCAAGGCCCAGGCCGTGAAGGAAGGAAACGGGCTCAAGGCCAGTGTAGAGGCCCTCTACTACGGCAACCAGTACTTCCTCTTTGTGTTCCGTGAGTACCGGGACGTGCGCCTGGTGGGCGCTCCGCCGTCCTCCATCGGCAAGTTCGGAGGAGAGACGGACAATTGGATGTGGCCCCGTCACACCGGAGACTTCTCCATCTTCCGCATTTATGCCGGAAAGGACAACCTGCCGGCCGATTACAGCGAAAGCAATGTTCCCTATCGGCCCAAAAAGTCCCTCAGGATTTCCCGCGCAGGCGTTAAGGAAGGAGACTTCACTTTTGTATACGGCTGCCCCGGCTCCACGCAGGAGTATGTGCACTCGGAGGCCGTGAAATACATTCAGGACATCTCGGACCCGGAGAAGATCGCCCTCCGTACCACCCGCCTCAACATTATGAAAAAATATATGGACCAGAGCCAGGCCGTCCGCATTCAGTACTCTTCCAAGTACGCGGGCGTAGCCAATGCCTGGAAGAAGTGGCAGGGAGAGGAGAAAGGCCTGAGGAAGAACCACGTGGTCCCGGTGAAGCAGGCGTACGAGAAGAGGTTCGAGGAGTGGGCCCAAGGCACCCGTTACGAGGGCATCATCGGCCGGCTCACCAACCTCTATGCCGCCCGCAATCCCCTCTACCGCGCCTATGAGTATTACCGGGAATCCGTCCTTACCATTGAGCGGCTGCAGATGGCCGGCAACCCCCGGTTCAACCGGAAAGACTACTACCAGCCCATCGACGAGGAGATGTTCGTGGCCATGATGACCGCCTTTGACCAGAACGTGGAGGATGTCTACAAGCCGCCGTATTTCCTGGAAAAGCGGGCGCAGTACGGCACGATGGAAGCCTGGAGAGATGCTGTCTTTGCCGATGAGAACGAGGCCAAGGAGCTTTCTGCCGCCCTGAATGAACACTTCAACAGTACCATAGCCCCGCCGGTAGCGGAACTGGGCAAGAGCATCACGCTCCTGTACCGGGACTATATGCAGGGCCAGATGGAGTTTGAACCGCAGAAGGCCTTCTACCCGGATGCCAACCTCACCCTCCGTGTGGCCTATGGCAAGGTGGCCGGTTACCGCCCGGTGGATGCCGTGTGGTACAACCCGGTTTCTACCCTACGCGGTATCATAGAGAAGGATAACCCGGAGATCTTTGACTACAACATCCCCCAGACCCTCAGGGATATCTATGCCCAGGGCGGCCACGAGGATCAGCCCGTGTGCTTCCTCGCCACCAACCACACCACCGGCGGCAATTCCGGCAGCCCCGTGCTGAACGCAGACGGCAACCTGGTGGGCATCAACTTCGACCGCGTGTGGGAAGGCACCATGAGCGACCTGGTCTACGACCCCGAGATCTGCCGCAACATCTCCCTGGATGTCCGTTACATCCTGTTTATCATTAAGGAAATCGGCCACGCCGCTTACCTGCTGGACGAAATGACTTTCGTTGACTAAACCGCGTCCGTGTGCACTGGGGGCTTCTGGTGCACACCGACACAAGTCAAAACCACAGTGAGATTATGAAACGAGTATTCCTTATCCTTCTTGGAACCATATGGGCTTTCGCTCTTTCTGCCCAGCCGCTGCGGGTGGGCGTAGCGGGCGTAACGCACGACCACCTGGGCGGCGTGGTAAGTGCCCTGCAGGGCGGGGACGTGGAAGTGGTGGGCGTGTGGGAGGCCGATGCCCGGTACATCCATAACAACGCTCTGTCCGGAAAAGTGCCGGACGCGCTGTTCTATTCCCAGCTGGAAAAGATGCTGGACGAGACCCGGCCGGAGGCTGTGGTGGCCTATGGCTCCATCAAGGATCATCTGGCCGTGGTGGAGGCCTGCGCACCCCGGGGCATCCACGTGATGGTGGAAAAGCCGCTGGGCGCCACGCTGAAGGATGCCCGGAAGATGGCAGCCCTGGCCCGCAAGTACGGCATCCTGCTTCTGACCAACTACGAGACCACCTGGTATGCCAGCAATACCTATGTCAGGCAGCAGGTGAAGGAAGGAAAACTGGGGAAACTCTTCCGGATAGACGTGTATGACGGACACGAGGGCCCGGCCGAAATCGGCTGCAGCCGCAAGTTCCTGGACTGGCTCACGGATCCGGTTCTCAACGGCGGCGGTGCGGTCATAGACTTTGGCTGCTACGGGGCCAACCTGGCCACCTGGCTGCTGGAGGGGAAGGCTCCCCGGAAGGTGTTTGCCGTACTGCGTCAGAACAAGCCCTCCGTGTATCCCAAGGTGGATGACGACGCCCAGATTATGCTTCAGTACGAAGACGTAACGGTGAATATCGGTGCCTCCTGGTGCTGGCCCACCGGGAGAAAAGATATGTATGTGTATGGTTTGGGCGGGTATCTGTACCAGCGTACGCCGGAAAAGGTGAGCGGTCTCAGGGACGGCTCTTTTATTCCGGAGTTCAGCGCCCCGGCCCTTCCGGCCCCTTACGATAATTCATTCCGTTACCTGAAGGCCGCCGTCCGTGGAGAGATTACGGTTGGCCCGGAAGATCTGAGTTCCCTGGAGAACAACCTCACCGTGATGCGTATCCTGGACGCCGCCATCCGCAGCGCCCGGACCGGCAAAGCGATAACCTTACAGACCCAGTTATGAAAATCAAGTATTTCCTTTTAGTCGCCGTGAGCCTTTTTTGCCTTACGGCCAACGCACAGAAAATAGTGGTGGCGTATGTGGGAGCGGGATCGGACGTGATGCCGGACTATTCCCTTATGACCCATATAGATTATGCCTTCGGGCATGTGAATGATACTTATGACGGCATCCGGATCAGCCGGCCGGAGCGGCTGCAGGCCATTGTGGCCGGGAAAGGCAGCGTGAAAGTGTGCCTTTCCGTAGGCGGTTGGGGCAGCGGCCGGTTCAGCGAAATGGCCTGGACCGAAGCGGGCCGGAAGGCCTTTGCGGCTGATTGTGCCAGAGTGATCCGGGAGTACAATCTGGACGGCATTGACCTGGACTGGGAGTACCCCGGCAGTTCGGCCGCGGGTATCTCATCGGCCCCCCAGGACACGCAGAACTTTACCCTGCTGATGCAGGAGATCCGTGCGGCCATCGGTCCGGACAAACTCCTTACCCTGGCCTCCGCCGCCAATGCGCGGCACATTGATTTTAAGGCTATCCTGCCTCTGATTGATTTCGTGAACGTGATGTCCTACGATATGGGACGTCCGCCCAGGCACAACGCAGCGCTCTTCCGCGGCAAAGTGGCTGGAATGACGGCCGACGGAGCCGTGAAGCGCCACCTGGAGGCGGGTGTTCCCAAAGACAAGATTGTGATGGGAATGCCCTTCTACGGCCACGGGAACCGGAATGAGTATCCGGACTATGTAGACTGGAAAGACCAGCAGCTCCCGCTGGAAGGTCTTCACGAAGTATGGGACGATGAGGCCAAGGTGCCCTATTATGCCGATGCCGAGGGCCGGATGGTCCTGGGCTTTGACAACCCCCGTTCCATCACGGAAAAGTGCAACTATATCCTGGAGCAGGATCTTCTGGGAGGAATGTACTGGGAATACACCTGCGACAATGAGGCCCTGGAACTTTCCCGCACTGTAGCGGGTTGCCTGCTGGGCCGATAAGGGTTCCGCCTTTCCTCTCCGTGTGCACCAGAGGGCTCCAGTGCACACCGAAGGGTGAAAAATGACGGTCCGTGTGCACCAGGGGGCTCCAGTGCACACGGGCGGGGATAAGTACGTTACGCCAGCCGGATTCCTTCGGCCTTCATCGCCTCGAGGGCCTCGTAATGGCCCTTTTCCTCCACGCAGGCCAGGCAATCCTTCAGGACGGTCACCTTGAAGCCGGCTTTCAGCAGGTCTTCGGCCGTATTGAGCACGCAATATTCCGTGGCAATGCCGCAGAGCACCACATTCTCTACTTCCAGAAGGGACAGCACCTCTCCCAGGGTCTGGCCGGCTTCGTTCTTGCCCTCGAAGCCGCTGTACTGCTCCTGCGCCGGATTTTCTCCCTTGTAGAAGCAAAGGTCTTCCTCCACGAAGCGGAGGAGGTCCTTATGGACTTCCGCCCCGCGGGTTCCCTGCACGCAGTGAGGCGGCCAGGGACCTCCCTGCTCCACGAAGGAGCAGTGGTTCGCGGGATGGTGGTCCCGCACGAAGAGGATGGGAAAGGCATGCTCTTCCCCGATGTACTGAACCGTATTGGCAACGGCCTTATCGGCCCAGAGGCAGGCCAGGGACCCGTCTATGAAATCGTAGATCATGTCTACGACAACCAGAGCGCTGTTTTTCATAAGCATTAGATGTCAAACTCCTCAATCTCCTTCACCAGCTTGCCGATGATGGACATCTTCAGGTTGTACAGATCGTCGGAGATATCCACCTTGTAGTAGTGGGGGTTGATGAGGCGGCGTTCGGCCGGAGAGAAATGATGGAGGTTGTCCTTGTAGAAGGCCTTCTTGGTCTGGAGGTCGTAGTACGGGGCTATGCGCTCCCCTGCCTTTATGGATTGAAGCTGGAGCGGACGGGCATCGTAGGAGCCTTCCTCGAAGGTCTTGGTCTTGAAGGAGTCGTATTCGTCCCTGACGGTGATGGTCTTTCCGTGCTGGATTGCAAGGTCCATTGCGTCTCCGCGGAGGCAGGTTACATCGGCCTTGAAGACATAGCCGTCAAGGGAGTTGCCCTTCTCCTTATCCTGGGCCGATATTCT
>JAEEGL014716319.1_pt1 | contig 15399 bp, 7 predicted proteins | sample 9134231 | NCBI WGS metagenome assembly JAEEGL01 (sample SAMN16246548, study PRJNA631951) | gut metagenome | biome: gut microbiome; feature: rumen; material: fiber-attached | host: Bos | place: Iran: Karaj | collected 2018-10 | reverse complement strand
TGTCAGCTGGATTGTCTGACACGTTTGGTAAAATATTAGGGCGTAAATTTGCCACTAAGCAAATTTTATGCTTTATCATAATAATATAAGAAATAAAAAAATGCAAGACTACTTGAAAGATTTGGAAAAAGAGTGTAGAATGTATAATAGATGATTATCGGGAAAAGTTTACCGTACTAAAACGGTTTGAATAAAGGAGGCAGTTATGGATAATTGTATTTTTTGTAAAATAATAGATGGAAGCATTCCGTCAACCGTAGTATATGAAGACAGTGATTTCAAGGCTATCATGGATATTTCACCCGCTGCAAAGGGACATGTACTGATCCTGCCCAAGAAGCATTGCGCAGATCTTCTTTCTATAGATGAGGATGTGGCTTCAAAGGCTCTGAAGGTTGCTTCAAAGATAGCAAATGCACAGAAGAAGGCGTTTAACTGTGACGGTATAAACCTTCTTCAGAATACAGGAGAGGCTGCCTGGCAGTCGGTATTCCATCTTCACATACATCTTATCCCCAGATACAAGGATGATAATGTAGTGGTTCCGTGGGAACATCTGACATATGCCGACGGTGAAGCTGAGGAGTATGCTGCAAAGATCCGTGCCTGTCTGTGAGAAAAAATAAATAGAATGAAAAAAGGAGACAGGAATAGATATGTCATCATCTGCTCCTATAGGAGTTTTTGATTCGGGTATCGGAGGGACCACGGTGGTCAAGGAACTGATGGCCAGCCTGCCGAACGAAAGAATCATATATTTCGGTGATACCGCGAGAGTTCCGTACGGGAACAAATCGGCGGGTACCGTTATCATGTATTCCAGGCAGATAGTAAAGTTTCTTCTGGAAAAGAAAGTGAAAGCCATAGTCATAGCATGCAATACTGCAAGCGCTCTGGCGTTGGAAGCTCTCAAATCGGAACTCGAGGTCCCGATAATAGGCGTGGTAAAGCCGGGTGCAAAGGCTGCGGCAGAAGTCACAAAAAGCAACAAGATAGGTGTTATAGCGACGCATGCTACTATAAACAGCGGTATATATGAGGATTTTCTTCACAAGACAGATCCGGATATACAGGTATTTAAAAAAGCCTGTCCATTGTTTGTTCCGCTGGTTGAGGAAGGCTGGGTAGACGACGATATCACCAGACAGATAATCCACAGGTATCTTGATGATCTGATAGAAAAGGGAATAGATGCACTGGTACTCGGATGTACGCATTATCCCCTGCTCGCTGATGAGATCAGAAAAGTCACCGGGGACGGGATTACACTCGTGAATCCTGCGTTTGAGTGCGCCAGAGAGTTCAGATACTTGCTGGAAGAGAACAACCTGCTCTGTGAGATAGGGCAGACAGGTGAGCATGAGTTTTATGTGAGTGACGGACCAAAGGCGTTTGCGGAGCTGGCGGGTTCGTTTCTTGGTGAGGGGATAGTAAAGAGGGAGAATGTAAAGGTATATACCTTTGAAAATGACGATAGTGTATTAAAGACATATCAAATAAAACGGAGAGGTTAGCGGGGACCGTATGAAATTGACAGTTGACAATTATAAACCATTATACGAAGCAGATCCGGCTCACTGGGCTGAAATGTCTGCCGAAGCAAAGTTTGATTATCTGACAGAAGAGATAAAAAAAGGGAACAATGACGCCAGATTCCATTTGTCGCTGCAGATCACAAAACAGAATATAAAAAGCATACCTGCCGAAAAGATTATCACATGGTGCCATAAGATGCCATATGCCAATCTGCCGATAGCCAATCTTTTTCTGGGGTTCTGTTATGAACTAGGATACGGTGTGCAGCAGGATTATGTAAAGGCACTCGCATGTTATGAAAATGCAAACCAGAAGGGCAGCATAGATTCACTGTATTATCTGGGAGAGATGTATCGTCTGGGAAGAGGAACTGCCGTAAACTACCAGAAGGCTGCCGCATATCTTACGGATACAGTCAAATATGATACGAGCAATCCCAAGGCACTCGTCAGCCTGGGCCTTCTGTACATGGAAGGAAAGGGAGTCGAGGAGAACCAGGATAAGGCACTGGAACTGATGACCGAAGCAAATATCCTTAACGATATTTCTTCGTATTATTATATGGGTGTACTTCGCGAGAAGCGAGGGGAATGTGCAGAAGCCGTAAAGTATTATCGTAACGCGCATAAATTTTCGGATGTTGCTGAAGAACATGCTATGGCTGCATACAGGCTGGGTGTGATATATGAAGAAGGCCAGGGTATCATTCATGATGACTCAAAGTCATTTGTTTACTACCTTGAAGCGGCTCAGAAAGGTATAGTGGATGCCCAGTACAGAGTGGCGGTGTTTTTTGAAAACGGCAGGGGAACCGATACCGACAGACGGAAGGCCAGAATGTGGTATCTGAAGGCTGCCATGGGTGGAAATGCCAGGGCTCAGCGTTATGTGGGTGAGCTTTATGAGGACGGATTCAAGGAAGAAAACATAAAGCCGAGTATAGAGGCTGCATTTGAATGGTATATAAGGGCCGCGCTCCAGGGAGATAAAGAAGCTTCCGAAAAAGCTGAATATATCCTTTCGCACGGATACAATGTCCATATGGATATAGGGGAAGCTCTCACGTGGCTCAGAACCGCAGCGGCAAACGGAAACCAGGGTGCTGTGGAGGAGCTTGACAGGTTAAAAGCAGAGAATGCTATAGATGAGAAGAGTGATCTGCAGACGATGGACTCAAGCCATTCTGCGATGGCTGATCTGGACGAGCTGATAGGAATGGAGACCATAAAGAAAGATGTCAGGGAACTTATCAATCTCGTAAAGATGCAGAAACTCAGAAAAGAAAAGGGCATGAAATCCCTTCCCGTCTCTCTTCATATGGTATTTACCGGCAATCCCGGAACAGGTAAAACCACTGTTGCGAGGATAATGGCAGATATTTACAAAGAGATAGGAGTTCTGACCAAGGGACAACTGGTAGAAGTTGACAGAGCCGGACTTGTAGCCGGGTATGTAGGTCAGACTGCCATCAAGACACAGGAAAAAATCGATGAGGCAAACGGTGGAATCCTTTTTATAGATGAAGCCTATACGCTGGCAAAGAAGGGGAATGATTACGGTCAGGAAGCTATAGATACACTGATAAATCTCATGGAAAAGAGAAGGGATAATTTTATCGTTATCGTAGCAGGGTACCCGGATCTAATGAAAGAGTTTATCAATTCAAATCCGGGATTAAAGTCCAGATTTAACAAGTATATTCACTTCCCTGACTATTCTTCGGAGGAACTGGTACAGATTTTCTCTTCACTGTGCGATAAGTACGAGTATAAGCTGAGCGATGAGGCGGCATCTGTTATCAGGCAGAAGATAGAGACGCATGTTGCCAATAAAAATGAGCAGTTTTCAAATGCAAGAGATATAAGAAACATGTTTGAAACCATTATCTCGAATCAGGCATCACGTGTTATGACGGATGAAAACATCACCGATGATGAACTGATGACCATCACAGAAGCCGATATATAATAAAATATAAGATGTCACCCACCTTTTAGCGGAGCATCATTTTGTTACCGAGGAAATGCAGGAAGCGTTTTCGAGGTGACATTGACCAGCTGGTTTGCAGTGTAAAAGCCCGGAATCGCTTTTGAATCCGGGCTTTCTATTTTGCTTGGCTAACGGATGCTGAGGTAGCTTGATATCAAAGTACAACAGCAGCATTAGGAAAGGGTAGTATTAATTCAAGCCACATATTACACGATAACTTTCAACCAGTCGGTCGGTATCCTCGTCCACTATCAGATAGTAGTCCGAGAAAGCGTCCTCACTGAACATGAATGTACCTACAACGGGCATATGGCAGAAAGCTGATTTTGACGTCGTCAGAGGGATGATGGCATATTTCTCCTTCTTTATGATACAGGGTACATGCTTTCCGTCGTTTGAGTAAAGTGCCTTGCCGCTCAGGTAGTTCAGCTTGCCGTCGTCGGGGTTCAGTATATAGAATACATCCGAAGAGGTTCCTTCAAAAAACGTATAAGTTATTGAAGGGCTTTTTTTATCATCAAAGAATCTGGCTTCCGACTGCTTTTCCTTAAGTATCGTGGCTTTACGGCTGTTCAGGAATGTAAATGCGCCGCGATACTTGTCAAAGCGGACGGACATATTCTTTAATGTGATCTGAACCTCCTGGGGAGTTTCTTTATACTGGAAATCTTTATTTAACGGGTAGTCCTTGAATGCTTTGGAAGCAGGGATATTTAGGACTACTCCTTTTGAATAGCTTACACGGATTATGTTCCCGCTTATGGGACGGAAGCGTATAATACCGTTCTGGCTCTGGAAATATATCCCGTCATTCTTTTTGTGGATCCATTTGGTGGCAAAGCCGCCCAATGAGTGTCCCGAAGGTTTTAAGAGTTCGGGAGATACTTCTTTAAGGAAACCGCCGGTATAGGTGGGTTTTGCCGGAGTCTTTGAAACAGCGGGGCCCGCATCCTTGGGAGCAGGAATGGTGCTGCGTTTGGCCAGATACTGCCCGGTCCTTTTGCCTGCGGATTCTATGATGAGCTTCTTTTCTTTTTCGGCTTCGGCGGCTATAAATCTGCTCTTTTCCTCTTCGGCTTTCCTAAGTTCTTCGATGGTGGGCAGGTTCGGACGTTTTTCTTCTGCAAAGAAAGTAGCCTGAGAACCTGAATCTGTCTTCTTGAATAATTCAGAAAGTTTATCCGAGTACAGGATGCAGAGTTTATGCATCGCACGGGTGGCGGCAACGTAAAGAAGCTTTACATGGCTGTTGTCCACAGGGTATTTTTCGGGTGTAGGCTCGTAGAGGATTACTGCGTCGAATTCCAGACCTTTTGTGAGGTTTACCGGAAGTACCATAACACCCTGTGCGTATTCACCGCTTTCCTCATCGGTATTTACCAGGTTGAGGCTACCGCTCAGTTTGTCTTTTAATGCATCGGCTTCTTCTTTGTCACGGCATACTATGGCTATCGATCCGAGTTCTTCTTCATGATATTCCTTGCACAGATCGATTATTTTGTTTATTATTTCCGAAGGATCATCTTTTATTACCTGAGGTTCGTCGCCATGCCTTATGATAGGCTCGCAGGGGTATATTTCAAAGCTTCCGTGCTTTAATATCTCCATGGCAAAATCGGATATTTCTATGGTATTTCGATAGCTTTTCCTGAGCATCAGGAAACTGTCGTTTTCTCTTGTGAGGAACAACTCTCTTAAGTCCTTCCAGTCGTTTAATCCCGAAGAATACCTGATGTTCTGTGAGACATCGCCCATGATGGTGTATTTACAGTCATATATACATTCTTTTAGGGCATTATATGCCATCATGCCGTAATCCTGGGCTTCGTCGACCACGATGTGTTTTGCCAGACGGAAAGGTTCTGTTTCATCGAGTCTGTGATGGATGTATGAGAGTGCTGCCAGATCGTATACATCGTAAGCGGTTCTTTTTACTGTGGCGGTGGTAGCTCCTCCGGCTGTCGGTGCAGTTACGGGCATCTCGTCGTACCTGATACGAGGGCGGATTTTTTCGCTGTTGTCAAAAGTGCTTATGAAATCATCATAAAAAGCGAAGATTGAATCTTTAAATTTCTGGGCTCCGAAATATGAATAGAATGCCCGTCTGATAGCTTCTGTCTTTTTCTTTTTGTAGAGCTTACCGGTTGTTGAGAGGTAATAGTTCAGGTTATCCAGCAATTCGTCGTTTAAGGTCTTGATCTTCACCTGCATCGAAACATTCGGATGATCCTTTATATACAGCTTGATGGCTGAACCGCGGAAAATACAGACCTCGGGCTCGGGGGTGTCGGGAGCCTTTTCGTTTTTGGGATTGAACTTGTTGGGGTCGAGCATTACGTCATCGGTCTTAAAGTGCCTGTTTTCATAATTGTCACAGTAGTCCTTTAAGGCCTTAAAGAACGCACCTGTTCCCTTAAAGGCCGAAGCCGGATCTGAAGAATCGGTCTCCTTTACGCAATAGTGAAAATCGTCCCAGTGTGAATCGAGGAGCTGGGTAAAGAATTCCTCCATGGTCATCATGCCGAAGCCGTTTACTCCAAGCTCAGGAAGTACGCCTGTGATATATTTTAACAGCATCTTGTTGCTGCCTATGATGAAAAAGTCCTGGGGCCTTAAGATATCCTCGTAATTATACAGAAGGAATGAAATCCTGTGCATGGCTACCGTGGTCTTACCGGATCCTGCCACTCCCTGTACGATCAGGTTCTGCTTGGGGGAGAGACGGATGATATCGTTCTGTTCTTTTTGTATGGTAGCTATTATTTCGCTGAGGACTGCCTGCTTATTTTTTGCGAGATATTTGTTCAGCAGGTCGTCGTTGGTGGTAGCTTCCGAATCGAAATAATCGACAAGTTTGTTGTTGTCTATATCAAAAGTTCTTTTAAGGGTTACATTTATGGTGACGTCGTTTCCTTTGGGAACCCTGAAGGTGATCTCACCCATACGGGTTTCATAATAGGCGTTGGAAATAGGCGCCCGCCAGTCTGTGACAAGGATTTCCGTCGGGCCGCGCTTTATGCAGTGTTTTCCGATATACAGGGAAGTGTCGTCGTAGATTATTCTTCCGAAATAAGGCTTGGAATCCTCCTTTACCTGACGTATCAGTTCTGCTTCGGTGTTCCTGAAGTCCGCCACGTTATTGTCGATGATTGAGGCGAGTTCGAATTCACCTTCGTTGTACTGTTCTTTTAAGAGGCTTATGCTCTCTTCCAGTTCTTTAAGGTGGTCTTCAAGCTTTTTTTCCTTTGAAGAATTGATGTTTGAAATTTCATTAAAAAAGGCTTCTTCGAATTCTTTGCTGGAATCTGTGTTATCTTTTCCGGGTAACAGTTTTCTCATGGGAATCAGTCTCCTTTAATCTGAATTTTTTGGGGGTTTAGATATCATACCACGAGTTTAAGTTAAATGCAAGGTTTTGATTGACTAAAAATTGCTATTTTGGTATACTTTTTACGATTGCTTGAACGTGATGAGGAGCATTGTTTTGTTACCGGGAAACGCCGAAGGCATTTTAGAAGAGACATTTACCGGGCGAAGTGGTTTGCGGGTTTGACCCGGATATCGAAAGGGGAATGAAAGTGGATCTAGGTAGTTTACTTCAATATGATGATATAGTGATACAGGGACATGACAGTCCCGATGCCGATGCCATAGCCAGTGCGTACGGTTTATACCTGTTCTTTAAGGATAAGGGCAAAAAAGTACGTATGATATACGGTGGAAAGGGAGAAGTCAGGAAGAGTAATCTGGTTCTGATGATAAAAGAACTCGGGATACCTATGGAATACTCGACTTCCGAGGAAGAGATAACAGGACTTTTGCTCACTGTCGACTGTCAGTACGGGGAAAGAAACGTTCAGTATTTTGATGCCCGTAACGTCGCTGTTATAGACCACCATAAGGCTATCAGGGAAAAACTCCCCGAAATGAATGAGGTCCGTGACAATTACGGAGCCTGTGCTACGATCGTATGGGATATGCTGAAGAGCGAAGGTTTTGAACCGGGTGATAATGCGGGGCTTTCGACAGCTCTTTACTACGGTCTTTTTATGGATACCGGCAAACTTCAGGAGATAAGGCATCCGAAAGACAAGGATATGAGGGATGAACTCGAGTTTAAGCTTGACAGGAATATTTTGACACTGCTTGAAAACAGTAATCTGTCTCAGGAGGAGCTGACGATAGCCGGAAATGCCATGTCGGGGGTTGACTACAAGAACGGGAACGGGTTTGCCATAGCGGAAGCGGAAAAATGTGACCCGAATATCCTGGGTATCATAAGCGACGCACTGATAGAAGTGGATTCAATACACAGCTGTATTGCGCTTTGCGCGCTTGATGACGGCGTGAAACTTTCGGTCCGCAGCTGTGAGAAAGAGACCCGTGCGGATGAACTGGCGAAATTCATTACGGAAGGAATAGGTTCAGGCGGTGGACATATGAGAAAGTCCGGCGGATTCATGGTAAACGATCTGCTGGCTGAGGAATATCACAGACTTACGGGTTCGGAAGCCGAGGATATGGCAGTGGCTGCGCATCAGATAATAAAGAAAAGGGCCGAAGACTACTTTAATAATCAGGATTACATATATGACGGATCAGACAATGTGCCGGATCTTACGAATGAGAAGGTTTATCAGAAAAAATGCCTGCCGATAGGCTATGCGAAAGCCTCGGATATATATCCGGTGGGAACTCTGGTTTCCGTTAGAACACTTGAAGGTGACATGCCTTTCATGATAAAAGAAGATACTTATTTTATGATAGGAGTGGAAGGTGAAGTATATAAAAACGATGAGGACTATTTCCTAAGCCATAACAATCCTACGGATGAGCCTTATATTTACAAGGGTGAATATGCTCCCACCGTGCATACGGCGGTGCAGGCCATAACCGTGGGTGATGAGGAAACGAATAAATCGCTCAAGGATTACGCAAAGACCTGTTATCCGAAGTCGGGGTCATGTGTATATGCGAAGGAATTGACCAGAAGGACAAAAGTATTTGTTTCCTGGAGCGAAAATTATATGCTCGGAAATCCGGGCGACTTTCTGGCTGCAAGAAAAGAAAATCCCAAGAATGTTTACATTATCAATAAAGACATTATGGCCAAGTCATATGAACCGGTGTAAACGGTATATGGGAAGGAAAAGGGATAAAAATGGAAGAGACTCGTGAATATTGTGCATTTATAAGTTACAGGCATAAAGAACTTGATAAATATGTGGCAAAAAGAATCCATACCATGATAGAGCGCTATACCGTACCCGGTGAAATGAGGGAGGCATGGGGCGACAAAAAGCTCGGAAAAGTTTTCAGGGACGAAGAGGAACTTCCCGTATCGAGCAATCTGACTGACAGCATCTGTACCGCACTCGATCATACTCAGTACCTGATAGTGATATGTACTCCCGACACTCCTGAATCCATATGGGTTGAGAGAGAGATAAAATATTTCCTGGAACACCATGACAGATCCCACGTGGTGGCTGTTCTGGCTGAGGGTACCCCGGACACTTCTTTTCCTAAATGGCTGACAACAACATATGATGACGACGGGAATGAGACAGGAAAGATTGAACCGCTGGCTGCAAATCTTACGGACGTAAACAACAAATTTCAAAAATCAAGGATGAAAAAAGAGGCGGTAAGACTGTACGCTGCAATCATGGGATGTCCCTTTGATTCTTTGTGGCAGAGGGAGAAAAGACAGAAAGTAAACCGTATGCTGGCACTTGTGAGCGTTCTGGCAGCAGTGGCACTGTTTTACGGAATCTCTATATATTATAAGAATGAAGAGATAGAAAAACAAAACGATGAGATAAAGAAGCAAAACGAAGAGATTAAGAAGCAGAACGATGAAATAAAAGAAAAAAGCGTTCAGATAGAAAAGCAGAATGACGAAATAAAGAAACAGTACGATGACATCACCGAAAAAAACAGAGAACTGAAAATAAACGAAGCCGAGGCACTCCTTAATGAAGGAAAACTTTTATATGATAAGTCCAATTACAACAGGGCTATAGAGTGTGCTCTTCAGGTGATAAGAACCGAAGAGGGAAGAGAACTGTTTTCTGATGATGCCGAATATCTTCTGTCAAAATCTCTCGGGGTTGAAAGATATAACAATACTATGAGGACCGTCAGTGTCCTCGAACAGGAAGATATTATAGACGGACTTCTTCTTTCCGAGGATAAAAGCAAGGTTTATACTCTTGATACCAAAGGCTTTTTGAGATGCTTCTCCATAGAAGATGAGACCCTGTTATGGCGTACGGATTCGAAGATCAAGTACAATTATTATGCGGCTACCATTAAACAGAGAATCGTTGAAGCACCTGAAATAAATAGTATTATCTGTAGCGGACCCGATGCCGTTTCAGCCATTTCAACCATAGACGGAAGCTTATTGTGGTACTATGAATGCGGGGGACTTTTCTTGGCGGATTTCAGCGTGCTTTCAAAAGATAAAAAAACCGTTGCGGTAATAACTGGCCAAGGTAACAGCGGCGGTGATAACGGGAAATTCGTGATATTAAATACAGCTGACGGAACCGTAAAAAAAGAGATACCGATCGGGGATGAGTTTGGCGGTAATAGGCTTTTAGCAGCCGGATATTGTCAGGGAACATTTACGGATGACGGGAAAAAGCTTTTTTGCATGATGTATTACAATAAAGCAATTATCTCCGAAACGGCGGCATGTCTGTTCTATGTTGACCTTGAAAAGGAAGAGATAAACGTATTAAAGGTTGAGCATGAGGGAGAAGAAGTAAAGGACAGAGGAGTGGTTTCCTTTGTTATGGGCGTGGATTATTACGCCGAAAAAGACTTTGTGATCATAGGATACTATGATGCGTGGAACAAAACCGTACGTGTTGAAGAGTATAACGGAGACGGAACATACAGGGGAGAATATCAAAGCAATGGTGCCGACAGGGATATAGGAATAGAATTCGGATACTATTATGATATGCCCTCCAGAGATTACTCTTCCGAATATTTGGTAACTTATAAGAGAAAAGGTGATATTTTCCTTATATCGTGCGGTGCGTTCTCTCTTACCTGCGACATGGCGAAGGAGGCTGTAAGGACGCGGAATATGGACAGCGGTTCGTATATACTTAACATGTGGACACCCGATTTTACGAAAGATTATGAAGCGTTTCTCACTACGGACGGGTGCCAGCATTATTTTGCAAACGGGTTGAACGTGAATGACTTCAATGACAAACAACAGCTTAAACTGCTGAAAATCACCGAGGACTATGCGGAATATGAGGAGGGGACGTTACAGTTTAAAATCAATGATGAAGCAGTCGAAGCTGTGGTTTCACAGATGGAACCCAAGTGCGTATATATATTAAGACCTGATAAGGACTCTTCATATGAAAAGGTATCATGGTTTGATGAAAAGGAATATCAGGGTATTGATGATCCCGAACTTAAGTACATAGGTAACGGAGTCATGTCCCTATGGGAGCAGATGACTTCGGATAAAAGTGTTCATTTATCGGTTATAGACCTCGCGAGGGGAGAGAAAAAGGCCGAATATGATATAACAACTTCAGATGAAGATGGCAATATTGATCCTTTGGGAATGATGCGCGGCGGAATACTCTGGCCGGATGAAAAACATATAACATACAGGATCGGACACTCTGCTATGTATATATATGATGCCGAGAAAAAAACGGGAGAATTTGCCTTTAAGGGAAATACGAATATGATAACAGGCTTTTCCGTGCTTCATGATGGAAATGTCATTCATGCGTGTATTAACAAAGCTGATGAACTAACCCTGGCAGATGCCAAATATATTTTAAGATGGAGGATCAATGCCGGCGAGGAAAAGTTTGTAGAATGTCCTTCGGGTCTTGAGTTTACCAGAAAAGCTGACGGGTCAAATAAGGTATATATGAAGGTGAGCGATACAGGACTTATATGTGCCGTTATGTGGTCCGCAGAAAACGGACAGGCTGATTCATATATGATAGTTGATACAAGCGACGGGAGTTCCTCTGTTATCAAAATAGATTCACCGGAAGAGTACGCTACCTTAAACAAATCGGATTTCCCTGAAGTCGTACTTTCAAAAGAATCGGGATTAATGTTTGTTACCGGAAAGAATCTGATGATAAAGCGCTACGATCTGAAAGATGGAAAGGTTACCGGTGTGGTGGATATTTCTTCCGATATAGATAACTATAAAGACATAGCAGATCTAATGTTTTATGATCACGGAAGGAAAATTGCCATCTGGACTACGACCTCAAGATTACATATCTATGACATGATCGAGTGTAAAAAAATATGTGAAAGAATGTATGATAATCTGCGGTCGGATGCAAGTGCCGATGTTATAGAGGATGAGGAAAGAGACAGGATATTCTTTGTTCTTGACAACGGGCCGGCCATGTGCGTCAGCACAAAGACATATAACAAGCTGGCCGACTTTTACGGATTTTCAGGATTCTGTCCCGAGACAAACGAGATATTTATTTTGAATAATGATTTCCTGTATTTCAAAGAGTATACAGCCATCCTGAAGGTTAAGGCATATACGCTTAACGATCTGATAGAGAAGGCGTCACGGTAAAAAAAATAAAAAAACTTATTGACAAACCATTTTTAAGTGAGTATAATTCAGATTGTTCGTGAAAAATATTGTTTTAGTATATTTGGAGATAACATGAAAAACTTTAGCCTCGCAAACCTATTTTTACTCCTACTCTTACCCATGAATTATGAGTAAGGTCGGTTTGTGATGCGCAAAATGAATGAGTTTTGTTTTATGAGCGGCACAGATTGATCTGGGCCGCTTTTATTATTTAATTGTTTAGCAGGATAAAGTGAAAACAAAGAAAGGACATCATTATGAAAATCAGTTTCTCTACCATCGCAACTCCCGACTTTGACTGGGTGGACATTTACTCCATGGCAAAGGACTTAAGCTTTGACGGAATTGAGATCCGCGGAATCGGTGACGAGATCTCGGCTGTAAACGCTAAAGTATTCAGTCCTTCAAAGATTGAAGCAACAAAGAAAAAACTAAAAGAGCTGCGACTAGAGATACCTTGTTTGGATACCGGCTGTATCCTGAAGGAAGAAGCTGATCATGATCTATGCATAAAGGAAGTATCCGATTATATCACTTTGGCTGATTCTCTGGATACACCGTACATAAGACTTCTTGCCGACAGGGATCCGGAACCTGTGACCGATGTTGATGATGAGTATGTTGCAGGTATATTAAAGGAACTTGCAGCTGTTGCTGAAAAATATGAAAATATCACCCTTCTTGTGGAGACAAACGGTGTTTATTCCGATACCCTCCGTTTGAAGAGACTGATAGAAAAGGTTGGAAGCCCCAGGGTTGCGGTTCTCTGGGATATACATCATCCTTACAGATATATGGAGGAATCTCCCGAGGAGACCGTAAAGAACATCGGAGCATATATCAAGCATGTTCACGTAAAAGACAGTCTGATGGTTGACGGGAAGCCCAAGTATAAGCTCATGGGGCAGGGCGATATGCCGTTAAAGAGTTTCTTTGCATCACTGGCAGAGATCGGGTATTCGGGTTATGCGTCACTCGAATGGGTTAAGCGCTGGGATAAAGGACTTCAGAATGCCGCTATAGCTTTCCCTCATTTTGCAAACTATATGGCAGGATACCGTCAGGAAAAACAGGAACTCCTTCAGGACAACAAGACCCATACCGGAAAGTTTGTATGGCCCAAGGAGACCCTGATAGACGAGACCTTCCCTGATGTTCTGGACCGCATGTGCAAGGAATTTCCCGATCAGTATGCTTTCAGATATACAGAACTTGACTATACCAGAACTTATATAGAATTCAGGAATGATGTTGATACCTTTGCCCGTTCACTTATAGCTATGGGCGTGAGAAAGGGTGACCATGTAGCTATCTGGGCTACAAACGTTCCCCAGTGGTACATCACTTTCTGGGCCACTACAAAGATCGGCGCGGTGCTTGTAACCGTAAATACCGCATATCGTGTTCATGAGATCGAGTATCTTCTCCGTCAGTCGGATACACATACTCTTGTAATGATAGAAAAGTTTAAGGATATTGATTATGTAGAGATCATAAATGAACTCTGTCCCGAATTAAAAGACTCAAAGCCCGGAAATCTTAATTCCGAGAGACTTCCTGTTTTAAGGAACGTTGTGGTAGCCGGGGAGAAGCATGATGGATGCTATACCTGGGAAGAGGCACTCAGCCTTTCGGAGACCGTTTCACAGAAGGAAGTTGAATTCCGCCGCCGTTTCATAAACAAGCATGATGTTGCAAATATGCAGTATACCTCCGGAACCACAGGATTCCCCAAGGGAGTTATGCTTACACACTACAATGTTGTAAATAACGGAAAAGCCATAGGTGACGGCATGGATCTGTCAACTGCCGACAGGATGATGATCCAGGTGCCCATGTTCCACTGCTTCGGTATGGTACTGGCTATGACTGCATCCATGACTCACGGAACCACGATGTGTCCTATCACTGCTTTCTCACCGAGAAAGGGACTGGACTGTATCAACAGGGAAAAAATCACCGCATTCCATGGCGTTCCTACTATGTTTATCGCGATGCTCGGACATGAGAACTTTGATAAGACCGATTTCTCGCATATGCGTACCGGTATCATGGCCGGAAGCCCCTGCCCCATCAAGGTTATGCAGGAAGTTGTCGATAAGATGAACATGACGGAGATAGTCATTGTTTACGGTCAGACCGAGGCTAGCCCCGGATGTACCATGAGCAAGACTACCGATCCGCTTGAGGTAAGAGTTAATACGGTCGGCGGTCCTTTCTACGGAGTGGAATGTAAGATCGTAGATCCCGAAACAGGTGCCGATCTGCCCGACAATGTGGACGGTGAGTTCGTAGCACGCGGCTATAATATAATGAAGGGATATTATAAGATGCCCGAAGCTACAGCCGCAGCAATCGATGAAAACGGCTGGCTTCATACGGGAGATCTGGCCCGTCGTACTCCCGACGGCAACTTTAAGATCACCGGACGTATCAAGGATATGATCATCCGTGGCGGTGAGAATATCTACCCCAAGGAGATTGAAGAGTTTATCTATACACATCCGAAGGTTGATGATGTTCAGGTAATAGGTGTTCCCGACCGTGACTACGGTGAGGAGATCATGGCATGCGTGATCCTGAAGGAAGGCGAGACCATGACAGAGGAAGAATTAAAAGATTACGTAAGAAAGAATATGGCAAAGCATAAGATACCCAGATATGTTGACTTTGTCGATTCATTCCCGATGAATGCAGCCGGTAAGATACTGAAGTATAAGATGCGTGAAAATGCAGTCGAGAAATTCGGTCTGCAGGCAGCAAATGCTATCGTAACAGCTTAATGATGACAGGTGACAGGGGGACGGTTCTGTTGTCACGTTTTTGAAAATGTGACAACAGAACCGTCCCCCTGTCACCAATTTTTCTTAAAATTTTGCTTGACATTCGTAAAAATACCTTGTATAATCCACCTTGTGCGCACTTTCGGATGCGTTGTTTTGTTACGCTTAAAACAGGAAGTGTTGCCGGCCGCTTTATTTACTACATTATAATAAGGAGGAAAAATTAATGCCTACATTTAATCAGTTAGTTAGGAAAGGCAGACAGACTGTTGAGAAAAAGTCAACTGCTCCCGCTCTTCAGGTAAGCTTCAACTCATTAAATAAGAAGTCATTTGATATGTCTTCACCTCAGAAGCGTGGTGTTTGTACAGCAGTTAAGACTACTACACCTAAGAAGCCTAACTCAGCTCTTCGTAAGATTGCCAGAGTTCGTCTTTCAAACGGTATGGAAGTAACAAGCTATATCCCCGG
>JAEEGL013743260.1_pt1 | contig 15399 bp, 9 predicted proteins | sample 9134231 | NCBI WGS metagenome assembly JAEEGL01 (sample SAMN16246548, study PRJNA631951) | gut metagenome | biome: gut microbiome; feature: rumen; material: fiber-attached | host: Bos | place: Iran: Karaj | collected 2018-10 | reverse complement strand
TGAAATTACCCCCAAAAATTGGACTAAAATTCGGTACAATTAAAGGGGGTTTTTATTATGCAAAGAAAGCCGAGCGAATGGTTTGCTATTGTTAAAGAATATTACAATAGTAATATTTCAATCACAAAATTAGCTAAAAAAAGAAAATGCGATCCAGCAAAATTAAAATATTTAATCAAGCTTTATGAACTTCATGGCGAGTTTCCATTCACAGACAATCAAAAAGAAAGATTCTATACAAGAGAAGAAAAGTTAAAAGCAATTGAAAAATATTTATCTGGAACAAAATCTGGAAGACAAATTGCATTAGAACTTGGAAGCCCAAATCCTGATATTGTTCGAGATTGGCGACAGTTATATGAAGAAAAAGGCGAAGAAGCAATTCAAGTATCACGTGGTAGAAAGAAATATTTGCTTCATGAAGAGAGACAAGCTTATTTGGCCGATAAAGAATTAAGAGCCAGAAACGAACATCTGGAACTTGAAAATGAATATTTAAAAAAATCCTTGGCCCTTGCTTTCAAGAAGAACAAACGATTGAAGAAAAAGTACGAATCGTTAATGAACTCAAGGGCCGATTCAAACTAAATGTTCTTCTATCATTTGCTAATTTAGCGAAGTCTACTTATTTTGATGTTTGCAAAAATCAAGATAAGAGAAAACATAAAGACGATGAAATGTATAGATCAATAAAGTCTATCTATGATAGACATAACAAAAAATATGGATATCCAAGAATAACAATTGAGTTAAATAATAGAGGCATAAAGATTAACGAAAAAAAGGTTGCAAGAATAATGAAAGAGCATCATTTGACAGCTGCTCCTAGAAAGAAAAAATATTGTTCTTATCGTGGAGAAATTGGGGTTATAGCAAAAAATGTCATTCATCGTCATTTCGATTATGGGAGTCCATATAAAGTATTTGGTACAGACGTCACTCAGTTTAGAATTGGTGAGGATAAATTATATTTGTCGCCAATTATTGATTTTCATACAAGAGAGATTGTTGCGTATGATATTTCAACAAGTCCAAACATGCTACAGATCCGTAGAATGATGAGACAATTAGACTCAAAATATGGTGAGTATTTATTCGGATCAATCATTCACTCTGACCAAGGATGGCAATATCAACAAAAATGGTATCAAGATTTTTTGAAGGATCATGGAATCATTCAATCAATGTCAAGAAAAGGTAATTGTTTGGATAATTCTCCAACAGAAAATTTCTTTGGAAGATTAAAGGAAGAAGTCTTTTATGGGCAAGAATGGAGATATGAAAATATCGAAGATTTACGTAACGCTATCCATAAATGGATAAAATATTATAACGAAGAACGAATTGTAATAAATCTGCGAACTAGTCCGTTAAAATATAAAGAAAATTTACTGAATAATACGCTATAATACTGGTGCGAGTTTATGCGAGTTTAGTCCAACAAATTGGGGTAAGTACAAGCAGATAATAGAGCCATTTATGGCTCTTTTTTCAATAAAAAAGATCAACCTAGGTTGACCTTGATTGATCTTTTTGTAATTTTTATTTGTCGTTTAAGACAAGTGTGAATTTACCCATTCTATATTGTCCAGAACCACATTTGATATAAATCTTTGTGGCACCATTAACATTAACAACTTCACTGTCAGTGAAAGTCGCTGTTTTTAGTGAATGAGTATAGAGAGCGCTGTTTGACATGTCGTCTTTATAGAAGACTCCAGAACCTGCAGTGCTGGCATTTTTGGAAGTGGCTTTAGTTTGAATTGATTTAAATGAAGCATAATCATTTGCACCAGTTGAATCAATTTCAATGCAAAGATAGTTGTTTGCATAAAGCTTCAATGAATATTGTGATTCGCCAGATGCCTTTGTAAATGTAGGGGCAGTTGAACCGGTATCTTGTACATAAGTATATTTAATCTTTTGATTAACTGTACCTGATGCGAATGTTGTTAAACCAGCTGTACTAAAGTCGAGTGTAATTGTAGATGTTGCGGCAGCTTGAGCGCTAACTGTAACGTTAACGATAAATTCAGCTGATGTAACATTCTTATAGGTTGCTTTAACGGTGAATGATGTATCGCCAACTGTAGCATTTGTTGGGTTGACTGTCCATTCAGCTACGTTTGAAACATCAAGAGCGGCCCCGTTGCTTAAATTGGCGGTTGCAACTAAACCGTTGTGACTGTATTCTTCATTGGCAGAATATTCGGTTGTTGCTGGTGTTCCACTAACAACGACGCTTTCAACTGTTGGTTGTACACGTGAGATTAAAACGTTGTTTTTGTCTAATTCATATGTTCCGTTATAAATCTTTAAATCGCCCTTAACAACGACTGTATCTCCAACTTCAAGGTCGGTGGCTGCAGCAAAGTCTGCGCCATCAATGCCCTTACCGCTATAGATTTGAATACCATCTTTGTTTGAAGAATTTCCACTTCCGTTATCACTAATCCAATAGGTTAACGATTTATAGGTGGAATTGTATGTAGGAGCAGTATAAATGATACCAGTAACATATGTGTCAGCAGCTGAACCTGATTCAGGTGCCGCTGTTCTAGCTTCTGCACAAGTGTATGGGAGTTCAGCTGTACCTGGAGTTGGTGCTGCTGGTTCATTAATAACGAAACCAGCCCATTTAGATGCTGCGTTATTATCATCACCTTCTGCGACAGAAACTGTCATAGCATATGTGCCAGGTGCAAGTGGGTTTGTAGGTGCTTCAATAGGATTTTCGTTTAAAGACCATGAAACTGTTGCTGCAAGTTCAGGTGTAACTGTATAACTTAATTTAGTAACATCGAATTCATTTGCATAATATTGTGAATTGCCGTATCCGCCGTCTAACCAGTTAGATTCGGTGCATTTTTCAGCGCCATCGTAGAAGAATCTAATGGTTGGGTCAGTCTTATCAGCTTTAATAACAAATCCAGCCCATTTTGAGCCTGCATTAACTGTGTCAGATTCAGTAACTGAAACTGTCATAGCATATGTACCAGGAGCAAGTGGGTTTGTAGGGGCTTCAATAGGAGCTTCATTTAAACTCCATGAAACTGTTGCTGTTGCTTCTGGAGAGACTGTGTATGTTAATTTGGTAACATCAAATGCGCTAGCAAAGTATTGGGAGACGCCATATCCGCCATCAAGCCAGTTGTTTTCTGTGCACTTTTCAGCGCCGTCATAGAAGAACTTGATTGTTGGATCTGTCTTATCTGCTTTGATAACAAATAATGCCCAATCAACTTTTGCGTTATTATCTTCACCTGCTGCAACTGAAACTGTCATTGCGTATGTACCAGGTGCTAATGGGTTTGATGGTGCTGCGATTGGAGCTTCATCAAGTGTCCAACTAACTTCTGCTGCTAATTCTGGGGTGACAGTATATGTTAATTTAGTAACATCGAAATCTGCTGCATAGAATTGTGAATCACCATAACCTTCGTTTAACCAGTGACCACTTTGACATTTTGCTGCACCATCGTAGAAGAAACTAATAACTGGATCAGTCTTGTCTGCTTTGATTGCAAATAATGCCCATTTAACTTTAGCTTGTACAGTTGCGCTTTCAGCGACTGAAACTGTCATGGAATATGTACCAGGTGCTAATGGATTAGTTGGTGCTGCGATTGGAGATTCATCAAGTGTCCAACTAACTTCTGCTGTTGCTTCTGGAGTTACAGTGTATGTTAACTTAGTAACATCAAATTCTGATGCGAAGTATTGTGAATCACCATAACCACTGTTTAACCAGTTATTTTCTAAGCATTTTTCTGCTCCGTCATAGAAGAATTGAATACTTGGTTCGGTTTTTGAACTTGCTTCTTTAATTTCAAATAATGCCCATCTAGTAGCTTCGTTATTTGTTGCGGATTCTGCAACTGTAACTGTCATAGCATAAGTACCTGCTGCTAATGGATTTGATGGTGCTGAAATTGCAACTTCATTAAGAGTCCATGTAACGACTGCATCAAGATTTGGGGTAACTGTATATGTTAACTTAGTAACATCAAAGTCTTCTGCAAAGAATTGTGAGTCTACGTATCCACCGTTTAACCAGTTGGATTCTAAACATGCTTCATTACCGTTGTAGAAGAACTTAATAACTGGATCAACTTTTACTGAGGATTTGATAACAAATCCAGCCCATTTAACTGCAGCGTGTGCTACTTCTGACTCACTAACTGTGATAGTAAGTGCATATGTACCTGCTGCTAATGGGTTAGCGGTTGGTTTTTCAATTGGTTGATCATTGAGGGTCCAAGTTTCTGCATAGGTTGCATTTGCTGGATCAACTGTGTATGAAAGTTTTGCAATATCGAATTCATTATCATTGAATTGGGAATCTGCGTATCCACCAATGAGCCAGTTGGATTCTAAGCAGGCTTCTTGGCCGTCATAGAAGAATTTAATGACTGGATCAACTGCAACGACACCAGATGATGAGTCGACTAAATTAAATCTAATGGATTTTGAGGTATTACCGATGGCATTTGTTCTTTCAACGCTGGCGACAAAGTAATATGTACCAGGTTGATTTGGTTTACCATTGATGGCTGTACCTTCTTGGTCAAGATATGAATATGTGAAGTTTGCACCTTCAACTGATGATTTAGCATAAATGTTATAGTCGCCGAGTGCTAAATCAAATTGATGGTCAGCTTCAAGTGGGTTGTCATTACCATAGAAGAATGTGATTGTAGGAACTTTCCTAATTAAGAAATTCTTTGATGCAAGACCTGCATTGTATTCTTCGTTTTCTTCTGTTTTGGCAACAATCTTATAGTCACCAACTGTTTGTGGTGCTTCATTTAATGCTTGTTCGCCTTGATAGTAAGTAACAACTGGAGTAAGGGATGATTGGTTAACACTAATTTGAGGAGCGACGAATTCTCCTTCGTTATATTGTTTTCCATCTTCCATAGCAATAGTAATTGAAACATCTTTCTTTTCTACTGCTGCTGGGGTGTCTTCCTTCTTCTCGTCTTCTTTTTGTTCTGTCTTTCCGATTAATTGATCAATCCACGCTTTAGCTGGATGATAAATGTTGTTCTTAGCGAAATCTTTAATATCGCTCATAGAACAGCCGGAGAGGACAAGTGCTGAGAGAACGATAGAAGCAATAAGACCTCTTCTTTTCTTAGCAATTTTCATGAGTGTTGTTATTCCTCCTTTTTGAAAATACTAGATTCTTTTCTGTCGTTGGAGAAAAGATGAATCTTTGTTTTATTAATATCAACAGAGAGTACTTGATTGTGATTTACTTGAATACGGTCTGCTGACTTAATAACAAGTTTGAATGGATTCTCATTAAGAGATTCCATGTGAAGTAAGGTTTCGCTGCCTAATACTTCGGTGAGTCTGACTTTCATATCGAAGTCGCCTTTATCCTTAATGGAGATATCTTCTGAACGAATTCCGAGGATGGCTGGGTGTTCTTTTCCGTCTAGATATTCATCTTGAAGTGGTCTAAGTCCTTTAAGTGGTGCGACTACCTTATGATTATCATCAATAACAATTTCCAAATTATTATTTGCTTTCTTTATTATAACCTCTAAGAAGTTCATTTGTGGAGTACCTAAAAATCCAGCGACGAATCTATTAGCAGGATAATCGTATAAATTAGTAGGTGAATCAACTTGTTGAATCACCCCATCACGGAGTACAACAATTCTTGTTCCCATTGACATAGCTTCAACTTGGTCGTGGGTGACATAAATGAATGGGGTGTCGAGTTTTTCGTAAAGATTAATGATTTCTACACGCATTTGTGCTCTTAACTTAGCATCTAAGTTTGACAAAGGTTCATCAAGTAAGAAAATCTTTGGAGTTCTAACAATAGCTCTACCAAGAGCGACTCTTTGACGTTGACCGCCAGACATTGCTTTTGGTTTTCTATCGAGTAATTCTTCAATATCAAGAATCTTTGCAGCTTCTAAAACACGAGCGTCAACAACTTCTTTATCCAAGTGACGATAACTAAAAAGTGGAACTTCAGTTGTTTCGTAATGCTTTAAGTCATTATTTGCTTTTTCAAGTTTTGAATTATATGTGACTAAGTTATTTTCATCGAAAATATTGTTTAATTTCTCGATTTTATTCTCTAGTTTTTCTTTTTCTTTTGGATCTAAGGAGCTTGCTAAAAGCTCTTTTGAGCTAGCAATCTCCTCTTTCATTTGTTCGTGCTTAGCAATCTTCTTATGAAGTCTAGCAATCTCATTCTTGATAGCTTTAATAAGTTTATGGTCGATTCCAACAACTTGTTTACCTTCTTTATCAAGTAAAGGGGTTGGCACTTTCATGTTCTTTAACCCAAATGACATATTTTCTCTAGCGGTCATGTGAGGATATAATGCATAGTTTTGGAAAACCATTGCGATATTACGGTATTTTGGTTCGACACCGTTCATAAGTTCGTCATCAATATAAATATTGCCTTTGGTGTTTTCTTCTAGACCAGCGATCATTCTTAAAGTGGTGGACTTACCACAACCAGATGGACCGATGAAGACAATAAATTCTTTTTCTTTGATGTCTAAAGAGAAATCACTAACCGCAATAACGTCTTTTGCCTTTTTGCCGTGTCCAGGGAAGACCTTATACACTTTTTCGAGTCGTAACATTGACATAATCTCTACCTCTTACTTTCTACTCTTAACGAGGTCAAATATGTATCTAACACCAATTGATGAGGTGCCATAAAGAACTGCTTTATTACCTAATTTTGAATATGAAACATTGAGCTCTCTAACTGAAGAAACACAGTTTTTCTTGAGAATTTTTAAATATTCTTCACCAAAATTCTCTACTCTGCCTGAAATGATTACTTTGGAAATATCTAACATTTCAGTTATTTGAACAAGTGATCTTCCTACAATGGCAGCAGACTCTAAAACCATCTCTTTAATCTTGGCGTTCTTGCGATATTGAGCAAACAGTTCATCTCTATCAACCTTGTGACCAAGAATTGATCCTGCTTTATCTTCGAGTGCTCTTAAAGAGACAAATTCATCAATAGCGGAGAATTCTTTACCATCATAATACTTAATTAATCCAAATTCTCCAGCGTATCCTAAATCTCCTCCAAAAAAGGAATTGTTAATAATGATTCCGCCTCCAATACCATAGTCGATGTTGAAGTATAGACCATTACCACATTTCTTAAGTCCGCCATTATGGAGTTCACCTAAACTCATAACGTTGTTATCGTTTGCTAAAATGATAGGAATTCCCGGGAATTGATGATCGAAAATATGTTGGATTGCGTGTTCTTCGGTAAATAATTCTTCATCAAATTGAATTGATAAGGTTAAATCACCGGTCTTTGAATTAACACGACCAGGTAGTGTAATAACAATTACTTTTAATGGAATATTTCCGTCATTTTTTGAAAAGAGAAGTTTTGATGCTTCAAGAACGAGTTCATACATAGCTTGACGATTATATTTTTTTATCAATAAATCGCTTTGGGCTATTACATCTTCTTTAGCGTTTATCAAAGATACTGAAGCATGTAGATTTGAAATATTGACTCCTAAAATAAGTCCATATTCAGGATTAATTTCAAAGTTAATACGTTTTCTACCAATACCATTGATAGAAGTGGTGGTTTCTTGTCTAATAACACCTTGTTCAAGTAAATCTTTAATGATTGATGAAACGGTGGCATTACTTAAAGAAAGTTTGCTAGCTAGTTCTGTTCCGCTGCATGGACGTTCTCTTAAAATTGACAACACTAACTCGTTGTTAATTTCTCTAGAGAAAGTTTGATTTTTTCCTTTGTCGCTCATTATTCTACAATCCCTAATAATCCTAAAATGCTTCCGTTAAATGAACAACCAACCATAACGCCGTCATTTCTTGCTGCAAAACGACCAGTTGTTAGTGTATCGACTGAATGATCGACGCCTTCTGCATTTTTAACTTCTGAATTAATAAATGAAACATTTTCAACAATGCCTGCTTGGCCAATCATGCCGGCAAATGCGCCGTTCCAGCTATTTGCGTTAACTGAAATATTATCGAATAAGATATCGTAAGCTTCACCAGCAAATGATCCAAAGAAACCAACACCATATTTACTTGTACGATAATTATCAGCTTTTTGAGCTGCTGTTAACGTGTGATATTTCTCGTTGTCATTAATAACAGCATTTCTAATCTTATGACCAAAGCCATAAAGTTTACCAGTGAATGAGCGGTATTCTGAAGTTGCTTCACTCTCATAACCGATTGAGTAGATTTCTGCTCCGCCAAAGTCGATGTCTGTAGCAAGGTAATAAACCTTATCATAGTTTGTGCTATATCTAGTTGGCATATAGTCAGTAACGTTGAAGTATTGTTCAAAGTCAGCTTTACTTGCTAAAGCAATTGCGCCTGCTGGTAAGTTACTAATTGTATAACGATTGTGTGGAATGTATGTTGCATAGAAGCGATAAACATCTCCATTTGAAAGAAGTAACTTAAATCCAACATTTTCATTTGGTTTGGACTTAATTAAGTCTTTATTAATAGTCATAATAGAACCACTCATTGAGAATTCAATTTGATTTCCGTCTAAGTATAACTTAGCACCTGACATATTAACGCCGTCTAAGTCATAGGTTAAGTTCTTAGTGTCATCAGCATAGATAACCTGAAGTGGTGTAGTTAAATAGTTTGGAATTGAAATAGTTAATTCAAGTGAATCAGTTATTCCGCTACTATTAGCGATAAGATCAAATGTTAAGTCAGAATTATTTGCTGCGCTTTCATCAAGGACTAAATATTGTCCATCAATTGAGACACCTTCTAAATTTTTAGAAATTGACCATCTGACGTTTTGGTTTGCGCCTGCTGGTGAAACAACTGCGCTTAAAGCGTATCTTTCGCCTGGTTCGACGCGGTTGTTAATGAAGTTATTGTTAATAACAACTGATTGAGTTGCATCGAAAAATTTGAGTTCTTCAATGTCTTCTAAATATAATCCGCCTTCGTTAATTGAAGCTTTAACGTTAACGACTGGTTTTGAAGAAGCTGATGAAATAATCTTTCCGCCACTTATGGTCGTGTTTGTATCATCAGTTGTAACGCTTACTGATGGTAAGAATTCGACTTCAAGATTTGTTGGGTAAAGTTTAATTTCGTATGGGATTTGTTCACCTTTGACAAATTCATTGTCGTTAGTGATTAAATCAATGCTAAATGGATAGAAGAATTCGATATCATTCTTAAGAGTTGGATAAGAATCTCCGGAAAAATCCCAGTATTTTTCATCTAAAACCATTTCAGCCTTGTGTGCGATTAAGTCTGCTTTTGTATCAAATAATGTGCAGTTAGTTGGATCAGAACCGGTTGTGAAAACTTCATAACCTTCTTTTGTTGCATAGCAGTGTTGAATGGTGCCTTCATTTAATCCGACAAATGCGCCAATTTGGGTTTCACCTTGGACTTTACCTAAAGCATAACAACCTTCGATTGTTCCAGAGTTTCTTCCAACAAAGCCACCGATAATACGGTAGTCAGTTCCGCCATAGTCATTAGAGACATTGACGTCTGTCCAACAGTTAATAATCTTTCCTTCATTAAATCCGGCGATTGCACCAGCGAATGAAGCGGTGGTGTTGTCGTTTGAACTAACTAAACCTAAGTTTTTAACAGTTCCTAAGTTATAAATATAACCAAATAAACCAGAGTTAAATCCTAAGGTGTCTTTTCTATTTACTTTGTAACCAGAAATGATGTGGCCATTTCCATCAAATGTTCCTTTAAAGGTTTCATTAAAGGCTGTTCCGTCAGTAACATCGTGGTAGATTCCGATTGGAGTCCAACCCTTACCGCCGTCATAACCTTTTCCACCAGGTGATAAGTAAGAAGTTAAGTCAATATCGTTTCCGAGGACATAGTAACCAGAAAGGTTTTCGATTGAATCATTAATTGAAACGATATCTTCAACTGTTTTAACAATCTTGTTTGCGACAATAACAGTTACATTAATCATGTTTTTGTTCGTAACAATAGTTAAAACGTTTTCGCCAAGTGAGAATGATGCTAAAGCTTCTTTTTTAACTGTTAAGCGAGATCTTGTTGCATCGAAAACATAACTATCTGAACCAAGAACATGTCTTGAAGAAATCAAGTTTCTAACTTCTTTGGTACCTAAATCTGAATCAGAGAAATCAAGATTGAAGCACAAAGCAGTCTTATTATTTTGTTCTGTAACTTGTTTTTCATTTAATGATTTAACTAAGTGAGATTTACCAACCTTAAAGGTTTTCTCGTTAGTTGCTCCATGTGATGAAATAACAACAGTAAATTCTGCGCCATCAACTGCAGCGTTTGTTAATTTAATTTGTCCGGTTGTTGTGTTAATTGAAACACCTTCAACTCTTTGTTTAATTGAATATGCAATTGCGGAGTTTGTGCTACTAGTAGCATAAATAATATTTCCATCACAAATATAATCTGGTAAATCAACGAATGATAATTGTGGAACTTCAACATCACTAAGTAAGTTTAAGACAACAGGATCAGCCATATATTGACCAGCAGTAGCGGTGTATAAAACTTGGCTGTTATTTGGAATATTCGTGTAAGTGATCTGACCACTCTTTGAGTCTAAATTAACCCCTTCAAGTGTTAAATCAACGAATGAATAAGTAACATCTTTATAGTTTTGGGCGATAGTGACTTTGTCACCTGAATGAATGTCATATTCAGTCTTTTCAAATGAAATAGGGCCATTTGCTTTTTTCTTAAGCAAATTAAAACTACATGCACTAAGTGATGGAATAGCAAGAATCGACGAAAGTAAAATAACTTTGATTTTTCTCATCCTTTTAAACCTCCTGCATTGGTGGACTCAATAATCTTCTTTTGGAAGATAAGGTAAATAATCAAAACCGGAATGATTGAAATAATCATAGAGGCAAAGATTTGAGGATAATTTCCTCCACTCTTTGTCTGAATCATATCTAGACCAACTGCTAAAGTAGTCATTCCTCTTGGTAAGAATAGACGAGGTGTAGAGTAGTCATTCCAATAACCAATTGCTTGTAAAACAGCACATGCAATTAAGGAACCTTTTACCTGTGGAAGAACTACTTTGAAGAAAGTTTTAAATCTTCCACAGCCATCTACTGAAGCAGCTTCAAGATATGAATTAGAAACACTTGAGAACGCACTATAAAGGAGAATGAAGTTAAAACCAAATGCTCCTGAATAGAGGAATAAAACACCAATAATTGAATTATCTCCATCAAGATGGAGTGTTTGCATCATTTGAACTTGGGCTGGAAGTGTACCGACAATTGGAACAACCATTGTAAAGATTGCGACAGCGTAGATAACTCCACGTCCAATAAACTTGAATTTGGCAATGATATAAGCAGCACAAGCAGAGAAGAATAAATTGATAACTGTGCCTAATGTGGTCATAAGAACTGACATAAGGAACATACTTCCAATTGTTTGACCATCAATTTCAAACTTGATTACTTCGATGAAGTTCTTTCCGTATAAAGCTTCTGGAAGTCTAAATGGATTAAGGTCAAAGTCTTGGCTAGTTCTAAATGAAGAAATAAGCATCCAAAGGAATGGGAAGAGTAAGCTTATTCCATAAAGAATAAATAGGCCAAAAACAACCCACTTAATAACGTGGTAGCCTACATCCTTTTTCTTTTGGATGTATTGATCACCTTGATAAGCTCTAGTTAGGTCTTCCATATCTTAGTAATCTACTCCATCGAACTTCTTTGAAAGGAACTTACGTGTCAATAAAATTATTGGAGCCCAGATAAGGGACAACATTAAACCAAATGCACTGGCTTTGCCAAAGGCAGAACCATCACCAGATGCATCAAGGAATATTGACATTGAGATTGTATATGCCGCAGCATTATCTGCGTTTGTAAGTAAGAGTGGTTGCAAGTAAAGTGTTAAAACGTTAGTCATTCCGATAATTACTAAAGTAACAACTGTTGGCCAGATACATGGAATAACAACATGAATGAACTCTTTGAAATATCCTGCGTGATCAAGTTCAGCAGATTCAAATAATTCTTTTGGAATTCTTCCAATAGCACCGGAAATAAGGATGATGTTATAACCTAAACCAGCCCAGATGAGGTACATGATAATCATGAATTCGGTATATGGAGCTTTCGCGAAGAATGAGGCAGGGAAGCCTAATGCTCTCATTACGTTATAAAGATATCCGATGTTTCCGTCAAAACTTGCTTTATAAGCAAAGGTCAATGCGACAACTGGTATGATGTTTGGAAGGAAGAAGATTGCTCTAAGAACGTTAGAGATAGGCATCTTCTTATGAAGAAAATATGAAAAGATTAACGATAGTGGAAGCGAAATGAAAACTGTAATAATTCCAATCGCTAATGAGTTTAGTAAAACTAAACCTGTATCGTTAATCCATGCCGCTCCTGAGTTATGTAAGTTGGAGTGGAATAAGTTATCAAAATAAGATTTGAAATTACCAAAACCCCAAGTAACATCACCATAAACATCGGTGATTTGGAATGCGTTTAAGATACTCTTAATGTTAACGAATGACCAAGTCAAAACAAATTGAAGTACAGGATATGCGAGCATGACAATAATGAAAATATAGTCTCTCTTTCTCCTGGACATATGTTTCTTGTAAGAAGAGTGGACTCTAGAAACTGAACTTATGTTAAGATCGGTCAAGTTTTCCATTAGAATCCTCTTACCAAGCTGAACTCATCCATTATTAAGTGATAATCTGCTTCGTCGTTGAAGTAGACTTGAAGTTGAATTGAGTAAGTTCCTTCTGGCGGAATTAAGGTGTCGGTGTACTGAGTAAATGTATCACCACTTACTTTGTAAGATTTTGATTCAATAACGCCTTGTGATAAGTCACGATATCTTAAGATAACACGTGCATCAGTAGCGTTTGTTTTTGCGTAGAATGATAAGTTATAAGGTTGACCTTCATAAACAGAATCGATAACGGTGGAGGCATAACCGCCTTCTTTAATATAAAGAGCACCGGTTTGATCTAATCCATCATTATCATCAATGAAGCAAATGTCTTCTACTGGAATTGCATCGTAACCGTTTAATTTATTAAAGACCCAACCACGATTAGTTTTGTCTTCTAAGTTTACTAAAGCATCAAAGTCACCATTTGCGAACATGTTTGGATTTTCCAAAATGATTGGTGATGATGGATATTGGCTTCTTTCAGCGCAGTTAACTGAGACTGATGGTTCCCATTCTTCAAATGGTTGATTAAGGAATGGAATATATTTAACCCAGTCAACAACCATATAATCGGTTTCAAATAATGATTCACCTACGAAGGCAGCATTATTTGGGAACCAGTTGCCTAACCAAAGTTTAGATTGAAGTGTTGGAACAAATAAATCGTTAATAGCGGTGATGTGGTTATCACAATAGTAAATAATTACTGAAGGATCAGTGTACCAATCAAATCCAAATGTATGGAATTTACCATCTGCTAAGTTGATGGTTTCACCATTTGTAATGTCTCTAAGGACTAAGTCCTTTGAAATATTCATTGATTCGGTAACATAGTTTGTATTTAAAACATTCTTAAATGAAATTGCGCTTCTTGATTTTCCTCCCGGAAGCTCAATGTCAATTTCATGGTTATCATTTTCATCATAGACATTTGAAGGTCTATTAGTGAATGTCCAGAAAGCTGTGCATGCGCCAAGACGAGTTAAAGGTTTCATCTTTACTTCGTAATGACCTGGACCAACTAAGAATTTGGAAATGATACAAGAACCTGTATTTCTTCCATCCTTAAGTGCGCCTAATCCTTTTATTTCATTTCTTGCGTAGTAAAAACCATTACCTCTTAAGATAAGATGACCGTCTTCTGTATAGAATACGTTATCTGGTACAACGCCGCCGTTACCATAACCCCATGCACCTGCGCCAATTTGCCAGGCATCATAGTCAACACCTTTGGTGAAATCATCAAAGAATGCATGTTCGGTGTCTAATTGAACCGTTGACAAAGTTTCTGGCTTATCGCCTGGCGCATAGTCATTATAAGTTTTAACGGTGGTTTTCTTGCCACAAGAGACAAGAGACAAAGCTAAAATGGAGAGGATTAAAAGAGACCTGCAAAGATTATTTCTGTTTTCGTTTTTCATAACTCTATTATATTTTATTTTTTAGACAATAAACATAAATTTTTACTTTATGAAAAAATGATTCTTTTCTTTCTTTTGTATTTTTCTCGCGTATTTATGCGATTTCTTTATAAATTTAGGCACCTATGCGCCTTGAGGTACTTCATTAACTGATTGCCGAAACAACAAAGTTTTCCATAATTAAGAAATATCGGTTATAATTAAATTACAAGTTATTTTACTTTCTAAAAAAAGGGAGAAAAACATGAAAATTAGAAATCACTTATTGACTTCAATGGCTGCTCTTTTAGCATGTGCATCTATCGCAGGATGTTCTATGTTTAAGAAAGCTAACAAGAACACACTCAACGTTGTTTGCCTTAATTTAGGCTATGGCAGTGAGTGGATTGAAGAAGCAGTTAAAGTTTGGGAAGAAGCAAACCCAGATTATAAAGTTAACTTAAATGCTTCACCAGACGCACGTAGCTTGGTTACAAGTGATATGGCAAAATCCAATAACGAGGATGATGTTTATATTTCAAACGGAACTGACTGGCGTAGATACGCAGGTCAAGGTAAGCTCTTAGAACTTGACAGCTTACTTGAAGAAACAGTCGACGGAATGAAAGTTCTCGATAAGATTAATCCTGAATATCACGAATCAATTTATTTTGATAGACCAAATGCTGGTAGACACACATATCGTCTTCCATGGATGAGTGACGTTGGTGGTATTTTCTATAACGCCAAAATGTTTGCTGACAATGGTTGGAGCGTTCCAACAACAGCAGATGAACTTTTAGCGCTCTGCCAAAACATGATTGACCATCCTGTTTATGTTAATCCAGACGATAGAACTTCTCCACGAGTCTATCCTTTCGCATATACTGGTGAAAACACAGACTACTTTGATTATTTAGTTTATACATGGTGGGGACAAATCGTCGGAGCAGACGCAATTAACGAATTCAAGAAATACGGAAAAGAAGATTCTGGAAAGTTTGATGCAAGCACCAACGCAACCTATGCAGGACTTAAACAAGCAACATCAACTTGGTATTCAATCTTCGGTAATGCTGCTTATACAGACCCAGAAGACGTTACAAGAGATAACCACACAGCACAAAAGAACTTCATGCAAGGTAAAGCTGCTATGATGGTTTCAGGTAACTGGCTCTATAACGAAATGTTAAATTACAATACCAATCATCAACTTCCATCTAACTTTGAGCTTAAGCTCATGAGCACACCAAAGATTGTCTCAACAGCAGAAAGTTGTTCATAC
>JAEEGL017116225.1_pt1 | contig 15400 bp, 12 predicted proteins | sample 9134231 | NCBI WGS metagenome assembly JAEEGL01 (sample SAMN16246548, study PRJNA631951) | gut metagenome | biome: gut microbiome; feature: rumen; material: fiber-attached | host: Bos | place: Iran: Karaj | collected 2018-10 | reverse complement strand
TTCCATCAATCCGGTTCTTTCCGGTATGAAGGAAGCCTCAGGAAGGATACCTGTCAAAGAAGGCTATATTGAACTTGATCTCCATTCACAAGGGGAGAGCCTCATCTCTATTCCTGACGGATGCAGAGTTACTGTGAAAGGCAAGACCTATTCGAAAGGAGGAGTATACAGTTTCACGATGAACTGATCAAACAAGAAATACCAAACACAAACCAATCACAATATGAAAAGAACAATCTTATTGGCCGCCCTGTCTTTCCTGGCAGCATATGCCGTTTCAGCACAGGGCATCCCTTCACTTCAGCAAGTGAACGGCAGGACCTGTCTTGTGCAGGACGGGAAACCTCTCATCCTCCTTTCCGGAGAACTTCACAATTCTACCGCTTCGTCAGTTTCCTACATGGAAAAGGAGAAGACTTTCGACAACCTTAAGGCCATCGGCCTCAATTCCGTGATAGCTACCGCTTCATGGGAACTTGTTGAACCCACTGAAGGCAAGTTCGATTTCACCGAGGTGGACTATGTGATAAAGGCTGCGAGAGAGCGTGACATGAAGGTCATGTTCATCTGGTTCGGCGCATTCAAGAACCCTTTCATGACATATGCTCCTACTTGGATGAAGAAGGACGTCAAACGTCTCCCGAGAGCAAAGGACTAGAAGGGCAATGACCTTGAGATGCCCTGTGTTCTTTCCGAGAACGTGATGAAGGCTGACGCAAAGGCTTATTGCGAGTTCCTTAAACATATCAAGGAAACCGATTATGACAAGACCGTCGTCATGATCCAGATCGAGAATGAGCCCGGTATCCGCGGTTCAATCAGGGACTTCTCCCCGCTTGCTGAAAAGGCTTGGAAGGCCAATGTCCCTGATCAGCTCATATCTTATCTCAAAACCAATGACGGAGCCCTCAAGGAAGATGTCCAGAAGGCATGGGATGCCAACGGCAAGAAGACTAAGGGCAATTGGGAGCAGGTGTTCGGCAAATCCCTCACTGAAGATGACGGTACTAATCCTATCCTTAATCAGACCGAGCATTTCTTCACGGCTTACTCATACGCCAAGTATCTTGACTATCTTTCAAGCGAAGGAAAGAAAGTCTATGCCCTTCCCACCTTCACCAATGCTTCAATCTTCGGAGTGATTTCAAGAGGAAGAAGCCTTGGTAACGGTTGCTCAATCCCTGAGTTCTTCGACCTTTATGCTGCAGGCGCTCCTTCACTCGATATCCTTACCCCTAACTCCTACATGCAGCAGATTGACCAGATCTGCGAGGCGTTCGTATGGAAAGGCAACCCTATCCTCATCCCTGAAAGCGGAACCTCAGCATTGAGAGGACTCTATGTGATCGGAGAATGGGACGCCATCGCTTTCTCACCTTTCGGAATCGACAGCTTCGCTGCCGGGGCTTCGTCTTCTCTCTCCGCTACCCAGAAGAATTTCTACGACTGCTATGATCTGCTCGCCCAGATGGAACCCCTCATCAGGGAGAATATCGGAAAGGATTCCATGAGAGCAGTGTACCTGTATAACGGACATGCTTCCGACACCATTGAGATGGGTGACTATACCATCACCTGCACTTATGGAAGAAGAGGATTCGATATCGGTGCCATGATGGCTCCTGCGACCGGTGGCGGCAACGCCCCCGGAGGAAGGCCCGCTCAGCAGCAGGAACCCCGTTTCGAGGGAGCGGCCATGTTCATCCAGGTTTCACCTGACGTGTTCTATATGGTAGGTGACGGAGTGAACGCATCTTTCGCAGTGAAAGAAGGTGTCAAGTCCAGCTATTGTGGCTATGACAAGATTTATGAGGGTGAGTTCGTTGACGGGAAGTTCGTTCCCGGAAGACTCCTTAATGGAGATGAGCGTAACGCTTTCCTCTCTCCCGGCGGAATATCAGTCCTCAAGGTAGAGATGTACCACTATTAGTATCTCCCACGTGCAAGACGAAAAGAGGACGGACGCCCAAGCGGGTGCCAGTCCTTTTCATTATAGTGGTATCTTACTCTCCTTTGTACTTGTCGAAGGCCTTCACGATCTTTCCGACCAGAGGGTGACGTACTATGTCCTCGTTGGTGAAGAAGATTGTGGTGATTCCCTTTATGTCCTTCAGCATTGCGATGCCCTTAAGGAGTCCGGAATCCTCTTTTCTCGGGAGGTCGACCTGGGAAGCGTCACCGGTGACAATGAACTTGGCGTTCGGTCCCATTCTGGTAAGGAACATCTTCAATTGTCCGACATTTGTGTTCTGGGCTTCATCAAGGATGACGCATGCTCTGTCAAGGGTCCTTCCCCTCATGTACGCAAGAGGAGCTATCTGGATGGTTCCGTCAGCGATGAACTCCTGCAGCCTCTTTGACGGTATCATGTCTCCGAGGGCGTCATAAAGCGGCTGGAGATAAGGGTCCAGCTTGTCCTTGAGATCTCCTGGAAGGAATCCCAGCCTTTCACCTGCTTCGACAGCGGGTCTGGTGAGTATTATCCTTTTTATCTCCCTGTTCTTGAGAGCCCTGACGGCCAGGGCTATCGCAATGTAGGTCTTTCCTGTTCCTGCAGGACCTACCGCGAAAATAAGGTCCGATTCGAAGTAGGACTTCACCATCAGCTGTTGGTTGGCGTTCCTGGCTTTGATGGGCTTCCCGTCTGTGGAATGGACTATGACGGCGTCACCTGTCAGACGGAACTTCTCCGGAGAGTTCTCGCCGTCGAAGATGTCCTCCACGTCATAGACCGTGAGGTTCATCTTATGGTTTCTTCTGTCGACCAGTTCACTGAACCTTATCTGGAACTCCTGGATCTGTGATGGTTTGCCCTCGAGGATGAGTTCATTCCCGCGGGCCACTACCTTAAGGGAAGGGAAGTACTTGCAGAACTCCTCCAGTATTTTGTTTCCGACCCCGTATATCTGGATGGGGTCAATTCCTTCTAGTGTTATCTTTTGCTTCATAAGCGGTTTTTGTTCTGTTCTTCAGAGGTCAGTCCTCAATTCCGGTCGCTTCCTTCACTCTCCGGTAAGTTGCCATCATGTTGTCGTAATCGGACGGCTCGATCCATTCGTCCCTTCTGCCTTCGAAGTCCTTAACAGCGATCGTCGCGTAACTGTCGGTGAGCTTACCGGGAAGGGTGCACCAAAGGAACTCGATCTTGGGTTCAAGCATCCGGGACGTGCCATCTCCGTTGTTGAGGAAGTTGAGAGTAACGGCAAGTTCCAACCGGGAATTTATTATGCTCATGTTGGAGACCGCGTTCCCCATCGAAAAGACGACAGGAACTCCTTCAATCCTGCAGGTGTCCTGAACTACGTGCGGGTGTGCTCCGAGGATTACGTCCGCACCTTCCTCTACCAGCCACTTGGCCATGTTCATCTGCGAAGAGGAGTGGACGAGCTGGTATTCGATTCCCCAGTGAGGAAGGGCGATGATGTAGTCGGCGCCTTTCTCTTTTGCTCTCTGCATCGCTTTCGAAATGTCCTCCTTGTTCATCAGGTTCACTTTCGGCCACTTCGAGTCAGGCCCCATATTGGACCCGTAAGTGAAGTTGACGAAGGCAAGCCTTATCCCTCCTATGGGTACTATGAGCGGGTAGAGTTCCTCGTCCTCTTTTTCATCGGAGGATATGCCTGTGAAAAGGATTCCTTTGGAAGACCTCATGCTGCGGTAGATTTCCAGAGTGCGGACAAGCCCTGCTGAGCCTTTGTCGAGGACATGGTTGTTCGCTCCAAGGAAAACGTCTATCCCGGCGTCGGCTATGACCTGAGGATAATCATCGGGGGTCGAGAAGGCGGGATATCCTGTGTAGGGTTTTCCGGCCAAAGGGAATTCCATATTGGCGACGGCGAGGTCCGCCCCTTTGAACCTTCCTTCAAGATTGTGGAAGAACATCTTCCAGTCCTTGTCCAGCTGTTTGGAATGCATCATCACATCCCCTATGAAGATGACTTTCACGGTGTCTCTTGATTCCAGGGATATGATGGAGGTGAGGTTGTCTTTGAAGAAAAGGTCCAGCTTGTCCGACGGCTTTCTGTCACGAAGGACCTGGGCCATCGATGGGATGACCTGAAGGATGACCACAAGAAGAAGGGTCAGTATTTTCGGGAACTTGGCCGTCAAATCAATAAGGTGTTGCACCCGGGATTCCGGGCGGACCGCAAAAATACAAAATTCCTCCGTTATTATCATAACGGTTCCACGAAACAGCCCTGAAGTGAGGGTATAAGATGACCCTTCGGTCGTTTTTGGTCACTTTTTGACTCTTCCTTTGGAATTGAAACTGGGATGTTGTAATTTTGCGTATTCCTGTAAAAGGCTCTTTTAGCGATTGCTTATGAAGAAGGCAGCAGTTATTTCAATCATCCTGTCCATGCTGGTCTGCTTGACCGGTTGCGACGCGTTCCGGCGTCTTGCCGGAAGGCCCACTTCCGCAGAACTCGAACAGCGGAGGATTGAGCTGCTTGCCATAAGGGAAGCGGAACATCAGGCGAGGATAGATTCCTTGAGGGTCGTCGAACAGCGCCTGGCGGATTCTCTTGCTACTCTCGATTCCATCAAGCAGTTAAGCGGTACAGTACTCAATCCCACGAAGATCGGAGGCCTTTATACCACAAAGCTTGACTTCCGCTACTATATCGTAGTCGGAGCTTTCCAGCAGAGGAGCTTCGCCGAAAGGCTTCTTACCAGAGTCCAGAACGCAGGATACGTGGGCACCCTGATAAGTTTCAGGAACGGTTACAATGTCGTAGGGATATGCCAATCAGATGATCTGAACCAGATCAACGCTTCTTTGAGAAAGGTCCGAGAGGAACCGTTCTGCCCGTCTGATGTATGGGTCCTGGTCAATGAATGATCCATGGCATGGATAATGCTTTATCCTAAAGAAAACATTCATCAGATGGAATCCAAGACAAGATCTCATATCAACTCCTTCAAAGCAGCCCGACGCCCCGGAATCCTTTTCCAGGGTGTTTTCATTGCATTGGCGCTTATTCTTTTCCCCTCCATAGGACACTGTCAGTTCAGAAGCGGCGGATATGCTGAACTCGATGACAGCCCTACCACGGCTTCGTTAAGGGAACACATATCATTGATTTCTTCCGCGGCCATGGAAGGCAGGAAAGCCGGTTCCGAAGGGGAGACCCTCACCGCGGAATACGTCTACGATGTCCTTAAGGAATACGGGGTGGAGATGCTGTCCTCCAGAAACGGAGACCAGTTCGGAATCTCCCGTTCTCCCGGTGATACCGTCAACTCCAGGAACATTGTCGGAGTGGTTCAGGGGTATGACCATAAACTCTTCGACAGATACATCGTCGTCGCGGCGAGGATGGATAATTTCGGGACACACACTCTGATGGTCGATGGAGAACCTCAGGAGCAGATATATTACGGGGCAAACGGTAATGCTTCCGGTGTCGCCATGATGCTGGAACTCGCAAGAATGGTTGCTACGAACTCAGTTCTTTTCCGTCGTTCGGTGATTTTCATCGGACTCGGGGCTTCAGCCGAGACTTACGCCGGGGCATGGTATTTCCTGAACCGTTCATTCTCGGACATCGGGAAGATTGATGCCATGATAAACCTTGACATGATAGGGACTGAAGGGGACATGATGGCTTTCGCTTCTTCGAATCCCGACATGACAAAGATCATCTCCACGGTCTCTTCAGGACTGCATCCGGTGGTGCCCAAGGTCACTACACAGGAGCCTTACCCTTCTGATCACAGGGCTTTCTATTCCAAGGAGATCCCTTCAGTGATGTTCACAACCGGAAAATATCCCGAATACGCCACATCCAAGGATACCCAGGCCATCATTGACTATGACAATATGGAGAGGGAACTGGAGTACCTCTACTCATTCACCAGATATATAGCCAACGTCGAAAACGCACCAGCTTTCTCCCAGGACAAGGTCCAGAAGAAAGAGATCGGAGACAAGGACTATCCTTACTACGAATGTGACGAGAAACCTACATTCCTGGGCCATGCGGATCCCAAGTTCTTCCTTACGAATTGGGTATACGAGTATCTCAAGTACCCTTCCGCTGCGGTTGAGAAAGGAATCCAGGGACAGGTCCAGGTTAGGTTCTATATCGACAAGGAAGGCAATGTCACTGACGCTGCGGTCACCAAGAGTGTCGACCCTCTGTTGGATGAAGAAGCCCTGAAGGTCATCAACGCTTCCCCCAAATGGAAGGCCGGAAAGATCAAGGGAGTGAAGGTGCGTTCCTACATGACTGTCCCGATTGACTTCAAACTGGAGAAGAAGTCAGCACGAAGGATGGGTCTCAAGAAATGACAAAAAAGTTAAACAATCATAATTAATGGCGGCATAGACGCCGCATGCGCTTATTCAATCATCATGGATTACAATTTCAGGGAAATCGAGAAGAAATGGCAGGCCTATTGGGCCGAGAACAAGACATACAAGGCTTCAGAGGATCCTTCAAGACCTCCGTTCTATGTGCTTGACATGTTCCCTTATCCTTCGGGAGCCGGACTGCATGTGGGACATCCCCTCGGATACATCGCTTCGGACATATTCTCCCGTTACAAGAGGCTGAAGGGCTTCAATGTGCTGCACCCTATGGGATATGACGCTTTCGGTCTTCCTGCCGAGCAGTACGCCATTCAGTACGGAACTCACCCTGCCGTCACCACTGAAAAGAACATCAACCGCTACCGCAGCCAGATGGACAGGATCGGTTTCTCTTACGATTGGGACCGTGAAGTGAGGACCTGCGACCCCGCATACTACAAGTGGACCCAGTGGGCTTTCCTCAAGATGTTCGACTCTTACTATGACACAGCCCTTGACAAGGCTATGCCTATCTCAGGTCTGGTCTCTTCATTCGAGAAGAACGGAACCGAAGGGATCCACGCCGCTTGTGGAGAGGAACTCTCTTTCAACGCTGAGCAGTGGAACGCTTATTCTCCCAAGGAGAAGAGTGATGTCCTGATGAACTACCGTATCGCATATCAGGGTTCCACTTCAGTTAACTGGTGTCCCGGACTGGGGACCGTTCTTGCCAACGACGAGGTGAAGGACGGACTTTCCGTCAGAGGAGGCTTCCCTGTTGAACAGAAGAAGATGACCCAGTGGCAGCTCAGGGTGTCGGCATACGCTGAGAGGCTGGTCAACAGCCTTGACTCCCTTGACTGGACCGACTCCCTCAAGGAGATGCAGCGCAACTGGATAGGACGTTCTTACGGAACCGAGGTGGTCTTCAAAGTGGAGACCGGTGACACTGTCCGTGACGTGACCATTTTCACGACGAGGGTCGATACCATCTTCGGAGTGACCTTCATGGTGCTCGCTCCTGAGAGCGAACTCACTCCGCTCCTTACTACTGAAGACCGTAAAGCTGAAGTGGAGGAGTATCTCGCATATGTGAAGAAGAAGACTGAAAGGGAGAGGATCGCCCAGACAAAGACCGTGACAGGTGTCTTCTCAGGCTCCTACGGAATCAATCCTCTTACAGGCGAGAAAGTTCCTGTATGGATCTCAGAGTACGTGCTTTCTGGATACGGTACCGGAGCGATCATGGCGGTTCCCGCCCATGACAGCAGGGACTACGCTTTCGCGAAGAAGTTCAATCTTCCCATTGTCCCCATCATCGAAGGATGCGACGTTTCCGAGGAGAGCTTCGACGCCAAGGACGGAATCATGTGCAATTCCGGGTTCATGAACGGACTGACCGTGAAAGAGGCGATCGCCGCCGCGATGGATTACGTGGAGGAAAAAGGACTCGGCCACAGGAAGGTGAACTACCGTCTTCGTGATGCCATCTTCTCTCGTCAGAGGTATTGGGGAGAGCCCTTCCCGATTTACTACAAGGATGGTATCCCTACGCCACTTCCCGAGGACAAGCTTCCGCTTACCCTTCCTCAGATAGACAACTTCACTCCCACGGGTGAACCTCCTCTCGCAAAGGCGAAAGACTGGACATATGAGGGTTATCCTCTTGAGACCAGCACCATGCCCGGATTCGCCGGGTCAAGCGCATATTATCTGCGCTACATGGATCCCCACAATGACAGCGCTCTGGTGGACAAGAACGTCAACGGGTACTGGAAGCATGTGGACCTCTATGTCGGAGGAACAGAGCATGCTACGGGTCACCTCATCTATTCAAGGTTCTGGAACAAGTTCCTCTTCGATCTTGGATATGTCTGCGAGGACGAGCCTTTCCGCAAACTCATCAACCAGGGCATGATCCAGGGACGTTCCAACTTTGTGTACAGGGTTGTCGGAAAAGAGAACACCTTCGTTTCTTATGGCCTCAAGGACCAGTACAAGACCCAGGAGATCCACGTGGATGTGAACATAGTAGAGAACGATGTGCTCGATACGGAGGCCTTCAAGAATTGGCTTCCTGAATACAAGAATGCTGAATTCATCCTTGAAGACGGGAAATATATCTGCGGCTATGCGGTCGAGAAGATGAGCAAGTCCATGTTCAACGTCGTCAACCCCGATGTCATTTGCGACAATTACGGAGCGGACACACTCAGGCTTTACGAAATGTTCCTCGGTCCTGTCGAGCAGTCCAAGCCTTGGGACACCAAGGGTATCGACGGCGTCAACAGGTTCCTCAGGAAGTTCTGGCGTCTGTTCTATGACGGGGACAAATTCCTCGTGAATGACAACGAGCCCACTCCTGCTGAACTGAAGACCCTCCACCGCCTTATCGGCAAGGAGCAGGCTGATATCGAGGCCTTCTCTTACAATACTACGATCAGTGCGTTCATGATCGCTGTGAACGACCTTACTGAGAAGAACTGCCATTCGAAGGCTGTCCTTGAGCCGATGGTGATTCTCCTGAGCCCCTTCGCTCCTCACCTAGCTGAAGAACTGTGGCATGACCTCGGGAACACTGAATCCGTTACTGTGGCCACCTTCCCTGAGTACATTGAAGCTTACACAGTGGAAGATTCCTGCACGTATCCGGTGTCATTCAACGGCAAGATGCGTTTCACCGTTGACCTTCCCAAGTCTATGGCTCCTGCAGATGTGGAGGCTCATGTGAGGGCCCTTCCCATGACAGCCAAATACGTCGCCGACATGACCATCCTCAAAGTCATAGTCGTCCCCGGCAAGATTGTGAACGTTGTCCTCAAGAAATAACCCATTGATATGCTTGACGGCTCCAAGAACAATGTCTTTACGGTGGTAAAGGATTATGTGATCATTACCATCGGGACACTCATGTACTGCTTCGCTTGGGATGCTTTCTTCATTCCGAACGGAATAGCCAGCGGCGGACTTACCGGTGCGAGTACCGTCATTGAGTTCGCTACCGGTATACCGGTATCCTACAGCTACATCGTGATGAACGTGGTCCTTCTGCTGCTAGGATTCGCAGTGCTGGGGAAAGGTTTCGGATTCAAGACGATATACGTCATTCTCCTTTCGACCTTCTTCCTCGGTGTCCTTCCCCGTTTCGATATCATCAAGGCAATCCCCGGGAATCCTCTGTACATTAGCGAGAAAGTGCTTGTCCCTATAATCGGAGGTCTTATCGAGGCTCTCGGTATCAGCTGGGTGTTCCGCCGTGGCGGAAGTACCGGAGGTACAGACATCATAGCCCTGATCATCAACAAATTCTGGCCGGTATCACCTGGAAAGGTCTATCTTTTCCTCGATACTTTCATCATCGCTTCCGTGCTGCTCGTTCCGGGAAAGACATTCCAGGACATGATTTACGGTATGATAGCAATGGTGACCTTCTCAGTGGTCCTTGACTACTTTATTCTCGGAGCGAAATCCACCGTGCAGGTGCTGGTGTTCTCCAAGGAGTATGCAAAGATCGCCGATTATATCAACCATGAGATGAACAGGGGAGTCACCGTTCTCAAAGCTACCGGATGGTATACGAAAGAAGACCGTCAGGTGCTTCTCATCCTTGTGCGCAAAGCCCAGGTCCAGGAACTCACCAAGCTGATCAAGGGACTTGACAAGCAGGCTTTCGTAAGTATTTCTCCTTCAAGCAGCGTTTACGGAGAAGGCTTCGAAGAAATGAAGACCGGTCTTCCCGAGAACGCAAAGAAGATCATTTCCAAGGGAACACTGAACCAGTAACAGGCCATTTGCCGACAATTCAGCATAAGAAATGTCAACTCTAAAGAACAGTTTATTCAGGACGATAAAGGAGTATCTCATCATAACCATCGGTGTGCTCCTTTATGTGACAGGATGGGCGGTATTCCTGGTACCAAACAACCTCGTAGGAGGTGGTGTATCCGGTATTAGCTCAATAATCCAGTACGCTACCGGGTTCAAGATGGGATACACGTATTTCATCGTCAATGCTGCTTTGCTGGCGATTTCCCTTGTGATCCTTGGAGCGGGATTCGGAGGCAAGACTGTCTATGCCATCATAGCGGCTTCGATCGGCCTCAACGTCCTTCAGAATGTCATCCCCTTCGAGATTGTCGATACTCTCGCCATCCAGAACGGTAAACTTATGTCCACAATCATGGGCGGTATCATGGCCGGACTTGGAATAGGTATGGCCATGTCACAGGGAGGAAGTACTGGTGGAACGGACATTATAGCCCTTATTGTAAACAAGTACCGGAACGTCTCTCCAGGAAGGATGATCCTCGTGATGGATGTCGTCATTATCCTTTCATCGTTCTTCGTTCCTTCATACACTTCTTCAGGAGAGCTGGTCGGATGGGCTGACAAGTTCACTAACGTCATCTTCGGTCTCATCCTTGTGACTGTCAACAGCTATGTCGTGGACCTGTATCTATCCGGATCCCGCCAGTCTGTGCAGTTGATGATAATGTCGTCCAATTATGAGAAGATAGCGAACTCAATAACTAACGATCTCCATAGGGGAGTGACCGTGCTCCCGGCGATTGGTTGGTACACCAAGAAGGAGAGCCACGTGCTCATGGTCATAACCAGGAAGACTGATCTCAGCCTTTTCCTTCGTTACATAAAGATGATCGACCCTGATGCTTTCCTGTCAGTTTGCTCCGTTTCCGGAGTCTACGGAAAGGGATTCGATATGATAAAGGGCAGTTCGAAAGGAGTGCATTTCGGTGAAGTCAACCATCCTTCCGAAAAGAAAGAAACTGACAAAGAAAGTTTGTAACGTTTAAATCGAAAAATGTTCGATTTTTCTCCGCAATTCCTTCTATAGGGGTTGCGGATTATTGTTTTATATGTCTATATTTGCCCCGGCTTTCCAGGAAGGGTCAGCCCCGGATGCGGACGCTTTTGACGCATCGGACAAATAAACGAAAAACGACAGTACCGAAAGAAAAGAAAAACATTCCCGGCTTTCTCACGCTTCTTGCAGACAGCGCTTCCGGTACGCTTTCATAAGAATTCTCCATCCCTATATAATAAAGCTTGATTCCAAAACTTATTTCATTATGAATTGATGGATCTTAACAAAAAGTCGGAGGGATCACTTTCCCCGAAAAAGATTTCCCCGACTGCCGTATTGGCACTTGTGCTGCTTGCGGTTTCTCTCCTTGTCATCTTCAGCCATGGCGAAATGTCCTTATCCCGTTATATGCCGTTGGTTCTGGTAGTGACCTTGGTACTTTTTCTGGATGATCTCTATCTGAAGGGCGCGGGACTCCGAATGATCCTTACACCTGTCCTCGGACTGTCATTGACTTTCATCTTGTGGGGAGTGTCCGGACTCTTTCTTGACCTTTCGGACCTTGTTCCTCTGGGGATATTGGCGGTGGCTGGATCTTTCCTCTGCTCGATGGCCATATTTTCAGGAATAGTACGATATAATTCAAGAGAACTCCTATGGAGAGGAGTGTCATTGCCGGTGCTGGTTCTGACAGTGTCGTCAGTGTCATCCGTGTTCCTTTTCGCGACAAAGGGCGGTAAAACCCCTCCTGGGGGATTTCCGACAATTCTGGCGGGAGTGTTCCTTCTGATTGTTTTCGTGTGCATGGAGCATATGATTCCTGAGGAAGAGGAACAACCCTCGCCCCTGGTCGATGGCAATCCCTCAAAAGCGGAACCTGAACCCGCCCCGAAACCTTCACAACCGGTGTTGCGGACGATACCTGACGAGGAATACTTCATGGATGTGAAGAAACTCGCCAATCTTTTCGAGAGAATTGTCACCTATCTTGTGGCCGGGGACAAGTATCTGAATCCTGATATGGATGTCAACACCATCTGCAGGGATCTGCAGACGAACAAGACCTATGTTTACAAGGCTGTCACCATGTTCTCAGGGGATAACTTGTCACACTTCATCAGACGCTTGAGACATAAGTACGTCATTACAAAGCTGCGTTCTGACAGGAGTCTGCTGGCAAAGGATTGTTGGAAGGAAGCGGGATTCAGATCCTACCGTGCGTTTTTGCACGTTTTCCGGGAGTTCGAGAACATGTCCCCTGCAGAATGGCGGGCAAGAGAAGACGGCTATACAGGGCAGAAGTCCCCTGACGAAGTCCTCGCCAATGTGAATGCCGGTCTGGATGCAGTGAGCAAGAAGGTTCCTACTGGAGATGATGAATCTATTGACAAAGAAGAATGACCTTCCTATCCCTCCGGCAAACCCTTCCAAGAAGAAGGGATGGGAGCGGTTATCTCCATGGTGAGACTCTGGCCATTGTCATCCTTTTTGACAGGATGGGGGAAGACTGCCTTTCTTGAATGCAGGCTGATTCCTCCATCCGGATTGGAACGGGGCGCTCCGTATTTGAGGTCACCCTTGATGGGGCAGCCGATCGAGGAGAGCTGACATCTTATCTGGTGATGCCTTCCTGTCAGAAGGTCGACTTCGAGCAGGTAGTACCTGTCGGTCGCACCGATAAGGGAGTATTTGAGACGGGCCAGTTTAGCGTCCCTCCTTTTGCCCTCCTTGCATATGTAAGAGCGGTTCTGCTGCTCGTTTTTCCACATCCAGCTCTCAAGAAGCGCTTCTTCCTTGGCGGGTGCGGCACATACAAGGGCCCAATATGTCTTGTGGACAAGGCCGTCCCTGAATGCGGCTGTCATCCTTTCAAGGCATTTGGATGTCTTTGAAAGAATAGTGACACCGCTGACCGGCCTGTCCAGCCTGTGGGGTATCCCGAGGAAGACTTCGCCGGGCTTATTGTCCCTTTCCGCTATGAGAGCCTTGTACTTGTCGCAAAGGGTCTCGTCACCGGTCTTGTCACCCTGGACGATCTCACCCGCCTTCTTGTTCACGACGAGAAGGTGGTTGTCTTCGTACAGGATACGTGAAAGGAGATCTTCCTTTTCTTTGGCTGAAAGTTGTCTGTAGGCCATGTCATTCATTGTTTGTACAAAGATAGAACTATTCTGGCATCAAGAGAGGAGGCGAGGTAGGATTTTTGGCAACATCCATGACATTTTGGCATAAAGATGGTCGGGTCGGGGGCTTTTCCTCCCATTGGCACAACATTGGTTGAAATAGGTGTGTCATCCGGAATGGGTGACAGGAAACAAGAAAAACAAAAAACAATTATATCATGGGAAAAATCATAGGAATAGACCTCGGTACCACCAACAGCTGCGTCGCTGTTATGGAAGGTAACCAGCCTACAGTCATCATCAACAACGAAGGACAGAGGACTACCCCCTCTGTAGTCGCTTTCACTGACGGTGGAGAACGCAAGATCGGAAACCCCGCAAAACGTCAGGCTATCACGAACCCCAAGAACACCGTGTTCTCGATCAAGAGGTTCATGGGTGAGACATTCGATCAGGTGAACAAGGAAGTCGCCAGGGTGCCTTATCATGTAGTCAGGGGTGAGAACAATACCCCCAGGGTAGAGATCGAAGGCAAGAACTACTCTCCTCAGGAGATATCAGCTATGATTCTCCAAAAGATGAAGAAGACCGCTGAGGACTATCTCCGTCAGGAGGTCACCGAAGCTGTCATCACCGTTCCGGCTTACTTCTCAGACTCACAGCGTCAGGCTACCAAGGAGGCTGGAAAGATCGCCGGCCTCGATGTCAAGAGGATCATCAATGAGCCTACTGCTGCGGCATTGGCTTACGGTCTTGACAAGAAGAACAAGAACATGAAGGTCGCTGTCTACGACCTCGGTGGCGGTACTTTCGATATCTCCATCATGGAACTCGGAGACGGTGTGTTCGAGGTCAAGTCAACCAACGGTGATACCCACCTCGGAGGTGATGACTTCGACCAGAAGATCATTGATTGGCTCGCTTCAGAGTTCGCTGCCGAGAACTACGGTGCCGACCTCAAGAAGGACCCTATGGCTCTCCAGAGACTGAAAGAGGCTGCTGAGAAGGCTAAGATCGAACTCTCCAACATGTCTTCGACCGAAATCAACCTTCCTTACATCATGCCTGTCGACGGTGTTCCTAAACACCTCGTAAAGACCCTCACAAGGGCTAAGTTCGAGCAGCTCTGCGACGATCTGTTCCAGAGGAGCATCGATCCTTGCCGCAAGGCTCTCGCAGACGCCCACATGTCCGCTTCAGACATTGACGAGGTTCTCCTCGTAGGTGGTTCCACCCGTATCCCTAAGGTCCAGGAGATCGTAAAGAACTTCTTCGGCAAAGAGCCCAACAAGAGCGTCAATCCTGACGAGGTCGTCGCTATCGGCGCTTCAATCCAGGGTGGTGTGCTCGCAGGTGATGTGAAGGATGTCCTCCTTCTTGATGTCACTCCGCTTTCACTCGGTATCGAGACCCTCGGCGGTGTCATGACAAAGCTCATCGAGTCCAATACCACCATCCCTACCCGCAAGTCCGAAGTGTTCTCTACAGCTTCTGATAACCAGCCTTCTGTCGAGATCAGGGTTCTCCAGGGTGAAAGGCCTATGGCAAGGGACAACAAGCAGATCGGTGTCTTCCATCTTGACGGAATCGCACCCGCACCTAGGGGCATCCCTCAGATCGAGGTGACCTTCGATATCGATGTCAACGGTATCCTCAACGTTTCCGCTAAGGACAAGGCTACCGGCAAGGAACAGAAGATCCGTATCGAGGCTTCTTCAGGTCTGTCAGATGACGAGATCAAGAGGATGCGTGACGAGGCAAAGGCCAATGAGGCTGCCGACAAGGCTGAGAAGGAAAGGGTCGACAAGATCAACAGCGCTGACGCTCTGTGCTTCCAGTCCGACAAGAACCTCAAGGACTACGGCGATAAGATCCCTGCTGACAAGAAGGGCGCTATCGAGACTGCACTCGCCAACCTCAAAGAAGCTGTGAAGAGCCAGAATATCGATGATATCGACCGTTATTCAGAGGCTTTGACCCAGGCATGGAACGCCGCTTCTCAGGATATGTACGGTGCCCAGCAGGGTGGCCCTCAGAACCCTTACGGTCAGGGCGGTCCTCAGAACCCTTATGGCCAGGGAGGCCCTCAGAATCCTGAACAGGGACCTGACGAGCAGTAATGCTTTTCCAGATGAAGTCTTCGGACCGGATGCCCAT
>JAEEGL016344856.1_pt1 | contig 15400 bp, 7 predicted proteins | sample 9134231 | NCBI WGS metagenome assembly JAEEGL01 (sample SAMN16246548, study PRJNA631951) | gut metagenome | biome: gut microbiome; feature: rumen; material: fiber-attached | host: Bos | place: Iran: Karaj | collected 2018-10 | reverse complement strand
GGTCGGCGGTGCAGCCCGCCATGACGGCGTTGGCGGCGACCTGCCAGGCGGTGACGGGGCGCCCGCCGAGGGTCGCGACGACGGAGTCGGCGGCATACGGGGTGTAGCGCATGAATTTCTCGACCTTGACGGTGGTGGGCGGCACGACGGGGAGGCCGTCGGTCTGCCCGGCGTCGTCGAAGAACGCCTGCACCTCGTGCCACGCGCCGGTGAACACGACCGCCGCGCCGGTGGCGTCGCGGGCGGCAGGCGAGACGACCTTGAAGCGGTTGCTGTCGGGTTCGAGGCAGTCGCAGTCGTCTTCGGAGCATTCGAGGTCCTCGTAGTGGCCGTCGAAGTCGTCGGCGTAGCGCCCCGCGGCGGGGAGCGGAAGGAGCGCGGCGGCGAGCAGGGCCGCCAGGACGGGGAACAAACGCGAAATCAAACTCTTTTTCATGGTTCCTCCTCCTCAGTTTCCGACCAGCGCATGGTTCGCGAGCGGGGCGTAGCCCCGTTCGCCGACGAGGGCGTCCCAGTCGGCGGGAAACGAGACCTTGTAGGACGCGCAGTCGCCGCCGGGCATGATCTGCGCCGTCGCGGCGGCGCCGCCGCCGGTGACGACGATGCCGGTGTGCCCCTCGTCCATCGTCTGGACGCAGTCGATTTGCGCGAACGGCACGATGCCCGCGAGCCACGGCGGCGGCGCGGCGGTCGAAACGATGTCCGCCTCGACGTTCTCGGTCTCCTCGCCATTCTTGAGCGCCTCGTAATACTCGTCGAAGGTCCGGTTCAGGTGGATTTTGCTGCCCGTGTTGGCCCAGTAGTGGGCGTAGGTGCGCATCCAGAGCGGCCGCTTCGACGCGGCGATCAGCGCGCTTTCGAGGGCGCCCTTGCTGCCGTATCCGCCCGCGAGTATGGCGGCGGCCGGCTCGCTCACGAGCATCATGCGCGGCACGCGCGGATTCGTGTTGCCGAGGGCGTTCTGCTGCTTTTCGGTGATTTCCCACGCGAGGAGTTGCACCGCCTCGGCGGGGTCGTCGGTGCCGATGGCGACGGGGTTGCCCCAAGTCATCGTGGAGCCGCAGGTAACGACGCTGTCATTCAGTCCGAACCCCTTCCAGACATGGTAGGGCTGCCAGCCCAAGGCGAGGCAGGCGCGTTCGTTTTCCGCGAAAGCGAACGGCAGCATGTAGCCGAACGTCCCCATGCGGTTCTCCTTGATCTTGTACCCCGCGAGGTTGAGGAACGCCAGCGACACGAAGCGCCCGAGCCGCTTGTTCGCCTTCTCGTTGATCATCCCCGCGCCATCGGCGATGCCCAGCTGGCGCGCGACCGGGCCGCTTACCAGCACGTAGGGCGTCCAGGCATGCGTGCTCTGCAGCGGCTTGTAGAAATCGCCATTGGCCATGCATCGCACGATCGCGACGCACAGCGGCATGTATTCCGGCGGGCAGCCCGCCATGATCGCGTTGACCGCCACCTGGTAGGCCATGACCGCGCGGTTCGCGGGCGGCACCGGCAGCACCTCGCCGTTGCGCTCGCAGACGAAATCCTGCTCGGCGAGGCCCGCGTAGCGGAGATAGAGCTGGACCTTCGCGTCCGTCGGCGGCACCACGGGCAGGCCGTCGGCCATCTCGTTGACCTTAAAGAACTCCTGCACGCGCTGGTAGGAGCCGGTGAATATCCGGTCGTCGTACTTCTGGCTGCCGACCGCCGCCGCGATTTCGTCGATTTCCTCCTGCGTGATGGGCGTCGTCAGGCCGCGCACCACCTGGTCGTAGAGGATTTCGCGGGCCTTGTACTGCTGCGTCGCCGTGTCGTCCGACGCGAACGCCCCCGGATACGCCGCCGTCCGCACCACTGGCACCCCGCGGTTGAATCCCGTCGACTTCACCTGCGCGATGAACGACTCCGCGCCCACCACCACCGCCGGAATCCCGATCACCTCGGCGGCCAGCCCGTTGCCCGTCTCCTTCACCGTGCAGATGCCGCACCCGCAGTTGCCCGAAATCACCGCGTCCACCCCGTACTCGACGAGCTTCCGCTGGAACTCCAGCGTCTGCGCGCTCGGATTGATGGGGTTGTAGGAGCCGCCCTTGCCGATTTCCTCCATGAAGTAGATTGTGCAGCCGAAGTCGCGGATCAGCATGTCCCGCATCACCGCGTGCGTCACCGAAGCCGAAAAACTGCCGCCCACCATCGCAATCGTCTTGCCCTCCAGCGTGTCCAGGCGGGGCGGCTGCACGATCATCTCCACTGTCGAGCCCGTCGGCACGGGCGACACGATGTCGAACGCATTCTTCTCCGGCTCCAAGTCCGTCGGCGGCACCTTGAACGTCGCGACGTAGTTCGCCCCGTCTACGGAAACCACCGAATCCCCAACCTGCGCAGACGAAGCGGCGGCGATGACGCTGAGAAGGACGGCGGACAGAATCGTGCGGCTGGTTTTCATGGTGTTTCTCTTTAAGGTTGTTTTCGGGTGCCGCGCATCGGCGTCACACCATAAAGAACGCGAAAGGGAGGAAGAATCCACAGCGTGGGATGAAAAAATCTTGATTTCGCGGCAAAGCGCATACCGGGCGAATTGCAAGAGAAATGACGCGGGGGGCTAGGCGGCGCATGTCAACTCCTCGTGCTTCTGATTGGCGGTCTTCCCTCCGAGCGAGGCCCGATGGCAGTCGTTGATGAAGTCCGCGTCCAGCTGGAGCGCGACCGGCATCGCGAATCTTGACGGCGACACCATCAAGCAGAACGGCGAATACACCGGCGCGCTCAGCGCCATCGGCCGCACGAAGGACGTTCAGGCGGCGAACAACGCCGTCCGCGCGGAGCTGCTCCGCGCCCTCGGCAACGCCTTTGACCTGGGCGGAATGTCCGAGTCGAATGGCAAGGTGCGCTTTTCCAGGAATTTCATGAACAAGCTCGAAAAGCTCCTCGGGGCGGACTTCAAGCGCGACGACTTCAAGATCGACGCAGATGGCTGCGTTTCGTCCGGCCGTCCGCTCACGGCCCGCCGCATCAAGGCCATCCTCTCCAAGACGGTGGTTGCGGCGTTCAAGGCGGACGGCAAGCCGGGGTCGGTATTCACCGGTCGGGCAGACGCCATGGTGTCCAGTGCCGACATGGATTCCGACGGCGAGACCGAAGGGGTTTCCTCCAGGATCAAGAGGAAGGGGAAGGACAAGGAATCCTCGACCGCCGCCAAGACGTCGACGGAATCCGCCGGCAAGGCCGAAAGCGCCGGCAAGGCGGCAAGGCTTTCCAAAAACGGCGGCGTCCGCAAAGGCGAAGTATACGGTCCCTACGCCCAAAAGCTCGCGACGATCCAGAAGGAGGTCGCGAAGGCGGACGAGCACGTGGTCAGATTCTTCAAGCGCGTCGCGACGACGCTCGACTATCTCTACGACGAGCTCGATGTCGAGCGCAGCCATCCCGATGCGCCCGATCCCTCCGCGCTTCGCTACGATCAGGAATTCGAGTTAAAAATCGAACTCGAGGAAATCGGCGAGGACGAGCCTGGCAAGTTCGAGTACTACGACAACGTGGAAGACAAGTTCAAGCCGTTCAAGGGCGACACGTTCAGCAAATTCCTCTGGGACAGGCTCGGCGGCGGGCTTCTCCATACCGAGCGCGCCCATTTCGCGAACGGCCGCTCCACCAGCATCGAGCCGCTCAAGAAGTACATCATCGACAACGCGCGCCTCTTCGTGATGAAGTCGATCGACACCTACTTCGCCTCGAAGGAGGCGGGCAAGCTCGGCGTCTTCTTCAAGCACATCGAGAGCCCCGGCGCGTGCATTGAGCAGCAGTGCATGAACATGATCGACTTCGAGGCGAAGAACCTCACCAAGGCCAATGCCGTATCGGCCGAAGACGCGAGGGCGCTGAATCTCATCGCCGACGGCAAGGCGCCGGACCTCCCTGAAAACACGGTGAACCAGTTCATGATGGTCCTCGAGGACTTCGAGGGCGAGACGTGGTTCGCACCGGAGAAGGGCTGGAACAAGGAGGTCTCCGACGCCGTCAAGGCAGAGCTCCGCGGCAAGCGGTGCACGATGCAGAACTTCGACGCCCCGCACAAGCTGGGGGAGGCGGTTCCCGAACTCATCGGCGACAACGGCCTGCCCGTCGTGACGGTGCTTACCGACGAACTCATCGACGAACTCGGGCCGAAGGTCCTGAGAGAGTATTTCCGCGTCTAAGACCTCGCCCGACCGCCTAGGACCGGCGCATCTAAATCGTCTTCCTACGAGTCGTCTTGAATCCCGCGTCACGAAAACCCTTAAGACCAGCGTTTCCTCCGCCGTCTCGCATCCTCCTGCGCCTTCATGTCGGCGCTGCCCGCTGATTCCCGGCTAAATGGTCAGCAATCGTCCCATTCGGCTTGGTCGGGCGTCGTTTCGAGCGCGACGCTGTCGCCATAGGCGAGGCCGGGAATACGTGGGGCAATCACCTCGGCGACGCCGCCGGGCTGGAAATGTTCGGGCTTCGTCTCGGGATGAGGCCAGTAAATCCACGCCGGATAGCGTACGCCGCGGTGGACAAGCGCCGCGCGGGCGAAGCTGAACGTCTCGGCCGGCATGTCCGGGTGCCACTTGACGTTCTCAAAGAGAAGCGCGTCGGGACCGGGGCGGAAGCGGAGCGGAGCACAGTCCACGTTCATCGTTCCGGGGTGGTAGCCCGAGAGGTCGAGTCCGAGCTCGCGGAAGAACGGAATCTGCATCGCGACGGTCCCGCCCGGGAAGCGGGGGTCGCCGGCCTTGCCGGATGCGACGCCGTGGCCGCGCACGACGACGCCGTCGACGGTTTCGACGACAAGCCAGCGGCGAATGTCAGCCCAGCGGAAGGGCGGGGTGCCGCGGAGGTAGTGGTTGCGTTCCGGCGCGGCGCCATCAACGGCGTATTCGATGTCGATGACGCCCGGTTCCGCAGCGAGGACGACGGAGCCGAGGTGCAGCGAGGCATTGGCGGGAATGTCCCATTCGCCTTCGAGAAGGGCGTCGCCTGTGGCACGGTCGCGGAAGGTTGCGCGGATGTGGACGGGGCGCAGAAGGTCGTTCGCGGCATACGCGGAGCCGTCATCGTGGACGAGCGCGAGGACATCGCGCTGGGCGGCGCGGAGCGCGGCGAAGGCGGCCTTGCGACCGCCATACCAGTCGACGACGGCGTCGGATATCTGCGGCCAGCCGTCGCGCACGTTCCACCAGACGAGGCCGGTGAACCGCTTGAACTTCCCGGCGCGGAAGCGCTCGACCATCGTCTTGAGGGCCTCGGCCTGGAAGAACTGGCTTTGTGCGACGAATTCGTCGAGGTCGCGCTCGACCGAGCCGAACATTCGCGCGACTTGGTTCGTCATGAGGTCGTTGCGGCGCCAAAGGCCGGAGTCGCGGTCGAGGAAGGGGTTGGACGCCTTGAGGCGCCATTCGTCGTTCCAGTCGAAACCGGCGTCCTTCCACGGGTAGACGCAATCGGGCGTCATCATGCGCTCAAGCGAGTCGCGGTTGGGGCAGCCGTGCCAGCCGGTCTCGCTCGCGAAGACGGCGGGCGGGTCGAGGTAAAAGGGCTTCTTGTACCAGTCGCGGGCGCCCCAGAGGTGGCGTTCGGGCGCGGTCGCGCGGCCGGCGTAGACATCGGCCGAGAGATACGGGCTTGACGGCAGGTAGGGGCGCGTGGGGTCGAACTCGCGCAGGACTCGCGGAATGATTTCGCGGCTGAGCCGGTCGCCGTTGGGGTCGATTGCGGGGAGATCCGCGTGACGATTCCATACAAGCGACTCGTCGTTCTCGTTGTTGCCGGCCCAAAGCGCAAGAGATGGGTGGTTGCGGAGGCGAAGGGCGACGGCGCGGACTTCCTCCGCCGTCGCGGCGGCGTAGGCGCCGTCCTGCGGGAACTGCGCGCAGCCGGTCATGAAGTCCTGCCAGACAAGCATGCCGTGCTCGTCGCACCAGTCGTAGAACGCATCCGTTTCGTAGACGCCGCCGCCCCAGACGCGAACGAGGTTGCAATGGCATTTCTCCGCGAACTCGAGCGTCGGGAGAATGCGCTCGGCCTGGCGGCATGGTATCGCGTCGGTCGGCACCCAATTCGTGCCGCGGATGAAGATGGGTTCGCCGTTGACGCGGAAGAGGAATGTCCCTGGACGGTCCGGCCCGTAGCCGTCGGCGCGTTCCAGCGAGATGGTGCGGAACCCGATGCGCCGCGTATCGCGCGCCAGCACCTCGCCAGCAGGCGAAACGATTTCGATTGTCGCGTCATAGAGCGGATGGCTCCCGGCGCCCGCCGGCCACCAGAGGTCGAAACCGGAGGCATCGGATTCGACGTTGTTGTGTACGGAGTGGAGGGCGCGCTCGGCGATTGCAATGGGCGGGACGGGGGAACGGGCATCCTGCCCGTCCTCGTTTTGAACGGGTGGGACGCCCGTTCCCCCGTGGCTCGTTCGCGCAATCGAGAGGCGGATGGAGGAGCCGTCCGCAAACGTTTCAAAGGGGGCTTCGACGCGGAAGAACGCGCCCACTCGGCAGCGTTGCGTGCCATCAGGGGCGTGCGCGTAGTCAAATGTTGTCCACGCGACGTCGCCGAGGCGCACGGCAGGCTCGATGTCGAGCGCGACGCCGCGCCACAGCCCCGCCACGAGAAGGCGCGGGAAGATGTCCCAGCCTCCCATGTGCGCGGCCTTGCGGAACGGGGCGCCGTCCGCAATGCCCATGTGGAACGAATGCTCCCCGACGTGTTGGGATTGCGCTTCGAGGAAGACGCTGCGAAGCAGGACCTGCACCGTGTGCGTTGCGCCGGGGCGGAGGCGCGCGGTCACGTCGAAGCGGTGGGCGACGAGCATGTTGGCCGTCTCGCCGATCTTCTCGCCGTCGAGGAAGATGTCCGCGAGCGTGTCGATTCCATCAAAGCGAAGCACGGCACGGCCGTTGGGTGGAATCTCCGGTGCGACGAACTCGCGCGAGTAGAGCCACTGGTGGCCTTCGTACTTGCGCCATGCGAGAACGTTCAGGCCAACCTCCGGCTCGGGCAGGAGGCCGGCACGGGCGAGATCGAGTTCGCAGCAGCCGGGCACCGTCGCGGCAACCGTTTCGACGGGGCAGGGGTGGGGAAGCGACCGCACTGCGCCGGCGGTTGGCTGCGGGAAGAAGTCGAGACGCCATGCGCCGTCGAGGGAGAGGCTGTACGGGGAAGCTGGAGAATCCATGGAAAAGCGTTATGCGGGGGTTGCGGGACATGCGGAATCCTACCAGACCCATGCGTTTGCCGCAACGGAAACAACGCGGCTGGAATTGCGCTTTGCCCCGCTTTGTGGTAGTGTCATGTCCATCCTGCACCCCGACAACCGCGGGCGATGCCCGCATCCGACAAATGGCTACGTTCTACGACCCCGATTCCGCCCTCCGGCATTTCCGCCGCCACGCTGCGGAGACGGACGCCCGCGTCCGCGCGGGTGTCGAGGAAAACCGCAAGGCTTCGGCGACGCTCCTCTTCGAGGATGCGGAGGGCCGTCCCTGCGAGACAACCCATGTGGAGGTCCGCCAGAAGTCCCACGACTTCAAGTTCGGCGCGAACCTCTTCATGCTCGGCGAGTTTCCCGACGGCGCCGAGAAGAACGCCCTCTACGAGGAGCGGTTCGCGGAGGCCTTCAACCTCGCGACCCTGCCGTTCTATTGGTGCGGCGTCGAACCCGAGGAGGGGAAGCTGCGCTACGCGAAGGACTCGCCGCCTCTCTACCGACGCCCGACGCCCGACCTCTGCCTCGAATGGTGCGAGGCCTGCGGAATCGAGCCCAAGGCGCACTGCCTCAACTACACCGGCGGCTGCGCCACCCCCGACTGGCTGCACGGCGATGTGGCGCGGGAGAAACGGTTGCTTGCAAAGCGCTTCGCGGAGCTGTCGGAGCGCTACGCGCGGCGCATCCCGTCATGGGAAGTCACGAACGAGACGCTAATCTGGCAGCCGAACCGTCTGTGCCTGAGCGAGTTCTTCTCCGAGCCCGACCTCGTCGAGTGGAGCTTCAAGACGGCCGAGCGCTTCTTCCCGGCGAACCGCCTTCTCATCAACGAGTCGCAGGACCGCATCTGGCAGGAGTTCCGCGGCACGCGCAGCGCGTACTGGCTCCAGATCGAGAACGCCCTGCTCAAGGGCTGCCGCATCGACGGCATCGGGATGCAGGCGCATTCGTTCTGGGGGACGGACAAGGCGACCATCGAGCGCAAGGCCGCCATCCAGTACGACCCGCGCCTGATCTTCGATGTGCTCGACACGTTCGCCCTGCTCGGGCGTCCCATCCAGATTACCGAAATCACCATCCCCGCCTACTCCGACGACCCCGCCGACGAGGCGGTGCAGGCGGAGATTCTGCGCGAGCTCTACCGCATCTGGTTCTCGCACCCCGCCATGGAGGCGATTGTCTACTGGAACGTTCCCGACGGCTACGCGGCCGGCGCCGAGCCGGGCGACTGCTCCCAAGGGGAGAACGTCTACCGGGGCGGGCTCTGCCGGTTTGACCTCTCGCCAAAGCCTGCCTACGAGGCCATCCGCGAGCTTTTCGGGCGAGAGTGGCGCACGGACTTCGTGCGCGACGTCTCCGGCGGACGCCTCGACTTCCGCGGCTTCCGCGGCACCTACGAGATCACGGCGACCTCGAACGGGCGGACTGCCACCCAGACCATCCACGTCGGTCGCCGAGATTCGGTGCCGATGAAGATAACCGTATAATTCGTCCGTCAGTCTGTCGGTGGGTCTGTCAGTAGGCGTAGAACGCAGGCAACGCGGACTCCTCGCGGACAACGCGGCCCCGTTGCTCTGCGGATTTGGCGAATCGTCTGCGGAGTTTGCGTTCGCCACCACGGTAGAATCCGACTGCGGGCGGGCCGCCCACGCCCCGACAAGTCTCCTGGACTTTGAACTTCGGACTCTGGACTTCGGACGTTCCCCGCATACTCCTGTACGCGCATTCTGTGTCATTCAGAAGGCACTTACAAGGGCGGAAAAATCTGATACAATCGTGGTGCGTTTCGGGAAAAAGCGTGTTGCTGCGTCTCCCCGTGCGGGGATTGGCGGTATTTCGCCCTGAAACGTCCCATTGGAGAAGACAGACAGAGTAGAAAGACGATACCATGGCGAAAATCCTTTTCAAGAGCGGCGATTACGCCGGGCAGGAAGTCGTGCTTCGCGAGGAAGGCATGACCATGGGGCGCGGCTCCTCATGCAATCTCACAATCCACGACGGCAAGGTCTCCCACAACCACCTCCGGCTGTCCTTCGAGAACGGCGCCTGGTGGCTGCGCGACCTTGGCAGCTCCAACGGCACGCGTCTCAACGGCGACCGGGTGACCGCGTCGGTACTCAAGAACGGCGACATCACGGCCATCGGCGATACCGAGTTCCAGTTCCTGGACGAGCCGCCCGCGCCCGCACCTGAACCGGCTCCCGCGCCAGCCCCCGTTCCTGAACCCGCCCCCAAGCCGGCGGCTCCCGCCGAAGAACCGGCCAAAAGTTTGCGCCTCCCCGAGAAGAAAGGGCTGCCCGCAGGCGTCAAGCTCCCGCCGAAGGGCGGCCCGATGGGCAAGCCCGCCGCGAAGCCCGAAGCCAAGCCCGCGCCCGAACCGGCTCCTGCTCCTGCCCCTGCCCCCGCGCCTGCCCCCGTCGCGGCACCTGCGCCCGAGCCGACGCCTGCGTCGGTTCCCGCCTCGCAGAGCGGCGCCGCGCTGGACGCCTCGATGGAGGCCGGCGACGTCGCGCTCATCCGTCTTCTCAACGAGAAGTACATCGCGATGAGGGAGAACGTGGGCAAAGTCGTCATCGGCCAGGGCAACGTGGTCGAGGAGGTGCTCATCGCGGTCTTCGCGGGCGGGCACGCGCTGCTCGTGGGCGTGCCGGGGCTGGCGAAGACACTGCTCATCTCGACGCTCTCGCACGTGCTCGACCTCGGGTTCAAGCGCGTGCAGTTCACACCGGACCTGATGCCGTCTGACATCACGGGCACGGACGTGCTGGAGGAGGACCGCAACACGGGACGGCGCGTCTTCCGCTTCGTCAAGGGCCCGGTCTTCACGAACATGCTGCTCGCGGACGAAATCAACCGCACGCCGCCGAAAACGCAGGCCGCGCTGCTGGAGGCGATGCAGGAGCACTGCGTCACCGTCGGGTCGGAGTCGTACAAGCTGCCGGCGCCGTTCTTCGTGCTGGCCACGCAGAACCCCATCGAGCAGGAGGGCACCTACCCGCTGCCGGAGGCGCAGCTCGACCGCTTCCTCTTCAACATCACGGTCGACTACCCGAGCGCCGAGGACGAGAGCCGCATCATCCACGCCGTCACGAGCGCGCGTAAGGTCGAGCTCGACAAGGTGCTCAACGGCGAGCAGGTCGTCCAGCTGCAGCAGGTCGTGCGCCGGGTGCCGGTGGCGGACCACGTCGTGGACTACGCGCGCGACCTCGTGCGCGCCTCGCGGCCGAAGCAGCCGGAGGCGCCGGACTTCGTGCGCGAGATGGTCGGCTGGGGCGCGGGCCCGCGCGCCGGCCTCTCCCTGATCACCGCGGCGAAGGCGCGCGCCATCCTGCACGGGCGCTTCCACGCCACGACGGCGGACGTCACGGCGGTCGCGCTGCCGGTGCTCCGCCACCGCGTCATGACGACGTTCAACGCGGAGGCGGCGGGCGTCACGAGCGACGACATCGTCCGCATGCTCCTCAAGAAGTTCAAGGGTCGCGAAGACCTCGACATCTAGAGTCGGAAAGTCCGAAGTCCTAAGTCCAAAGTCACTAGGATTCGATCTCGGACTTAGGACTTAGGACTTAGGACTCCCCCCTTCCCCTCCCTCCCAGTGAAGACATCCTTATCAGCGCCCAAGTACATGCGGTGGCTCCCCCCGAAGACGACCGGCACGATCACCCGGCTCGAGTTCATCGCGCACGGAATCGTCGACGGCTTCATCTCCGGCAAGCACCGCAGCCCCAAGAAAGGGTCCTCGGTCGAGTTCGCGGAGCACCGCCAGTACGTGCCAGGCGACGACCTCAGGAACCTCGACTGGCGCGTGCTCGCGCGAAAGGACCGGTACTACATCAAGCAGTACGTGGAGGAGACCAACCTCCGCGCGACGATCCTCCTCGACGCCTCGGGCTCGATGGCGTACCGAGGGGACCTCGCGGCGGAGACGGAGGGGCGGCGCCTCTCGAAGCTCGAGTACGGGCAGTACATCGCGGCGGCGCTGACGTACCTGCTCATCGGGCAGCAGGACGCGGTGGGGCTTGTCACCTTCGACAAGGAGCTCCGCAAGTACATCCCGGCGAAGGCGCAGGCCAGCCAGGTGCGGCTCATCCTGGAGGAGATCGACCGCCTCGACCCCGGCGCCGACACAGACTGCGGCGCGGTCTTCGACGACATCGCCGAGCGCATCCCGCACCGGGGCGTGGTCTTCATCGTGAGCGACCTCTTCGACGACCCGGAGGCCATCGTCAAGGCGCTGCACCACTTCCGCTACCGGCACCACGAGATCGTGGTGTTCCACATCATGGCGGAGGAGGAGCTCTCGTTCCCCTTCGAGTCGTTCTCTGAGTTCCGCGACCTGGAGGGCGTCTCGGAGGACCTCGAGCTCGACCCGAAGAACTTCCGCGCGAGCTATCTCGACACCGTCCGCGAGTACCTGAAGGTCATCTCCGCAGGCTGCGGACAGATGAACGTGGACTACGTGCCCGTTTCCACCAAGACCCCCTTCGACAAGGTCCTCACCGACTACCTGGCCCGACGCCAGAGGGGCTGCTAGAGCAACATCCGGAGACCGACCGCTATGGAATTCATGAACGTCTGGATGCTGCTGGGCCTTCTGGGCATCGCCGTGCCGATCATCATCCACCTTCTCAATCGCCGCTCCAGCCGCACGATTGACTGGGGGGCGTTCCGCTTCCTCCTCAACTCGATGCTCCGGCGGCGCCGCCGCGTCCTGCTGGAGGAGATGCTGCTCATGGCGTGCCGGTGCCTGGTCATCTCGCTGCTGGCGCTGGCGCTGGCGCGGCCGTTCATCCAGCCGACGTCGCGCGTGCCATGGGTGGTCGTGATGCCGATGCTCCTCATCGCCATCGCGGCCTTCGGCGCGAGCTTCGCGATGTGGCGCTTCCCCGTGTGGCGGCGGAGGCTCGTGCTCTGCTCCATCGTGCTGGTGGGGCTGTCCGCGTCGGCAATCCTCTTCGAGCGCAAGCTCAATCTCGGCCGCCTCGGCCGGGGCGCGGCGCGCGACGTGGTGATCATCATCGACGGCTCCTCCTCGATGACGCTTGTGCAGGGGGCGGAGTCCAACTTCGAAATCGCGCGCAAGGAGGCCGAGGAGCTCGTCAAGAATTCCCCGCGCGGCACGGCGTTCGGCATCCTCCTCGGCGGCCCCGTGCCGCTGTCCCTCACTCCCGTCCCGCTGACCGACCGGCGCGAAATCTTCGCCGCGCTCGACTCCCTCTCCCCCGCGCAGGGCACGATGCGCACGCTCAACTGCCTCACCGCCGCGGCCGTCATGCTGGCCGGCGGCACCAACCCCGCCAAGCAGATCATCGTCATCGGCGACGGCCAGGCCGCGGGCTGGGACGCGGAAGCCCTCGACCGCTGGAAGGCCATGTCGACCGTCCTGGGGCAGCTCCCGACGCCGCCCGCCGTCATCTGGAGGACTCTGCCGCTGCCCGCCTCGATCCGCAACATGGCCGTCGAGTCCGTCGTCCCCACGCGCGACGTCGTCGGCACGGACCGCGAGGTCGGCTTCCGCGTCACCATCGTCAACTCCGGCACGGAGGCCGTCACGCCGCGCGAAATCCAGCTCTCCGTCGAGGGCAAGGTCCTCACCAACCGCACGGTCGGGCAGCTCGAGCCGAACTCCTCGCACACGCTGACCTTCCGCCACCGCTTCGAGACCACCGGAGCGCAGGAGGTCACGGCCAAGGTCATCGCCGACGACGACCTCCCCGCCGACGACGCAGCCACGACCGTCCTCCACGTCGTGGACACGCTCAAGGTGCTGGTGGTCGACGGCAATCCCGTTGCGGCGTCGCGCTTCGACCGCGCCTCGACCTATCTCTCCCTCGCGCTGCGCCCCGAGCTCCAGAAGCCGGGGATGCCCGGGAAGGCGGGCGGCTCCGAGCGCGCGTACCTGGTCGCGCCGGAAGTCGTCTCGGCGCCCTCGCTGGAAAGCCGCCCGTCGTTCTCGGACTGCGCCGTGGTCGTTCTGGCCGACGTGGCGATGCTGCCGGACCGCATCGCGGACCGCATCGCGGACTTCGTGGCGGGGGGCGGCGGGCTTCTCGTCGCGCCCGGCGCCCATGCGCGCGCGGAGTTCTACAACGGCTGGACGCGCCAGGGCGAGACCGTCCTGCCGATGCCGCTCTTCCAGCTCGCGACGGCGCCAGTCATAGATGCCCGGACTTCGAACTCCGGATTGCGGACTTCGGACTCCAGCCCAGCCCCCATCGCCTACGCCCCGGAGACCTTCACGGGCGAGGCGCTCCGCAACCTCCGCACCGGCTCCGACCTCGGGCAGGCCGTCGCCGACCGCTGGTGGCGCCTCGACGAAAACTCCCTTTCCGGGGCCGCCGTTGTCGAAGGTCGCCTGACCAACGGGGACCCCGCGCTCGTCTCCCGGGCCCTCGGACGCGGGCGCGTCCTCCTGTCCGCGCTTCCGCTCGACGCCTCGCTCTCGCGCCTCCCCTCGCGCTCGCACTTCGTGCCGTTCGTCCACGAGCTCACGTACTACCTCTGCAACCCGACCTCCGCCGGGCTCAATCTCGTCCCGTGCGAGGGCGCGACCATCCTCCTCTCCGCCGGCGGGCAGTCCGCGGCAAACGAGTCGCACGGTCTGCGCGGCACTTACTACCGCCGCAAGGGCTTCCAGGGCGTGTCCGTGCAGCGCGTCGACCCCGCCATCGACTTCCGCTGGGGCCAGGGAATTCCGGTCGCGCGCATTCCCGCCGACAATTTCTCCGTCCGCTGGACCGGCACCCTGCTGCCGCCCGCCACGGGCGACTACACGTTTAGCGCCGACGTCGACGACCGCGTCAGCGTCTTCGTCGACGACAAGCTCGTCCTCCAGGGCGAGATTCGCAAGGACCCGGCGGTCCAGACGCCCGTGCATCTCGTCCAGCGACATCCCGTCCGGCTGCGCGTCGAGTTCGAGGAGGACGCCGGCGAGGCCTACCTCAACCTGCACTGGCAGAGCGCCGACATGCCGCGCTCGCCGATTCCCGTCTCGGCGCTGCTCCCCGACGAGCCGGACGCCGAGGCCGAGGCGGAGTCCCCGCGGGCCCGTGCGCCCAAGACATCCGTCGCCGTGGACATCGCCGCCCCCGACGGCTCCATCTTCAGCGCCCCGCTCGTCGAGACCGACCAGGGGTCGGCGCTGCGCATCGCGCGGGCGCTCACGCCGGGCGTCTACCGCATCCGCCCGCCCGCCGCGGCGGCCGCCTTCTTCCAGGGGCTGCTTGCCAAGGACGGGACTCTGCCCTTCAGCGTGCGCGGCGACATCGGCGAGAGCGACCTCACAGCCCTCTCGCAGGCCAGCCTGGACGCGCTCCGCGAATTCGTGGATCTGGTCACCGCCACCAAGGCGGAAGACCTCCGGAAAGCCGTCGGCGGGAAGTCCTTCGGCTCCGAAATCTGGCGGATGCTCGCCTACGCGGCGCTGCTCCTGCTCATCGCCGAAATCTTCCTGACGCGCTGGATCGCCATCCAGCGCAAGAGCGGCGAGCAGGAGGCCGTGGACCTCCAGGCCGACGCCCCCACGCAGACCGATTCCTTCCGCGAGCAGCTCGCCAAATTCCAGAAGTAGCCATGGAATTCGACCAGAACATCACCCGCCCGGACCTCCTTCCCTCCACCATTCCGCTGGCGGCCCTGATCGGGCTCGCCGTCGTCGGCATGGTCGCCTGGATCGTCGTCCACCGCATTCTCCACGGCCGCCGCGAAACCATGCGCGCCCGCGTGCGCTTCGCCATCCTCCTGCCCGTCGCGACGGTGGGCACGTGGTGCCTCTACCAGCTCGTCGGCCGGCTGCTCTACCTCGCCGGGGCGTGGCCGCTCTGGATCGCCTCGCTCGTCACGGCGGCCGCCGTCGAGGGGGTCTCGCTCTTCTACGAGCGCGAGTGCTCCATCGTCCCCCCGCGTCTCGCCCGCGCGCTTACGTTCTGCCGCATGCTCGCCGTCGGCATCACGGTCTTCATCCTCATGCAGCCCGTGTACGTCCGCAACCGCAACCGGAGCATCCGGCGCCGCGTCGCCGTCATCGTCGACGAATCCAGCTCGATGAACCGCGCCGAGACGCAGTGGACGCTTGGCGAGAGGCTCGACATGGCGCAGGCCCTCGGCCTCATCACCGCCGAGGAACTTCCGCTGGCGGGCGCCGCCGACACCGCCGACGCCCTCCGCGCCCGCTTCCGCGGCTGGCAGCAGATG
>JAEEGL015801911.1_pt1 | contig 15400 bp, 9 predicted proteins | sample 9134231 | NCBI WGS metagenome assembly JAEEGL01 (sample SAMN16246548, study PRJNA631951) | gut metagenome | biome: gut microbiome; feature: rumen; material: fiber-attached | host: Bos | place: Iran: Karaj | collected 2018-10 | reverse complement strand
GTTCCGCATTCGTGTGGATGCTGCCAATCTCAGATATTCCCGAAATCACAAGAGTTCTGAAAGCACTGGCCGGTGCTGTCCTGCTGGGTTTATTCTGTCTGTGGCTCATCCGCATCCGGCGCTCCGAAGCGGCGGGCAATGCCATGTCTTTCCGCCGGACGGAAGCGCCCATCAAATTCCTGATTTCCGTTCCTGCGGGAATGGGGTGCGGTCTCATTATGTATGCGATCCTTGGCAGTGACGCCTGGGCAGTCTTTTGGATCATCTGCAGCACATTCATCAGCTGCTGCATTATGGAAATCATCTATCATTTTGATTTCAAAGCCTTATTCAGCCACCGGATCCAGCTGGCGGCCTGCATCCTTCTCGCCCTTGCCGGATTTGCCTTTTTCCGTTTCGACCTTGCGGGTTATGACCGTTATATCCCTAAGACAGGCGACGTTTCCTCTGCTGCCCTTCACTGCGATGATTTCGGGGATCTTTGGCAGTATCGTAAACTCCGGCTGGAGCAGTCCGGTAACGGCAATTATTATATTCAGTATGATGACAGCGACCAGTTTCTGGAATTTGCCGGCAGGATGCATTCTCCGGATATAGAGGCCTTCCGGACAATTGCAGAGCAGTCCGTCTCCTGGATGTTTCATAATACCGATGCCGAAGGCAATCCGGCCGCGGATCCTCAGGAAGATCCCGGATATAATTACGGACGTATACTCCTTTGCTGGCACCTGAAGAACGGCCGCGACGTCGTACGTTCATATGGTGTGGACAAGCGGCTGATTCACAGCGAACTGGACAGAATTCACGATTCTTTGGATTACAAAACTGCCTTTTATCCGGTATTTTCCATGGACCGGAACCAACTGGCCGGTGTTGATCTTGAAGATTACAGCGGCATTCACAGTATTCCGTTTAATGATGAGAATGCTTCCCGTGACCTGCTTTCAATATATCTGGAGGAACTTGGAGGCCTTGCCGCTGAAACCCGGCGTCATGAAAACCCGGTCTGCTGCCTGCAGTTCAAAACCGAAGAATTCCGGCAAATGTCTTATTTATACGGATTGCAGGAAGAATATGACGGTCCTTTCAGCCACACGGGATATTATCCTGTATATCCGTCCTTTAAAAACACTTTGGCATTTCTTGCCGAAAACGGAATCCGCCCTGGCCTTGAACTATCGGCAGATGCCTTTGATTCCATTATGATAAACGATTTGTTCTATACAGAGGATTCTCCGGAAGAAAGAAAAAACACCGGAGGAGTCCTTATCGTCCGGGACAGGGAACAAATTAAGGAAATACTTGATGCCTCCTGCATTTCCGGCATGAATTGCAGCAATGCTTTAAGCAGGAAAATGAACGGATTATCTGTGGTGGCCCGGAAGAACGAAAACAGGGAACAGACGGAAAGCACAGAAGAATCAGAGCCCTTCAGGGAAGATTCCTATTATGGCCTGGAACTGGAAACCGAAAAACTGCCGGGCTTCGTAAAAGAATACTTTGGTATTGAAGAGGAAGATCTGGTGAAATACAGCAGCCCGTCTTACTGATTGAGAAGCTGAAGTGCCGGCTTAGTAAAAGCATAATTACTGCAACAAATAAAGCAGCATAAAAAATGAACCGGACGGTACCCCTTCCGCTCCGCCTCGAGCCTGTAGTCTCTCGGTCTGCGCTCGCGGGCAGGCAAATGCCGTCCGATTCATTTTTTGATGCTTTCCTTATTGCGGAAAATATATTGCTTTAAAAATCAGGGCCGTTCTTCCATGAGGGTCGTATTTAGCCCTCAGGAAACCACATTGACCGGGTTGCCAGCAAAATAGGACTGGATATCCTTTGCAATGATGGAAATAAGCCTCTGTCTGGTCTCCAGGCCTTTCCAGCCCATATGGGGAGTCAGGATGACATTTTCCATATCATAGAGAGGATTGTCTGCCACAGGGGGTTCTGTTTCCTGTACATCCAGGCCTGCGCCAGCAATTCTGCCCTCCTGCAGAGCCTTGATCAGGGCAGGTTCATCTACCAGCGGTCCCCTTGAAGTATTGACCAGAAATGCCGATGGCTTCATCATTGCCAGTGTATCCTTATTGATGATGTGTCTTGTGGCAGGGGTCAGCGGGCAGTGAAGGCTGACAAAATCGCTTTCCTTAAGCAATTCTTCCAGGCTGACATAAGAAACGCCGGCATCATTCTGTTCCTCTTTTGCAGGCACTGTACGGGTGTATACCAGTACTTTCATGTCCATGGCGCGTGCTATGCGGATCACACATTTCCCGATATGCCCGGCGCCGATCACTCCAAGTGTTTTCCCGTTCAACTCCACATGGGGCACCATCAGATGATTTGTAAAGTTTGTCCTGTCGCCTTTTGCCAGCATTCCGATCTGCTTTCTCATGGATGACGCCAGATTCAGCATCATCATTACGGCTGTATGCGCCACTCTTTCAGAGCTGTAGGCCGGGATATTGCAGACAGTGATCCCGCGGCTCCGGCATGCATCCAGAGGGATATTGTTATATCCGGTACCGCCTTCAACAATCAGCTTCAGGGAATCCGGGAACGATTTTACCATTTCATCCGTAAGCACCAGTTCCTTGGTTACAATAGCGTCAGCGTCGCCGCTGCGTTCCAGGATTTGTTCAGGGGTACTGTCCTCATACACAATCAGTTCCCTGCCTGTACCTTCGGCAATTACGGACAGGTCCAGAATCCCGTCAAAATTCATTTTCCCCGCATTTAAAACTACGATCTTTCCCATTCTAAACCTCCTTGGGCAAATGATCTTATAAAAAGTGCAGATCTCCTGCACATATTCACAAAAATGCAGCCAGAATACCTTGTACCGGTGTTCAAAACAAGTGCCCCGTCCACGCAGAAGGCGCGGCGGGACACTTACACTATTCGTTGATATTCAGCTTAGTTGAAACTCACTCCGCCGGCGCCTACTACAGCATAGCCTTTATTTGTCTGGCTGCTGACGCTGGAAGACGCTGTATTGGTCTGTGCAGGAGTGCTTGCTGCTGCCCTGGTCTGTACAACACCGTCAACAACCCATGCACCGGTGGAATCCACCAGGTAGTTGTCAGGAGTAGTCGCATTCATCCAGCATGCGCCCTGCGGAAGTGCGCCGTTGGCAGCAGGCTCAAGATAATAGCATCTTTCAAGACCGTCGCTGCCGGGAATCCACTGCCAGCCAATCTGCATGACGCCCTGGTTATTGAAGTAATACCACTGACCGCCCACCATCTGCCACGTAGAAGTAGCAAGCGTTGTGGAATTCAGCTTATATCCCCATGTGCCGTCAGAATTCTGAACCCATCCGGTAGCTGTGGAAGAAGCAGCAGAAGCCGCGCCGGGGCCCGCCGCTCCGCTTGTGGAAGCAGAACTTGAGCTTGAGCTGCCGCTGCCAGAAGAAGCAGGAGACTTTTTCGCAAGTTCTTTTACTTCATTAAGTGTTATATCACCGGAATCGTCGGAGCTGACTACCAGATCATCAGATTCTGCAGTATTGTCCTCTTTTTCGCTATTTTTAACTTTTGAACCTACTACGGTAAAACGATATGTTCCTTTTCCTTTTTCAGAAATCAGTTTGGCACAGTTATATTCTTCCTTGCTTGGTGTCGCGGATCCGGCTTTTTTATCATTACGATATATGGTTAACTTATAGCTTGTTTTATCTTCCGGCTCATCCCAGGTGGCGTATATGCCATTATCTCTTACATCCCAGGCAGCATCGCCGATGCTGTAATCCTTTTCATCACTCGAAGCCGCAAAAGCGCTCATTCCCAGTGCAATGGAGAGCAAGCCCGCTGCAGCCAGAGAAACTGTTCTTAAAAGAAATTTTTTCATAGTTTATACTCCTGTTTTCAAAAATCTCTATATAGGGAACCTTTAATCCCATAACATGATTATTATATCACATTAGCGTCTCTTCGCATATATAGTGTTTATGAATATGTCCCCCCTGAAACCATGTCCGGGCAAATCATGCAAATCCCGCGGCTTTTCGCCATTTTCCGCTGAAATATCTCCACAGGAAACATGAAGCCCTGCAAATCCAGTCCGCTACCATGGCGATCCATACACCTACCGCGCCCATGCCCATTTTAACGCATAAAATATAGGACAGGCCTACGCGGAACACCATCATCGAGACTATTGCCGTTCTCATGGTATAGCGTACGTCGTTGGCTGCCCTGAGCGAATTCGGGAACACAAAAGACACCGGCCACAGCAAAATAGCTGCGCCGCAATGAATATATACCAGTATTTTTGACAGTTCCTGGGTTTCTGCTGACAGACTGTATGCTTTCAAAAACAGGTTCACGCCCAGAATAATCACTACATTACTGAGTCCCAGTGCGAAGTAGACCCATTTCATCATCTTCCGGACATAACCGCGCATCTGGACTTCATCTCTTGCGCCTACACACTGCCCGATCACCGTAATCATCGCAAGGCTTGTCGCTTGTCCTACAATAATTCCGAGTCCGTCCAGATTATTGGCAACCGCATTTGCCGAAATGTGGACCGTGCCAAATACGGCAATCATACTCACCACAATAACCCGGCCGAACTGGAAAAGGCAGTTCTCCAGCGCAGAGGGGATTCCGATATACAGAATCCGGCCGCTCATATTGCGGTCAATATGGGTCATATTATCCCGCGTAAGACGAAGCGGATTGTCTTTCGCGGCTCCCATCAGGGTCATTGCCAGCGCGCCAAGTACACGGGCTGCCAATGTAGGGAGCGCCACGCCTTCTACGCCCATATGCAATCCAAAAATACAGATGGCATTGCCGATGACATTTAAAATGTTCATCATGGCATTGACGCGCATCGGAAGACCGCTGTTGCCCCTTGCCCTGAATACTGCCGCGCCTGCATTGTAAACTGCCAGGCATGGATAGCTCAGGGCCGTGATCAGGAAATACAGGAGTGCCGCTGCCATGACGTCTTCATTGATTCCTCCGAAAAAGAAGCGAAGCATGGGACGCCTGAGGGCAATACATGCAGCCATTACTCCCAGTCCGATCATAAGGCTGAGCAGCCACAGCTGGGAAGCGCTCTTAACAGCGCTGTCCTGTTTTCTGGCACCCAGAAACTGGCTTGTCACAACAGCACCGCCTGTTCCCAGGGCCATAAACAGATTGACGATCACATTGTTAATCATATCCACCAGTGATACGCCGGATATGGCAGCCTCGCCTACCCGGGAGACCATGACGGTATCCGCCATGCCCACCAGCAGATTCAAAGCGGTCTCAATGACCAGAGGAATCAACAGGGCCACAAGGGCCCTGTTGGAAAATAAAGTTTGCTTTTCTGAAACACCTTGCTGCATTAATAGCCCCAACTCAGCAGGTCCCAATCACCGTCTTCCACTCTGGCAAGCCACCACTGGTAGTCTTCGTATTCCGTATCAGCTTCCCAGGATCCGTAGGCTTCTATCGGAGAATGGAAATCTGATAAGAACTCAACACACTGGGTGTAATCTCCCCGGCCCTTTCTATGTATGGAAATGTTATTCAGCCATTCCAGGTTTTCTTCGGAATTAGCTTCATCTCCGGCATAGCGGATTTCGTGCATTTCACATCCCTTCCAGGTATTGAATTCTTCCATGATGACATCAACTGCGGCATGGATATCGTCTTCCGTATAGATTTCGGATTCCTCGGGAATGACAAGGAAGGGATACTTCTCCGCTGCATCCTCAACCGCAGCCGCCGCAGCCTTCGGGGCTGAATTCATCATTGATTTCAGCGATACAGGAGCAGTCTTGTTTTCAGGCTTCAGCGCTTCAATAGCTTCTTTTTTGACCTCTTCGACAGCTTCAGCATCTTCAGCAGGCTCTTCCTGCACCTCATCTGCAGTTTCTGCTGCAGCTTCTTCCTTATCGGCATCTTCCGCTTCTTCAACCGCTTCTTCTGCGGCATCTTCTGCCTCATCTGCAGTTTCAGCGGTCACAGCCTCTTCCGGCTTTTCTTCAGGAGCTTCTGCTTCAAGCGCTTCTTCTGTTTCAGCCTGCCCGGAAACATCAGCTGCTGCCGCCTTTTCTGCTTTTTCTTCGGTCTCTGCCTTTTCTGCAGCTTCAGCCTTTTCTTCTTCGGTCTCCTCTTCTGCAGCAGCTTCGACCTTTTCAGCTTCTTCCAGGGTTTCCTCTGCTTTTGTTTTCTTCAGAGACTCTGCCGCTTCTTGAGATTCTTCGCCTTCAGCTTCCGCCTCCAGTGCTTCTTCTGTTTCTTCAGTTTCTGCGCCTTCTTCCAGTGCTTCTTCCGTCTCTTCGGTTTCTGCGCCTTCTTCCACCGCTTCTTCCGTCTCTTCGGTTTCTGCGCCTTCTTCCAGTGCTTCTTCCGTCTCTTCGGTTTCTGCGCCTTCCTCCAGCGCTTCTTCCGTCTCTTCGGTTTCTGCGCCTTCTTCCACCGCTTCTTCCGTCTCTTCGGTTTCTGCACCTTCTTCCAGTGCTTCTTCTGTCTCTTCGGTCAATGCCTCTTCTTCATGAAGTGTCATAAGAAGATTCTCATCCAGCAGCTGGTAAACAGGAGTATAGCCGAATGCATCCAGATCCAGTACCTTCGTGGATTCCGAATCCGTCATTTCCATATCCGGGCCGGCTTCCTGATCGTAAGTCAGCTTTACATAGGATTTTTCTGCATTCTCCCCATTCAGGCAGAAGTCTCCGTCTGCTGTAAAGGCATAGTTGCCGCTGCTGAACGGAAGGATGTTGTCCTTCTGGAATACATACTGGTTGAAACTTCCGTCCGCATAATAAACCCAGATAGTGTCGAGCATCCTGCTGATGCCGTTTTCATCCGTAAATTCCTGCCTGCCGCTTTCCGCAAATACAGAGAATACTTCCTTTTCCTCAGCTTCTTCGAGAGAAATCCAGGCATATCCCTGTCTTACGGGATCAAATCCAAGGTCTGCCACGCCTTCGGTCAGACCACCCTGTGCATTGTATTTCTCCGTTCTGTGCAGCACATAGCTGCCGTCTTTTTCTACCGCATAGGTGCCGGAACTGAAGACTTCATATCCGTTCTCCAGTTTAGCATACTGCTCATAGCTGTCATCGGAATAGAACATCCAGAAGCTGTTCAGCTTTGTCTTCTCTCCGGTAAGGGTGGTAAAGATCTGTGCTTCCGGCGCCGCATAGGTTGCAAGGACAGAAACATCCTTCTTCAGGTAACGCGGAAGGGCTTCAAATGTATACAGGGCATCCATGCCCATTGCGCCCAGTCTGTAAACATGGGAGGATTCATTCTCTGCAAGTCCGTTTTCAGCATCATACAGAGCTGTATAGTTAACCCTGATAGTGGCTCCTGCTTCGGGATCCGGATTGGCGATCATGCCGCCCTTATAGCCCAGTTCATAGGTGCCGGTGCCAAAGAGCACAGGTCCATCTTCCATGAATGCATACTGCTCAAAGCTGTTATCGGAGTAGTAGATCCAGATGGTATCCAGTTGTGATTCCACACCGTCAATATCCTTATAGGACTGGTTCTTTGCGCCGAAGAGAATCTGAACCTCTTCTTTTTCCTTTTCGGGCGAAGATGCGGCGAAGAAGCCAAGGGATCCCAGTTTGTACTCGTGGGAGGAGAAGCTGTCAATGAGGCCTTCCTCCGGATCATATTTCTGATGGCGTTCAATAATAATACTGCCCGGTTTTTCCGGATCTTCCGGAGGCAGGAAGCTTCCGCCTTCTCCGAAAGCATAATAACCGGTGCTGAAAAGCTGCATCTTGCCATTCATCATTGCATACTGCCTGAACGTACCGTCTGAGAGATAAATCCAGACAGTATCCAGCATCTGCATTTCTTCGCCATTGTTCAGAGGCTGTTTGTCGTCTCCGAGGAATACCGCTTCCACGGTTACAGGAGCATCCGGGAGTCTTCCGCCTTCTTCCGCAATACTCTGGACTGCTTCCGTTTCCGCATTGGTAAGCGGAGTGAAGTCAAAACGGTTATAGGATTCAAATGTCTGCTTTCTCTCTATCCAATCTTTTCTCGTGACTTCTTCCCAGGCATTCTCATCTTCCGGATCATAACTGATATAATAGCCGGGATGTTTGCCGCTTTCATCCAGCTTAAAGGCCATTTGTGAATAGAGGCCGCCTTCATTGGGAAGCACTCCGTAAATGTACCAGAAGCTCTCTCCCATGTTGTTGGAATACTCATTGCAGACTTCTCTGTCGCCCGTAATATAATAACGGTTTCTGGCAGTGCCGCTGACCACATGGGCCGGCTCTCTGTCCGCCATGGTATAGATATCATAGATTACGCTGTCCTGCTCGTCCTCTGCTACCTCGCCGATCAGCAGTTCATCCACACCGTCCAGATTGATGTCATGATAAGCAAACCCGATACGGTCCAGGAGGTCACCGTCTTCGTACATGCTCATTGCATAATACATGGGGCTCATTCCGGCCTTCTCAAGCTTACCGGCATTCCAGCCTTCAGAAATCGCAGCGGAGAGCTGTCCGAGGACAACAGGATAAAGGTCCTCGCCATGCATACCAGCCTCTGAGTAATAAACGCTGCCGTCTACGCCCTCCAGCGTCTTGACAAGTTCTTCTCCAAGATCATACAGGGCCATGTAAGTGCCGGAGGTATCATTCACAGGATCCCACTGCACATCGGAGGGATGTTCCAGCATGATATCATAGACAACGCCGTCCTTATCCACCAGCTCGCCGGCCTTCATGCCATTAGGCATCCAGGCATGGTCCCCGGGCTTTTCAAAAGCATAAATACCGAAAGCATAGCCTCCGAACTCTTCCTTGGCTGCTTTGTCGTAGACATTAATGCTGTTGAATTCGTCTCCGTATTCCACTTCATAAGTTCCGGCATATTCTGCCGGCATGATGAAGGAAAACAGAGTATTGGAGAGCACCTCATCCTGCGGGACCTCTTCCTCCGTTTCCGGTTCGGTCTCAGCTTCTGTTTCCGCTGCCGCTTCTGTTGTTTCCGCAGCTGTTTCTGCAGTTGTTTCAGCAGCTGTTTCCTGCAGCTTTTCCGCCTCGGTCTCGGCCGCAGCCGTTTCCGCAGCTGTCTCGGCAACAGACGCAGGAGCCGTTGTCTCCGCGGCCGCATTGTTCTTTTTTCTGCATCCGGCAAGTGCCAGTAAAGCAAGGCTCAAACCAAGCAAAAGAACGATCCACTTCTTACTATTATTTTTCATAAAGAGCTCTCCTCCTTTTCAAAATTCACGTTGCTTATCTATAAATATAGCCTTTTCCGGCTGAGATTTCAATTATCCGCCGTCTATTTCAGCTTTCTCCAAGAACAATCAGCTGATCTTCCGGTCCCAGAGATATTTTTTCGTCCAGCGAAGGATTGTAGAAACTCTCATTTCTGTCCACAAGCCTGTACCCAAGTACAATATATCCCTGCCTGTAGGCCAGTCTCCGGATTTCAGCCGTCGTCTTTTCGCCTTCACAATGCAGCAGGCAGGCTTCCTTCAGGTATAGTTCATTACCTTTGTTGGACAGAATCTCGCTGAATGCGCCGATCAGTTCAGGACTCTCTGACAGCTGTGCCAGGAACAGGGAGGACATGTTTGACGCTACTACAAAATCAGTATTATCCCCCGTGGCCACCAGGCTCTGGTTGTTCTCCCTGCGCATCTCGGCAGTAATATTATAATCCAGGTCATATCTGGTTCTGATATCTCTGAGATTCAGCAGAAGGAAAATACTGGCCATGTCGGCTTCTTCTTCGTCAACTTCCGGATCAGACAGAATGACTATATGTTCCGAAAGACGTGCCAGCTGCAGCAGCGATTCACTTCTGTTCAGATCGCCTTCATACGTAGCGATCTTAAACTGGTTCTGCCGCTCTGCGGAAATCTGGGCGGCAACTTCCTGATAACCCTCCGGCGTCCTGCAGAGAATGATTTCCGTAACATTGTCAGGCAATTCCCTGAGGACCGTACTGAGGGAAGAGCCTCCGCCTATAATGGTCACTCTGGTATCCGCCTCCACCAGGCTTGTTTCATGTTGTTCATCCAGATCCGGCAATCCGGCTTCTTTCACAATTTTCGCGCTGCTCTTGGTTTCAGCAAATACAAGCAGCTTATCGCCTTCGCCGATCACTGTCTCTCCCGGCGGGTTGATCTGAATGGCTGTGCCGCAAATGATTCCCACCGGAACACCGTCCGTCATGCGCAGCATTAAATCCCCGAAGCTTAACCCAACCGCTTCAGGCAGGTCAATGGAATACAATTCCGAACCTTCAAAATTAAACAGTTCCCGGAAAGAATCCGACAGTCCCGGCTCAGTACAGGAATGGGCGATAATCTTTGCCAGTGTTTCATTGGTCTGGAGTGTAGTTACATTATGTTTTGCAGCAATGGAAGGCGGGAAACGGTATTCCGGCCTGGAAACAATTGCGCCCACCCGGACCTTATCATTCTCTTCTTCATGAATAATTGTAGAAACAGCCAGAAGCGCCTTTGTGGTCGTAAAATCATCCGTCGGACTGATAATGACGGATTTGCAGGAGGAAACTGCACATTTTTCAAGTGCTTTCGGATCAAAGATATCAATCGTTCTGCAGACGATACGGACATTTGGGGGAATTTCGACATTGTCCCGTATATAGGTCTGCATTTCCTCCTGTTCCATATCTCCGGCCACCACAATGCAGCAGGGGCTGTCTGCTGCAGCCAGGATCAGCTGCTTTAACAGAGTATACTCCCCCGCATAGAATCCAAGCACGAGGATATGTCCTTCTTCTATTACTTCTGAATTACCCCTTTTCAGGCTGGTGATTTTTTCTTCGATACCGCTGCTGATAATACCGATCAGGATGCTGGTAACAAACAGGCCGACGATTGCGGCAATGGACATCATGATCAGATATCCGATACTTCCGTCCTCATAGGAAGGCATCCAGGCATTTATGATCGTGGACAGGCTTTCCCAGAAGGCCGCCAGGAAGCCGCCTTCTTCGTTGAGTCCTAATATAAAAATAATCAGAGCGATTACCAGAATGATAATCAGTGTAAACTGGGTCAGGAGCCATATCAGGCCGAAGCTGCCGCCGGCTACACGGTTATCAAACCAATAGTATAATCGTTTTTTTAATGGTACTTTTTTCATTTTTGCTCCCGCTGTTTTACGGCATTGTATCCGCGTATCCGATTTCCGACACTGACGGATATCCATAGGCACTTTCGGCATTTATGACAGCTCTGAGAATCGCTTCGCTCATTACCTCTGAAGCCAGCTCTCCGACCAGATCCTGGTCGGATTCCACCGTACCTACTGAAACCGCATAAATGCTGTCTCCATCCGCAGAAGTATGTACTGGGCGAATGGATCGTGCAAAGCCGTCATGGGCCATTCCGGCGATTTTGCAAAGCTGTGCTTTATTAAATTGTGCATTTGTAATAATAATGCCTATAGTAGTGTTGTCTGCAAACGCATCTGCTACAGAACGGTTTTCCCCGGCCATATATTCTGAAGTACTGCAAAGCCCGGTTTTGTCTTCTGACAAAAGACCGGCGACCTGCTGTCCTGTTTTCCAGTCATATATGTCGCCAAGAGCATTCACAGCCACTACAGCACCAATCTCAAGATCCCCGATTCTTACGGCATAACTTCCGATACCGCTCTTCATGCAGTAATCCATTCCTGCCATTTTGCCAACGGTTGCCCCGCAGCCGGCGCCATAATTTCCATCCTGATAATTCGGCTGTTCCATGGCTCTTCTGGCAGCTTCATATCCCATGTCAGGATCCGGACGTGTAAATGGATCTCCAACTGTCAGGTCAAATATATCAGACTGGGCTACAAGAGGTACCTTTGTAACTCCCACATCAAATCCGATATTATGTTCTTCCAGATACTGCATTACTCCGTTGGCTGCCTGCAGCCCAAAAGCACTGCCGCCTCCAAGTACGACTGCATGAATCTGTTGTGCAGCCGTCAAAGGATTCAGCAGCTGGCTCTCACGTGAAGCAGGCCCGCCTCCTCTGACATCCAGCCCTGCAGGCATTCCATTTTCTGAAATGAAAACGGTGACACCAGTCCCTGCATCTGCATTTTCTGCCTGCCCGATCCTGATCCCATTCATCCCTGTAACCGGGATTTCCTGGCCGCAGGCTATTGCAGTGCCGGAATATGGGTCTTTTTGCTCAGCACTTTCAATATCCGGAAGAATATCCCTTTGCTTCTCTTCTTCAGAAACAATTTCCCTGTTTTTGGTCTCGTAAAAGCCCTGGGCGTTAATCGCACAGGCACAAAGGCATGCTGTGCAGATCACCGCAAGCATGACCACAATTCTTCTCTTCATATTTTTTATCATCTGATAGTTATTAGTAGCATACGGACAAATAGTCATCTTATTATAGCACATGCACACAAGATTGATACTATTCTTTTCGCTCAAGTCCTAAGGTATTTTTGTAAAATAGTGTTTCAATAATAATGACCACAATATGTGGTGGATATGAATAGTGTCTGAGAAGGCCAGGTGCTTTAGAGAAGCTCCTGCTTGGCGCCCATTTGCATTCCGCTCCGCTTCATGCTCATGTACGCGACAAGCAAGTACTCTGTAATGGACGACGGGCCATTCGGAATCCGCGCCTTCCGGCGCTTCTTCCTCATGTCCGCAGCATGCGGGTAAACACATAAAAAAAGAGCCTGGAACAAGTAAACTCGTTCCTGGCTCATTTTTATGCGTTTGTCCGTCGTCCTTTAAGCGCCCATCTGTTTGGCAACTTCTTCTGCGAAGTTTTCCTGCTTTTTCTCAAGGCCTTCTCCGGTTTCCCATCTGATGAAGGTCTTAACAGCGATCTTAGCGCCTTCTGCCTTAGCTACGGATGCAACATAATCCTTTACGGACTGCTTGCCATCCTCTGCCTTGACATAGACCTGGTCCATCAGGCAGATTTCCTTGAGTTCCTTCTTGATACGGCCCTGGATCATGCCGTCGATGACCTTCTCGGGCTTCTGGGACTCCTTGGGATCGTTCATGATCTGTGCCTTCAGGATCTCACGCTCTTTTGCAAGATACTCCTCGCTCACTTCAGCGTCGGAGGTGTACAGCGGCTTCAGAGCTGCGATCTGCATGCAGATGTTCTTGGCCATGGTCTTTACAGCATCATTGACTACATCGGATTCTACAGCAACCAGAACACCGATCTTGCCGCCGCCATGGATGTAGGACTCAACAAAGCCCTCATCACAGCGAAGCTGCTGGAATCTTCTGATGTGCATGTTCTCGCCGATGACTGAAATCATGGAGCTCAGCTTCTGGTTTACGGTCAGGCTCTGATCCAGCGCCCAGGTCTCCTCCAGGAATGCATCGATATCAGCAGCCTTGGTGTCCAGGGCCTGTGCTGCAACTTCTGCAACATAGGAGGTGAACTTCTCGTTCTTTGCGACAAAGTCGGTCTCGGCGTTAACCTCAACGATTACGCCCTTCTTGCCGCACTCGGTAAGAGCAGTGGCAACAACACCTTCTGCAGCGATTCTGCCGGCCTTCTTCTGTGCGCCAGCAAGACCCTTCTCGCGAAGGAAATCCACTGCCTTGTCCATATCACCGTCAGTAGCAGCCAGGGCCTTTTTGCAGTCCATCATGCCGGCGCCGGTCATCTCTCTCAGCTCTTTTACCAGAGCAGCAGTAACATTTGCCATTGATTTCTACCTCCTGTATTATTCAGCTGCGATCTCTTCAATGTCGGTGGGCTCGGAAGCGCCGGCTGCCATCTCTTCCTCAACGGTCGGAGCAGCTTCTTCCTCTACATAAGCCTCATCACCCTGCTTTGCCTCGATTACGGCATCAGCCATCTTGGAAACGATCAGCTTGACCGCACGGATAGCATCGTCATTGCCGGGAATCACATAATCCAGCTCTTCCGGATCGCAGTTAGTATCGCACATGCCGATCAGGGTAATTCCAAGGGTGTGTGCTTCCTGTACGCAGATCTTCTCCTTCTTGGGATCAATAACGAAGATTACAGAGGGAAGCTCCTTCATCTCCACGATGCCGCCAAGGTTCTTCTCAAGCTTTTCCTGCTCCTTTTTGATCTTGATGACTTCCTTCTTGGGAAGGACATCAAAGGTGCCGTCCTCAGCCATCTTGCGGATAGCCTTCAGGCGATCAACTCTGGAACGGATGGTCTTGAAGTTGGTCAGCATGCCGCCCAGCCATCTCTCGTTAACGAAGAACTCGCCGCAGCGAAGTGCTTCCTGTGCAACTGCATCCTGTGCCTGCTTCTTGGTTCCCACAAACAGAACACTGCCGCCGTCAGCCACGATTTCGTTCATTGCCTTGTAAGCCTCGTCGATCTTGCCGACAGTCTTCTGAAGGTCGATGATGTGGATACCGTTTCTCTCGGTGTAGATGTACGGAGCCATCTTAGGGTTCCATCTGCGGGTCTGATGACCGAAGTGCACGCCAGCTTCAAGCAGCTGTTTCATAGAAATAACGCTCATTGATTTATCCTCCTGGTTTTAAGCGTCTGCCGGTTCCGACGGTGAAACCCTTATGGGCACCATCCCGTCTATTGGCGAACCAGCATGTTTATTGGTTTCCCGTGTGATTTCCACACGCCGAAATATAATAACACAGTTCACTGCCTGCCGCAAGGACTTTCTTGCATACATACAGCCTGTTTATCCGGATTTATTCCCTTACGATCGGGGCGCACATCATGCCCAGCCATTCAGCTTCTTCCTTTGGAAGTTCATCAGCCAGTTCCCTGTATACCCTGTTGTGATAGGCGTTGAGAAGCTCGATGTCTCTTTCTTCCATCAGGGAAAGATCGAGGCAGGTCTTGTCAATCGGACAGAAATTCATGGTTTCAAACCTCAGGAAACGGCCGTATTCATTGGTATGGTCATGCTGCACCAGTACCAGGTTTTCAATCCGCACTCCGTATTGGCCTGCGACATACATGCCCGGCTCATCGGAAAGATACATGCCTTCTTTCATAGGGTAGGCGCCCTCAATCGTTGCTGTCTTATAGCGGATTCCCACAGGCGGCTCGTGCACGCCCAACAGATAGCTTACCCCATGCCCTGTACCGTGGTTATAGTTCATTTTGCGGATCCAGAACGGTTCCCTGGCAATGTAATCCAGGACAAGCCCGGAAGTTCCTTCCAGGAAAACAGCGTCTGCCAGCCGCAGATTGGCTATGGCAGTCAAAGTAAACCCGATCCGTTCTTCATGTGTCAGCGGACCGCAGCTCCAGGTCCGTGTCACATCGGTAGTTCCTTCGTAATACTGACCTCCGGAGTCCACCAGGTACATTCCCTTTCTCCGTATCAGAACATCCCGGTCCGGATCAGAACTGGGAGCGTAGTGTGCCATGGCGGCATTCGGCCCGTATGCGGAAATGGTGGAAAAGCTTTCTTCCAGGAAATGGTCCTGCATCCTGCGATACTCGTGCAGCTTCT
>JAEEGL013859183.1_pt1 | contig 15400 bp, 15 predicted proteins | sample 9134231 | NCBI WGS metagenome assembly JAEEGL01 (sample SAMN16246548, study PRJNA631951) | gut metagenome | biome: gut microbiome; feature: rumen; material: fiber-attached | host: Bos | place: Iran: Karaj | collected 2018-10 | reverse complement strand
GTATGCGGTTTGGCCGGGGCAGTACCAGAGCGATCTGTTCCTAATCGACGATCCGGAGGCTTTCGCCGCCGGCCTGAAGCTCTCCGCCGCCGGAGAAGAGGAACGGCCATGAGCTTTGATTTTCTCGTCCGTTCCCCGCAGGATCTGATCGACGCGGTGGCGGCCTTTGGCATCGTGCCGTTCTTCGAAAACAGCATCCCCGGCTTTTCCGTGGCGGAGCACTGTGACCCGCGCTGCTGGTTCTCGGATACGGAGGAGGGCGTGTGGGAATGGAAGGGCCCGGTGATCCGGGCGAGCGGCTGCGCCTACGGCCGGTTCTTTGAGAAGAAGACGGCTTTTGTCAGCCTGGACTGCTTCCTCGATCTGGCCAACTACCGCCGCGACGGCTATGATTTCGACGCGCGCTTTGACGATGGGCTCGCCTCGTGGAAGGACAAGGAGCTCTACGACCTGGTCGCTCATCTGGCGCCGGTGGTCTCCACGCGGCTGAAAGCGGCCGGGGATTACGGGCGCGATGGCCGCAAGGGCTTTGAGGGCTCAATGAACCGTCTGCAGGAGCAGGGCTATGTCCTGATCGACGATTTCGTCTACGCCCGGGACCGTTTCGACCGTCCGTACGGCTGGGGCCTCGCGCAGTACTCCACTCCGGAGCGCCGCTTCGGAGAGCCTTTTGTCGAGCGCGTCTATGCCCGGGACCCGGCGGACTCGTACGAGCGCCTGCTCGAGCGTCTGCGTGCGCTCTGCCCCGAAACGCCGGAGGCGGCGCTGCGCCGCTTCCTGAAATAAAAACAACCGGGCGGGAGCTATCGGCTCTCCGCCCGGTACGATCACAGCGCCATGTTCGGACGCCGCTCCGCCCTCGCGGCTCAGGGTGCGATCAGCGCGTTGAGCTCCCGCACGGCGGCCTGGGTATCGTCGCTGTTGATGCGGCAGTCGCAGAAGCCCGAACGCGCGCGCTGCTTTTCGGCGTCCTCCAGACGCACCGCGATCTCAAACGCACTGCGCGCGATCCTGCCGTAGCGCTCGCGCAGCACGGCGGGCGAGGGTTCGATATAGACGCAGACGGCTTCGGGCATGTTCCGCTTGATCTGCGCGGCGCGCTCGATATCGAGATTGACGATGACGTGTTTGCCGTTGGCGAGTTGCTGCTCGACCAGGCGGCGCGAAGTGCCGTAGTCGTTCCCGGCAAACTCGGTCGTCTCCAGCAGATCGCCGGAATCCCGCAGCGCGTTCCAGCCGTCGAGATCGTAGAAATAGAAGCCGACGCCGTCGACTTCCCCGGCCTTCATTTTACGTGCGGTCACAGGCACCACGGCGCCGACGTCCTCCCGCTGCGCGAACACGGCGGCGATGATATCGGCGACCCCGGCGCCGGAGGGGCCCGAGACAACAAACAGTTTTTTATCCATGGTATGCTTCTCCCTTATCGATTCCTTTGCCTCTATGATACAAAACATTTTCCCATTTTTCAAGAGTCAGAAACAGCGCGGGGCGGCGGGAGCGCTCCCCGGGATAACAAAGACCGGACGGCCTGTGCCGTCCGGTCTTTTCGGTGCGCCGCGTTCAGCGGATGAAGTGCGTGGGGGTCCATTCTTCCTCCGCGGGGAGACCGTAGGTCTCTTTCCCGAGGGCGATGGATTTCATCAAAAAGCTCATGTTCCGCGCAAGCACGCGCATGGTCTGCAGTCCTTCGGCGTCCTGCGCGGCTTCGCCGGGGGTCCGGCCGTGGACGCTGTTCCAGTACTGGCTGGAGGCGACGGGCATACCGGCGATGGTGAAGTACTTGTTGAGCACATCGAAGCTTGCGGACGCGCCGCCGCGGCGGCAGACCACCACCGAAGCGCCGACCTTCATGGTCTTGTCGAAGTGCGTGGAATAGAAGAGCCGATCCAGAAAGGCGATCAGCGTCGCGTTGGGAGAGGCGTAGTAGACGGGTGAGGCGACGACGACGCCGTCCGCGCTCTCCAGCTTCGGCGCAGTCTCGTTCACGATGTCGTCGATGACGCAGCGGCCGCTCACATAGCAGCTGCCGCAGGCGATGCAGCCGCGCACCGGCTTGCTGCCTACCTGAATGATCTCGGTCTGGACGCCGTCCTCGGCGAAGGTCTTCTGAAGCTCGGCAAGGGCGAGCGCGGTGTTGCCGTGCGCATGGGGGCTGCCGTTGATGAGCAGGACTTTCATATGGTTTCCTCCTGTGATTCGTTCTGCTTTGCATGATACCGGGCAGGCCGAAAAAAGTCAAGAAAGCGGGTAGAAAAGATTTTTTCAAAAAATAGAAAAAGACTCTCGCAACTTGCAGAAAAGTATGGTATACTGATACAAGCTATTTTTTTACTTGAGGAGGAATCTTTGAGTATGAACAGAATGATTCGTTCGCTGCTGTCTCTGCTGCTGGTGCTGCTGATGCTGGTCCCGCTCTGCGCGACCGCTTTTGCGGCGAAGGCCACCTGCGCGGAGGACCTGCGTCTGAAGCCCTACAGCTTCCCGACCGATCAATACTACGAGTGCGGCCCCAACGACACCTGGGTCTTCACGGTGCAGATCGCGGCCGGCGGCAGCTACCAGGGTGCGATCGACCGCGCCAACGGCCTGATCGCCAAGGGCCTGGACGGCTTCGTATACAAGGAAAACGGCATGTACTACGTGATGAGCGGCAAGTTCTCCACCGATTATGAGGCGCTCTGCTACGGCGAACTGATCCATACCGATCCGAAGGAGTACAGCGCGTTCCAGACCTCGGTCGCGATCCCGAAGAAGGCGATCGACACCTTCCAGGGCATCCTGTATGCGCACGTCGGCATCAACTGGGACAGCAAGGCGATGGAGACCTACTGGGAGGATCCGAGCGGGGCATACTTCCGCGCCGACGGGGAAGACTATGTGGAGGTCTACACTGTGCAGTTCAGCCGCGGCACCTGCTTCTCCCGCAGCGAGACGCTGCGTGACCGCATGGAGCGCTACGGCTATCCCGCCTTTGTCTATAAGGTGGATATGAGCTACCGCACGATGACCGGCATGTTCCTCGACCGCAGCGAGGCGAAGCGCTACTGCAAGCTGATCCGCCGCAACACCAACGAGGTGGACGCCATCGTGAAGTCCGCGATGGTCCCCGAGAGTGAGCTGGAGAGCTTCCTCGACTGGTGGAGCGAGCAGAAGTAAAACCAGGCATACAGATCATCCGGCCGCACGGAGACGTGCGGCCGAACTCATCCTACGACTGACTGGGAGGAAACGGATATGAAAAAGATTCTTTCGATTCTTCTGGTGCTGGCCATGCTGGTGACGGGCGTCGCCGCGGCCATGCCGGCGCAGGAGGAAGGGATGCCAGCGGCCGGCGACACCGTAGAGGGCTTCGTGCTGCGGGAGGAGCGGGAGTTCCCGCTGGTCGGCGCCACCGTGTATCTCTTTGAGCACGAGCGCACCGGCGCCCGCTTCGTCTACATCGCCAACCGCGATACCAACCGGGTCTTTGACCTGACCTTCTTCACCCGCGCGATCGACAACACGGGCCTGCCCCATGTGTTCGAGCACGCCACGCTGAACGGCTCCGAGAAGTATCCCTCCACGGCGCTGTTCTTCAATCTCTCGTTCCAGACCTACAACACCTTCATGAACGCGATGACCTATCCGCTCATGACGACCTACCCGGTGGCGAGCCTGTCGGAGGCGCAGCTGCTCCGCTATGCGGACTTCTACACCGACAGCTGCCTGCACCCGAGCATCCTCCAGGACGAGAGCATCTTCCGCGAGGAGGCCTGGCGCTATCGGATGGCGAGCATGGAGGACGAGCTGAGCCTGGAGGGCACGGTATATTCCGAAATGCTTGGCGCGATGGACCTGGACAGCGTGGCGCTCTACAACATGCTGCGCGCGGCTTTCCCCGGCTCGACGATCGGCAACGTCTCCGGCGGCGACCCCGCCAGCATCCCCGATATGACCTGGGAGGCGCTGCGCAGCTACCACGACACCTACTACCATCCCTCGAACTGCGTGGCCTACCTCTACGGGGACATCGAGGACTACACAGCCTTCCTGAAGCTGCTGAACGAGGCCTTCGCCCCCTACGAAAAACGGGAGTTTTCCTTTGAGGATCCGGATTACAGTCCTCTGACCGCGCCTGTCGAGCAGAGCTGTGCCTTCCCGGTGGAGGCCGGTTCCACGACGGAGAACCGCAGCACGGTCTATTACGCCTTCGTCTGCCCCGGTCTGCGCGGCGATGTACAGGAGGAACTCGTTCTCAACACGCTTACCGACCTGCTGATCGCGGAGCCGTCTCCGCTGATCCAGCAGCTCAAGAAGGCGCTGCCCTACGGCTCCTTCGGCTCCTACATCGAGGACGAGGGGCCGGAGGATGCGATCCTCTTTTCAGCGGATAACGTGAATCCCGAGGATGCGGCGATCTTCCGCGAGACCGTGGATGCGGTGCTGGCGGAGGTCGCGGAGAAGGGCTTCGCGCAGGATCTGGTGGATGGCGTCATGTCCTCCCTGTCGCTGAGCACGAAGCTCACGAGCGAGAGCAGCGAGGTCGGCGTCCAGCTGATCCCGACGATCGCCTACAGCTATGCCTGCTCGGGCGAGCTCTTCTCCTACTTCGACTACGTCGACGCGCTCGACTGCCTGGACGACTGGAACCGCCAGGGCCTCTATGCCAAAGCGGTCGCGGACTGGCTGCTCGGGAGCGAGACGACCGCGCTGATCGCGACCTATCCGGAGCCCGGTCTGCGCGAGCAGCTGGACGCGGCGGAGGCTGAGCGCCTCGCGGCGGTCAAGGCCTCGATGAGCGAGGAAGAGCTGCAGGCGATCATCGACGTGACCAACGCCGAGAAGGAGGAGAAGGACGCCTCCGCCTACGTGACGCAGCTCCAGGCCGTCACGGTGGAATCCCTGCCCGAGGAGCAGCGCGAGTACGCTGTGAAGGATGAGACCGGCGAGGACGGGATCCGCCGCCTGAGCGCCGAAGCCGGCGTGGACGGCATCGGCCAGACCCTGCTGCTGCTCGACGCCGCCGGGATCCCGCAGGAGGATCTGCACTGGTTCGCGCTCTACACCGCGCTGATCGGCGAGCTCGACACCTCCGCGCACAGTGTGGAGGAACTGGCTGCGCTGATGACCCGCTATCTCTACGGCGGCGCCATCCACCTGACCGTGATGGACCGCTACGGCAGCGACGAGTACCATCCCTATCTGCGCGCCGGCTGGATCGCCGCGGATGAGGATCTCGCCGCGGGTTATGATCTGGTATACGAGCTGCTCTACGATACGCAGTTCACCGACTACGAGACCATGCTGGGGCTGATCCGCCAGAACAAGGCGAGCCTCAAGAGCGGTATCACCTCCGTCCCCTATACCGCGATCCTGTACCGCGAACTCGGGGCCTTCAAGCCGCTCTACGCCTATTACGACCACTATAATTACCTGGACTTCTACGCCTTCCTCGATGAGGTCGAGCAGCAGATGGAGGCCGATCCCGCCGCCGTGCAGGCAAAGCTCGAGGAGATGCAGCGCTATTTCCACAACCGCACGAACGCGGTGAGCGCCTATGCGGGCAGCGCCGCGGGCATCGAGACGAATGCGGCCCTGGCCGACGCCTTCCTCGCCCGGCTGGACGCCGAACCGATCGAGGCGGTGACTTATGTCTTCGACAAGCCTGCGCAGCGCGAGGCGATCATCCTCGACAGCTCCGTGCAGTATAACTGCGTCCTCGGCGACTTCGCCATGATGGGTCTGGACGGCTATACCGCTGATCTCGACGCGGTCGCAAACCTTGTGACGGACCTCTATCTCTTCCCGCAGCTGCGCGAGCAGTACGGCGTCTATACGCCGCTGCACGGCTTCTTCAGCGATATCGGCGCCTATTTTGTGGCCTATCGCGACCCGAACGTACGCGAGACCTTTGAGGTCTACGAGAGGCTGCCGGAATTCCTGGCCGGTCAGACGCCGGATCAGGAGACGCTCAACGGCTATATCCTCTCCACCTACTCCGTCTATGCCATGCCGGAGGGCGAGCTGACCGGCGCGCTCAGCGCGATCTCCGCGACGCTCAGCGGCGAGCCGGCCGATCTGAAGCTCCAGTATATGCGCGAGCTGAAGGCGCTGACGCCCGAGAAGCTCACGGACTATGCCGCAGCCTATGAAGCGCTGATGGCCGGTGGCATCCGCTCCACGGCGGGCGGCGCGGCGGCGATCAACGCCAACGCCGATCTCTACGATCTGATCCTCAACCCCTTCGGCTCGACCGACGCTACGCAGGTGACGATGGCCGACGTGGGCGAGGAGCACGAGCATTACGAGGCGGTGCGTTTTGTCTATGAGAACATGCTGATGGCCATGCTGGACGAGGAGAACTTCGGCGTGGACGAAGCGGCGACGATGGGCGATATCGCCGGGGCGCTCTACGCCGTGATCGGCGGCGACGCCTCCGCGCAGGACGAGGCGGTGGAGACCCTGGCCGCCTACGGCATCCTCCCGGCCGAAGCTGCGGCGGGGGACGAGCTGAGCGGCGCTGCGCTCTCGGAGACGCTCGCAGCCTTCAACGCGGTGCTCGGCGTGGACATCGCGCCGGAGACCGGCGGCGACGGGACCCTGACCCGCGGCGAGCTGGCCGAGCTGCTGATGCAGTATCTCAACGCGCTGGAAGCGGGCTGAGACAGCACGAAACAAGCCGACAGGCTCCGGACCCTTTTGGGTGTCCGGAGCCTGTTTTCGTCTCTTGACAGCACGGCGGCAGCGACCGTATACTGAGCTCAGCAAACACCATGACAGCGGGAGGAAGCAAGATGCAATACGGATATTTTGACGACAGCAGACGGGAATACGTGATCACGCGGCCGGACACGCCGCAGCCCTGGGCCAACTATCTCGGCTCGCCGGCCTACGGCGCGCTGATCTCCAACAACGCCGGGGGCTACAGCTTCGCGCGTTCCGGGGCCAACGGCCGAATCCTGCGCTACGTCTTCAATCAGTTTGACGAGCCGGGCCGCTATCTCTACCTGCGCGACGACGAGAGCGGCGACTACTGGTCCGCCTCCTGGCAGCCGGTGGGCAAGAGCCTGGAGAGCTATCGCTGCGAGTGCCGCCACGGTCTCGGGTATACGCGGCTGAGCGCGGAGTATGCGGGTATCCGCAGCGAGGCGCTTTATTATGTCCCGCTTCAGGCGGAGCATGAGGTCTGGGCTCTGACCGTCACAAACCCCGGCGATCGCGTGCGTTCGCTCACGGTGAGCGCCTATGCCGAGTTCACCAACCACCCGAACTATGAGCAGGATCAGGTGAACCTGCAGTACTCCCAGTTCATCACCCGCGCCTTTGCGGACGGAAACCGTGTGCGGCAGATCATCCACGGCAATCTCCCCGAGGGCGGGACGGACCGCGACGACGTGTATGAGCGCTTTCTCGGCCTTGCGGGAGCGGAGCTGTCCTCCTGGTGTGGAGACAAGAGCGCCTTCCTTGGCCCCTATCGCCGGTATAATGCGCCGCTTGGCGTGGAGCGCGGGGAGCTCGGGAACGTGGCGGGCTACAACGAGAACAGCTGCGGCGCGCTGGCGGCGAAGCTGCGCCTTGGACCGGGGGAGAGCCGGACGCTGGTATTCCTCCTCGGCGAGAAGGGGAGGGACGAGAGTGCGGCGCTGCTTGCAGCCTACCGCGAGAGCGCGCGCTGCGAGCGGGAGATGGAGGAGCTTCGGGTCTGGTGGGAGGAGAAGCTGGGCCGCTTCCGGGTCAAAACGCCCTGCCCGGAATTCGACACCATGCTCAACACCTGGAACGCCTACAACTGCTTCATGACCTTCCTCTGGTCCCGCGCGGCCTCGTTCATCTACTGCGGCCTGCGCAACGGCTACGGCTATCGGGACACCGTGCAGGATATCCAGGGCGTCATCCATCTGGCGCCGGAGATGGCAAAGGAGAAGATCCGCTTCATGCTCTCCGCGCAGATGCACCACGGCGGCGGGCTGCCCCTCGTGAAGTTCACGCACAGCGCCGGGCATGAGACGGGACCGGAGGACCCCGCCTACGTCAAGGAGACCGGACACCCGGCCTACCGTGCGGACGACGCGCTCTGGCTCTTCCCGACGGTATACAAGTATCTCGCCGAGACCGGCGACGCCGCCTTCCTCGACGAGGACGTGCCCTTTGCCGACTCCGGCGCGGCGAGCGTCTATGAGCACCTCCGGCGCGCGCTGAACTTCTCGCGGGAGCATCTTGGGCTGCACGGCCTGCCCGCCGGCCTTTACGCCGACTGGAACGACTGCCTGCGCCTCGGGGCCGCGGGCGAGTCGAGCTTTGTGGCGCTGCAGTTTTATTACGCCTATACCATCCTGCGCCGCCTGGCGGAGGAGAAGGGGGACGCCGCCTGCGCCGCCGCCCTGCGGGAGGAGCAGACGGCGCTGCGGGAGCGGATCGTCCGGCTCTGCTGGAACGAGGACCGCTTCCTGCGCGGCTTCACCGAGGCGGGGGAGACGATCGGGGAGCGCAGCGCCCCCGAGGCGAATCTCTGGCTGAACCCGCAGAGCTGGGCCGTGATCAGCGGACTTGCCGACGAGCGGCAGGCGCGGCTCGCGCTCGATAAGGTGCATGAGCAGCTCAATACCGCCTACGGCGCGATCCTGATGGACCCGCCCTACCACGAGCATTTCTTCGACGGTGCGCTCATGGAGATCTACAATGCCGGCGTCAAGGAGAACGGCGGCGTCTTCTCGCAGTCGCAGGGCTGGCTGATCCTGGCCGAGGCTCTGCTCGGCCGCGGCGGGCGCGCCTTCGAGTACTTTGCGGAGAACGCCCCCTCGATGCAGAACGAGCGCGCGGAGATCCGCGGCATCGAGCCGTATTGCTACGGCCAGTTCACCGAGGGCAAGGCCAGCCCGCACTTCGGCCGTTCCCATGTGCACTGGCTCACCGGCACGGCCTCCACGGTCATGGTCGGCTGCGTCGAGGGCATCCTCGGCGTCCGGCCCGAGCTGCACGGCCTGCGGCTCGAGCCGGCGATCCCCGGCTCCTGGAAGGAACTGGAGCTGTGGAAGGACTTCCGCGGCAGAAAGCTCCACATCCTGGTGAAGAACCCGGAGGGCCGGGAGAGCGGCTGCCGCCGTCTGCTGCTCAACGGCCGTCAGCTGGACGGCTCCTTGATTCCGGAGAGCGAGCTCGAAGACAGCAACGAGATCGAGCTCACACTGTGAGAGACACCGAAAAAAACGGAGCCGTGCGAAAAAAAGGATGAAATGTCTGTGACGATGGTGTATACTGAGACCAGAGAATTCCCATTATAAACCATTCAGGAGGACGAAAATGAGTTTGCTGAGTATCCTTACCAAATCCCTGCTGTCGGACGTAGCGGTCTCGGCTCTGGGCAAGAAGACCGGCCTGTCCGCCGGGAAGCTGAAAAAGCTCCTGCCTCTCGCAATTCCCGTACTGCTCAAGGCGATGACGAACAACGTATCCTCCCAGTCCGGGCTGGAGTCTCTGCTCGGCGCGCTGACCCAGCACACCAATAAGAAGAGCCTCTCCGAGCAGATCGGTGAGGCGGATGAGAAGGACGGCGGCAAGATCCTCGGTCACATCCTGGGCAGCAATTCCGCCGCGGCGGTGAGCGGTCTGGCCCAGCAGTCAGGCCTCAACAGTCAGGAGGTCAGCTCCGCGCTGAGCAACATCACGCCGGCGCTGCTGAGCGGGCTGTCCGCGGTCACGGCCTCGGGCGCCTCGCCCAAGTTCGATCTGAGCGACGGCCTGGGCCTGGATGACGTGATGTCCATTTTCGGCGGCGGTGCGCAGCAGTCCGGCGGTGGTCTGCTCGGCGGTCTGTTCGGCGGGGCCAAGCCCTCGGCGGGCGGCCTGCTCGGCGGCCTGTTCGGTCAAAGCAAAGAGGAAAAGGACGACAGCCTGAACGGCACGGCGCTGCTGAGCGCTTTGCTGTCGGCACGGAAATAAAGACAAGGAGGACGAACCATGGCAGCAAAGAAAGTCGGCGAGCTGATCAAGGAAGCCCGCACGAAGGCCGGTCTCAGCCAGGAGGCCCTGGCCAAGCAGATCGACGGCGTCTCCGCCACGGACATCGGCAAGGCCGAGCGCGGCGAAAAGGAGCTGACACAGGCCGCACTGAAAGCGATCGCGAAGGCCACGGGCGTGACGCAGAAGTCGCTGCTCGAAGCGCCGAAGGGAGGAGCCGCCGCCAAGAAGACCGAGACCGCGAAGAAGGATACGACGGCGAAGAAGACCACGACCGCAAAGAAGGACACGACCGCAAAGAAGGACACAACGACGAAGAAGACCACGACGACGAAGAAGACCACGACGGCCAAAAAGACGACCGCCGCGGCCGCCAAGACGACTGCCGTGGAGCTAACGGCGGCGGAGAAGACCCTCCTCAACGCCTATCGCAAAGCGAGCGCGGAGAAGCAGAAGGCTGCGCTGGATCTGCTCAAGGGCGAAAAGGAAGAGGACATCATCTCGAGCCTGCTGGCCGGCGCGATGGATATGCTCGGCAACCTCGGCAAAAAGTAATAGAGACAGAAAAACGACAGCCCAAAGCGTTTCGCTTTGGGCTGTCTGCCTGTCTGTCAGATTCCGAGTTCCAGCGTACCCTGGGCGGAGAGCACCTCGATCGTGCTCAGATCCACGTAAAAGCCGGCCCAGACGCCGTCGGTATAGTGGGCGCTGCCGGAGAAGAAGGCGTTCTCGTAGGCGGGCGCGAGATTCAACAGGTAGTCCGCATAGGTCCCGCCGGCCGCGCTTTTCGGCAGGGCCCGGGCGGTAAAGCGGCAGTTGTGCTCGGCGCGTACGGCATAGAGCAGATCGTCCGTATGGGAGAAGGTCTTGCTTTCGAGGTCGATGTCCAGCGTGTCGACATAGACGTCGAAACCCACGGTAAAGTCCACGCCGTAATCACCGATCGGACGCAGCCGGTGAGAGAACTCCTCCCGCAGTGTGATGCAGTAGTTCTGCACCATCTCCCGGATGCCGCCGTTGGGATTGAGGATGAAGAGCGGGACCTCCGTGATCTCAAAGTAGGTGCTCCAGTTGTCCATCGTGATCTCGATGCTGTCGAAGCGGCTGTACACCGGGGCCTCCGTCACCGGGGGAACGTACTCGGTCGGCACGGCATATTCGGTTGTCGAGCCCGTCTCCGCGGGCGGCTCCTTCTTCTTGCCGCAGGCGCACAGCGCCAGGCAGCAGACGAGGAGCAGAAGGAGAGCGATCTGTTTTTTCATGCCTCTACGATAGCACAAAGCGCGCCCAAAAGCAACACAAAGCGGCGGGAATGAACCCGCCGCCCGGAATGCCCAACGCGATTATTATATATAATGACTAAATCGTTTGTCAACATAATCGGGAATACTTTCGAAAAATCGGCAATGCGCACAAAAACGGGATATAATCTTTGGCCGGTTCGCCGCTTGACAGGGAGCGGCCGATCTGGTATTTTATAATCACAAAAGGTCAAGACCTTACAACATAGACCGAGATTCAAAGAACGAAAGAGTCTCATCGAGTAGACCTTTGAACAGGCCTGCATCGGGGTACGGCAGGAGATCAGCCTCACAGCAAGAAGCCATCTCACTTAGAGAAATTGAAAGGAAAGTATCTGCACAGGAAGGCGTGAACTCAAAGGAGACCCCGGGCGAAAATCTAAGAAAGAGAGGTTAAAAGATGTTAGATATCAAGAATAACGAGTAACCCCTGACTTTTGTGGAACGAGAGACAGAAAGTCAGGGGTTACTTCTTTTTTTTGCCCGGAGAAGTTAACATAATTTAGATAACGAAAATTGGTAGACAGAAGATAATAAACATAATTGAGTAAACAATAAATAAATAAACATAAAATAGTTAACATAAATTAACGCCGCGGAGCTCTCCGCGGCGCTTGCTGCTGTTTGGGCTTCAGTCCTCCGAGGTGATGCGGGTGATCATACGGCTGATCGTGTCGTATTCGTCGGGCTCGACGAGGAAGGGGACCGTGTAGGGGTCGACCAGGATCCCGTTGACGTTCGAGAACTTCGCGGCCTGGATGACGTCGAGGAAGTCCTTCTCCGCCATTTCAAACTTGCCGGCTTTATCCCCCTGCTGGGCCTCGTTGGAGAAGACCGGCAGATAACGCTTGCCGTTTTCCGTGAGGAAAGCCGTGTCGTTGACGCGGCTGCCTTTCCAGGGGACAAAGACACGGCTGTCCCGCAGACAGGTGTAGACGACCATCTGGTTGTTGCCGCTGCTGTAGTACTTGTACTGCTCAATACATTCGCGGCGCATTTTACCATCCTCCATGAGCGAACGCTTCATCGTGATTCCTCCCGTATCGTAGTGAAATGATTATACCGAAAAACAAAACGCTTGTAAACCGGACAAATCCAGCGCTTTCGTCCAAATTCGCCTACCGTTCACTGTCCAATATAACGGACAGCGCACCTGCTATACTGATCTCAGAAAGAAGAAAGAAGCACGGCCCGAACGGAAAGGAGAGTACAGCATGCGCGGATATTATACGGCGAGCGGCTATTACGGACTGGTGGAGGGGCGCTATCGGCTCTTCGCCTCCGAGAGCGAGTATTACGAGGCGATGGGCGAGGACGCCGCCTGAACTCAGAAGGGGTAACGTCCTCCGTCGAAATAGCCGTTGAGGAAACAGGAGGCGAGGCTGTTGGGCTTGATGCTCTGCCTGGCCTCCTCTTCCGTGAACCAGCGCCAGGCGTCCACTTCCCAGTTGGGGTGCGGGTCATCCTCGGCTACCGTGACGGTGAAGTTGAGCATGAGGGTGTTGGTCGGCGCAAAGTAGTGGCTGCGGTTGAAGCGCATCGTCTCCACCGTGAGCCCGAGCTCCTCCCGCACCTCGCGCACGACGGCGCATTCCGCGTCCTCTCCATGGTTAACATAACCAGCAACCAGAACGTAGAAGGGCTTCCCGTACTGCTGGATCAGGATGACGCGCGAGCGGTCATGGCTCTGTACGATCATGCTGACGGCGGTGTTGAAAACCGGGTAGCGGAAGGCGCCGCAGTCGGGACACCAGGGGAGTTCCTTCTCCTCAGTCTCGTGGTATTTTTTCTGCAGGCGGGCGCCGCACTGCATACAGTAGTTCATTTCCATGCCGTATCCCTCACTTGTTTCCCAATTCCCAGAAAGCGACTGCGCTGGCCGCGGCGACGTTCAGCGAGTCCACGCCGTGGGACATGGGGATCTTTACGGTATAATCGCAGCGGGCGATGGTCTCCGCCGAGAGCCCGTCTCCCTCGGTGCCGAGCACGATGGCGAGCCGTTCCTCGGCGTGCAGCCTCGCGTCGCGGATGCTGACGGACTGGTCCGTGAGCGCCATGGCGGCGCTGCGGAAGCCGAGCGCTCGCAGCGTCTCGAGCCCGGGATTCGGCCAGTCGTCCTCGAGATAGGTCCAGGGGACCTGAAAGACCGTGCCCATACTGACGCGCACACAGCGGCGGTAGAGCGGGTCGGCGCAGGCGGCGGTCAGCAGCACCGCGTCCATACCCAGCGCCGCCGCGCTGCGGAAGATCGCGCCCACGTTCGTCGGGTTCTGCACGTCCTCCAGCACCGCGACGCGGCGCGCGTCCGACAGGACCGTCTCAAGCTCCGGCTCCGGCTTGCGGCGCATGGCGCAGAGCACGCCGCGCGTCAGCCGGAAGCCCACCAGCCGCGTCAGCACCTCCAGCGGCGCGACGTAGACCGGCACGCCGCAGCGCTCGGCGATCGTCTTCGCCTCGCCCTCGACGTGCTTCGGCTCCAGCAGCAGCGACGTCGGCTCGTAGCCCGCGTCCAGCGCGCGCTCGACGACCTTGGGGCTTTCCGCGATGAACAGGCCCTCCAGCGGCTCGTCGTGCCGCAGCAGCTCGCGCTCGGACAATCGTGCGTAAACGTCCAGCTCCGGCGCGGAAAAATCGGTGATCTCGACGATCTTCACGGCGCCCCCTCCTCCGCGCGGAATACGAACAGCCGCTGCCCGAGGTAGTTGAGCGGCACGAAGACACACATGCCGAAGAGCATCGCGGCGTTCTCGCGCAGCTTCTCCGGCGCGCCGGCGAGCAGCAGCCGCGCCAGCGGGCGCGCCGCGCCGTAGGCGATCCCATAGCACGCGGCGACGTTCAGGATGAAGCGCAGCAGCTCGCCGGGGTCGCGCTCCCGCCGGCGAAAGGTAAAATGCTTGTTGAGGAAAAAGCTCACCACGCTGCCGACGACGTAGTTCATCGCGCTGGAAAACCAGTAGCCGCAGCCGGCAAGGTTGTAAAGCGCGAACATCACGCCGCTGCCCACCAGCGTGTTCACAACGCCGACGAGCAGGAAGCGCAGGAACGCCGGGTCAAGAAAGCGGCCGATCAGCTTCTTCATCGCCGTCCCCCGCCGTCTCCGCCACGATGTAGCGGGGACGCGCCTTCAGCTCGTCGAACATCCGCGTCAGATAGTGCCCCATCACGCCGAGGCTGACCATCACGGCGCTGCCCGTGAGCAGCACCACGATGATGACCGTGGTAAAGCCCTCCGCCGCATTGCCGCGCGCCTTGTTCACCAGCGTCTGCACGCCCAGCACCAGAGCGAAAACGAGCATCAGCACGCCCAGCGCGGTCACGATGCGCATCGGCGAGGAGGTAAAGCCCGTGATGTTGCGCACCGCGTAGGAGATCAGCTTCCCTGTCCCCCACTTGGACTGGCCCGCCCGCCGGGGCGCGACCTCGAACTCCACCGTCGTCGAGCGGAAGCCCACCCACGCCGACAGCGCGCGGTAGAAGGTGTCCCGCTCCGGCAGGGACAGCAGCGCGTCCACCGCCCGGCGGCCCAGCAGCTTGAAATCCGAGCGGTCCTTCATCTCAAAGCCCACCGCCCGCGTCATGATGCGGTAAAACTCGTTCGCGCAGAAGCGGCGCAGCAGGCTCTCGCGCCCGCGGCTGCTCTTCACGCCCTCCACGACCTCGAAGCCCTGTTCCCAGAGGCGGTACATCTCCACGATCTTCTCCGGCGGGTGCTGCAGGTCGCAGTCGATGGTCACGCAGCAGCCGCCCGCCGCGTAGCGCAGGCCCGCCAGCAGCGCCGCCTCCTTGCCGAAGTTCCTTGAAAAGCGCACGCCGCGCACGCGCCCGTCCGCTTCGCGCGCCGCGCAGACCGCCGCCCAGGTGCCGTCCGTCGAGCCGTCGTCCACGAACACCAGCTCGCAGGGGATCGCCGCGGCGTCCAGCACGCGCAGGATCGTCCCGGCGGCGTCGGGTACCGTCGCCTCCTCGTTATAGGCGGGGATCACCACGGAGAGCAGCTTGTCCACTTCACTTCACCTCGCTTGCCGTGACGGAATCCGCGCCCAGCCAGCGCGCCAGCGCGCCGTTGAGCCAGTGCTGCGGATCCGCCGTGATATCGCCGGACGCCTCCGCCGCGTCGAAGCGCGTCCCGCTGCCGCAGACCGGCGGCAGCGTCAGCTCCC